>Ga0335078_10005033_pt1 | contig 19549 bp, 12 predicted proteins | sample Lox_Sample_32_FD_206711 | JGI IMG/M metagenome (GOLD analysis project Ga0335078, IMG submission 206711) | Soil microbial communities from Loxahatchee National Wildlife Refuge, Florida, United States - Lox_Sample_3.2 | ecosystem: Environmental > Terrestrial > Soil > Wetlands | place: USA... | reverse complement strand
GGGCGTGACTTACTTCACGGCGGGAATGGAAGACTACACCATTAGCGGGTCGGGTTTTCTGGATTCCTTTTATGGTTCGATCAACAATGGTGGAGGCGGGAACCTCATCTGGCATGAACGGTTTGATGATATTGTGGATGTCTTCACCTACGACAACACGTTCAATACATCCGTGACGATCGGGGCCGACGGCTCCTATTACGACGGCAGCACTTACACCTATTTTGTGGGCGCCAATGGAACGGCGATGATGGCGATTGGGTCCGGCCCGCAGTTTTCGCTCATCGCCGGCGTGCGCGCCCCGTCGATCACACCGAAGTCCACGGTGTGGATTGATCCAACCGGGATCACCAATGCAGCCAACTTCACGCCGATCACAAACGCGTACGCTCCGGGTGAATTGGTGAGCCTGTACGGGAACTTTGGCGTATCCGCTCAAACCGCCCAGACGCTGCCGATCGCTACGGCGCTGGGAGGCGTGCAGGTTTTCGTGAACGGGCTGGCAGCTCCGGTCGATTACGTGAGCCCCAACCAGATCAACGCCTGGATCCCTTACGAGATTTCGGGGGACTATTTTGCGACGTTCCAGGTAGAGGTGAACAGTTCGAAGTCTAATACCGTAACGGTGTACGCCGATAACTCGTCACCGGGGATTTACACGCTGACGGAGAGCGGGCTGGGAGCCGGCGCGATCCAGCATGCCGATTACAGCCTGGTAACGGAAGCCAGTCCGGCGGTGCCTGGCGAGACAGTGCTCCTATATATGAACGGTCTGGGAACCGTAACGCCGGCGGTTGCCGATGGCGCCGCCGCAGGCTCCGGCGACTCGCTGAGCTACAGCGACGAATACAACGCGGGGAACATTTTTATAAATCTCGACGACGGAACCGGCAACCTCCCGCCAGTCGACGTCGCGTTCGCGGGCCTGACGCCTGACAGCGCCGGATTATATCAGGTCAACTTCACTCTCCCGACGAGCGGCGTGGCAAACGGCGATGTCTACGTTGTATTCAACACCCTCGAGGGAACTAACGAGATGGCGACCATCGCCGTGTCCGGTTTCCCGCAGTCTGACGCGCGGGTCAAACCGGCCCGCCGCAGCCCCAGAGTACGCCGCCGGGCCGCGACGGCTGGCGCACCTCACCGGCGCGGCGTGAACCACCGGCGGGCGTTGCCGGAAAGGCCGGGGGACAAGTAGGCCGTTACCGAATCCGCTGATAGCTGACGAAGACCAATCGGCGGCTGTCCGGCGACCAGGAAGGCACATCCATGGTGCCCTTGCCTCCGACGAGTTTCGCCAGCACCCGCACCTTGCCATCCTTGAGCGACAGAACGCGCAGCATGGCATCTTTGTCCTCGGGGATGCCGGACTGGTCTTTCGCGAAAGATAGAAAAGCGATCTGCTGGCCATCCGGCGAGAGGTGCGGAAGGCAATTATAGAAGCCGTCGGAAGGTAATGCGGTGGGCGGCTGTTCCTCGCGTTCGGGGGCGCTTGTCTCTACGTCCGCGGGCCTGCCTCCGGCTACCGGTATCCTTTCCGTGTGACCGTCGCGATGGAAGACCAGCGCAGCGCCATCGGGCGTCCACACCGGCGCGGACAAGCGGCCCGGAGTGACATACACGACGCGGCGGTCGCCCGACAGCGGAACAGTCTCCAGCGTGCTGTACAATTCCGGCGCAGCTTCGCTGGGCGCGCCGACGGTCAGGGCGACGTTGGAGAATATGGCCTTCTCCACCGTGTCTTTATTGTGCGAACAGACCCCAATTCCTACATAGATCGGATCGTGCATGGGGACACGCATCGACCCTCCCGAGAAATGGAGTTCTTCACCCTCGCCCGCCACCCATATATAGAAGTAATCGCCCCGCCTGGCGATGCGCACCCGGGCCGGCGCCTTCATGGCGGATTGGATTTCCGTTGTGATGGCGCCCTTTTCGTCGCGGGCCTGCAAAGAGGTGAGTCCGTCGCCATGGCGCGCCACGTCGGCGTAGGGCGAATCCGCGTCCAGGCTCTGGCGGATCATCAGCACGGCTTTGCGGTGCGCCTCGCCGCCGGAGCCGATGAAGGAGATGTCCGCCGTCAGCGTGACATCGCCGGAGAGCTTCTTCCAAACGAAATGAAAGGCGTCCGAGCCGAACCACATGTTTTCGCCGCTACCGGCGATGGTATAGGTTCGCCTGGATGCGTCATATTCGGCGGAGCCGGAATGCCGCACCGCGCCGACATCGGCATGATCTTCGAAAATCCCCAGCGGCGCCGTGGCGGGCGCGGCATATACCTCCTGGCGCGATACGACTCGCGGATTGGCGTACAATGCGCGCAGTGTGTCCGGCGCCTGTTCGGCGCCAGAGAGCAGAAACCAGGCCCACCGCGTGGGCTGCTCCAACATTGCGCCCGTGGGGGCCCAGCCAGCCAGCCCCAACCCGATGACTTTGCCCACCGCGAAGCGCGCCAGTTCCGCGTCGCGACGCCAGGAGAACGGCGTATGGCCGAGGTCCACCGCCAGCACGTCGGCATATTCGAGGCCGGGGAAGTAATCCGCGTATTGGCCCGGCGCATCCGCTCCAAATCCCGGTGCCGCGGCGTTCCACACCCACACCAAGTTGTGCAGTTTGTGGTAGCCGACCAGGCGATCGAACAACTGCCGGTATAGCGCCGCCGACTCGGCCTTGTGGCCGGCCCACCAGAATTTCGCGCCGTTCGATTGCGGGTACGGCCGCCACAGCACGGGCACGGCAGCCTCCTGCAACTGTTTCAAATAGCCCGCGGCAGCGTCCACCTGCGCGCTCCAGCGTGCGAAGAGCCGAGAGCCGGGCGTCAACAGTTCCTTCCACTCGAAATCCGATAGCTTGCCCGAACCGTCGTCAGTGGGGCGCGCGGGGCGCCAGCTCAGGGTGACCATCGCATGGCGCTGATACTGGCGCGTGGCTTCGTCGACGATGGCTTGCGCGCCGGACGCGGCCAGATCCGCGCCATAGATCGCGGGATATTTGGCGGTCAGTTCAAAGACCCGTTGGGTAGCGGCCGCGGGCGCGTTGGAGTCATTGTCCTGGCCGCTCAGAATGCCATGGCCCGAAGCCTTATATAATGCGGCCAGCAAGTCCCTGGCTGCCGGCAATGGCTCGGGCGTGACCAGTTGCGGATCGGGGGCGGCGGATGCTTTGCGGATGGCCGCCATGGCTTGCGACAAGCGCGGGTCGTCGCGGCTTAACGCGCGGGGGTCATCATAGACCGCGCGGACAGCCTCCAGCGGGTTGTTCATCTCGATGAACTCACTCCAGGTCATGAACCAGGTGTACTTGGGCTGCCCGGTCAGCACGGCCGGACTGGGAAGGCCGCCGACTTCGCCGAGAGCCACCGGCTTGCCCGCGGCCAGCGCCACTAAGTCGTCATAGAAAGTCTGCTTGAATTCGCCGTAGATATCGACCGAGAGCACGTCAGCGTATTCCAGGCCCGGGAAATAGTCGGCGTAAGGACCGGGGCCAGTGCCGCCCGAGCCGGGAGAGTTGACGTTCCACACCCAAACCAGGTTGTCGAGATGGTGATAGTTCACGAACCGGTCGAACAGTTGGCGATACAGCGCCGCGGATCCGTCGCGGCGCTTGCGGCCGCCCCACCAGAACCAGTTGCCGTTGACCTCATGATAGGAGCGCCACAAGACGGGAACGCGCGCGTCGCGCAATTGCTTCAGGTAACCGGCGATGACATCCACCTGCGCGCACCAGCGTTTATAAAGGGCGGTTCCGGGCGTGAGCAACTCGCGCCACTCGAAATCGGAAAGGTGGCCTTGCACGCTATCGCGGAAAGTGACCGGCTCATCGTCGGTGGGGCGGACGGCGTGCCAGGTGAAGGTGACGATTGCGCCATTGCGATACTGGCGCATGGCCTCCTCGACCAGGGCCGGCCGGGCCAGGATGGAATCTTTGTCCTCGCCGCCCTGAAAACCGAAGTCCTGGCCGTAGACGGCGGGGTACTTGCCCGTGAAGTCGTAGGCGCGGTCGGTCCAGTTGGCGATCGTATTTGGAAAGTTGTGTTGGCCGGTGAGGATGTAGTGTCCGGAGATCGAATAGAGATAAGTGAGTAAGGCGCGCGCTTCGGGCGAGGCGTGCGGGTTGACGGGCGCTTGAGCCTGGGCGCTCATAGGGGCGCTCGACAGCAGGAGCAATACGCCGATTGCGAGGGTGGTGGGCGACTTCATTGGGTTCTGCACTGAAGATCACTTTATCTCAATACCATCACGGGAGGTCGACTTCGAGGGCGTAGATATCCGAATTGGTGTAGATCACGCTGGCGATAGGCGCGTCGTCGGGCGCCAGACCCGCCAGCACGTAGCCAATCCAATTGGATTGCGGAATCTGCTTCGAACTCATCATCCGCTCTTTCCTGGCGCCGCCAGTTGGGGCACGGAAAATGGGCTGCTCGAGCGCCAGCGTATCCTGGTAATAAAGATACTTGCCATCTCGCGACCAGAAGGGAGCGCCGAGACCGTCGCCCGAAGCCAGCGGAGTCCACTGGCGCGCGTCGAGATTCAGCAGCAGGATCCGCGTTCCGGCCTGGTTGGTCGCAGCGATGTAGCGCCCATCGGGCGACCAGGCGGGCTGGGCAAGCGTCTCCGATCCTGGCAGGAACGAGGCTTGCTTCGTCTTCAGGTCCAGCAGATAAAGCCCGGGCTGGCCGGATGCGCCAGGGGGCGGGCGACGGGCAAACAGGATAGAGTTTCCGTCCGCGGACCAACTCGCGTCACCGGAGGTCAGCGCCGCGTCGGTGAGCGGTTCCGGGGCGCCGCCGGCGGAGGCCACCACATATACCCGGCTGGCGCGGCCGGCGGGTCCGCCGCTGAAGACGATGTGACCGCCATCCGGAGACCAGCGCGGCTGGGAGGCACGCATGGGCGGGGATGTCAGTTGCAGGCGCTGGCTGCCATCGGGCCGGCTGCGCCAGAGGATATCGTCAGGAGCGCTCACGTAGACGATCCACTGACCATCTTTCGAGAAACTCACCCAGCGTCCCTGCACCGGGGAAAGGAATTGCGCGAACTGACTGTGGCGGGTATCGTAGCGCAGCAACTCCAGGCGCTGTTGGCCGGCGGCGAAGAAAACCCGCTTGCCACCGGGCTGCGGCGCCAATGAGCTGAAATCCATAGGCGTGGAGTAAATCAGCACGGGGGGGCCTTCAAAGGCCCGCGGGAAGCGGCGAAAGGCGCGCATGGCGTAGACGCTGGACACGCGGCCACGCAGCGCGCGGAACAGGTAGTACTTTCCATTGGCGGCCCAATTGCCGTTGTCGTCGGCGTCCGGCTGGGCAGCGCCGGAGGTCCAGCCGGGCGGAAAAGGAACGAGGCCCGTGCCGCTGGACGAGACTTGCCACAAGGCTCCCGGTCCCACGCCGGGCCCAAGCAGGGCAAAGCGCAGCGCGTCCGCCCGGGATGGGGGCGCCCAGCGGATGGAGTAGGGGATACCGGGTGTGTCGACGAGCTTGCGGGAATCCGTGCCGTCGCTCGAAACCGTGTATAAGGCAGAGCCGCGGGCGAACACGATGCGGCTGCCGTCGCGGGACCAGGCGCCCGCGTGGCCGGCCACATCTCCCACGCGGCGCGGCGATCCGCCCACGGTAGGGACGACCCAGAACGGCCGCTCTGCTTCGGCTCCGGAGCCGCTCAAAACCAGCAGATTCGAGCGGTCCGGCGATATGTCGAGGATGTCCGGATTGGACAAGGGCTGCTCGAGCGGAAGCGGCAGCGGCAGGGGCGTGCCGCCTTCGACGGAAACCTGCGCCAACGACCAACGCCCGGCGTCGCGCTGGGTAAAGTACACGCGGGTCCCGTCGGTCGAGACGCCAGTGCCGAGTTCGATTTGGCCAGTTTGGGTGAGCTGCACCACCTGCAAGAGCCGGGCCGGACGAACTTGGGTGGACAACCAGTAGATCCGAACGGCGAAGAACACGACGACGCCCAGCGCGACGAGGCGGACGATCCGGCGGCGGAGGGGATGCGGATGCGCAGGCGATGCAGCGGCTGGGACGGGCTGCGGCGAAGGCTCGCGGGCGGGCGTGGCTTGCGCGGCCCGCGCGCTCAGGGATTGGACCGGCGCGATGAAGCGGTATCCGCGCCGCGGGAGGGTCTCGACGTAGCGCGGCGTCGTGGCATCGTCATCCAGCGCCTCGCGGATCTTCTTGGCGGCGATGTTGAGGCCGTTGTCGAAATCGACCAGCGTGTCGCTCCAAAGCCGGCGGACCAATTCCTCGCGGGTGACGACCTGGCCGGGACGCTCCAACAGCGCCGCGAGAAGCTGGAAGGGACGCTCCTGCAGTTTGATTTTCCGGCCGTGCTTGCGCAGTTCGCCCTGTGCGAGGTCAACCTCGAAGACACCGAATTGGAGGATCTGGGAGGCGCGGTCGTTCGGGTCCACGGATCATTTCACCTGGATGGAGCCAATAAGCGAGTTTACCATTCGGGCGGCCGGCGGCAGCGCGTGGCGCCGGCCCAGGGTGCTTAACCGATTTGGGGAAACCGCTCCGTTGAAAACGCGGACCCGACCGGCCTGCGGCCGGTGGACCGGCGAGGACGCCGGTCCGCGGGCGGGGGCGCCCGCCCCATGCGGCACTCCCTGACGGTCGCGGCTCGGTAACAGTCGCGTTGATTGCGCGACGTTTACTGAGCCGAGCCCGGAGGGCACCCCGTCAGGGAGCGGTTTCTGTCAATCAAGAATCTCCAGACCGGTTAAGCACCCGCTGACCCACATGTCAGCGGACGTACTTTGGCAGCCGGTTTGTCCCCCACGGATCGTACTCCGATGCGAACCGGACGCGCTCGCTGATGGAGGGGTGATCGTAGAGCCAGAACTCGATGAACGGGCTGGGATTGGGATCGTCGAGCGATACTTCGCCGAGGATCTGGAAGGCATCGGCCGCTTCTTCGGATGAATTGGGGACAATCCCGTGAATCACTTCCAGGCCGTAGACATCGGCGTTGTGCTCCAGCATGCGGCTGAAGGAACTCGATACTGGTTCGGACAGAAAGCCGAAAACGGCCAGCGCCAGCAGCAGCACGGGCAGGGAGGCCCAGTCGCTCACGCCGCGGATTTCCCAGCGCGCGCCGTAGCCTGCCAGCGCCCAGCGCATGGCGTGAAAGGCGAGGAACAGGAAGATCAGAATGCCCAGCACGGCCGCGCCGATGCCGATCCAGACATGACCCAGGACATAGTGGCCCATCTCGTGGCCGAAGACGAAGACGGTCTGGCCGGTGTTCATCTTTTGGATAGTGTTGTCCCAGACCACCACGCGCTTGGATGCGCCGATGCCGGTGACGTAGGCGTTCAGCGATTTCAGTTTCGCGCTGGCTTTCATTTCGAACATGCGGTCGCGCGGGATTACGAGGCCGCCGCGGGCCGTCACCTTTTCGATGGCGGCCACCAGCACCGGCTCTTTTGCGGCCAGCGGCTCGAACTTGAAGAACATCGGCTCGACCACCAGGGGCTCGATGAACATCAGGAAGACGACCATGGGCACCGCCGCCAGCCAGAAGTAAAACCACCAGCGGCGCGGGCTGCGGCGCATCGCGCCATACAGCACCCAGATGGCGACGCCGGCCAGGGCGAAGGCGAGCAACTCGCCCTTGGTCCAGTCCCAAAACCAGGAGCCCCAGCCCTGGATGGACTGCTCGAACTTGCGCGAGAGGTGATGGCCGTAGAGGCCGATGGGCAACTCCAGCGCGTCAATCGTCAGCAACAGCAGCGGCGCGAAGATGTAGGCCTGCAGGATACGGCGTCGCGAGGCGGATTCGGCGATGTTGCGCAGGCGCGGGGCGACACGCCATGCCAGCAAGGCGAGCAGCACCAGGATGCCGTAGGCCGCGGCGATGAAATGGAGGCGGTGGCGCGCGGCGGCAAACTCAATGGCTTTGGCTAGCTTATCCGGCGGGAGCGTGTAGGTTTTGGCGGCTAAGAGCAAAGCTGGAAACATATTTCTCCTTTCCCCCAAACGGTCTGGCGGCCGACGCCGGTCCACTGGCCGGCGCGCAGGTAGGGCAGAAACTCGCCCAGACCGCCATCATACTCCGCCTGGTACTCGGCCTGGCCAGTGAAGCCGCCGATCGGATGGGTTTGGCCGGTGCGGCTGGAGCGGCGCTTGGTCGCGTGCCAGGTGAGGTCGCAATGCGCGAGGGTTACGCGGGCAGCGCGTTCGCCCATGGCCCGGAAATCGATTTCGAGGGGGCCGTTGTCGTAGAGAGCGCGGAGGGTGGAGATGCGGTCGCGCAGGCGGGCGAAGAGGACGGGGAATTCGGGGCGGGCGACGAGTTGCTGGCCGGATTTCAGCTCGGTGGGGGTGAGGAATTGGACGCAGATGCGGGAGACAGATTCCGCGGGGCCGTCGAGCGCGATGGCCAAATTCTGTTCCTCGACGGAGATTAGCGCCGCGCGGGCGCGTGCGGGGCCGAGACCGTCTTCGGCGAGACGCGCGAAGGCGGCGACGAAGAGCGGCCGGCGGGCGGCAGCCAGGTCGAAGAGATGCACGTCGAAGTGAAATGCCGCGCCGGATGGAATGGTCTGGTCGTCGAGATGCGCGGCGCGGATCACGAAGGGGCGCGGCGAATCGGCGAGCCCGCTGGGCCCGGTGCCTGCCACCGGCGCGAAGATGCGCGCGTAGCCGAGCGCGTCGGCGGTTTTGCCGAGCATCATGCCAAAGGCGCCGCGCAACACATTGGCGGCTTTGCCGGGCGGAAAGACGAGTGATTCTGCCGCGCGAAAATGGAAGCGGAGCCGGATCAATTCGAAGGTCACAACATCATCAGCCGGCCGAAGCCGCCACCGCCGCGTCGTAGAAGCCTTTACCGGCGGTGGCCAGGCGTTCCAGCAGCGGCGCGGGCTGCCAGTAATCGCCCAGGCGGGCGCGATATTCGTTCACTTTGGCGAGCACGTGCGGGAGGCCCAGCGAATCGGCGTAGGCCATCGGTCCGCCGCGATGGCGCGGGTAGCCGAAACCATAGGCATAGATGACGTCGATATCGCCGGGGCGGATGGCGATGTGCTCGTCGAGCACGTTGGCGCCTTCGTTGGCCAGCGCCACCATGATGCGCGAGAGGATCTGGTCGTCGGAGACCGGTTGCCGCGCGATGCCGCGCTCGCGGGCCGCCTTTTCGGCCAGTTCTTCGATCAGCGGATCGGGGATGGGCATGCGGCTGCCGGCTTCATAGCGATACCATCCGGCGCCGGTCTTCTGGCCGTAGCGGCCCATCTCGTAGAGCCAGTCGGGGACCGGCGACTCGGGCCCTTCGAGGCGGCTTTTGCCGACCGACCGCAAATACTGGCGGATGCGCGCACCCACATCGATGCCCGCGATATCCTGCATGCCGAAGGGTCCCACGGGCATGCCGAAGCTGGTGAGCACGTGGTCGATTTGCGGGACGCTGGCGCCTTCTTCGAGCAGCAGATACCCTTCGCGCATGTAGTAGCCCAGCATGCGGTTGGCGACGAAGCCGAAGCAGTTGCCCACCACCACGCCGACCTTGTTCAGCTTCTTCGAGAGCTTTAGCGAGGTCGCGATGGTCTGGTTGCCGGTCTCGCGGCCGCGCACGATTTCCATCAGCTTCATGACGTTGGCGGGGCTGAAGAAGTGGTGGCCGATGACGTTGGCGGGGCGGCCGCTGGATTGCGCGAATTGATCGATATCGAGCGTGGAAGTATTGGATGCCAGCACGCACTCCGGCCTGGTGACGCGCCCGAGATCGGCGAACACGGAATTCTTCAGGTCCAGGTTCTCGAACACGGCTTCGACCACGATATCGACCTGGTCGAAGCCGTCGTAGGTGAGGGTGGGGCGGATCAGGGACATGACGCGGTCGACCTGCGCGGGCGTCATCTTGCCTTTGGAGGCGGAGATGTCGTAGTTGCGGCGGATGGTGGCGAGGCCGCGGTCGAGGGCCGCCTGATCGGATTCCTTGAGCAGCACGGGGATGCCGGCGTTGGCATAGTTCATGGCGATGCCGCCGCCCATGGTGCCCGCGCCGACCACGGCCGCCGCGCGGATTTCCGCGGTGGGCGTGTCTTTCGGCACTCCCGGAACCTTGGCGGCTTCCCGCTCGGCAAAGAACAGGCGGATCAGGTTGTGGGATTCGGCGGAGAGCACGCAATCGGCGAAAAGATCGATTTCGCGCGCGGAGCCGGCGTCGAAGCCGTGCAGGACGCCGGCGGCAATGGCCTGGACCGCGGCGTAGGGAGCGTGCGCGCCGCGCGCGGTCTTTTTCAAACTGGCGCGGGCAGCATCGAGGGCGGTGGCTGCGGCGGCGCGATCGGCGATCCTGGCTTCCTGCTCGCGCACCTTACGGGTTTCGCCCGCCGCGGCCTTGGCGCGCGCGAAGGCGATGGCGCCCGCGAGGAGGTCGCCATCGACAATTTGATCGAGGATGCCCTCCGCCAGCGCGCGTTTAGCGCCGATGTGCTGGCCCAGTGTGCAGAGCTCCGCGGCCGTGGCCACGCCGCAAAGACGCGGCAAGCGTTGCGTTCCGCCCGCGCCGGGGATGATGCCCAACAGCACTTCGGGCTGCCCGACCTTGGCGGCGGGCACGGCCACGCGATAGTGGCACGCCATGGCGAACTCAAGGCCTCCGCCCAGCGCGGTGCCGTGAATGGCGCATACCACCGGCTTGGGACAATCTTCGATGCGCCGCAACAGCGCGTGCACGCGATGCGAGCGGTCGATGGAGACCTCGCGGTTCGGAATCGTGCCGAAGACCTTGATATCGGCTCCGGCGATGAACGTGTTGCCCGCGCCGATGAGCACGATGGCCTTGGCGGCCGGGTCGGCGGCGGCGCGCGCCACGCAGGCGTCGATGCCTTCGGGCACACCGGGGCTGAGGGCGTTTACGGGCGGATTGTCTATGGTGACGATGGCCACATCGTCTTGGACGGTGTATTGGACTAGTTCTGGCATGGGTGGGTGATCCGATCCATTATGGCAAAAAGCGACGCGGGGACGCGGCGACACGGCGAGGTCTCACGCGACGTTTTCAAACGTCACCGCGATGCGCGCTTGGCAAGCCCGGTGTTTGGCATGCGGCGCTCGCGCATGGCAAGGTACAACGCCATTTTTGGCGCAAGGTAGAGCGGGACATTGACGAGAGCTGGCCGCGTTTAGCCGTGGCCGGCGGAGGGATCTCGTCTCCGCGGGCGATCCGGCCGGCAACGGATTCGGCCAGGCGGTCCGCCGCCTGCACCAGCGTATCTTCAAAGCCGTCCCCACCGGTCAGTGCTGCGGGGAGATCGGGGAACCGCACCTGCAATCCCTTGCCGTTGCGCTCCGGCAAGAAGCTCGCAGGATAGCTCGTGGTGAACATGGCACGTCTTCCTTTGGGATCAAGAGCGGGGCTGGGAGTCCCGCGCAGGCCGAGGGCCTGCCCCACTATAAGATATACCGGCTGAGGTCCTGATCCTTGACGATATCGGCCAGTTGCTTGCGCACGTAGACGGCATCCACCTTCACGGTCTTCTTCTTCAGATCCGGCCCCTCGAAGGAGACTTCTTCGAGCAGCTTCTCCATGATGGTGTGCAGGCGGCGCGCGCCGATATTTTCGGAACTCTGATTGACCTGCGCGGCGAACTTGGCGACTTCCTCCAGCGCGTCTTCGGTGAAGGTCAGCTTGATGCCCTCGGTCTCCATCAACGCGGTGTACTGCTTGGCGAGGGCATTTTTGGGTTCGCGCAGGATGCGGATGAAATCCTCCACCGTGAGCGATTTCAGCTCCACGCGAATAGGGAAGCGGCCCTGCAGCTCGGGGATCATATCGGCGGGTTTGGAGACGTGGAAGGCGCCGGCCGCCATGAACAGGATGTGATCCGTACGCACGAAACCGTAGCGCGTATTGACGGTGGTGCCTTCGACAATGGGCAGAATATCGCGCTGCACGCCCTCGCGGCTGACATCCGGGCCGTGGCCGGTCTCGCGCCCCGCGATCTTGTCGATCTCGTCGAGAAAGATGATGCCGCTGGTCTCCACGCGCTCCAGGGCCACGCGCGTGACCTGGTCCATGTCGATGAGCTTCTGCTCCTCTTCCTGCCCCAGGTAATCGGCGGCTTCGGCCACGCGCATCTTGCGCTTGCGCGTTTTGCCGCCGAAGAAATTGGGGAGCATGTCCTTGATGTTGATGCTCATCTCCTCGATGCCCGCGTTGGTGGCGATTTCGAAGTTGGGGCCGCGATCCTTGACTTCCAGCTCCACCAGGCGCTCGTCGAGTTTACCCTCGCGCAGCCGCTCGCGCAGCTTCTCGCGGGTACGCTCGACGCTCTCGCTGGCTTCCGGCTGGGGCGGCATGAGCAGGTCGAGCAGGCGCTCTTCGGCGTTGGCTTCGGCGCGGTCGGCGACTTCCTCGAGGCGCTCTTCGCGCACCATGTCGATGGCGATATCCACCAGATCGCGGATCATGGATTCGACGTCGCGGCCCACATAGCCGACTTCGGTGAACTTGGAGGCCTCCACTTTCAGAAACGGCGAATTGGCCAGCCGCGCCAGGCGCCGCGCGATCTCCGTCTTGCCCACGCCGGTAGGGCCGATCATGAGGATGTTCTTGGGCATCACCTCGTCGGCCATTTCAGGAGGCAGTTTCTGACGGCGGATGCGGTTCCGCAGCGCGATGGCCACCGCGCGCTTGGCTTCGGCCTGCCCCACCACGTGCTTATCCAGCTCGCGCACGATTTCGCGCGGAGTGAGCTCGTCGAGGATAGGTTCCTCGTCCACGGACTGGGCGGGAAGATAGATGACCATTAGGCGAGCTCCTCGTAGGTGGTGTTTTCGTTGGTGTAGATGCAGATCCGGGCGGCGATCTGCATGGATTGTTCGGCGATCTGGCGCGCGGAAAGCTTGGTGTTGCGCAGCAGCGCGGTGGCGGCAGAGAGCGCGAAAGGACCGCCCGAGCCGATGGCCGCCGCGCCCTCATCCGGTTCGATGACGTCGCCGTTGCCGCTGAGGATGTAGGTGTTCTTGTCGTCCGCCACCAGCAGGAGCGCTTCGAGGTGGCGCAGCATGCGGTCCGTGCGCCAGTCCTTGGCCAATTCCACGGCGGCGCGCGAAAGGTTGCCGTTGAACTGTTCCAGCTTGGATTCGAAGCGGGCGAACAGGGCGAAGGCGTCGGCCGTGGAGCCGGCGAAACCGGCCAGGATCTTGTCGTTGTAAATGCGTCGCAGCTTCTTGGCGGACGTCTTGAGGACTTCCTGGCCGAGGGTCACTTGCCCATCGCCCGCCATGACTACTTTGTTGTCGCGGCGGATGCAAATAACTGTCGTCGAGCGGATGCGCTGTTTCATTCGAAACAACCAGTTTATCGCACCGCGCGACGCACCCGGCGATCAGCGGCCGGAGGGCGCTTGACCGGCCTCGGAACCCCTGCCGGCCTACGGCCGGTGGACTGGTGGGGGCGCCGGTCCGCAGGCGGGGCGCCTGCCCCACTACTGCGCGCGTCTTGATCAGATTTGGCGGCCCATTGGGCCATGCAGCACTCCCTGACGGCTTTGAGAGATCAGGCAGTGACGTTGATTCCGGCGTTCGACAGCGTGTTCGCAATGATCGCCATCGGATCCGTGGCTTCGTTCTGGGTGCTATTTGCCTGGAAAGCCGCCAGCAGTTGGCTGAGTTGGCTCGTGGTGTTGCTGGTGGAGCTCGAATCCGCATCGCTGGATGCGGCATGAGCATGATGATGGTGGTGATGGCCGCCGCCGATCGCCTGTGCCAGATCCTGAATGTTGGGGAGTTGGCCGTTTTGCGAGGCGCTGGTAAAGTCCGTCGCAAGCTGGTTGAGTTGGGCGGCCTGGGTCGAATTGCCGTCCGCCGTAGCGGTTTGAGCGGCGCTTTGCAGGTTCGTGGCGATTTGCTGGGTGACCTGCGTATACTCGGTCGGATTCGACTGCTGAAGCTGCTGGAGCGTGCTCATGAGTTGCGCGAACGGCGAAAGCTGGCCGTTTTCCGGCTGCGCCGTCACCGATGACGCGCCGGTGCTCGATGAACTATTTCCGGCCGCGCTGTTGTTTTGGAGCGTGGAATTGAGAATCGACTGTAAATAGCTGTTCGAGAGATTGTTGATGGAACTTATGGGGCTCATGCTCTGCACATCGGCATTTCGAGGCCCGTTGTCCGGATGTCGCAAGGTATTGAAATGGCAGGCTAGCACTGCTCGCGACGCCGCCAAATTTCCGGCGCTGCGATGAATCCTTGGCACTGGCGTGGTCACTGGACCGCCTGCGCCCGCATCCCCAGCGCCTTCAAATACCCCTCGTTGACCCGGCAATTCTCCAGCTTGATTTTCTCCAGCAAATCGGCCATCGCCGCGCGCGTGTGCTCCGCAGGGGGCCGCTTCTTCATCTTTTCTTCCGCCGCGCCCATGCCGCCGGGCAAGGCTGCGTAGGCCGCGATTTCATCCCAATGCGCGGGCCGCGCGAAGCTCACCGGCGACGACGTGGCATCCATCTTTTTGTAGGGCCAGAATGCCCAGCCTACGTGGTTGGTCTCGAGCATCGTGCGGAACTCTGCGATCCAGGAATCCTGGTTCTCGCCGGATTCGCCCATCCAGATGGGCGCGTGGTAGCGCTCGCGGAAATCCAGATAGGGCTGGATCACGTCCTTGGTGGGTGCGGTCCAGTATTTGTGGAAGGTGTAGATGGCGTTGGAGTCGAAGGGCGGCCCGAACACATCGAAGTTACTGTCCCACTGCGCGCCGCCCAGGATGACGGCGTGGTTCTTGTCCACCTGGCGAATGGCCTCGGTGATCCTGCGGTAGAGCGGCTCCAGGCGCGGATTCAGCCGCGCCACGGGAGGCGGAATCGGTTCATTCAGCAGGTCATAGCCCAGCACGGTGGGATCGTCGGCGTACCGCTGCGCGATGCTGCGCCAGAATCCCACCGCCAACTGTTGCTGTTCTTCGCTTTCGAACAGCCACGGGTAGCCCCAGCTATCGTCGATATTGGCGCCCGTCTGGCCGCCGGGAGCGCAGTGCATGTCGAGGATCACCCAGAGGTGGCGGTCGCGGCACCAGGCGATCACGCGATCCAGCAGCGGAAACGCGGTGCCGTCCTCGATCAGCTTGGAGTGAAACGGAATGCGGACGCTGTTGAAGCCGGCCTCGTGGATGAAGCGAATGTCCCACTCGCCGATGTAGGTGTCGCGATACTGCTTCCAGAAACGCGCGGCCTGGTCCGGCCCGATCAGGTCGTTGAACAGAGCCGCGATCTCGCGGTAGGATGCGGGCCCTTTGTCGAAGTGGAACATGTAGCCTTCGGGCACCAGCCAGTTGCCCAGATTGATGCCGCGCAGCAGCAGTTTCCCGCCGCCCGGCGCCACGATGTATTTGCCGTCGGTATGCACGAAGCGGTTGCCGGCGGCGGCCAGGCCGGCAGCCAGCAGACCGGCCAAAATGACGGTTCTGAAAATGATGCGCATCACTCCCTATGATACGAAGTGGCCGGCGGGGGCGCCGGGACGCCGGACTCATTCCGGCGAGATTCAGTAGGCCGCGACTTTGCCACGAAGGACGATGATGGACGCCTTGGGAAGCTGGTAGAAAGTATCCGGGCCAACGGCCCGCAGTGTCGAGACGGACGGCGGGCCGTCCGGGGCCGCGTGACCGCTGAGCCTTCGCCCGCGGCCACCTTCGGCAGAGGCACCGCCAGCCGGCGGCACAGCGCTGGCCGGAACGGGGTCAGGGTGCCACTGGTATTCGGCCTGGCCGAAGACCACCCGGTCCACCGTGCCGGAGAAGAAGCGATCGCGCCCGGCGGCCGAATCGGCGAACGCTATCTTCACAGAGTGGTCGCTGTCCTGATCCTTGTTAACCATCATGACGGACCATTTCCCATCGGGCCGCTCGACTGCATAAGCCGTCACCAGAATGTTCCCATCCTTGTCTTTAACGTCGCTCGAGACCTTGTAGAGTTTATGGATGGCGTCGACGGGCTGGACCCACTCCTTGGTGATCACCTGTGTGGCCAGATACTGAGGAGGATACGTTTTAACGTGGTCATTCTCATCGATCGGCAGGAAGCCGCCGCCGGCTGCGATGTAATGGAAGTAGTATGTGCCAGCGGCGCCCGCGGTGAGCACCGAGCCCACATAGTCAGCCAGCCAGAGAGCGCTTTTCACGGTACCCGCCCCGCCCTCGCCGAGATCGTTGCCCTCGGTCATGAAGTACGGCACATTCGGTGGCAGGCCGTTGTCTTTCCACGCTTGGATCACGTGGTTCACCCAAGCCGGCTCGTGGTAGAGCGAACTCCACTCGCGGCACAGCCCTGTACCCATGCAGGGATAGTGCTCGAACGAGAAGAACGAGAAATCCCGCAGATGGCCGTGCGTTTTCAGGTAGTCCACGAACCGGCCCAGGAAAGAGACCCGGCCGTTGGCGTCTGCCCAGGAATCCACGTCGCCAGGAGTGCCTTCGAAGGCCGGTCCGCCAAGGCGCGCGTTGGGCGTCAGTTTGTGGATGGCCTTGGCAAATTGGATGTACAAAGTGGCATAGTCCTGGGGGAGCACGCGCTGCCCGTCCGGTTCTTCGCCTATCTCGATCCATGAAATCGGATACTTCCGTTTATAGAGGTACGCGATTTCGTTGGCCGCGTCCTCCGGCATGGCGTAAAGAATGGCGATCGGAATCATGGCGGGAAGACCGCGCGTCACCCCGCAGTTGAAGAAGAAATCGAAGCCGATCTGGTCCCCTCTCCCGTAGTCCAGGTCGGAGGCGGCATGCCACGGATCGACTGAAGAAGGCCAAGTGATGGTCTGCTGCCGGCTGGGCAGGTGCTTCACGACATCGGTGAAACGGCCGTCCGCCGACACGGTCCCGATGTAGAGTTCATGGATTGCGTATCCCACGCAATTGCGCTTATCCTGCGGGCCATGCGTATCGCAAGTGTTTGACGATTCCGTCATCCAGATGCGCAGGTACCGCACGGGGATATTCCAACTCATCAGCTTCAGCGTGGGAGTTCCACCCTTGCCGTCCGTAACGGTACCCATGGGGAAGGTCTGCCAGGCACCCTTGTTGATGCCGGCGTAAAAGGGCTCCATCTCTCCCGTCCAGAACTGCACGTAATAGCGGCTGGCGTAGGGATTGGCCCAGGCTATTTTGATGGCATTGACGTCCACCTTGGCGCCCAAATCGATCATGACCCACTGCGGGTGCAGGGAATCGGGCTCGCCGGTGTAGGCCTGAGTCAGGTAGGGATTGCTTTTCCAGTATGATTTCGGATCGCCATCGGTCAAACGGGACCAGCCGTTGCCGTCGCCCAGAGTGGCGCCACGGTGGGGGAGCGGGTAGGCCCAGGAGTGCAGGATTTTTTCGCCGGTGGGCTCCGCGCTACCCGTGAAATAGCCCTCCTGCTTCGCCGCATTACTCCAAGTGCCGCGCGGGTTCCAGTGCCACGCCTCAATCATCAGTTCGGTGTTCTGCCGATAGGTAACAGTTTGCCATCCCGCGCCCAAAAGCTCCTTGAGGACCGGACCGGTCAACACGCGCTCGGTATGCTTTTCGTTCTCCTCCTTTGTGCTCCCACCGCGCAAGCGGTCAATCGCTCCGCCTAGCGCCCGGAACGGACTAAACGAATTCACCACGTGGGACGGCGCGGCGTCTACGACGATATTCTGCGCGCTGGCAGCGGCCAGGCCGGCACCCAGCAGTCCGGCCAAAATGACGGTTCTGAAAATGATGCGCATCATCCGCTATCATACAAAATCGGACAATTTGCGCCGATTGACAATCGGCGCGCAGGATGCCATCCTGCCCCACAGTATGCATGACATCGAAAACAGCAGGCGCACCTTCCTGACCGGATTCCTGGCAACCGCCGCCATGGCCCCCAAGGCATTGCGCGCCCAGCGCGACTGGAGCGGCAAGGATCCCATACGCTACCCCGATCCCGACATCCTGGTGCTGGACAAGCGCTTCGCCAAATACAAGATCAACAACACGGCCATCCGGCGGCTGCACACGGGCATGCTGTGGGCCGAAGGTCCGGCGTGGTGCGGGGCCGGCCGCTATCTGGTGTGGAGCGACATCCCCAACAACGCGCAAATGCGCTGGCTCGAAGAGGATGGCCACATCAGCACCTACCGCGCTCCCAGCGCCAACAGCAACGGCAACACGTTCGACTACCAGAACCGCCAGCTTTCCTGCGAGCACCTGAACCGGCGCGTGGTGCGCTGTGAGCCGGACGGCACGGTCACGGTGCTGGCCGACAAGTGGAATGGCAAGCCGCTCAACGCGCCGAACGATATCGTGGTCCACCCGGATGGCGCAGTCTGGTTCACCGATCCGGGCTATGGCATCCTGGCCGCATACGAGGGCGCGCGCGCTCAGATGCAGTTGAAAGAGGCGGTTTACCGCATCGACGGCCAGACCGGCAAGATGGAGATGGTCCTCGACGAGATGTACAAGCCCAACGGCTTGTGCTTCTCGCCCGACTATAAGAAGCTCTACATCGTGGACACCGGCGCCACGCACTATGCGGACGCGCCGCGCAACATCCGCGTCTATGACGTGGCCGATGCGCGCAGCCTACGCAACGGGCGTGAGTTTGTGTCGACGAAACCCGGCCTCGCCGATGGCATCCGCGCGGATGTGGATGGCAATATTTGGGCGGGCTGCGGCTGGGTGGGAGCGGGCTACGATGGGGTGCAGATTTTCACGCCCGTGGGCGAGCGCATCGGCCAGATTCTGCTGCCGGAGCCGTGCGCGAATCTGTGTTTCGGCGGCAGCAAGCGCAACCTGCTGTTCATGGCCGCCGCGCAGTCGCTGTACGCGGTGTACGTGGAAACGCGCGGCGCGCACATCTGTTGAGAGTGCGGGGCTGAAGCCCCGCGCGGGGTAAACCCCGCCCTCCATTATGTATGACGAGCTGGCCAGTTACTACCACCTGATCTTTGAAGACTGGGACGCCTCGATCGCGCGGCAGGCCGGAGTACTTGGGCCTTTGCTTGAGACGGCCTGCGGCAAACCTCGCCTGCGCATTCTGGATGCCGCATGCGGAATCGGCACGCAGTCCATCGGACTGGCTATGCGGGGCCACGCGGTCACCGGATCGGACCTGAGCGAAGCCGCCGTGGCGCGTGCACGTGTCGAGACCGCGGCGCGGAAACTGGCGGTCCCGCTCTACCCCGCCGATCTGCGCGATTTATCCGGGGTGCCCGGTGGGCCGTTTGATGCGGTGGTGATCGCGGACAACTCCCTGGCGCATCTGCTATGCGAGGATGACGTGCGGCGGGCCGCCGCCAGCGCCGCGCGTAAGCTCGACCGCGGCGGCATTCTGCTCGCCACGATGCGCGATTACGATACCTTGGCCCGTGAGCGGCCGGCCTCTCACGGTGCCGCGTTCTATGGGGACGGCGGCGAACGGCGCATCGTGCATCAAGTTTGGGACTGGACCGGCGGGCGCCACTACACCATGCACCTCTACATCACCCGCGAGACTGCCGCGGGTTGGGACGCGCATCACTTCAGCTCGGCCTTTCACGCCGTGCCGCGCGCGATGGTCTCCGGCGCGCTGGAAGAAGCCGGGTTCACCGATGTGCGTTGGATGGAGA
>Ga0335078_10005032_pt1 | contig 19549 bp, 20 predicted proteins | sample Lox_Sample_32_FD_206711 | JGI IMG/M metagenome (GOLD analysis project Ga0335078, IMG submission 206711) | Soil microbial communities from Loxahatchee National Wildlife Refuge, Florida, United States - Lox_Sample_3.2 | ecosystem: Environmental > Terrestrial > Soil > Wetlands | place: USA... | reverse complement strand
ACGTCGTAGAGCTTGCCGCCCTTGAGCAGGCCGGCATCGCGCAGCATGACTTCCATCTTCTCCATGCCGGCCTCGGTCATGGTGACGGCGCGCTGCTTCTCGTCGACCTCGTAGTCGCTCTTGTCGAGCTTGGGGATGTAGCTGTCGATGGTGTTGTAGAATTCGGAACGGTCGTCGAGCGGACCGGAGATGATCAGCGGCGTGCGCGCCTCGTCGATGAGGATCGAATCCACTTCGTCGACGATGGCGAAGACGTGCCCGCGCTGGACCATATCCTCCAGCCGGTATTTCATATTGTCGCGCAGATAGTCGAAGCCGAGCTCGTTGTTGGTGCCGTAGGTGACGTCGCAGTCATAGGCCTTCTTGCGCTGCTCGTCGTCGAGCCCGTGCACGATGGTACCGACGGTGAGCCCGAGAAAGCTGTAGATCTGCCCCATCCACTCGGCGTCGCGTTTGGCCAGATAATCGTTGACGGTGACGACATGCACGCCGCGCCCGGTGAGCGCGTTGAGATAGACGGCGAGCGTGGCGACCAGCGTCTTGCCTTCGCCGGTCTTCATCTCGGCGATTTTGCCTTCGTGCAGGATCATGCCGCCGATCAACTGCACGTCGAAATGACGCTGGCCGATGGTGCGCTTGGCCGCCTCGCGCACGGTGGCGAAGGCCGGTACCAGGATATCGTCGAGCGAAGTGCCGTCGGCGACCTGTTTCTTGAAGTCGGCGGTGCGCGCGCGCAGCGCCTCGTCGGAGAGCGCCGCCAGTTCCGGTTCCAGCGCGTTGATCGCCGTGACCCGCGGCTGATAGCTGCGAATCCGCCGTTCATTGGCGGAGCCGAACAGCTTGCGGGCAACGGCGCCGATCATTGCTTGAGCTCCTAACTGCCGCGGCGCTTTAACGCGCCGCTACGGCCGGATTTTGCTTCCGGCACTCCGGAAATGCGGCACTTTTCGGGCAAATTTGACGCGAACGCGCCTGCAAAGCTTTACCAGCCGAGGTTATTCGAGACATAGGAGGGGGTCGGATTATTGTCAATCGGCGGCCTCAAACGGGCACAAGCGATGGCGTTCACACGCTCGTTAGGGTTTTTCGTTGGGCCGCCATTGCAAAGCCACGGTTGTTGGGTGACAAGTCCGCCGGCCGCGCACCGTGCGGACCCCCGTTCCAAGGACAGCGCCATGATGAATTTCCCCTGCGGCCGCCCGGCCGGTTTCCTCGCCGCCGTGATGGCGCTGTTGCTGGTGGCTGCCGGCCCCGCCGCAGCGCAGGACAAGGACCCAGTCGTCGCCAAGGTCAATGGCGTGGAAATTCACCAAAGCGACCTCGCCGTCGCCGAGGACGAGGCCGGCCAATTGCCGCCGATGTCGCCGGACGCGAAGAAGGATTATTTGGTACAATTCGTCGCCGACATGATGCTGGTGTCCAAGGCCGCCGAAGACAAGAAAATGGCGGACACCGACGATTTCAAACGGCGCATGGTGTTCGCCCGCAACAAGCTTTTGATGGAAGATCTGCTGCAGTCGGTCGGCAAAGCCGCGCTCACCGACGAGGCTATGCACAAAGTGTATGACGAGGCGATCAAGCAGATGGGCCAGGTGCAGGAAGTGCACGCCCGCCACATCCTGATCCGCGCCCCGGAGGGCGATGACAAGGCAAGCGCCGCGGCCAAGGCCAAGATCGAGGCCGTCATCGCGCGCCTGAAGAAGGGCGAGGACTTCGAGAAAGTCGCCAAGGAAGTCACCGAGGACCCCTCGGGCAAGGCCAATGGCGGCGATCTGGGATATTTCACCAAGGAGCAGATGGTGCCGGAGTTCTCCGAGGTCGCCTTCAAGCTCGACAAGGGGCAGATCTCCGAACCGGTGAAGACCCAATTCGGCTGGCACGTGATCAAGGTCGAGGACAAGCGCATGAAGCCGCCGCCGACCTTCGAGGAGGTCAAGCCGCAGATCGAGCAATATGTGACGCGCAAGGCGCAGGCCGAACTGGTGCAGAAACTGCGCGCCGGCGCCAAGATCGAGAAGATGTATACGGTGGCGGACGAGAAGAAGCCGGACGCTCCGGCGACGCCGGCGCCCGAGAAGAAATAACACCGATCGCAATCATCAAATGATTTCGTCATGGCCGGCCTTGTGCCGGCCATTTCGCTTAGGTAGGCACGTCGGTGCCGATCTCATCGGGATCACCGGGTCACGGCGCTGCGCGCCGGCCCGGTGATGACGGGTTCACAGATGTCCACCTCAGTCTCCCCTCTCGCCCCCCAACACGTGCCGGATATGCCGGTGATCGCCGGCGTCGGACTGGCAACCGCCGCGGCCGGCATCCGCTATGCCGGACGCACCGACGTGCTGCTGGCGCTGTTCGATTCCGGCACGACGGTCGCCGGCGTCTTCACCAAGTCGAAATGTCCCTCGGCACCGGTCGAATGGTGCCGCGCACATTTGAAAGCGGGCAAAGCCCGCGCGCTGGTGGTCAATTCCGGCAACGCCAACGCCTTCACCGGCAAGAGCGGGCGCGCGGCGACCAAACTCACCGCCGAGATCGCGGCGAAAGCCGCGCGTTGCAAGCCGGCGGAAATTTTTCTCGCCTCGACCGGTGTCATCGGCGAGCCGCTCGACGCCGCGAAATTCGCGCCGGTGATGCAGGGCCTGGCCGCCAATGCGCGCGCCGGCGATTTCCTCGCCGCGGCAAAAGCGATCATGACCACGGACACGTTTCCCAAAGTGGCAACGGCGACGGCGAAGATCGGCAAGGCGACGGTGACCGTCAACGGCATCGCCAAGGGCGCCGGCATGATCGCCCCCGACATGGCGACCATGCTCTCCTTTGTCTTCACCGACGCGGCGATTGGCGCGCCGGCGCTGCAGGCTATGCTCAAGGACGCTGTCGCCGACACCTTCAACGCGGTGACGATCGACGGCGACACCTCCACGTCCGACACGCTGATGATCTTCGCCACCGGCAAGGCCGGCAACGAGCGCATCGCGCGCGCCGCCGACCCGCGGCTGAAGGATTTCAAGCGCGCGCTCAACGCCGTGCTCGGCAATCTGTCGGAGCAGGTCGCGCGCGACGGCGAAGGTGCGCGCAAGCTGGTGGAGATCACGGTCGAGGGCGCGGTGTCGAAACCTTCGGCGCGGCGCATCGCCATGTCGATCGCCAATTCGCCGCTGGTGAAGACGGCGATCGCCGGCGAAGACGCCAATTGGGGCCGCGTGGTGATGGCGGTCGGCAAGGCCGGCGAACCGGCCGACCGCGACCGGCTGACGATCTGGTTCAATGGTATTCGCGTGGCACACAAGGGGGCGCGCGATCCCGCTTACGATGAAGCCGAAGTGAGCGCGGCGATGAAGCAGCCGCAAATCGCCTTGAAAGTCGCGCTCGGACTGGGCAAGGGCCGCGACCGCGTGCTCACCTGCGACCTGACAAAAGATTATGTTTCAATCAATGGCGACTATCGGTCCTAATAATGTGTTTACTGCCCGGGCAGGAGCCTTGGGCGCTCCGTCGTCTCGGAATAACCCCTTAACCAAGCCTGCTTAACGTCGAGGGCAAAGGGCCGTGAGCGCCAAAATCGTGCTTGTCGCCGCCTGCGCCCTCATCGATGCCGACGGCCGTGTGCTCATCGCACAGCGCCCCGCCGGCAAGCCGATGGCGGGCTTATGGGAGTTTCCCGGCGGCAAGGTCGAAGATGGCGAAGCGCCCGAACAAAGTTTGATCCGGGAGTTGAAGGAGGAACTTGGCATCGTCGTCAATGAGGCCTGTCTCGCACCGCTGACATTTGCGAGCCATGCCTATGCGGACTTCCACCTGCTGATGCCGCTCTATGTGTGCCGGCGCTGGGAGGGGCTGGTCACCGCAAGCGAAGGGCAAAAACTTGCCTGGGTCAAACCGAATCGGCTGCGTGATTACGCGATGCCTCCGGCCGACGTGCCATTGATATCGCATTTGACGGCACTGTTGTAATCGACGAACAAACAACGACCGAATGGGAAGCGTCATGAACAGTTCGACACCGCTGCAAAGCCTGCGTGCTTTCCTCCGCGACGAGTGCGGCGCGACAGCCATCGAATATGCGCTGCTCGCCTCCGGCATCGCCGGCGCCATCATCGCCGTGGTGATGGCCTTGGGCACCTCGGTCAACGGCATGTACACCAGCGTATCGACCAACCTGAACTAAGCCGACCCGCCTCAGCCGCCGGGCTGCCGGCCGGCGCCGATTCCGACAATTTGCCTTCGCGTAGCGCTGACGCGCGCTAGCCGCCCGGTTTCTCGCCGCTCGGTATTTCCCTGGTGCCGAGCGCATCGGCGAGCCGCCGCTGCGCCGAGCCCGGACGCAGCGGTTGCTGCTGACTTTCATGCGGCACCCAGCCGGACAGCCAAGCGATCTCGAAGGTGGCGCGCACGCGCCCGTCGGCGTCGGCGAAGCGTTGCGCATAGATTTCGGCCAAGCGCTGTAGCGTCGCGCGCCTGAGCGGCGTGCGCCGGCGCTCGACCAGCACGTTGGTCGCGCCCATGCGGCGCAGATCGCGCATCAGCGCGAACACCGATGGGTAGCGCACCACGAGCCGATCGGAATCGACCACCGGCAAGGCAAAGCCGGCGCGCTGCAGCAGCGCGCCGAGCTCACGCAGATCGATAAAAGGCGCAACGCGCGGCGAGATGCCGCCTTCGACCTCGCTCTCGGCCTGCGCGAAGGCCTCGCGCAATTCGGTCAGGCTATCGCCGCCGATCAGCGCGGCGAGGAACAATCCGTCCGGCTTGAGCGCACGGCGGATCTGGATGAAGGTGCCAGGCAAATCGTTGACGAACTGCAAGGCGAGCGCGGAGACGACGAGATCGAGCGAGCCGTCGGCAAACGGCAGGACCTCCTCATCGGCGAGAACGCGCAGCGGCGCGGCATAGGGCGCGGCGGAAACGACGGTCGCGACCTTGCCGCTCGCTTCAAGCACGCGGCGCAGCGCATCGGTCGGCGTACCAAGATCGACGGCACGCGCGAACTGACGCATCACCACCGACAGCCGTTCGCCCAACTCGCCGACGACGCGGTCGAGGAGAAACGTTTCGGCGCCGAGCGCGCGGGCGCGCGTCTGGCGTTGGCGCAGCAGTGGACGGTCGAAGATGGTCGGATTGGACGGCATCTGCTACAGTTGCAGCATGAACGAGCTTGTCTCGGCAAGCCAAGAAGTCAGGCGGTTCGAGCAATTGCGCGGCGGGTTGCGCGCCGCCTTGCGCGCCGGGCTCGATATCCTGTTGCCGCCGCTCTGCCCGGCCTGCCGGGCGCCGCTGGCCGGCGGAGCGGGCTTATGCGCCGAATGCTGGTCAAAACTGTCGCTGATCGAGCCGCCCTATTGTGCGCGGCTTGGCATTCCCTTCGCCTACGACGCCGGCGCCGGCCTGTTGTCGCTCGAGGCCATCGCCAGCCCGCCGGCTTACGACCGCGCGCGCGCCGCGGTGCGTTATGACGACATCGCGCGCAAGCTGGTGCATGCGTTCAAATACAGCGATCGGCTCGATCTCGCGCCGATGCTGGGGCAATGGATGGTGCGCGCCGGGCGCACGTTATTGAGCGAGGCCGACGCGCTCGTTCCGGTGCCGCTGCATTGGCGCCGACTCTGGGGGCGACGGTTCAACCAGTCGGCGACGCTCGCCAATACGATTTCCGGCGCGACCGGGGTGCCGGTGCTGCACGGCGCACTCAAGCGCGTGCGGCCGACGCCGCAACAGGTCGGCCTGTCGAAGACGCAGCGCGCCGACAACGTTCAGGGCGCCTTCCGCGTCCCCGACGAACACAAGGCGGCGCTCGCCGGGCGTCGGCTACTGCTGATCGACGACGTGCTCACGTCGGGCGCGACGGTCGACACCTGCGCCCGCGCCCTGCTCAAGGCGGGGGCCGCCCATGTCGACGTGCTGGTCTTCGCCCGGGTTGTCGCACCCCTGCGCGCTCCCATATAACCGGTGCCGGACTGCAACGGACGCCTATGCCCCCCATCGACATCTATACCACCCGCTATTGTCCCTACTGCCGCGCCGCCAAGGCGCTGCTCAAGCGCAAGGGCGCCGTCTTCAACGAGATCGACGTCAGCGATTGGAGCTTGCGCGAGAAGATGATGGAGCGCGCCAATGGCGGCTATACCGTGCCGCAGATTTTCATCGGCGACGTGCATGTCGGCGGCAGCGACGACCTGCATGCGCTCGAGCATGCGGGCAAGCTCGATCCGCTGCTCAACGGCGACGGGACTGCGGCATGAGCACGACCGCCTTCAGGGCCGCGATGATGCAGATGCGCTCGGGGCTCAATCCGAGCGCTAACATTGACGCCGCCGCGAGGATGATCGGCGAGGCAAAAGCCGCCGGCGCCGATTACGTCCAGACCCCGGAAATGACCAATGTGCTCGCCGCCAACCGCGAGCAATTGTTCTCCGTCGTGATGGAAGAGGACGCCGACGCCTCGCTCGCCACCTTGCGCGAGCTTGCGCGCAAGCTCGGTCTTTACATCCATATCGGCTCGCTGGCGATCAAGGTGTCGCACGACCGCTGCGCCAACCGCGCCTTTCTCATCGATCCCAAAGGCGAGATCGTCGGCCGCTACGACAAGATCCACATGTTCGACGTCGATCTTTCCGGCGGCGAAAGTTATCGCGAGTCGCGCACCTACCGCCCGGGCGAACTGGCCGTGCTCGCCGACTTGCCCTGGGGCCGCCTCGGCGTCACCATCTGCTACGACCTGCGCTTTCCCGCGCTCTACCGCGCGCTGGCGGAGGCCGGCGCCATCATGCTGGCAATCCCGTCGGCTTTTACCGTGCAGACCGGCGAGGCGCATTGGCATGTGCTGATGCGGGCGCGCGCCATCGAGACCGGCAGCTTCGTCTTCGCCGCGGCGCAGTGCGGCAAGCACGAGAGCGGGCGCGAGACCTTCGGCCATTCACTGATCGTTGACCCCTGGGGGCGCATTCTGGCGGAAGGCGGCACCGAACCGGGCGTGGTGATGACCGAGATCGACCTCGGCGAAGTGGCGAAGGCGCGCTCGCGCATCCCCTCGCTACAGCACGGCCGGCGTTTCGAGGTGATCGAGCCAATGGCGGAGCCGACGCATCTGCATGTGATCGGAGGCGGCGAATGATCCGCTACGCCCTCGTCTGCGAGCAAGGCCACGAATTCGAGAGTTGGTTTTCGGATTCGGCGGCCTACGACAAGCAGGCCAAGCGCAAGCTGATCGCCTGCCCGCAATGCGGATCGGCCAAGGTCGACAAAGCGCTGATGACGCCGCGCCTGTCCGGCGCGAAAAAGCGCGCGGCGCCTGTCGAGGCCCCTGTCGCGTCGACCGAGGCTGCCGCGACGTCGCCCGTGCCCGATAAGGCGCCGGTCGCCATGCTGTCGCCGCAGGAAAAAGAAGTCCGTGCCAAGCTCAAGGAGCTGCGCGATCATCTGACCAAGAACGCCGACCACGTCGGCGAGCGCTTTTCCGAAGAAGCGCGCAAAATGCATTACGGTGAGATCGAGCATCGCTCGATCTATGGCGAAGCATCGCCCGATGAAGCCAAACGCCTCGCCGAAGAAGGCATCGAATTCCACCCGCTGCCGATCCTGCCGGACGAGAGAAACTAAACCCGTGCGGGGCGCACACGGTGAATGACAAGCTCAAGGACGCCGAAACCCATTTCAAGTTCGGCGCGAATTGGGCGTCATACGCCGCGCTGATCGGCGAACCACAGATCGCGGAGGCAAAGAAAGGACTCCTCAAACTCGTCAGCGAGCGGGATATCGCGGGACGTTCCTTTCTCGACCTCGGCTGCGGTTCCGGCTTGCATGCGCTCGCCGCGCTGCGGCTTAACGCCAGCCGCGTCATGGCAATCGACATCGATCCTGACAGCGTCGCCACGACGCAAGCGCTCCTGTCCAGCGAAGCCAGTAGAAAGCCGTGGCAGGCCCGGAGGATGAGCGTCTTCGACGCCGACCCGGTCAAGATTGGCACGTTCGACATCGTCTATTCCTGGGGCGTCCTGCACCATACCGGCAGCATGTGGGAGGCCGTGGACAAGGCCGCGGCGCTGGTCGCGCCGGGCGGTCTCTTGGTCATGGCGCTTTATCGCAAGACCCGCACCGATGCCTTCTGGAAGTTCGAGAAGCGCGTCTACGCGCACGCCGCACCATTCGCGCAAGGCGCCATTCGCGGCGCGTATGTCTGGGCGTTCCGACTGGCCTGTCTGCTGACCGGCCGGAGCTTTCACGACTATGTCGTCAACTACCGCTCCTCCCGCGGCATGGATTTCCACCATGACGTCCACGATTGGCTGGGCGGCTATCCTTACGAGACAACCGACGCGGCAGAGATCGAGGCGAGACTGTCCAAGCTCGGCTTTTCGGCGGAGCGCGTGTTCGCGCAGCCGCTCAGTATCGGCATATTTGGCTCGGGCTGCGATGAATTCGTGTACCGGCGGGCGGGCTGACCTGGCGCCGCCGCGCCCTCAATAGGCCCACACCAACAGCCCGACACCGACTACCACCAGCACGACGCCGACGAGTTCGCGCGGCGTGGTCGGCTGCTTGAACACGAAACGCGTCACCCCTTGCGCAAACAAAACCTCGACCAGCGCCAGCGTGCGCACATTGGCCGCCGAAGTGATGGCAAAGCCGAGGAACCAGAATTCCGAGGCGAAGGCGCCCATGAAGCCGGCAAACAATGACGGTTTCCAAGCACGGGCGATTTCGCGCAGCACCTTGGGATCGCGCAAAGCAAGATAGGCCGACAGCAGCACCGCCTGCATCACCAGCCCCGTCGCCAGGGTGAAGGTCGCGGGCAGCACGAAATCGGGATGATGCAGCGAAAGAATCGCGCCGCGATAGGCGATAGCCGACAACGCAAAGCAGGTCCCGGAGACCAGGCCGATCACCGTCGAGCGCAGCGTGGCGACGCGGCTGGCGCCGGGCTTCAATGACATCACCACGACGCCGAGGGTGCCGATGACGATGGCAACGGCGGCAAGCGGCGTCAGTTTGTCGCCAAGGAAGACCAAGCCGAACAGCGCAACCTGCACCGGCTCGGTCTTGATATAGGCATAGGCGACGACGAACGAACGCTCGTTCATCGCCGCCAGCATCAGCGCGGTAGCGGCGATTTGCGTGAGCGCGCCGGCGACGATCCAGGGCCAGTATTCGATGGGCGGGTGCGGCAGCGGCCGGCCGGTCGCGGCGACGACGCCGGCAAGGAAAACGAGCGCGAAGGGAAAGCCGAAAAGAAAGCGCACATGCGTCGCGCCCACCGTGCCGAGCGTCGCGGTCAATTCGCGCTGCATGGCGTTGCGCGCGGTCTGCGCCGCCGCGGCGATCAGCGTGAAGACGGCCCAGAGCATGATGTCGACTCAAACAAAGTCATGCCCGGCTTTGCGCCGGGCATCCTGGTCTTGCCCTGCTTACTAACACGTGGGTGGCCGGGACAAGCCCGGCCATGCGAGAACAGCTATGCGATCAGGCGGCAGCAGGCGTAATTTCCGCCGCCGCCGGGAACTCGGTGGCGGTCCCCTTTTCGTTGTCGATCAAAAGGAACAGGTCGAAATAGCGGATGGTCGGCGCGCTGCCGGTGCGCTTGATGATCGACTGCCGCCAGATTTCGTCATGCGCCTTCTTGGCGTCTTCCAGCGTCGGCCACAGATACACGCCGCCGCCGGTCTTGCCGTCGAGCTCGAGCAGGAAGTGCTTGCGCCAGAGCTGCTTGTTGGCTTGCCAATGCGGAATGACATTGCGGGCTTCTTTCGCCACTTGCTCGCGGCTCCAGCCCTTGGGCGAGTTGAATTCGACCAGTTCGAGGATCATGCGCTGCTTCCTTCCCGGTTTGGACGCTCGGCGACGAGCATGTAATTGACATCCATGTCGGACGATAATTGCCAGCGGTCGGCGAACGGATTGTAGATCACGCCGCGCTCGCCAGTCACTCGCAATCCACCGCCTTCGAACGCCGTTTCCAGTTCGGTCGGGGTGACGAATTTGTCCCACTGGTGGGTGCCGCGCGGCAGCCAGCGCAGCACGTATTCGGCGCCGACGATCGCCAGCGCGAAGCTTTTCAGCGTGCGGTTGAGCGTGGCGGCGATCATCAGCCCGCCGGGCTTGACCATGCCGGCACAAGTGGCGACGAAGGCGTTGACGTCGGTGACGTGCTCGACGACTTCCATCGCCAGCACCACGTCGAATTGTTCGCCGGCGGCGGCAAGCTCTTCCGCCGTGGTGGTGCGATAGTCGACCGTAACGCCGTTCTCTTCGGCATGCGCCTTGGCCACCGCGACGTTTTTCTCCGCCGGATCGGCGCCGACCATCGTCGCGCCAAGCCGCGCCAGCGGCTCCGACAGGATGCCGCCGCCGCAGCCGATGTCGAGCGTGCGCAGGCCCTTGAGGCAGTCGAGCTTCTTGGCGTCGCGGCCGAAGCGTTCGGCGGCCTTGTCGCGGATATAAGCGAGCCGCACCGGGTTGAACTTGTGCAGCGCCGCCATCGGCCCGCGCGGATCCCACCAGTCGGCGCCGTAGCGCGAGAAGCGCGCGACCTCGCTGTCGTCGACCGATGTGCTACGTGGTTTTACCGCCATGGCGTCAGCGTGCCGTGATCTTGTTGCGCAATGCAAGCGGCGCGCCGATGTTGTGCAGCGGCTCGAATCCCTCGCCGGTCCCTTGAATTAATACGTCGCCGTAATTCAGCAGACGGCCCATAATTGATTGATTGACGTCGACGCTTTCGACCTTGTCCTGGTTCATTTCGATCGTACGCCGCTTGATGAAGCCTTCTTTATACACGACGCGCCGGTCGGTCACGTCGATCTCGGTGGTCCAGCGCCGAAACCAGGCCGAGACGAAGGTCACGGCCGCTGCCAGCCAAAACGCGATCGATCCAATCAGCCAGGCAAAGCCCGTCGATCCCGGCTTGACCAGCGTCAACAGCGCTAGCGCGATGAGCGCGAAGACGATGGCGGGGCCGTAGACCACCCAGTGGATCGTACCGGAATACAGCAGCTTTTCGCCCGGTTGCAGTATCCGCTCGATATAGCGCATCGCCAGCACCCGTCCGCCCGGTCGCAATATTGCAGTCAGCCAACCTCGCCGGTATGTATACGCGCCTTTTGCGGCCGGCGCCTCATGCTCGTCCGGCTGTTTCGTTAACGCGTCCGGGACCGTCATGGCACGCCTGGTAATGAAATTCGGCGGAACCTCGGTCGCCGATCTCGACCGCATCCGCAACGTCGCGCGCCACGTCAAGCGCGAGGTCGACGCCGGCCACGATGTGGCGGTGATCGTTTCCGCCATGGCCGGCGTCACCAATCAGCTCGTCGCCTGGTGCCGCGACGCCGCCATGCTGCACGACGCCCGCGAGTACGACGCCGTGGTGGCGACCGGAGAAGAGGTCACCGCCGGGCTCTTGGCCATCGTGCTCGAAGGCATGGGGGTCAATGCGCGTTCCTGGCAGGGCTGGCAGTTGCCGATACTGACCGACAACGCGCACGGCTCGGCCCGTATCCTCGACATCAACGGCGAGGAGCTGATCCGCCGCTTCAAGGAGATGAGCCAGGTCGCGGTGATCGCCGGCTTCCAAGGTCTGCACAAGGAGACCGGCCGCATCACCACGCTCGGCCGCGGCGGCTCCGACACCTCGGCGGTGGCGGTCGCCGCCGCCATCGGCGCCGAGCGCTGCGACATCTACACCGACGTCGACGGCGTTTACACCTCCGATCCGCGCGTGGTGCCGAAGGCGCACCGCATGGACAAGGTCGCCTACGAGGAAATGCTCGAGCTCGCGTCCCTCGGCGCCAAGGTCATGCAGGTGCGCTCGGTCGAGCTCGGCATGCTGCACAACGTTCCCATTCTGGTGCGCTCCAGCTTCGTCAAGCCGGAGGACATCGATCCCAAGACGCCGCCCTCCGGCACGCTCATCTGCGACGAGAGTGAAATCATGGAACAGCAAGTCGTCACCGGCATCGCCTTCTCCAAGGACGAGGCACAGATCTCGATCCGCCGCGTGCAAGACAAGCCGGGGGTCGCCGCGGCGATCTTCGGTCCGCTCGCCGACGCCAATATCAATGTCGACATGATCGTGCAGAACGTCTCGGCCGACGGCGCCACAACGGATCTGACTTTCACCGTGCCCTCGGCCGACTATGAGCGCGCCCGCGTCACGCTGGAGAAGGCCAAGAGCAAGATCGGCTACGAGCGGCTGGATGGGGCAACCGACGTCGCCAAGGTGTCGGTGATTGGCATCGGCATGAGGAGCCACGCCGGCGTCGCCGCGAGCGCGTTCAAAGCGCTGGCGCAGCAGAAGATCAACATCCTCGCCATCACCACTTCGGAAATAAAATTCTCGGTGCTGATTAGCGCGACGCAGACCGACCTCGCGGTGCGCACGCTGCATACGCTCTACGGTCTCGACAAATAGTCTGGCTCCGCGCACCCGCTTGCCGGGCGCGACAATGGATGCGACAAGCCGTCAGCAAGAAACTGGAGAGAAACAAAGCCCATGCGTGTGGTCGCGATCGAAGAGCATTTCACGGTCCCTGCCTTGGTGCAGCGCATCGATAAAGCCGCCATCGGCGCGCGCGGTTTTCGCCCGCGCAAACCGCCGAAAAGCGGCGCGAACCCGATGGAGCTCTTGCCCGAGATCGGCGAGCAGCGGCTGAAATCGATGGACGAGGCCGGCATCACCATGCAGGTGCTGTCGAACACCGGTCCCGGCCCCGATCTCGTGCCCGGCGCCGACGGCATCGCCCTGGCCCGCGAGATGAACGACCATCTGGCGCAAGCCATCGCCCGCCATCCCGACCGCTTCGCGGGCTTTGCCGTGCTGCCCATGCAAAGCCCCGACGCCTGCGCCGATGAACTCGTGCGCTGCGTGAAGCAACTGGGTTTTCTCGGCGCACTGGTCAACGGCACGACCGAGGGCCGTTTTCTCGATCACCCCAGCTATGACGGCATTCTCGCGGCATCGGTGGAGCTCGACGTGCCGCTCTATATCCATCCGCATCTGGCGCCGGAGCCGGTGCGGCAGGCCTATTATTCCGGTCTCGAGCCGGGCGCCGGGCGCGTGCTGGAAGCCGCCGGCTGGGGCTGGCACTCGGAGACGGCCATCCACCTCTTGCGCTTGGTGCTGGCCGGCGCGCTCGACCGCCATCCGAAGCTCAAGATCATCATCGGCCACATGGGCGAAATGCTGCCGGTGATGCTCGACCGCATCAACGCGGTATTCGCCAACGACATCGAGCATCTGCAACGGCCGATCGTCCGCGCCATCCTCGACCAAGTTTGGCTCACAACCAGCGGCATCTTCAGCGAGCCGCCGCTGCTCGCCGCGCAGATGACCTTCGGCATCGACCGCATCATGTTCTCGGTCGACTACCCCTACGCGCCGAATATGAAAGGCCGCGCCTTTCTTAATCGGATCTCGCTGTCGCCAGCCGACATGGCCAAGCTCTGCCACGCGAATGCGGATGCACTGCTGAAGCTCAAGACTTAATCTGCCGCGGCGCACAATTTGCCAGGCGCGGCCGATGCCAGCGCGGCCGCCGGTTTGGCTTGCCCCTTGCATGGGCCATTGGCTATAGCCTGGGCAAATCCGCCGCGGGTTCCCCGGGTGCCCGTGGTCGCTATTCGTACATGATCGGGCCGTAAACGGAGCCTGCGGTGGCAAACCGCGGCTGAAGGACCATACGATGCGTGGCGCGCTAGGCGGTCCGCGCGTGCTGTTACGCAGGCTCCGCGAGGTGATGGCGGAGCCGGTCAGCGCGCAGGAACGCCTCGACAAGGTGGTGGTGCTGATCGCCGCCAACATGGTTGCGGAAGTGTGCTCTGTCTACGTGCTGCGCGTAGACGGAACGCTCGAGCTTTACGCCACCGAAGGCCTCAAGCGCGAGGCCGTGCACGAAACCGTGCTGAAGTCCGACGAAGGCCTGGTCGGCCTCGTCGCCAGCGAAGCCAAGCCGATCAACCTGTCGGACGCGCAGGCGCATCCGGCCTTCTCGTTCCGCCCGGAAACCGGCGAAGAAATCTACCACTCGTTCCTCGGCGTGCCGGTGCTGCGCGCCGGCAATACGCTCGGCGTGCTGGTGGTGCAGAACCGCGCGCAACGCACCTATACCGAGGAAGAGGAAGAGGCGCTGCAGACGACGGCGATGGTGCTCGCCGAGATGATCGCTTCGGGCGAGCTGTCGTCGATCGCGCGGCCCGGCGCCGAGCCGGTGGCACGCCACTCGCTGCACATCGCGGGCACCGCGCTGTCGGACGGCATCGCGCTCGGCCATGTGGTGCTGCACGAGCCGCGCGTCGTCATCACCAACGTCATCGCCGACGACGTGCCCAAGGAGCTCAAGCGGCTGGACGCCGCGATCGCCACCTTCCGCGCCGATCTCGACCGCATGCTCGAGCATGGCGACGTCGCCGAAGCCGGCGAGCATCGCGAGGTGCTCGAGGCCTATCGCATGTTCGGCTACGACCAAGGCTGGCTGCACAAGATGCGCGAGGCGGTGATGACCGGTCTTACCGCCGAGGCCGGCGTCGAGCGCGTGCAATCCGACACACGCGCGCGCATGCTGCGCGCCTCCGATCCATATCTGCGCGACCGCCTGCACGATCTCGACGACCTCGCCAACCGCTTGATGCGCGTGCTGATGGGGCAGGATCACGCGCCGACGCGCGAGCAATTGCCGGAGAACGCCATCCTGGTCGCGCGCTCCATGGGCCCGGCGGCGCTGCTCGACTACGACCGCAAACGGCTGCGCGGTCTGATCCTGGAGGAAGGCGGCCCCACCTCGCACGTGTCGATCGTGGCGCGGGCGCTTGGCATTCCGGCGGTCGGCGAAATCGACAACGCCGCGGGCCTCGCCGAACCGGGCGACGCCGTCATCGTCGACGGCACGACCGGCGACGTGCATATGCGCCCGCCGTCCGACATCGAGACCGCCTATGGCGAACGGGTGCGTTTGCGCGCGCGGCGCCAGGCGCAATACCACGCGCTGCGCGACAAGCCCTGCATGACCAAGGACGGGCACAAGATCGCACTGATGATCAACGCCGGTCTCACCATCGATCTGCCGCATCTCGACGACACCGGCGCCGCCGGCATCGGCCTGTTTCGCACCGAATTGCAGTTTATGGTGGCCGACTCGTTGCCGCGCACCAACGAGCAGCTCGCGCTCTACCGTGCCGTGCTCGACGCCGCCGGCAAGCGGCCGGTCGTCTTCCGCACCCTCGACATCGGCGGCGACAAGGTGCTGCCCTATCTGCGCAATATCGAGGAGGAAAACCCGGCGCTCGGCTGGCGCGCCATCCGCCTCGGTCTCGACCGGCCGGGACTCTTGCGCAGCCAGGTGCGCGCGCTGCTGCGTGCCTCGGGCGGGCGCGAATTGCGCATCATGTTCCCGATGATCGCCATGGTCGAGGAATTCGACAAGGCCAAGTCGCTGGTGGAGATGGAGCTCACGCATCTGCGCCGGCACGGCCATGCGCTGCCCGAGCGGGTGCAGATTGGCACCATGCTGGAAGTGCCGGCGCTGTTGTTCCAGCTTGACGAATTGCTGACGCGCGTCGATTTCCTCTCGGTTGGCTCCAACGACTTGATGCAATTCCTTTACGCCGCCGACCGCGGCAATGCGCGCGTGTCCGAGCGCTTCGATCCGCTGTCGGCGCCGGTGCTGCGCGCGCTCAAAGATATCGCCGACAAAGGCCGGGCGCACGGCAAGCCGGTGGCGCTGTGCGGCGAGCTTGCCTCGCAGCCGATCGGCGCGCTGGCCCTGGCGATCCTCGGCTATCGCGCGCTGTCGCTGTCGCCTTCGGCGGTCGGCCCGGTCAAGGCGCTGCTCGTCGATCTCGATTGCCGCAAAGGCGAAAGCGCCATCCTGCCGTTCCTCGAGCAGCCGGTCGGCAGCGTTTCGATCCGCCACAAGCTTGAAAGCTTCGCGGCGGCGGAAGGCCTGCAATTATAGATAAATTGTGTGTGCGTTCGCGGCCGGACTTGTTCCGGTTCTCCATACCTTTACATGTACGGATCGATGCAGTTACCGCAACAAAAGCTCGATGCCTTGCTCGCCCGCCACGACCTCGTGGAGCGCGAGCTGGCGAGCGGCTTGAACGCCGAGGCTTATGTGAAGCTGTCGCGCGAATTCGCCGAGCTCGGCCCGGTGATCGAGGCGATCAAGGCCTATCGCGCGGTCGACGCCGAGATCGCCGATGTCGATGCGCTGGCCACCGACCCGGCGGGCGATGCCGAGATGCGCAAGCTCGCCGCCGCCGAAAAGCCGGCGCTGATAGCGCGCAAGGAAGCGCTCGAGAAGCAGATCCAGCTCGCGCTCATCCCTAAGGACGCGATGGATGACCACAACGCCATCCTGGAAATTCGCGCCGGCACCGGCGGTGACGAGGCCGCTTTGTTCGCCGGCGACCTCTACCGCATGTACGAGCGCTATGCCGCCAAGCAGGGCTGGAAGACGGAAATCCTGTCGATCAGCGAAGGCACCAAAGGCGGCTTCAAGGAAATCGTCGCCGAAGTGCGCGGGCGCGGCGTGTTCGCCAAATTGAAATTCGAATCCGGCGTGCACCGCGTGCAGCGCGTGCCGGAAACGGAAGCCTCCGGCCGCATCCATACTTCGGCCGCGACCGTCGCCGTGCTGCCGGAGGTGGAGGATGTCGACGTCGACATCAACGAGAACGACCTCAAGATCGACACCATGCGCGCGCAAGGCGCCGGCGGCCAGCACGTCAACAAGACCGAATCCGCCATCCGTATCACCCATATTCCGAGCGGCATCGTGGTAATGGTGCAGGAGGAGCGCTCGCAGCATAAGAACCGCGCCAAAGCGATGACCATGCTGCGCGCCAAGCTCTACGACCAGCAGCGCAGCAAGCTCGACGCCGAGCGCGCGGCCGAGCGGCGCGGCCAGATCGGTTCGGGCGACCGTTCCGAACGCATCCGCACCTATAATTTTCCGCAAGGCCGCGTCACCGATCACCGCATCAATCTGACGCTCTACAAGCTGCCGCAGGTGATGGAGGGCGAGGCGCTCAACGAGGTCATCGACGCCCTGATCACCCAGCATCAAGCCGAATTGCTCGCGGCCGAAGGTGCGACGTGAGGATTGTTCCCGGATTGAAGGCCGGCGCCGGCGTTAATGAAGCCCTTGCCTTGATGGCGCAAATCTTCCGGACGGCGGGCATCGAGGAGCCGCAAGCCGACGCGCGGCTCCTGCTCGCGCACGCGCTGCGGCTTGATCGCACGCAACTCATCGCGCAGGCCGACCGCATCCTGGAGGCGCGCGAGATCGACGCCGTCTCCGCCCTCGCCGCGCGTCGCCTCCGCCACGAGCCGGTCGCGCGCATTTTCGGGCAAAAGGAATTCTGGAGCCTGCCGCTTGCCGTGACGCCGGACGTGCTGGTGCCGCGGCCGGAAACCGAGACCGTGGTCGAAGCCGCGCTCGACGTCGTGGTGCGCGACGCGCTGCGCATGGAGAAATTGCGCCTGCTCGACATCGGCACCGGCTCCGGCGCGCTGCTGCTCGCCCTGCTCAGCGAACTGCCGAACGCGACGGGTACCGGTACTGATATCAGCGTGGCCGCCTTGCAGGTTGCGCGCGCGAACGCCGAGCGCAACGCTCTGGCCGGCCGCTGCACCTTCATCGCCTGCGACGTCGCCAGCGGCCTTGCCGGCCCGTTCGATCTCATCGTCGCCAATCCGCCCTATGTGATACGCGCGGAGATTGCATCGCTTGCCCCCGACGTGCGCGACTACGATCCGCATCTTGCGCTCGACGGCGGTGCGGATGGGCTCGACGCCTATCGCGCCATCGCCGCGCAAGCCCCGCGCCTGCTGGCAAGCGGCGGTAGGCTGATCGTGGAGCTCGGCGCCGGCCAAGAACAAGCCGTGCGCGCTTTGTTTACCAAAGCCGGTTTGCGGGTCACCCGCGTGCGCGCCGATTTAGCCGGCATTCCGCGCGCGCTGAGCGCGACACCTGCAGTTTAACGGCCTATGTTCGATAAGGCGAAAAGCGCAGACCTCGTTTGCAGGCGAAAAAATCGCTTGGAATGTGTCGCGGAAACGACTAGCTTCCTGTCAACGGAATCGACCCGTGAGGGTTGCATCGCCTGGAACCCCGGAGCAAAACGGCTCTGAGTGGCGGCGGCGCAAATCGATAACGCAAAGCCATCAGCAAGACGACGGCAAACGACATCGCCAGATACGGGTTCGGACGCTTCAGCGGTTGGGCGCATCAGCTTTTGACGATTATCGGTGCGCGAAACGAGAGTTGGCAAAGCCGCGACGGAAAGCGGTTATGGGGTTGCTGCGGCTATAGCGATAAAGATCGCAAATGATCGAGCATCCGTGATTGGAATTGGCGCCGGCCGCGGCCGCGCGGATCGCTGTGTTTGGATTTGAAGCTGGGCGTTTGGAATTTTCTGCAGGGAATGCGGCGCTCGCCGCCGTAAAGTGAAAGGTTTGCGAAAAGGCAAATGATGAGAAACGGTCAAAAGCGCATGCGGGGACGCAACAATCAGCACCGCAAGAGTCAAAATCCGCTTACCCGCGTTTACGAGTCGAACGGGCCCGATGTGAAGATCCGCGGGACCGCCTCGCATATCGCGGAGAAATACATCCAGCTCGCGCGCGACGCGCAAAGCTCGGGCGACCCGGTGGCGGCGGAGAACTACTACCAGCACGCCGAACATTATTTTCGCTTGATTGCCGCTGCGCAGGAGCAATTCCGCCAGCAAAATCCCTACTACAACCAACAGCAGCCACAGCAGGGCCAAGGCGCGCCGCAGGGCGCTGCCGACGACGCCTACGACGACGAAGGCGACGAACAGCCGTTCATGAACGAGCCGAGCTACGCGCCGCAACCGCAGGCGCCGCAGCCATATCTGCCGCGCGATGCGCAGCCGTTCCCGCCGCGCGACCAGCAGCAGCCGCGTCCCCAGCAATACGGGCAACCGCAGCCTCAGGCCAACAATGCCGATCCGAACGCTTTGCCCGCTTTCATCACCGGCGGGCAGCCGCAGCCGGGCGGCAACGCCAATCAGGGCTTCGGGCAAAATGGCCATGAACAAGGCGAGCGGCCGGATCGCTTCGGCCACCGCCGGCGCCGCCGTCACCGCGGCGGTTACCGACCGGATCGCACGGAGAATTTCGGCGGAGGCAACCCACAAGGTGGCGGCCCGCAGCCGATGCCCGGCGACGGCGGCGATCAGCCGGATTGAGCAACGTCCGCAAATCGACTGACGAACTCACCGTCCCGGCGAGGGCGCGAGTGCCGGTTCGAGCGCCGGCACCAATTGCCGTTTGACGCGACGCGCCGGAATCGCGCGATAGACCTGTTTGGTCGCTTCCACCATATGCACGCCGGCAAACGGTGCCGACAGCGTGGCGCCGGTGCGCTCCCACGCCGCCGCCGCGCGCAGGAACCAGCCGCGCTCGACGGGCGGCACGTAGAGCGCCTCGCGCCAGCCGGTTGGCGTAAACCAGGTCTCGCGCAGGAGCTGATTGATCTGCGAGCGCGAATAGGGCCGGCCGTGACCGAACGGCGTCGTGTCGATGCGCGCCCAC
>Ga0335078_10005031_pt1 | contig 19550 bp, 15 predicted proteins | sample Lox_Sample_32_FD_206711 | JGI IMG/M metagenome (GOLD analysis project Ga0335078, IMG submission 206711) | Soil microbial communities from Loxahatchee National Wildlife Refuge, Florida, United States - Lox_Sample_3.2 | ecosystem: Environmental > Terrestrial > Soil > Wetlands | place: USA... | reverse complement strand
ACCGACGCCGGCGCCCGGCCCTCGCCCTCCGCCTCCAAGCTGGCCCGCGTGCTCGGTACTAGCTGACCGTGCTGGCCAGCCCGGCCTGGAACCGGCACGGCGGGGCGCACGTGCTAGCGGTTGTACCGCGCGGTTTTCAGAGCTGGCCCAGAGTCTTCACCCATGACGCGCAGATCCGCGGGGGGCAGTCTGAGGTTGATGACCTGCAGCAGAAGGAGTCCCGATGCCTGATACCGACCGGACCGTCTCGGCTGTGGTCCGCCGCGAGCGGGCCCGGCGGCGGATACGCGGCGCCACGGCTGGCACCGGTATCCTCGGCCTGGCCGTCGGCGGCCTGGTCGCCTACTACCTGCCCGGCCCGGCGCACAGCAATAATGGCAGCTCAGCCGGGTCGGCCTCGAGTGGTGGCTCGCCCGCCGCGCACTCCGGGAGGTCGGGCGCGTCGGGCTCGGGCACGTCGGGCTCGGGCACGTCGGGCTCGGGCACGTCGGGCTCGGGCAGCACCAGTTCCGGGTCGGCGTCGAACGCGGGCGGCCTCGGATCATCGTCGGCCCCGGCGGCCGGCTCAGGGCCGGCCGCCGCTACCTCGGGAGGCTCATGACCAAGGGCCAGGCTGACACCGGGAGCGCCGCGGTTGCCCCAGCCTCGGTCGACTGGACGGCGCTGGGCACCCAGGTGTGGCTGGTGGTGACCGACCCGGCCGCGCTCGCCGAGGCTCGCCGCGGGCTCACCGCCGATCTGGCCGACGTGGACGCCGCGTGCAGCCGCTTCCGCCCGGACTCCGAGCTGATGAGGCTGGACGACGCCGCCGGCCCGGGCCCGTTCCCGGTCAGCCCGCTGCTCGCCGAGGCGATCGGTGTCGCGCTCCGGGCCGCGGCGCTGACCGGCGGGGACGTGGACCCGACCGTCGGCGCGGCCATGGTGGCCATCGGCTACGACCGCGATTTCACGCAGCTGCCCGCGTCCGGGCCGCCGGTCACGCTGACCGTTCGGGCGATTCCTGGCTGGCAGCAGGTGCGCCTCGATGAACAGGCCCGGCTACTGACGCTGCCCCGGGGGGTGCGGCTGGATCTCGGGGCTACCGCCAAGGCGTGGGCCGCCGACCGGTCGGCGGGCCGGCTGGCGGCCGCGCTGGGCTGCGGGGTGCTGGTCGGTCTGGGCGGGGACATCTCGGTGGCGGGCGATCCGCCAGCCGGCGGCTGGCGGATCCGGGTGCAGGATGTCACCGGTCGCCCCGAAGATCCCCCGGTCGGCCCGGCCTCGGTGGTCGCGATCCGGGCGGGTGGGCTGGCCACCTCCAGCACCACCGCGCGGCGCTGGCGGCGCGGCGGCGAGGTACTGCACCACATCCTCGACCCGCGCACCGGGCTGCCCGCCCCGGAGTACTGGCGCACGGTCTCGGTAGCGGCCGCGACCTGCGCAGATGCGAACACGGCCAGCACCGCGGCGATTATCAAAGGCCCCGGAGCGGCCGATTGGCTGACAAAATCCGGCTTGGCCGCCCGCCTGGTAGACCCAGCCGGTAACGTGCAGAGTGTGAACGGCTGGCCGGGCGAACCCGGCCAGGACACGCCCTGACCACCGGGTCAGCCCACCAGCAGGAGAACTCCGGCTCTATGAATCACCGCAGAGCGAGCCTGGGCGCGGCCGTGGCGCAGCGCCAGCGCAGCCAGGATCACCTGCGGGCCGCGACGGCCACCGTCGGCGCGGCCGGAGTGCTCACCGCGGGCGCGATCGCGCTCATTCTGCCCGGCTCGACGCACGCCGCCGCCAGCGCGGCGACCGCTGGCCGCGCCGCGACCGGTGCGGCCAGCGGCCAGCCGGCCAAGCCTGGCTCCGCGGTCAGCAAGGCCCAGGCCGCCAGCCAGGCACCAGCCAGGCATCATCGCCACCACCATCACCGGGCTCAGCCTGGCGCGGCACCGGCCGCCCCGGCTAGCGCGGCCCCGGCTAGCACGGCCCCGGCGAACCCGCCGCCGGCCCCGGCGCCCAGCCCGTCGCCCACGCACGTCGTATCCGGCGGTTCCTGACCCGCTGCTGCCCGCCGGAGAGGCGCTCCCGCCGGACCGGCGCTCCCCTGCCAGTGCCGCTCATGTCGGCGAGGCGCTCCCGCCGGGCAGGCGCTCCCGGCGGCTGCCGGGTCAGGCCGATCCCCACCCCGGTCCGGCCGGGTTCCCTCAGGCGATCGCGCCGAACCGCGGCGGCGCCTGCCGCGTGATATGAGTACCGGGCTCCGCCCCGGGCAGCACGGGCGGATCGGGCAGGCGAAGTAGTTCAGAAGGAATTCAGAGTCGCGGCTTAGCCCATCCAGCACCCCACCCCGGATGCTTACTATCGGAGCGACCGCCAGCCAAAGGACGTACATGAACGGAATCACCCAGAGCACCGCGCTCTGGTACGCCAGCCGGGCCACCGGGGTGGTGAGCCTGCTCCTGCTGACCGGCGTGGTGCTGCTCGGCGTGCTGGTGAACCGGCAGGGACGGCTGCCTGGATTCCCGAAGTTCGTGGTCACCGGGCTGCACCGCAATCTGTCCCTGCTGGCCGTGACGTTCGTCGCGGTGCACGTGCTTACCGCGATCGCCGATTCCTACGTCAGCATCCAGCTGGCCGCCATCGTGATCCCGTTCATCTCGTCCTACAAGCCGGTCTGGCTCGGCCTGGGCGCGGTCTCCCTCGACCTCGTCCTGGCGCTGATCGTCACCAGCCTGCTCCGCGCGCGGATGAGCCGCCGGCTGTGGCGCGGGCTGCACTGGTTCAGCTACGCGGCCTGGGGCTCGGCGGTGGTGCACAGCCTGTACAGCAGCACCGACCTGCAGCACGGGCTCCTGCTGTACACCGCGATCGCCTGCTGGCTGTCCGTGGCCGTGGCCGGGGCGTGGCGGATGACGCAGGCCGGGCGGGACATCCCGCGCGAGGGCCGGGCCGCGGCCACGCTGGACATGATGTCGCCCGGCCGTGGGCCGCGGCGCGGACGGCGGGACACGCCGGCCTCCCAGCGGCCCCGGACGGACACCCGATGACCCCGCACACCACCGTGCCGCAGTCCACCGGTCCCCGCGGCAGCCAGCCAGGAGGCGGGCAGCACCAGCACGCCGGCCACCGGCAGGCCCGCCCGGGCGGCCAGCCCGGGGGCGGCCTGCCACGGCTGTTCCCGGCCAGCGGGGCGGTGCCGGTGGACCTGCGAACCCACCTGTCCCGGTTTGCCCCACCGCCCTATCTGGGCCAGCCCGGCCGACTCATCCCGGTGCTCAGGGCGGCCGGGCTGACCGGACGCGGCGGGGCCGCCTTCCCGGTATACCGCAAGCTGGCCGCGGTGGCCGAGGCCAGGACGCAGCCGGTGGTGATCGGCAACGGCGCAGAGGGCGAGCCCGCCAGCGACAAGGACAAGTCGCTGCTGTGGATCTCGCCGCACCTCGTGCTGGACGGGCTGCAGCTCGCGGCGGAGACCGTGGATTCCACCGCGGTAGGACTGTACGTGCACCGCAACGGCCGGCTGCAGGACCGGCTGCGGGTGGCGGTCGCGGAGCGGTCCGCCGCTGGCCTGGACCGGGTGCCGGTGGAGATCATCGACGCCCCGCCGCGGTTCCTGGCCGGTGAGGAGTCCGCGCTGGCCAGCCGGATCAGCGGGGCACCCGCGATGCCGAGGTTCAAGCCGCCGCGGGTGTTCGAGCGCGGCGTGGCTGGCCGCCCGACCCTGGTGCAGAACGTGGAAACCCTGGCCCACCTGGCGCTCATCGCCCGGTACGGGCCGGACTGGTTCCGTGGCGCGGGCACCGCCGACGAGCCGGGCAGCATGCTGTGCACGCTGCACCAGGCCGATGGCCGCCGCGACGTGGTCGAGACCGGCCTCGGCACCCCGCTCGGCAGCCTGGTCCACCTCGGGCCCGGCACCCAGGCCGTGCTCAGCGGCGGGTATCACGGTGCGTGGCTGCCCGCGGCGGATGCCGGGCAGCTGACGCTCAGCAACGCGCACCTGGTCCCGGCCGGGTCGTTCGTGGGCGCCGGCATCCTGGCGGCGCTGCCCGCGGACCGGTGCGGCATCGCCGAGACGGCCCGGGTGGCCCGCTATCTGGCGCTGGAGTCGGCCGGGCAGTGCGGTCCGTGCTTCAACGGCCTGCCGCGGATCGCCGCTGCGCTCGACGAGGTCGCCAGCCCGCGGCCCGACTCCCGGGCGGTGACCGACATCATGCGGTGGGCCGGGCTGGCGGACGGACGGGGGGCCTGTCATCACCCCGACGGCACGGTCCGGTTCGTCCGCAGCGCACTGCACGTCTTCGCTGGGGAGATCCAGATGCATGCCCAGGGGCGGTGCGTGGACCCGGCCCGGCGGCCCTTCCTGCCGATCCCCGCCGCCACCGCGATGGATGCGGCGGACTGGAGCTGACATGCGGAGAGAGCTGCGCGTCGACCCGACCACGTGCTCCGGCCACGGGCTGTGTGCAGAACTGCTCCCGGAGCTGATCACGCTGGATGAGTGGGGGTACCCAATCATCGCGCCGGGTCCGGTCCCGGCCGCGCTGGACAAGCACGTCCGGCGGGCGGTCACCGACTGCCCCGTCCTCGCGCTGAAGCTGCTCCCGGCCGAGGGCCGCCGATCACCCGCTTCAGAGGAAACTCATAGCAGGCCCAGAATTTCCCGCTAGATCGCCCGGCACATACTGGGAACATGACGACCGAGGCACGAGGGACACAGCCGGGACAGGCCGGGCAGGTGACCACGCTGCAGCGGGTGGATGGCAGCCCGATCCGGGTGCTGGTGGTCGACGACGAGCCGAGCCTGGCCGAGCTGCTGGCCAGCGTGCTGCGCTACGAGGGCTGGGAGATCATGACCGCCGGGAACGGCGCCACCGCCGTCCGCACCGCCCGGGAGTTCCGGCCGGACGCGGTGGTGCTGGACATCATGCTGCCCGACTTCGATGGGCTTGAGGTGCTGCGGCGCATCCGCCAGGACTCCCCGCAGATGTGCGTGCTGTTCCTCACGGCCAAGGACTCGGTCGATGACCGGGTGGCCGGGATCACCGCGGGCGGCGACGACTACGTGACCAAGCCGTTCAGCCTGGAGGAGGTCCTGGCCCGGCTGCGCGGGCTGCTGCGCCGGGCCGGGCTGGCCCGGGCCCGCAGCGAGAGCCAGCTGGCCGTCGGGGATCTGGCCATGGACGAGGACGCCCGTGAGGTGCGGCGCGGTGATGATCTGATCGACCTGACCGCCACCGAGTTCGAGCTGCTGCGCTTCCTCATGCGCAACCCGCGCCGGGTGCTGTCCAAGGCCCAGATCCTGGACCGGGTGTGGAACTACGACTTCGGCGGCCAGGCGCACGTGGTCGAGCTGTACATCAGCTACCTGCGGAAGAAGATCGACGCCGGCCGTGAGCCGCTCATCCATACCGTCCGCGGGGTCGGCTACGTGCTCAAGCCGGCGAGCTGACGGGCGGCTCCCGATGACCAGCTCCAGCGGCCCGCCGGGGTGGCGGGCGCTGCGTCGCTGGCTGGCCGGGCGCACGCTGCGAGGCAGGCTCATCGCCGGGCTGGTGACGCTGCTCGCGCTGGCCTGCGCCGGGGTCGGCGTCGCCACCTACCTGGTGCTCAGCCACACCCTGCTGAACCAGATCGACTTCCAGCTGCAGGCCGCGGGCGGCCAGTACGCCCGGTGCATGGAGCACAACGAGGACCACGACGATCCGAACAGCCCGCCCGGCCAGCCCGCGATCGACTGCAACCAGATACCGGGGCTCGGCCCGGGAGCGCTCGGCGCCCGGGTGGATGGCGGCGCGGTCACCAACTGGGGAGTCATCGGCGGCAGCGGCGCCCGGCTGGCCGCGGCGGACAAGGCCAAGCTGGCCGCGCTGCCGCCGGACGGCCGGTTCTACACCAGGGACCTGCCATCGCTGCACGGGGACTACCGGCTGACCGCGACCCAGGGCCACGACGACGACGTGCTGGTCACCGGGCTGCCGGTGTCCGAGATGCAGTCGACGCTGCGCCAGGTGGAAATGGCCGAGCTGGCCGCGTTCTCGGCCGCGCTGGTGCTGACCGGGCTGCTCGGCACCGGGCTGGTGCGCTGGTCGCTCCGCCCGCTGCGCCGGGTGGCGGCGACCGCCACCCGGGTCACCCGGCTCCCGCTGGCCTCGGGTGACGTCGTGCTGCCCGACCGGGTGCCGGACACCAACCCGCGGACCGAGGTGGGGCAGGTCGGGCTGGCGTTCAACCGGATGCTCGGGCACGTGGAGGGGGCGCTGGCCCGGCGCGCGGCCAGCGAAGCGCGGCTGCGCCGGTTCGCCGCCGACGCCAGCCACGAGCTGCGCACCCCGCTGGCCGCGATCCGCGGCTACGCCGAGCTGGCCCGGCGCCATCCCGGCCCGGTGCCTGCGGACATCAGTCACGCGCTGGCCCGGGTGGAGTCGGAGTCGGCGCGGATGACCGTGCTCGTCGACGAGCTGCTGCTGCTGGCCCAGCTGGATGCCGGGCGGCCACTGGCCCGCGAGCCGGTCGACGTGACGCGGCTGGCCATCGACGCGACCAGCGACGCCCGGGCCGCCGCGCCCGGGCACCGCTGGCAGCTGGAGCTGCCCGATGAGCCGGTCATGGTGCGGGGCGATGGGCACCGGCTGCACCAGGTGCTGGCCAACCTGCTGAGCAACGCGGCCCAGCACACCCCACCCGGCACCACCGTCACCATGAGCCTGACCACGGCGAACGCCAACGGGGCCGGCACCGTCACCCTGGCGGTTGCCGACGACGGGCCGGGCATCCCGCCCGGCCTGCTGCCTACGCTGTTCGAGCGGTTCGTCCGCGGCGACACCGCCCGCACGCACGCCGCCACCGGCGCCACCAGCACCGGGCTCGGCCTGGCCATCGTGCACGCCGTCACCACGGCCCACCACGGGACCGTCACCGTCACCAGCGAGCCCGGGCAGACCAGGTTCACGATTACCCTCCCCCAGCTGGCCGGGACGCCCGCCGAGCCGGATCCAGCCGGGCACCGGTCATAGCAGGGGCATAGACCGGTTCCAGCCCCGGCTCAGCGAGACCGGCCACGGTGGGAGCATGACGTCCCCACCGCACCTGTTCTGCCCCGCGGACCCAGCGGGCCCAGCGGAACCGGCAGCCCCACAAGTTGAGATCGTCGTGCCGGTCCGCGACGAGGAGCGGGATCTCGCGCCGAGCATCCGGCGTCTCGTTACCTATCTGCGTACCAGTTTCCCGTTCACCGCCCGGGTGACGATCGCGGACAACGGCAGCACGGACCGGACGTGGCCCATCGCCACCGGGCTGGCCCAGGCGCTGCGCGAGGTCCGGGCGGTGCAGCTGGCCCAGCCAGGCCGGGGCCGGGCGCTGCGCGACCGGTGGGCGGCCAGCGACGCGCGTGTGCTGGCCTATATGGATGTCGACTTGTCGACTGAACTGAACGCGCTGCTCCCGCTGGTCGCCCCGGTGCTGTCCGGGCACAGCGACGTGGCCATCGGCACCCGGCTGGCCCGGGGGGCCCGGGTAATCCGCGGGCCGCGGCGCGAGGTGATCTCCCGCTGTTACAACCTGCTGCTGCACGCCACGCTGGGGACCCGGTTCTCCGACGCGCAATGCGGCTTCAAGGCGATCAGCGCGGACAAGGCGCGCATCCTCCTCCCGCTCACCCGCGACAGCGGCTGGTTCTTCGACACCGAGCTGCTCGTCCTGGCCCAGCGGGCCGGGCTGCGCATCCACGAGGTGCCGGTGGACTGGGTCGACGACCCAGATTCCCGGGTCAGGATCCTCGCCACCGCGCTGGCCGACCTGCACGGCATCGCCCGGGTTGGCGTGGGCCTGGCCGCGGGCCGGATCCAGGTGCCGGTGCTGGGCCGTCCCGGGCTGCCCGCTGAACTCCCCCGGCAGCTGGTGACGTTCGTGGCGGTCGGGGCGGTGAGCACGCTCAGCTACCTGCTGCTGTACCTCCTGTTGCGGACCGGGCTGACCGCGCAGCCGGCCAACGCGATCAGCCTGCTGCTCACCGCGGTCGGCAACACCGCCGCCAACCGGCGCTTTACGTTCGGCATCGAGGGCCGGGCCGGCTCGGCCCGCCACCAGGTCCAGGGTCTGCTCGCGTTCGGCGCCGGGCTGCTGCTCACCGCGGGCGCACTGGCCGGCCTGCACCAGGTCACCACCCGGCCGCCGCGGCCGGCTGAGGTCACCGTGGTGCTGCTGGCCGGTCTCGCCGCAACCGCGATCCGGTTCCTGCTCTACCGGTGCTGGGCGTTCCGGGCCCGGCCCGCAAGCCCGGTCCACGCCACGGTGACCACGCTGCGCGCGTCACGCGGCAGTGCTGCCCAGCCGGAAGGAGCCGACCGATGAACGCCACCACCGGGACCGCCGGGCCGCGCCGGCCAGCACGATCCACCGCGTCCGCCACCGGAACCACCGGGCCGCGCGGCCAGCTGCCCCGGCTGCTGCGCGGCCCAGCGCAGGACCCGCGGTGGGCCCGGCCCGCCCTGCTCGGCCTGCTGGTGGCGACCGCGCTGCTGTATGCGGCCGGGCTGAGCCGCAACGGCTGGGCCAACGACTTCTACTCCGCCGCCGTGCAGGCGGGCACCCAGAGCTGGAAGGCGTTCTTCTTCGGCTCGTTCGACGCCTCGAACTTCATCACCGTGGACAAGACGCCCGCCGCGCTGTGGGTGATGGAGCTGTCCGCGCGGGTGTTCGGCCTCAGCTACTGGAGCGTACTGCTCCCCCAGGCCGCCGAGGGGGTCGCCGCGACCGCGATCCTGTACGCCACGGTGCGGCGCTGGGCCGGGCCGGCCGCCGGGCTGCTGGCCGCCGGGGCGGTCGCGACCACTCCGGTGGCCACGCTGATGTTCCGGTTCAACAACCCGGACGCCCTGCTGGTGCTGCTGATGACGGCGGCCGCCTACGCGGTGACCCGGGCGGTGGACTCGGGGCGGACGCGCTGGATCGTGCTGGCCGGCGCGCTGCTCGGATTCGGCTTCCTGACCAAGATGCTGCAGGCCTTTCTCGTCCTGCCCGGGTTCGCCCTGGTCTACCTGGTGGCCGGGCCATCCCGGCTGGGCCGGCGGATCTGGCAGCTGCTGGCGGGCGGGGCGGCGCTCATCGCGGCCGCGGGCTGGTGGGTGGCGGTCGTCCAGCTCGTCCCGGCGGCGGACCGGCCGTACATCGGCGGCTCGACCAGCAACAGCGTGCTGCAGCTCGCCCTGGGCTACAACGGGCTCGGCCGGCTGGATGGGCAGGAGACCGGTTCGGTCGGGTTCGGCGCCCGGGGCGGCGGCCCGGCGTTCGGCGGCGGAACCGGGCTGGGCCGGCTGTTCGCCACCGAGATGGGGGGCCAGATCAGCTGGCTGCTGCCGGCCGCGCTGATCTCGCTGGTGGCCCTGGTGTGGCTGACCTGGCGGCGGCCCCGGACCGACCGGCTCCGCGCGGCCGCGCTGCTGTGGGGTGGCTGGCTGCTGGTGACCGGCCTCGTGTTCAGCTACATGGCCGGCATCATCCACCCCTACTACACGGTGGCGCTGGCCCCAGCGATCGCCGCGCTGGTCGGCACCGGCGCGGTCACCGCCTGGCGGGCCCGCCGGAACCCGCTGGCCCGGGCCGGGCTCGCGGTAGCCGTGCTGGTCACCGCCGGGTGGGCGGATGCCCTGCTGGACCGGTCCGCGGACTGGCTGCCGTGGCTGCGCGTGGTGATCGTGGCGTGCGGGATGGCCGCCGCGGCGGTCATCATCGCCGAGCACTGGCTGGGCGGCCCGGGCCGGGCTGTGCTGGGGTCGGTGCTGCCGCTCGCACTCATCGCCGGGCTGGCCGGCCCGCTCGCCTACAGCCTGGACACCGTGGCCACCGCGCACACCGGCGCGCTCCCGTCCGCGGGCCCGGCCGTCGCGGGTGCGGCCGGTGCCCCCGGCGGTGGCCCGGGTGGCGCTCCCGGCGGCACGGCAGCCCCTGGCGGCGCTCCCGGCGGCGCCTCGGGCCGTCCGCCCAGCGGCCCGCCCGGCCGGCTGCCCGGCACTGGCACCGGGACCGGGACCGGCAGCGGCGGGGGTACCGGCACGGGCCGCGGTCAAGCTGGGCGGCTGCCTGGCGGCACCGGCCAGTCCGGGGCGGCCAGCGGCGCCGGTGGCCCGGGCGGCCTGGCGGGCCACACCCAGCTGTCCAGCGCCCTGGTCAAGCTGCTGACCAGCGGCGCGGCCGGCTACCGGTGGGCGGCGGCCACCGTCGGCGCGGAGAGCGCCGCCCCGTTCCAGCTGGCCAGCGGCGAGCCGGTGATGGCCATCGGCGGGTTCAACGGCACCGATCAGGCACCGACGCTGGCCCAGTTCAAGGCGACGGTCGCCGCGCACCAGGTGCACTACTTCATCGCGGCCAACGGCAACAGCTTCGGCGGCGGCACGGGCAGCTCAGCCCAGATCACTCGCTGGGTGGCCGCCCACTTCAGCAAGCAGGCCGTGGGCGGCGTAACCGTCTACAACCTGGCCCAGCCCCGTACCTCATCGTGACCCGCAGGGTGGCGTGCCGGACATGTGCGAGCCCGCGCAAGTCACCGGTGACCTGGTCTACGCGATGATGGCGGCCGCGTCTATTCCGGCTGCAGGCCGCCACTAGTCTTTACGGTTCGCAGACGCTACCTTTTCCTGCATGGGGGGTAAACGAGGGTGGATATCGCTACTGGTGTTGCTCCCGGCAGCAGGAATGCTGCTGCTTGGCGCGCCGCCTGCGCATGCCGATCCCAGCGTCGCGTTCGCGGACAGCCAGCCGTTAGTCATCGACCTGACCAGTTGTCATCAGTCGTGCTCCCGGCCGGTCTGGGTGGTGAACTCCGCGACGCACGGAGCGCCGGTGGACGTAAGGATTGTTGCGGCCGGCGCGGCCGCAAACCACCTGAAAGTGGATAAAAAGCCCACCACAGTTCCGCGAGGACTTAAGCGGATATTCGTGACAGTCAAGAAGGGCGCTGTGGCCAGCGTTGGGACGCTTATCCTGAGCGCCCACGACGGCAGCCTGTCCCGTGAGCCCGTTCATCTCGTCGGGGTGCTTCCCCCGCGGGGCGAGGTGGCTCCCAGCACGCTGCGGCCAGGTACATTCGACGTCTTGTCCGTCCGTGCGACCAGCTTCGTGCCGTCGTTCTTCCGGCCGCTCCCGTCAGTGCAGCGATGGTGGCGGCCTGGGCTGATCGACCTTTTTGTCTTCGCCGGGCTCTGCCTGGCTTATTGGACATTGCGCAGCGAGGATCTCCTGCCGCTCGCTACGGTGACCGCGGCCCTCGCCATCGTCGCGGGCCTTACCTTGCTAATCTTCGCCGGCGGGCTCGCGGCTTTGACCACCAGGGAAGTCCGGCATGGCCAGGCCGTTCCCAGTCAATCCTGGAGCCTGTCCCCACCAGCGCCAGGACGCATTGACGGCAATCTAACCGGAGATAACGGCCAGATTGGCGCCATGGTGGCAAACCGATCCACGCTGACCATCAAAAAAATTCCGTCGGCCGGAGCCTACGCGGGCAGTCTCGACACGCAGCCAGCTGGCCAATCCGGCACGATAAAAGCGGCTGTAACAGTCCGTGACTGGTGGCCGTATGCCTTTGCTGCCGTGCTCATCGGCGTTGCCGTCGGGTGGGTCATCAGCCTCTTTTATGTGCGGCGCCCGTCCCGGCAGCTGCAAGCCGATGCCGCGGCCACGGCGGCGGCCATTGCCCACCAGGAAAGCGACTGGTGTGAGCGGTCGGCCGGCCAGGCATGGGGCGAGCCGTACGCACTCGCTGGCTACGCCCAGGAAACGATAACGAAGATCCTCTCATCGGCCAGCTCAGATCCAGAAGGAGCCACCACCACCCTGGCGGCGCTGAACGATCTGGGCATCGACATGGAGGCGCTGCGGTCCCAGGTGGCGGCCCTGGGTGAGGAGCGTGCGGCGCTATGCGCGCAGTTCGCCGGCGTCGTCGCGGACGAGGGCGTGCTGACTCGGCCGGGCTGGCTGGCCAGGCTGGAAGCGCCGCTGAACCTGGCGGGCCAGACGCTCAGCCAGGCCCAATCGCTGATTGCGGACCGGCGCGGAGCGGCCGCCGAAGTGACGGCAGCAGCGGACCTGGCAACCCAACTCTGCGACCAGCTCATCCAGCTGAAGCAGAGGATCACCGTGCTTCCGGACCACGAACGGGAGGCAGAGCACAGTAAGTGGGTGAGGCTGCTCGAGACGGTACTCACCGCCGCGGACAGGGACGCACTCGAGCCTCTGACGAACCAGGTCGATGCGCTGCGCCAGGAGGTTCAGGCGATAGCACCAGCTGAGACGGTAGATGACCTGGCCGGCCAGCCCTTCAGCGGGCGAGAGGTGCCAGCGTGGTTTCCAGCTTTTGACCAGCTCGCCACGCAGCTGGTCACCCAGATCCCGGCGCCGGCTGCGGCCGCTCCGGCTTCTCTCCCGGCTGCCAACCGGGACACGCTCGTTACCGTGACCGTCACGGCCACTGAGCTGGCGGAGAACACCAGCGTGCACTGGGAGTTCAGCGACGGGTCCAGGAGTGCCGTGTTTCCTGCCCCACCCCCCGGGCTCCATGACACGACGATGCTGTCCATCAGGCACAGCTTCGCTACCGCGTCGGGACAGGCCTCCGCCACGGTGGTCCGGGAGGACGGGGAGCCAGTTGCCGCGTGGAGCGGTGATGTCGGCTCGTTCAGCCTCGCGCAGCGCTTGCGTGCTGGGCTGGGTGCCGACGACCGCGTCGTGGCCATCGTGGCGGGCATTCTCGCCGTGGCGTCCGGAATGGCGGCGCTCTACCTGACCGCTCCGGCATGGGGCAGTGCGGGAGACTACATCGCCGCGCTGCTCTGGGGGTCGGTGACATCCGAAGGCGTCAAGCTCGTCGTCAACAGCGTCGGCAAGCGCTGGCCAATCGCGTCCTGACCGGGAGAACAGGAGATCACCCATGTCTCTGGCCGCCTACCTGAAACTGACCAGCACCGGTGACCCGCGCTGGGCGGAAGTGCCGGACTACGAGGACGACCTGCCGGTCGGCGACATCACCGACGAGCTCGAGGACGATGACTATCTCTGTTACGGCGATCACGCCGATTTGTGGCATGATGCCGGACACCGCGATCCGGGGGACGGGACTGCTGACGACGATCCCAGCTACTGGCAGCACGTTCACGACGGTTCCGGCGGGCTGAACCTCACCCAGGTCGAAGGGTTCACCCGCGCCGTTCTGCGCCGGGTCGAGACCTCCTCACCGCCAGGTTATTTGCCAGCCCCGGGCGACATGACGTGCGTGCTCAGCGCGACCGGAGGCGACTGGGGTGTCTACGGGGCGGGTGTCCTCGATCCCCAGGCGCTGAATCCTGACGGCCACCTCATCGAGGAAGATCTCGGTCCTAACCGGGTCGAGCTGTTGCTCGACCCGGCGTGGCTGGACCACGATTTCCGCAATCTGCACAGCCGCCAGCCATGGCTGAACGCCCAGGAAGCCGAATGGGCCGTCGAGCATCTCCGCACCGTCCTCGACATCTCCATCCCCCCGACGGCGGTGCTGCGGGCCTCGCTGCCGCCCATAGCCTACGGGCCGGCCAGCGGAAACCCGGTCTACTGGCCCGCGGTAGCGGGAGCCGTGAAACCAGAGGAAGGAACGCTTGGCCCGGGCGTCAGCTACCACGACCGGTCCGGCAACCCGGTCGAGGGCTTCATCACCGCGGGCCACGTCGCTCAGCCTAAGGCGCCGAGCCAGGTCCAGCTGCGTGACAGCACCGGCGCGATCATAACCGCGCACGTCGATCGGTCCCGGCTGCCGGGGGGGCTCGGCACGCAGCTGGGCCGGTATCTCAATGGTGCGGTCGATGGAGCACTGGTGTCCTCCGGCGGCAGCCCGGTGAAAGGGCTGGGCCGGGCGGGCGCAGCCGGGCCCAGGTGTGCGACGGCCCGCGTCGGTGGCAGCTCGTCGGCACAGGGCTCGTCACGAAGCGGCCAGGTGGTCGGGTACGCCAAATGGCTCGCCACCGGACCGGGCGCCTGGGGCAACTGTTATACGGTCGCCGGCTCAAACCCGGCCGCGGCGGCCGGCTCGAAGCTGGCCGCATTCGCCGCGGCAGGAGACTCCGGTGCTGCTGTTCTCGCCGGAAAAGCGGTCATCGGGATCGTCGTCGGCGGAGCAGCGGCCGTGCCCGGATGCCCGGCCGTCCTGACCTACGTTCAGGACATCGCCCGGCTGCGCCGCGCGCTCCGGTGCCGCCCCATCCCCTAGCGCCCGGCGGCGCGGGCGAAGGCGGCGGGGGTGATCCCGTAGCAGCGGCGGAACCACCGGGTCAGGTGCGCCTGGTCGGCGAAGCCCGCCGCCGCCGCCGCGTCGGCCAGCGGCATGCCGCGGGCCAGCCACTGGCGGACCGCGCGCAGCCGCAGCTGGCGCTGGTAGTCGCTGGGGGCCAGCCCGTGCACGGCGTGGAAGGCCCGGTAGGCGGCATAACGGCTGCGCCCGGCGGCCGCCGCCAGCTCGGCCCCGGTGACCGGGGCGGCGTAGTTGCCGTCCAGGAACTCCCGGACCTGCCGCGCGGTCCGGGTCACATCGGGCCCGGTCAGCGCGGCCGGGTGGGGCCCCCCGGCGGCCGCGCACCGGGTGGCCAGCGCCACCGCCGCGGTGAGCCGTTCGCCGCGTTCCAGGGGGCTGGCCTGCCCGGTCAGCGCGCGGTGCAGGCGGCGCAGCGCCGTCGCCAGCGCCGGGGCGTCCACCACCGGGCGGGTGAACAGCGGCCGCCCGGCCGGGCCGCCGCTGATGTCCGACAGCGCGTCGGTGACCAGGTCCGGCCCGATGTGGATCATCCGGTAGCGGAAGCCAGCCCCGGTGGTGGCGTGCCCGTCGTGCGGGTCGTCCGGATTGAAGGCCATCACCATGCCGGCCGTGCTGGTGTGTGCGGCCTGCCGGCAGGTGAACGACTGCGCGCCGGACTCGGTCAACCCGAACGAGTACGTGTCATGGCTGTGCCGGTGGTACACGTGCCCGGTGAAGCGGGCGTGCATGGCTTCCAGCGGCTCGTCGGGCGAGCGCCAGTAGCGGGACCAGTCGCCGGCGGTATCGGCGTGCACTCCCTCAACGTAACGCTCCCCCGCCCCGGCCCGCACTGGCGTTCAAGACCGGGCCGCGGCCGGCCACCGAGACTGGGCGGCATGCACTTCGATACCAAGATCGCGATCGCGGTCCGCGGTGACCTGGCGGTCTGGCAGCAGCTGAACGTGACCGCATTCCTGGCCAGCGGCGTGGCTGCCGGGTTCGGCGAGGCCATCGGCAAGCCCTATGAGGACGGGTCGGGGCACCGCTACCTGGAGATGTTCCGCCAGCCGGTGCTGGTCTACGAGGCGGATGCGGCCGGCCTGAGCCGGGTCCGGGAGCGGGCCGTGGCCCGCGACCTGCCGGCCGCGGTCTATACCGAGGAGATGTTCGGCACCGGGCACGACGACGACAACCGGGCCGTGGTCCGCGCGGTGACGGCCGGTGACCTCTGCCTCGCCGGGGTGGCCGTGTACGGGCCGCGCAACGCGGTCGACAAGGTGTGCAAGGGCCTGGCCCTGCATCCGTGACGGGCGCCGGGAAACGCCTACCAGGCAGGGCGGCCCGCCAGGTCCAGCAGGTCGTCCAGCACCGCCCCGAACTTCCGGGCGATCAGGGTCAGGTGCCCCTCGGCGGTTCCAGATGGGCGCGGGCCCCGGATAGCTGCGCGGCCAGCCAGGCACCGACCGTGGGTTCGGCCGTCACCCGGGTCAGGGTAGCTGGCCGACGCTGAGCGTCTGCAGCTGCCCGGAGTCGGTGTTGGTAACCAGCAGCGTGCCGCCGTGCGCGGTGAGCGTGAACTGCCGGGGCGTGCGACCCGAGCGGGCGTAACCCAGCAGCGCCGGGTTGCCCTGGGCCCGGGCCTTGGCCACGTCCACCACGGCCAGGTTGGACTGGGAGCCAGCCTGCTTGTTCTTGTTGGAATCGGCCACCACGATGCGGGTGCCGTTCCGGACGAGGACCAGCCCGAGCGGCAGCTGCCCGACCCGGACCCGGGCGATCAGCGCGTGCGGGTCGCCCGCGATCAGCCTGCCCGCGTCGAACCCGAGCAGCGCGTTGGAGCTCGATGCGGTGACCCACACCTGCTTGCCGTCGGCAGAGGTGATCACCCGGCTCGGCCCGCAGCCCGCGCCCACCGCCCGGATGACCGAGGCCCCCGGACTGGTCTCCGCCTTGGGCACGTCGATGACCTGCACCACCCCGGCCGACGAGGCTGACGAATTCGCGTTCTTGCTGGTCACGAACAGGTGGCCGCTGTCCGGGGAGATCGCCATGCCGATCGGCTGCGGGTCCACCTTGATCACCCCGACCAGGGCGGCGCCGAACCCCTGGGTGAACGCCTTCTGCAGGCTGAACACCGCCACGTGCGCGCTGTTCTGGTAGCTGACGAACGCGAACTTGCCGTCCCGGGTGACGACCACCTCGACCGCGTGCTTCTGGCCCGGGGCGTGCATCGCGCCCAGCGCGGGGGCGTTCGGCCCCTGCACCAGCTGGCTCACCGCGAACACGGTGAGCCCGTCGCCCCCGGTGACGAGCAGGTGCTGATGGTCGGGGGTGAGCGCCTCACCCTGAGAGTGACGGAGCGGGATGGTCCACTGCTTGACCGGGGTGGTGCTGGCCATGCTCAGCACGGTCAGGCCCCCGCCGGACACGAACGCGTGGCCCTGCGCGACGGCTACGTCGAACGCCTGTGTGCCGGTGTCCACCAGGCGGGTGCTGGTGGACAGGTGGCGCGCCGTCGCCGCGTGGGTGCTGCAGCCGGGCAGGGTCAGCGCCGCCAGCTGGCTGCTGCCGCCGCCGCCGGTGCTGGCTGTGTTCGAGCCGCTCTGCGGAAACACGCTGGACAGCAGGAAGTACCCGCCCACCGCCAGGACCGCGACGCCGACCAGCGCGATCCCGATCCGGGACAGCCACGGTGACCGCCCGCCGCGCCGCGCCGGCACCGGGTATACCCGGCCGGTGGACTGCGGGCCGTCTGGCCCGCCGGCCGGGCGGCGGCGCTGCCAGTCGGGCGAGCGGGCCGGCTCCCCGGCCATCCACCGGCCGCCCTGGTTGGGCGGCTCGTAGCTGGCGGCGGCCGCCCGTTCGGTGGCTGGCCCCCGGTCGGCGGCTGGCCCCCGTTCAGTGGCTGGCCCCCGGTCGGCGGGTGCGCCGGCTGGTGGGGACGGGTCGGGCGGCCGGCCCTGGCCGGGATACCAGGACGGCACCGGCTGCCCGGGCTCGGTCGGCTCCCGGGGCGTCTCCGGCTCCCGGGACGTCCCGGGTTCCTGGGATTTCGCAGGCTCCGGCCCAGCCGGTTCCGGCTCGTGGCCCGCGGCTGGCTTGCTGGGCTCCCAGGGCTCTCCGGGCTCCCCCGGCTGCCCGGTCCCGGCCGGCGGCATGCCGCCCGGCTGGTCCCCGCTCGCGGGCGGTTCCCCGGTCCCGGACGGCTCGCCGATCACCGGCCCGGCCGCGGCGACCGTCGCCGGGTGGGCGGGCGGCGATCCGGCCGGCTCGCTGTCCGGGATAACCGCGGCGGGCGGGGCGGCTGGCCGGCCTCGCTTCAGTTCCAGGCCGCAGGCGCGGCGCAGCGCGGACGCGAAGTCCGGGCAGGTCGCGTACCGGTCCCCGGCCGACTTGGCCAGCGCCTTGGCCATCACCTCGTCGGCCGCCGCGGGCAGGTCGGGGCGGCGGCTGGTCAGCGCGGGCGGCTCGCTGGACATCTGCGCCCACATGACCCCGACCGCCTGGTCCCGGGTGAACGGCGGCTCGCCGGTGAACATGGTGAAGGCGGCGCAGGCCAGCGCGTACTCGTCAGTCCGCCCGTCCACCCCGCGCCCCTCGATCTGCTCCGGGGCGATGTAGTCCAGCGTGCCCAGCAGCTGGCCGGTCGACGTCAGCGCGCTGTTGGACAGCGCATGCTTGCTCAGCCCGAAGTCGGACAGGTAGGCGTGCCCCGGGTAGCTGGCGGTGCCGTCGAGCAGGATGTTGCCCGGCTTGACGTCCCGGTGTACCAGCCCGTGCGAGTGCGCCGCCTCCAGCGCCGCGGCCACCTGGGAGATGATGTGGCAGGCCTGGTCGACCGGCAGCGGGCCCTCGGTGTCGACCAGCGACTGCACGTCGTGGCCGGTCACGAAGCGCATGGCGATGAACAGCACGCCGCTCGCCTCGCCGGCTTCGTAGATGGGGATGATGTTGGGGTGGTCCACCGCGGCCGCGGTCCGCGACTCCCGGATGAACCGCTGCCGGAACGCGTCGTTCTGCGCGAGTTCGGGCGCCAGCACCTTGACCGCGACCTGGCGCTCCAGCCGGGTGTCATAGGCGCGGTAGACGACCGCCATGCCACCCCGGCCGGTGACCTCGTCCAGCCGGTAGCTGGCCAGCCGTGACCCGACTCCGAAACCCCCTGGTCCCGAAGGCCCCTCCGTCACCGTGCCCCCTGACTGAGCCTCGTGCCTGCCTCCGAACGCCGGTGCGGGGGACCCGGCCCTTACCGGGCCCCAGCTTAGCGTGCTGCTTTACGGTCTCTTGAATCCCTGTTCCCTCTGCTGGCCGCCGCCGAACGGAACCTGCCGCTGCGCTTGGCTAACCCCGCGAAGGTCACGAATTCAGCGCACTTTCTGCGCTGCCGCGCGGGCCCGTGGCCTTCACCCCGCAGCGGACGTACGGTCAGTGGGAATTCATCGCGTCCCCCTCCTGACCGGGGCGGGCAACCGTGGAGGTGCTCATGGTGGGAACAAGCTGGCGGCTGCGCTGCGCCGCCGCGGCAGCGGCCGGGTTAACCGCTGCTTCCGTCTTCGGCCCGGTGGCGGGCACGGCGCAAGCCGCGCAAGCCGCGCATGCCGCGCAGGCCAGCGGGCCACGGGTGAAGCTGGTCGCTGCCCAGCGCAACATCACCGCGGGGCGGTTCGGGCGCCAGGTGTACCTGGATCCCGGCATCTGGGTCGCCTCGCTCGGCTCTACGCTGCAGCTGGACGTGCAGCGCCCGGACTACGCGGCGCCGCTGACCGTCACCCAGGTGGTCCACCTCGCCGGCGGGGGCGTGCAGCGGATTCCCTGGCCGGCCAGCGTCATCGGGAAGGTACCGCGCGGCCTGCGGGACTTCGCCGTGATGACGATCCGCAGCGCCCGCGGCAAGGTGGTCGGGTCGCGCCGGCTGGAGTTCTGCCCGAACAGCTACGACCCGGAGCGGTCGTCGCCGAGCAGCCCCGCCACGTCCCGCTACCCGCAGGAGTGCGTCGGCGATCCCTTCCCGAGGTCGCTGGTCTGGGGCATCGCCAGGGGCTGGGCGGTGGACCCGGCCGAGCAGAACTTCACCTCGTTCCGGCTGGGCCTCGGGCACTACACGGTCACCGAGACCATCTCGCCCACCTACACCAAACTGCTCGGCATCCCAGCCACCAGCGCGTCGGCCGCCGTCCGGCTGAAGGTGGTGAAGGGATCGGGGTGCTGTGGCGAGCTGTCGGCGCCCGCCGCGCACCCAGCGCCGAGCCGTCCGCTGAGCCGGCCGCTGGCGTCCGCCCCGGCCGCGGCGGACCTGGCCAACCCGCCGGTCAGCGCGCGGCCGGAC
>Ga0335078_10005030_pt1 | contig 19551 bp, 14 predicted proteins | sample Lox_Sample_32_FD_206711 | JGI IMG/M metagenome (GOLD analysis project Ga0335078, IMG submission 206711) | Soil microbial communities from Loxahatchee National Wildlife Refuge, Florida, United States - Lox_Sample_3.2 | ecosystem: Environmental > Terrestrial > Soil > Wetlands | place: USA... | reverse complement strand
GTGCCGGCGAGACGGCAATGGTGAAACCGTCGCGGCGGTTGACATTTAGCATGACGTGGACGTCGGAGCTGCCGTCGCCGACGTAGACGATCCGCTCCGGGCCGATCTGAAACCACTTTTGCAGGTCGTCCAACACCGCCACCTTGCCGTATCCGGCGTTGACCCGGACCACCGACTCCACCCGGCCGGCGACGTCGTACACCAACTGCGTGCCGTGAATGTGGTCGGCGGGGATGATGTTCTCCAGCGCCGACTCGATCACCTCCTGGGGCGACGCGGAGATCACGTGGAAATCGAAACGGTAACCGTCAATGGCATGCGAGAGAAGCTCCGAGAGTTCGCGGATGTTACGCTTCAGGCGCACGATTTTGCCCGCCTCCACCAGGTGCTCTTTGCGCACAAGGGAGCGATACTCGGGGTCGTGCAGCAGGAGATAGGTCAGTTCCCCGCCCTGCTGGACGAGGTTCTGCACGGCCAGCGTCGCCACCTTTCGCTCGAAGGCCTTGGACGGGATTTCTGCCAACTCGCTCAGGACCAGACCGGAGTCGTTGAAGCTGAGCGTCTGGTCGAAGTCGCTGGCCAAAAGGTACTGCTTCACAGCGGAAGTCATCGCCTGCATAGACTGCTCCTCCTAAGAAAGACAGAATAAGGTTGAATTGTAAGAATAAGATGAGGGCGAGATTAAGTAGGCTGGTTCATGGTCGTTTCACTCTTTACATTGGGTGCGAGAACGTCGAAAATGATCCGTCGCACCCATTCAGATTCTAGCCGTGATCGAGGGACAGCGTCCAATCGATAATAGTGATGACGAGCATAAGAAGACAGGGAGTCAGAAGACAGGAGACAGAAGACAGAATGAAGAAGGTTGCGCGGGGGAGAACTGTGGGCACCTGAGCGTAGAGAAGGGATGCCCAGCCCACATCGCGCGGGCGCCAGCGCTTTGCTACATTCTTCATTCTGTCTTCTGACTTCTGTCTTCTCCGCCGGAAAGGCCCGCATGAGTTCAAACTCGATCGAAACTCTTCGCAAGGAAACACTGGAAGCCAATCTGGAAATCGTGCGCCAAGGGTTGGTCCTCTACACTTTCGGTAATGCCAGCGGGATCTCGCGCGCCGACGGCGTGATCGCCATCAAACCGAGCGGCGTGCCATACGAAAAACTGCGGCCCGAGGACCTGGTGCTGACGGACTTGGATGGAAAGGTGCTGGAGGGCTGGGCTCGACCGTCGTCGGACCTGCCCACCCATGTGATCCTCTACCGGGCTTTCCCCAATATCGGCGGCGTGGTGCACACCCATTCGGAATTCGCTACGGCATGGGCGCAGGCGCGGAGGCCCATCCCCTGTTTTGGCACCACGCACGCGGACTACTTCCACGGTCCGGTCCCGGTGACCGAGCCACTCGAGCCGCACGAGATCGAGTCGGATTACGAGAAGAACACCGGAGAAGTCATCTGCCGGACGTTCGGTAATCTCGACCCGGACGCGATCCCGGCGGTGCTCGTCGCCAGTCACGCGCCGTTCTGCTGGGGGCCGACGCCGGGGGACGCAGCGCACATCGCCGCCATTCTCGAGTATGTGGCGCGGATGGCCTATTACACGGTTCGACTGGCCCCGGAGGCGCCGGCGGTGGGGCGGCATCTCCACAATAAGCACTACCTGCGCAAGCATGGAAGCGGAGCCTACTACGGGCAGGTGAAGGGCGGCGTAAGAGTTGACGATTGACAATTGGAAAGCCATCAGCTATCAGCCAGAACCGGACTCTTGTGCTGAGAGCTGACCGCTGATACCTGAAAGCTGCTTTCTCAAGGAGAGGCAACATGGCTATTGTGGCCGGCGTCGATTTCGGTACCCTCAGTGTACGCGTTACCCTGTTGGCCAGCGACCGTGGGCGCCTCGCCACCGCGGTGGCGGAATATCCGCTTCACCGCCGCCGCGACGATCCCGACTACGCCACCCAGTCGCACGACGATCAGATGGCCGCGCTGGTACGCGCCACCCGCGACGCCGTCGCCCAAGCCGGGATCACCGGCGACCAAGTCGAAGCCATCGCACTCGACACCACCGGGTCGAGCGTTCTCCCCGTGGGCGAAGGGATGACGCCGCTCGATGAATACTATCTCTGGTGCGACCATCGCGCCAAGGCGGAGGCGGAGGAGATCACCGCCCTCGCGCATCGTGAGAATCTGGAGGCCATCGATTGGTGCGGCGGGGTCTATTCCTCGGAGTGGGGCTTCTCCAAACTGCTTCACTGGCTGCGGCACAACCCCGAGAAACGCGGGCAACTCGTCTCCGCGTTTGAACACTGCGACGTGGTAGCCGCGGTGCTAAGCGGCGTTACCGATCACCGACGGGTGGTGCGCAGCGTTTGCGCGATCGGACACAAATGGATGTGGAACCCGCGCTGGGGCGGCCTGCCTCCGCAGTCGTTCCTCTCGCAAGTTGATCCGCTGCTGGATGGGATCCGCGCCAAGCTTGACGGCCCCTGCCAGACTTCGGACCACGTGGCCGGCCGCCTCTCGCCCGAGTGGGCCGAGCGGTTAGGCTTGCACGCTGGCATTCCGATCCCGGTGGGCGCCTTCGACGCGCACTGGGATGCGTTGGGGGCCGGCATTGCCCAGGGCGACGTGGTCAACGTGGTTGGCACCTCCACCTGTATCATGGCCATCGCCAAGGAAACTGGTCTGATTCCCGGCGTCTGCGGCATCGTTCCGGGCAGCATCCATCCGCAGTACATGGGCATCGAGGCGGGCCTTTCCGCCACGGGAGACATTTTCGACGTCATCGCGCGGCGAGCCAACACGTCCATCGCCCAGCTCTCAGCGGGCCTCGAGAAGTACCGCGCCGGCGAAACCGGCCTGCTACGGCTCACGTGGGACAACGGCGACCGCACGGTGCTGGTCAACGCCGAACTGGGCGGGGTCACGCTGGGCTGGAACCTGTTGCATACGGCGCAGGATGAACTCTTCGCCGCCATTGAGGGAACGGCTTTCCACACGCGCATCATCCTCGATCGCCTGGCGGAGCACGGCGTGCCCATCCGCCGCCTGATCAACGCCGGGGGCATCCCGCAGAATAATCCGGTGCTCAACCAGGTGTACGCCAACGTGCTCGGCAAGCCGGTGCTGGTTCCCAAGGGACTTCCCACCAGCCTGGGCTCGGGCATCATGGCGCTGCTGGCGGCGGGCGCGTTCTCGACCATTGAGGAAGCCCAGCAGGCGGTTTGCCTGTCGCACGCCGTTTGCGAGCCGGAGCCGCAAGCCGTCGCCACCTACGAGACGCTCTACCCGATCTACCGGCGATTGTATTTTGCCTTGGGCTCGCGGCGGGCGGCGGCGGCGGAAATAGGCGACGTTCTGCCGACGCTGCGATCGATCGCCGCCACGGTGCGGCGCGGGAATTGACGATTGACGATTTAGAGCGGCGTCGGTTGTCAGTCGTCAGTGGTTGCGGCTCACCCGGAATTCGCTGCCGTCACTGACGACCGACAGCAGACGACTGACAACTTCTTCCAATCGTCAATCGGCAATCGACAATCGGCAATTCTCTGAGGCGGTAACGATGCAACGAAGGAACTTCCTGAAAGCGGGAATCGCGGGCGGTGCCGCTGCCTTCCTCTCGCGCGGCCGAGCGCTTGCGGCGGGCGCGGATTCGCACATCGAGGTGCTGCTCGATGAGCCGCTCGGCACCATCGCGCCCACCATATACGGCCACTTCACCGAGCACTTGGGCGGGGTGATCTATGACGGCATGTGGGTGGGCGAAGGCTCGAAGATATCGAACTCCGGCGGCGTTCGGACGGCGCTGGTGGATGCGCTGCGCCAGATCCACGCGCCGGTTATTCGCTGGCCCGGCGGCTGTTTCGCCGATAGCTACGACTGGAAGGACGGCGTCGGACCGCGCGATCAACGGCCGCGGCGCACCAATTTCTGGGTGGACGATCACGACGCGAAGCGGATCAAGGACGGCGTGCAGCTCTACGAAACCAACGCTTTCGGCACCAACGAATTCATGCGCTTCTGCCACCTGAGCGGCGCCCAGCCTTACGTGGCCGCCAACCTGCGCAGCCTTCCGGCCCTTGATTTCGACCACTGGGTGGAATACTGCAACTCGCCGGCCGGAAGCACCACGCTGGCTGACGTGCGGGCGAAAGGGGGATCGCCCGAACCCTTCAACGTCCGCTACTGGGGCGTGGGCAACGAGAGTTGGGGGTGCGGCGGCAACTTCCAACCCGAGGAGTACGCCTCGGAATTTCGCCGCTTCACCACCTGGGTACCAAGTTACGGCGTCGATCTCGCCTTTATCGCCTCCGGCCCCAACGTCGATGACTGGGGCTGGACCCAGCGCTTTTTCGAACAGATGCTGGGACGCGGGCGTTATGCCCCGCCCGGCTGGTGGGGATGGTCGCTTCACCACTACGCGGTGGACCTGAGCCGCGGCCGCACCCACGACTGGATCGCGATGAAAGGCGATGCGCTCCAGTTCGAGCCCGTCGACTATTACGAACTCCTGCGCCAGGCCGACCGCATGGAGGGCCTGGTGGTGGGGCATTGGGACGCGATGGTGCAGTTCGATCCCCAGCATCACATCAAGCTGGTGGTGGATGAGTACGGCCCGTGGTACCGCCAAGGCACCGAGGTCGATCCCACGCATCTCTTCGGCCAACAGATCACCATGCGCGATGCGCTGGCGACGGCGCTCACCCTCGACACTTTCAATCGCCACCCGGAGAAGGTCGGCATGGCGGCCTGCGCCCAGCTCATCAATAATCTCAATGCCCTTTTCCTCGCGCACGAGGATCGCTTCACGGTGACGCCCAACTTCCACGTCTTCGACCTCTACGCCGCCCACCAGGGAGCCACGGCGGTGCGGACGGAGTTTGCCGCGCCGGAGGTGAGCTATGACCGGGACGGCAAACCGGCGCACTTCTGGGGGCTGAAAGGGTCGGCGTCGCGGCAAGGCGGCACCGTAGTGCTGACGGTGGCGAACCCGCACCTCAGAGAGCCGCGAGACAGTGAGATTGCCGTGCGGGGAGCGAGTGTGAGCGCCGCGGAAGCGATGGTTCTGGGCGCGGGCGACGTTCACGCGCACAACACGTTCGAGCAGCCAGACGCCGTGAAGCCCCGGAGCGCACCGGTCGCTGCGGCGCAGGGCGGGCTGGTACGCTTCACCTTCCCACCCGCGTCAGTGGTCCGACTGAAGCTCACGTTGGCATGATTCAGGTGTCACACGCGTTTCATTCCTTTTTGCGCACGAGTCTCTCAGTTACAAACCTCGTTAATTAAGCTGACCTCTCCCCCAAGCACCGACGGATGATTGTTCAGGACCGCACGCCCCCTTTCGCTTGGATTGACCGCGGAACAAAGAACTGCCTGAGGCATCGACGGGACCGAAGGGCACACTCGGGATTAGAAAAGTCTATTTGCAAAATGTGACATTTTCATGTAGACAAGACCCGTAAGAATGATAGAATCGCTACCCAGGGCTGAAGAACCAGAAATAGTTAGGCGCACCGAAAGCTGACCGGGAACCGGGAGTTGAAATCCCGGATAACCGAAGGTGACAAATTAGGCGTGAAATCGCAGAATGCCTTGCTCAGCTTCGCGATCAATCGGGCTTTTACCGTACGTCCAGGAACTTCTGGCAACCTCGGGCGACCCTGAGTTGCCTCATTGAAACGTGGCAACCTACGTCTTCGCACTTTCCGCACAAAAGGAGGTCATGATGCAGAACTTTCCCCATGGTGCAATCCGCAGAGCGGCCCTGGCGCTTATCGTTCTTGGGGCAGCGTTGCCTTCGCAAGGGCAGCAGCCATCTGCTCCGGCAAAACCTCATGATGCAAGCTACTACGCCTTCCGCAATGCGGCCACTGAACCGCCGAAGAACCCCACCACGCCGGTCTTTAAGTTGAGCAGGGATTATCCGCACAGCATTCCGGATGCATGCACGGAATGCGCCTGGCTGGATGTAAAGGTGAACTTCTCCCCCAACTTTACCGACCCCAAGTCACCACAATGGCACGGGCAGAACTGGGACGCCTACATGAAGGCCATTCTCGATTACGTGAAAGAGGGTCAGGACCCCAACCTGGCCAACGAAACCGGCTGGCAGGTGAAGGTGGACGGCAAAACGCGCTGGTTCAACGTGCCCTGGATGGCCTACGACCCGACCGCGGGCCGCGAGTACGTGCACGGAACCACCAATGAACGCACGGCGGAGTTGAGCGATCTGGTCAACCACAATCCCCATGCGCTCATGACCTTCGCGGGCGAGACCGAGGCGTGCAAGAAGGACAACCCGTGGGGCTTTGAGAGTTGGTCGGTCGGCTATTACAACGAGTATGGCGGCTATACGTTGGGCCGGGCCATTCCCGCTACCGGCGTTCCGCAAATGGGCGAGTACATGGGCAGCCCGATCCCGGCGGGTCTGCCGTTCCCTACGGGTACCGTGGTGGTGAAGATCCTGACGTCCACCGTGCCTCCGGAGTGCGTTCCGTTTCTCAACGACTCTCCCGCCTGGCAGATCGACCGTCACAAGCTGACCGCTAAAGAAGGATACTCGTGCGATCGCGAGGTCCAGATCTCACACGTGGTGCAGGTGGATGTCGCGGTGGTTGATCCCCGTTCGCCCATACGCTGGGTCTATGGCACATTCGCCTACGATGGCCAGGTGCCTGGCAGCAACTTCTGGGAGCATCTTGTTCCCGTTGGACTGCAGTGGGGCTCGGATCCGTGGACCTTCCCGGCGGTGCCTGAGTCGGTCAGTCTGCCATTGCAACAAAGCGTAATCAATCCCGACATCCAGACCTTCCAGCATCTCGGCTGCAAGGACCGACTGGCCGGGCCGGTCGATAACCCGGCGTCGTCCTGCACATCCTGCCATGCCAGCGCCTATGCCGCGCCGCACAACGCCATCGATATCATGAACACCAACGTTCCGCCCAGTTTCGGATTCTCTGGGATGTGCCAGGTGTATTCGCTGGACAACACCGCCTACTTCGAGAACCAGAGCGCTCCGCAGCGTTTTCCCGGCGGACGCTTTCCCGATGCATTCACCATGGACACTTCCCTGCAACTGGCCGTGGCCTTCACCCAGTATGCGAACTTCCACACCAACCACGCGCCCGATGCCTGCACCAATCCCAACCAGATCACTCCCCCCAAGTCCTCGAAGCCCGGCTTGAAATCGACCAAATTGCACACGCTGATGGTGCCCAAGGAGGAGAAATGAAAGAGGTATCCCGCCGCAAGTTCATGGCCTTGGCCACGGCCGCGGCGGCCGCCGCGACCGGCAAAGCTGAGGCAACGCCTCCCGCGAGGCCTTCGCCCGCTGAGGCGCCGGGCATGACGGTGGGCTCGATTGCGCCCGCGGCCCCCGACGAAGAGTTCGTGCCCGACATCGTTCTGGATTGCGCCTTCCTCACCAAGGTCCTTGACGGCCACACGGTGCGATTGCGGGCCTACAATGGGACGATCCCGGGCCCCATGATCGTGACCACCGCGGGACGCACTCTGAAGATCCGTGTCACCAACTCGCTCACCCCCGATCCCGACCCCACCTGGGGCGGAGATATGGATGTTCCGCATGAGATGGACCACACCAATCTGCACCTGCATGGCCTGGACATCGCCCCGCACATCTTCGAGCCGCTGGGCACTTCCAATGTGACTGCGCCCATGGTGTCGATCGCGCCGGGACAATATAAGGACTACCCGTTCGTCCTTCCGCCCGACCAATCGCCGGGCCTGAACTGGTACCACCCGCACTCACATGGCTCGACGGCCATCCAGGCCGTCTCCGGCATGGCAGGCGGGCTCATCATCAAGGGCGCCATCGACGAGGTGCCCGAGATCAAGGCGGCGAAGGACTACCCGCTGGTGGTGCAGGACATCGGGTTGTTTCCTACTGACAAGGCCGGCGTGGACTACAGCGACAGCTATGAGCCGACACAGAACGCGATCTGGCAGACCTTTGGCGGCAATGTCACCATCTATAATCCGCAAACCGGCAAAGCGGAGCCGACCGATCTGAAGTGCGGCTTCACCACGGGCGACTATGCGCTGCGCTACTACTTGTTGAACGGGGAGCCGTTTTTCAAGGAGACCCACAACCCGCAGTCGCCGACCAATCCCACGCCCACGCAACTCACCCCGGCAGTATTCAAGATGCAACCCGGCGAAGTGGCGCGGTTCAGGCTGCTCAATGCGTGCTCCGACCTGATGATGCCGGTGCAGGTGGAACAGCACGCGATGTACCTGCTGGCGATGGACGGCAATAACTTCGACGCGCCGGAGGTCTTCGAGTGGAACAATAACGTCCCCCAGGTTACGCTGGGGCCGGCCAACCGCGCCGAGTTCCTCATCAAGGCCGGCCAGCCCGGCAAGTACCAGATCCTGCAATTGGCGCAGTCGGCTCAGTTTCTCCAAGCGGTGCAGAAGACCATCGCGGTTATCGAGGTCTCCGGCGAGCCCATGAACATGCAGATTCCTCACTCGTTGCCTCGCATCACGCGCGATCCTCCCATCAAGGATAGCGAGATCAAGCGGACGCGGTACTTCGTCTTCTCCTCGGCGTTTCCCGGCGTGCGGAACCCCGTGGTCGGAATCGATTTCTACATCAACAATCAGCTCTACGACGAATTCGCCGTGCCCACCACGGTGTTCCTCGGGGAGTGCGAGGAGTGGCACATCGTTGTGCCGAGCGGCGAGCACGGAGGAACCGAGGGCCATCCCTTCCACATTCACGTCAACGACTTCGAGGTGAAGTCCATTGCGGGCATCGAGCAGCGGCAGGGACTGATCCAGGACACCATCTGGGTGCAGCAGAACACAGCCTCGGTGATCCGGATGCGCTTCAAACAATGGACGGGAAAGTCTGTCTTTCACTGCCACATCCTTCCCCACGAAGACACCGGGATGATGCAGAACTTTCTTATCCTCGAGAAGCCGCCGGAGATGGACATGGGAGAGAAGTCCATTCGGCTGTTGAAGCGTGGCGCATCAAAATGATGATTCGATCGGAAGCTCACCATAGCTGTTATCCAGCAGACCGCGCCGCAGCAGCCGTGGGTCGACACGAAAATCAGCTCTCCCCAGGCCGCATTTGATGGCAATCTCCCACAGGCTGGCCGCACTGAAAATCAACTCATTTGCCGGGTCCTTGATCAGGGCCCGTGCCCGCGCCGAGAGTCGGCCGGGTTCACCAGCCGCCCACAGCAGCAACTGTGTGTCGAGCAGCAGCTTCATTCGGCGCCACCAAACATCTGTTCGATCTCCGCGCTTCCCATCCGGTCAAAATCCTCGGGCACGGCGAGCTGTCCGGCCAGAAAGCCCAGCCGGCGCTTCCGCGCACCCGTTGGGGTGTCCAAGGCCGTGACTTTCACCACCGGCTTGCCGGACTTGGCAATGATGAATGGCTGGCCCTTCGCGGCCTCGTCGACTAGGCGCGAAAGATGAGTTTTTGCCTCATGCATGTTGACTGTGCGCATCGCAGCCTCATCAAACTAAGTTTACTTAGTCTAGCTCAGTCTGGCGGTCGTGGCAAGAGGCACCGGGCTACCAGGGCTACCCGCCTTTTAAAGCGAACATCCAAAAGGCTTTTCCTGCTATCATAAAGCCCCAAGATCAGGTGGCGAGGACACTGCCCCTTGGTCCAGCGCCCTGATCGCTTACCGATGGCAACCTTGAACGAAGCCGACACCTGCCGCCGATACGTCGTCCCCAAGCTTCACGCAGCGGGCTGGACGGAAGACCAGATTAGCGAGCAGAAGACCTTCACCGACGGCCGCATCGTCGTCGCCGGTACCAGGGTCACGCGGCGGCCGCAGAAGCGGGCGGACTATCTCCTTCGTTACTCCCGCGATTTCACGCTCGCCGTCGTCGAGGCGAAGGCAGCCTACCGGAACGTAACCGACGGGCTTCAGCAGGCCAAAGAGTATGCTGACATCCTTGGGCTTAAGTTCGCCTATGCAACCAATGGCGAAGGCATCGTCGAGCACGACTTCCTCACGGGCCGCGACAACGAGCTTGAGAGTTTTCCCTCGCCGGCCGACCTGTGGAACCGCCTGCGCGGCCAGGAAGGCATCTCGGACGAAGTCGCCACTCGGCTGCTTACCCCCTACTATCACCTTTCCGGCAAGTCTCCCCGCTACTACCAGGAGATCGCCATCAACCGGGGGGTACAGGCCATTCTGCAAGGGAAGCGGCGCATCCTGCTGACTTTGGCCACAGGCACGGGCAAGACCATCGTTGCTTTTCAGATTTGCTGGAAGCTCTGGAACTCAGGCTGGAATCGCACCGGCGCGCATCGGCGGCCGCGCATCCTCTACCTGGCGGATCGTAACGTCCTGGTGGACAATCCCAAGGACAACATTTTCACGGCCTTCGGAGACGCCCGCTGGAAGATTGAAGGCGAGGCTATCCTGAGCCGGGAGATGTACTTTTCCACTTATCAAGCCATCGCCGGCAGCGAAAGCGCAGCGGGACTTTTCCGGTACTTTCCGTACGATTTTTTTGACCTGGTTATCGTCGACGAATGCCACCGCGGCAGCGCCCGCGACGAAAGCAATTGGCGCGAAATCCTGGACTATTTCGAGCCCGCCTACAAGCTCGGTATGACGGGCACGCCGCGCCGCGAGGATAACCGCGACACTTACAAATACTTCGGCAACCCGCTTTACACTTACAGCCTGCGCCAGGGCATCGACGATGGTTTTCTTGCCCCTTATCGCGTCCACCGCATCGTGACCACCGTTGACGCGGCGGGCTGGCGTCCCACCAAGGGCGAGCTTGACCGCTATGGCCGCGAAATCCCCGACGGCGAATACGGCACCCGCGATTTTGAGCGCAGCCTGTCGCTCAAGCGGCGTACGGAAGCCATCGCCTACAACCTCACTGAGTTTCTCCACAAGACGGACCGCTGGGGCAAGACCATCGTCTTCTGCGTGGACATGGAACACGCCGAGGACATGCGGTGGGCGCTGAACAACTGCAACCTTGACCTCGCCGGGAAAAACCCGAACTATGTGGTCCGAATTGTCGCCGATGAGGGCAAGGTCGGGCGCGGGCATCTCGACCGCTTCATGGAGCTGGAGACCACCGTGCCCACTCTGGTGACGACCTCTCAGCTTTTGACCACCGGCGTCGATGTGCCCACCTGCAAGAACATCGTGATCGCGCGCGTCATCAACTCCATGACCGAGTTCAAGCAGATCATCGGTCGCGGCACGCGCGTCCGCGACGATTACGGGAAGTTCTATTTCAACATCCTCGATTACACGGGCAGCGCCACCCGGCTCTTTGCCGACCCCGACTTCGACGGCGAGCCCGCCCTGCTCACCGAGGAGGAGATGAACGGGTTAGGGGAAACCGTTGGCGAGCCTGAGGTGATTACGGAAGAGGAAGAGGACCAACCCGTCGTTGACGAGCTTCCGCCGGAAGAGCCTCCCGGGGATGGCGGCGAGCAACCCCGCCGCAAGTACTACGTCAACGGCGGTCACGTGGAAATCGCCGCCCACATCGTGCACGAAATGGACGCGGACGGGAAGCAACTACGAGTGGTGAGGCTCACGGAATATACGGCGGAGAAGGTTCGCGACATGTATACTACCGCCGCCGAGCTTCGCTCCCAGTGGTCGAACGCACAGGAACGAGCCGCCGTCATCGATTCCCTGGAGCAGCACGGCATCTCGCTGGAGGAACTGATGGAGGCGTCCAAGCAGCCGGGCGCCGACCCTTTCGACGTGCTGTGCAGCGTGGCTTTCAGTGCGCCGCTTCGCACGCGCCGAGAGCGGGCAGAGCGACTGCGCAAAGACCGCAACGACTTCTTCGAGCGCTACGGTAAGCCGGCGCGGCGGGTGTTGAACGATATTCTGGAAAAATATATCGAATACGGCACGGCGGAGTTTAAGATTCCGGATATTCTCAAGGTACCGCCCATCTCGGAGCGGGGCACCGTGCTTGAAATCGCCGGCCTTTTCAACGGTGCGGAGAACCTGCGGGGCGCGGTCACTGAGATGCAAACACTCTTGTACGCCCCCTAGGTTTGACACTGCGCGAAGCGCCTTGGAGTGCGGCGGCTTGACGCCGCCTTGGAATCTGGCACTGATGACTAGGACTACGTAGGGAGAGCAAGAAAGGCGGCGTCAAGCCGCCGCACTCCAAGGCGCTTCGCGCAGCGGCAGGAGAGGCGTCCACAAGGACGATGGTTGACTGGCCACACAGTCCGGTTCATCGGCTTACGGAGGCCGGAGCGTACATGGTGACCTGCGGAACCTATTTGAAGCAACATCATTTCCGGGGCCACGACCGCCTGCAAGTTCTGTGCGATGACCTCCTGGGGACAGCGGCGAAGTACGGATGGCAACTACAAGCCTGGGCAGTGTTCTCCAACCACTATCATTTCGTTGCCCTTTCGCCTTCTCAGCCAGGCACTCTGCCCACGATGCTCAACGAACTGCATTCTCAGACATCGAAGGCGGCAAACGAGTGGGATGGTACCGCGGGGCGCCAAGTGTGGTACCAATACTGGGATACCCACCTCACCTATCAGCGGTCATACTTTGCTCGGCTGAGTTACGTGCATCGCAACGCGGTTCATCACGGTTTGGTGCGGGAACCATCGCTTTACCCGTGGTGCTCAGCGGGTTGGTTCCAGCGGCGAGCGACAGCGTCGTTCCACAAAACCATCATGAAGTTTGGCACTGAGCGTCTTAGCGTGCCCGACGATTTCGACGCAGAGTGGCTACCTGATCCCAACTGAGCGCGCGAAGCGCCTTGGAGTGCGGCGGCTTGACGCCGCCTTGGAATCTCGCAATGAGGCGAGTCTGGGCCACGTAGCACGAGCAAGAAAGGCGGCGTCGAGCCGCCGCACTCCAAGGCAGCTACGCTGCGAATGCTGACAATTGGGGACCTGGAACTTTATGCCGCGCACCCGAACCGCTAAAGCGCAAACCCCGCAGTCAACGGTGCAGCAGCTTGCCAGCCTCATCAAGTCCTGCCGGGACATCATGCGCAAGGACAAGGGCCTGAGCGGCGACCTCGACCGCCTGCCCATGCTGACCTGGATCTTGTTCTTGAAGTTCCTGGACGACATGGAGCGCGTGCGCGAGGAAGAGGCCAAGCTGGAGGGCAAGCGATTCCGCCCGGCCATTGAGCCGCCGTACCGCTGGCGGGATTGGGCGGCTCGGGCTGAGGGCATCACCGGCCCCGAGCTTCTCGCTTTCATCAACCAGGACGAGGCCACGCGCCCGGACGGAACACGCGGGGCGGGCCTGTTCGCCTATCTGCGCGGCTTGCAGAGCTCGAACGGCGACCGCCGCGACGTGATCGCCAAGGTCTTCGAGGGCACCGTCAACCGCATGGTGAGCGGGTATCTGCTGCGCGACGTGCTCAACAAGGTGAACGAGATTCATTTCACGTCTCGGGACGAGATTCACACCCTCGGGCTGCTCTATGAGTCGATGCTCAAGGAAATGCGCGACGCGGCCGGCGACTCCGGCGAGTTTTACACGCCCCGGCCCCTGGTGAAGTTCATTGTGACGGCGGTTGATCCTCAGCTTGGCGAGACGGTCCTGGACCCGGCAGCGGGCACGGGCGGCTTTCTGGTGGAGGCGTTCGAACACCTCCGAGCCCAAGCCAAGACCGCCGAAGAGTACTCTCACTTGCAGCGTGGAACCCTTTTCGGGATTGAGCCGAAGCCGCTCCCTTACCTTCTTTGCCAGATGAACCTTCTGCTTCATGGCCTGGAATATCCGGTGATCGACCCGGAGAACGCCCTGCGCTTTCCCTTGCGCGAGATCGGCGACCGCGACCGCGTGGACGTGATCGTGACCAATCCGCCCTTTGGCGGCGAGGAGGAGCGCGGCATTCTCTCCAATTTCCCGGAGGATAAGCAGACGGCGGAAACGGCCTTGCTCTTTCTTCAGCTCATCATGCGCCGGTTGCGGCGCCACGTGGGCGGCGCAAAGCCGGGGCGGTGCGGCATGGTGGTGCCCAACGGCGTCCTCTTCGGCGATGGCGTGTGTGCCCGCATCAAGAAAGAATTGCTGGAAGAGTTTAACCTGCACACGATCGTTCGGTTGGCGAACGGTGTCTTTGCGCCGTATACAAGTATCCCGACGAATCTGCTTTTCTTCGACCGCACCGGTCCGACCAAAGAAATCTGGTACTACGAGCAACCGCTCCCTCAGGACCGCAAAAACTACTCCAAGACTCAGCCCATGCGGTTTGAGGAGTTCGCCGACTGCCTGGGATGGTGGAACAAGCGTGAACCCAATGAGCATGCCTGGAAAGTTCCGGTCACCGATGCGCTGAAGTTCGACACCAAGGGCAACCTGCTTTCGGCCAATCTGGACATCAAGAACCCGAGCCGGAAACAAGATCTTGAGCACCTACCCCCCGAACAGCTTGTGGAGAACATCCTCAAGAAGGAGCAGCGGATTGCGGTGTTGATGGATGAGATTCGGCACGGGCTCGCCGGGAGTGTGCAATGAGCCGCTCGTGGCCGCTGGTCCCGCTGAGGGAGGCCGCCTCACCGGTTGAGAGACCGGAGGTGCCTCTTCCCGGCACAGTGTACCGACAGGTGGGGGTGAGGCTCTGGGGCGAGGGGGCCTATGAGCGCGAGCCAATGGATGGGAGCCAGACGAAGTATGCCACGCTATCGCGAGTCGAAGGCGGGGACATCGTTGTAAACAAGATCTGGGCCCGCAACGGCAGCGTCGCCGTCGTTCCCGACGCGCTTGGGGGCGCATACGTTTCAGGCGAATTTCCCACGTTTGTTCCGGCCCGTCAGAAGCTTGACCCGCGCTGGTTTCACTGGTTCACGAAGACCCCAAATTGCTGGGACCAATGCGACGAGAAGTCGCGCGGCACAAGCGGCAAGAACCGCATTCGACCCGAGCAATTCCTAGAAATCACCATTCCCCTCCCTTCGCTCGGCGACCAGCGGCGCATCGTGGCCCGGATCGAGGTACTGGCCGCCAAGATCGAAGAGGCTCGCGCCCTGCGGGGGCACGCCAGCCAAGGCGCGGACCAGTTCATTCCTAGCCTGCATTTGAGTTTATCCGGAGCAAGAAGCCTTCGACTCGACCAGTTCCTGCAACTGTACGAGGACCAAGAACCCGTTCAGGCTGGCCGAAGCTACCCACAAATCGGGATCAAGGGCTTCGGCCAAGGGCTCTTCGCCCGAGCGCCTGTCGAGGGCTCCCAAACGACATACGCGGCGTTTAACCGCCTCTATGACGGCGCGGTCGTACTTAGCCAAGTTAAGGGCTGGGAGGGAGCCATAGCTGTTTGTCCATCCGCGTTCAGCGGCGCCTACGTGTCGCCAGAATACCGCACCTTCCGATGCATTCCGAGTCAAGCCATCCCTGAGTATCTCGAGGGGCTGTTTCCTACTCCCTGGTTTTGGAACAAACTCAGTGATCTGACGCGGGGCGTCGGAGCAAGGCGGGAGCGCGTCCGCCCTGAGTTGTTTCTCAATATGGAAATTCCGATGCCGCCGGTCAACGATCAGCGGCGGGCCGTCCCCACCTTTGAGAGGGTTCGAGTCTTGAGGCGCCTTCAGGCCGAGACCGGGGCCGAACTCGACGCCCTGCTGCCTTCCATCCTCGACAGGGCCTTCAAAGGGGAGCTGTGAGCCTTCGCCGGCAATTCGCACTCACGGCATCAACTGCTTCTTCCAGCGTTTCCTGCCAGCGGGCGCCGATTTATCGAAAATAATGCTTGTAATTTATGCTCTAAGTGAGTATAACATTACCTCTGGACGGCAGGACTGGACGCCGATGACTGAGACTCTCCAAAAGGCGCTGGAAGAGGTTCAGAAGCAGATTGCTCTCAAGGCTCAGTTGCGAGATCAACTGGACGCTGAAATCGTGCAGTTGCAGGCGGCGGAAATTGGCCTCCGAAACGCTCTTGGGCAGCAAATACAAGCGGAAACGGCATGGACGAACCTCGTTCGGGCCGTGCTTAACAGCCATCCAGGACAGGAGATGAGCGCTGTCCAGGTGCGAGACGTGCTGCAAAGTTGGGGCTACAACTTTACCGGCATTAAAAATCCGCTCGCTTTCATAAACACTGTCTTGCAAAGGCTGGCTGAACGCGGAGAGATCATTCGCAGTCCGATGGGTAGGCCCTTCAGATTTGGCAGGAGATAAGTAAGGAGCCCCGCCTCAGCGGAAACTGACGGCGGGCGAGCCGTCTCAAATCCGCTGGTAGTTGAGTCCAGCAGAAAGGAGGTACGCAGGATGGTCAGAAGATTTCCGGGTCCAATGAGGATGATCGTCCCTGTCGAACCAAGACCACAGCCTCCGCCAATCCACTGGGCGAGTTTCTGGGATTTCCTCCAGAAGGCTTCGCTAGTGCTTGGCCTTGTGCTTGCCATTCGATCTTTGAATGAGTAAGCCAACGGGGGCACCCGACTTCGAGTGCCCCTCAATACTCGACAAAACCTTTAAGGGAGGACTGTAGGGTGGAATTCCTGGAGTGGAAATACCACATCGACGGCCTCGAACGAATGGGCGGCTTTCGCGGGCTCGAAAAGTACCAATCGAGAGAGGCGCTGCTGTACCTGCAAAGAGTTCTTGGTGGCAATTTCCTCTCGAAATGCGGCGTCGGAGAGCCATTCGTCGCCCGGCATCCGATCCTCCGGTTGCTCGCCAACTTTGCACCTAGCTCTCGTCGAGACATCGCGCGCTTCGCCGGGTATCTAAGAACCTTGGAGGGGAGCCAGAACCTTGAGAATGTGCTGGCGAGACTTCATGATCTGAGCCAATTCGACCACGATGCCTTACTCATCAAGTCGGCGGCCAAGCTCGTAGCGGAAGGCTTGCAGGCCCGCTTCGAGCCAACGATGCCCGAGAGAAACCACCAGAGACAACCGGACCTAAGGCTCGACGACCCTCTTACGGGTGAAACTGTGTTCCTGGAGGTGGCGGCACAGGCTCCCGCGAAGAGGTGGCGCGACGTAACGGACGTCGACTCGGCCATTGTCAGCGCAGTATTAGGTATCAGCTTTCACCTCTGCTACTCGGCCCGCTGGCACAAGACACCCTCCGAGCAGGTTCTCAAGGACATCCTGGAGAAAGTTAAGGCCAGCGCGGTGCGCGCGCTCAACGAACGAACCATAGTCTTCATCGAGGAGCAAGATACTTTAGAAATGGCGTTGTGCCACATGGATAGTTCGAGGCTGCTCGTCCCATGGGCCAGGGAAAGGGGCTTGTCGTCGTGCGGCTTTATCGGGCCAACGATGAAACGCAACGATACCTTCAGGCTCAAGCTAAAAATCCAACGCGAGCAGGAGCAACTGCCGCGTGAGAAGGCGAACGTCATTCTTATCCTAGCGCCGGATACCTTCCACGGACTGGGCGGCGTGCGGAGAGTCATAAGCGAGGTAGAAGAGGAGCTATTCAAATACGACCACGTCCACGTTGTAATTGTGCATGGCGAGTACACTGACAACCGCGAAGTGCCGTTTACGGGCCGCCAGGAAGGACATCAGTACACCCGCAGAATTATTGACGGCACTGCCGAGAACGATCTGCTCTTGGTCAACCAGCATTCACGGATGAAGCTTTCGCCCAATCTGCTCGCCAAATTCTACCGAGTGTTCTAGAAGCCGCACGGATTCGACTCTGTACGGGCGTGGGTGTCGGCTCAGGAAATCATCTTATTGACAGCCACCCTTTGGTACCCGTATAATTCTCTAGGCTCGTTCTCGGATCGGTCGCAGTAGCGGTTGAGGGGGAAATGGGTCTGGCTGTGCACGCGGGCGCGGGAAATTGAGGATTCGAGATTCGAGATTCAAGATGGGCGGATAAGACGAAGATTGAGATTCGAGATTCAAGATTCTCTAGATAAGGGGATAAGACTGAAGATGGAGAGGCCCGAGAACAAATCCTGGGAGCGCGGGCATCTTGCCCGCTCTTGATCTTAGGGCTTTTTCCATCGTGAACAGCGGGCAGAGATGCCCGCGCTCCCAGGTTTGTTCGAGATGGAGATCGAGGCTGGGGAAGGGGGATCATGCCGAGAAGTGGCGAACGACGGCGGGACTGGGGACTCGGGGTCCGGGCCTCGGTCAGAAAGACGGGCCTCGGGACCGAGCGAGGTGTTCTATCGCATGGGCCAAACGGGAAATGGACGAAACGGCATTCAACTGGCGGCGTTGGGACCAAAAACGAAAAAAATGAAAAAATTGGTCAAACGAACCTGAGAAGCCTATTAGAATCATCAACATGGCCCTGAAAACGAACCTAGAACAAACCTAGTAAGTCCTTTAGAATTGAAGGGTCATCGAAAACGAACCTAGAACGAACCTGGTAAGTGATTGATAGCGGAAGCGGTCCTAAAAAACGAACCTAGAACGAACCTACTAGGAGTGGAAACTGGAAACTCGATATTGGAAAAGTCGAAGAGACGCGACTCGGGGACCTGGCATTCGCATGGGCAACCTCCGAACCCGAATTCCGCTGCTCTCTGCGAAACCCGAGTTCCGAGCTCCGGGTCCCGAGCCAGGAGAAACGAAGCCAAACGAAGCCAATTGGGTTAATACGATTGTTTTCAATGAGATAATCCAAAAATGGGAGAAACGAAGCCAAGCCAGCCATCCTGCATGCCTTCAATCGCTTACAGCGATTTCAGGGCCGATTTTCGAGAAGTTAGTACCGATCAACGGGTTTCTATATTGCCGATTGGGGGGTTGGGGGCCAACAAACCAAAACAAACCCAAATTAGCTAAAGCCTTTGGCATCAATGGCATGAATGAGAAATCGGCGAAACAGACCCAACAAGATTATCATGCTTTTTATCAGTCGCTTGCAGCGATCTTGGCCGGAATTTTCAGTAAGTTTGGATGGATGGGACGTGGCTCACTATCAGGAATTGAGGCGCATGGCAGGAAATTGAGGTACACGGCAGGAATTGAGGTGCACGGAAAGGGACAGTCGCGTCGTGTGCGCCAACCGGGAACCGTCGCGACAGTTCGACACTTCTCGAGTCCAGATTCCTCTCGTCAGAGCGAGCAAGTCGAAGAAGTTGGCATTCTCGGCACACCGCCGTGGAACGCCCGGTGCGGCAGCCTCTTGCTCAGGCGTGATACAATCCTGAGTATCAGGGGGCCACAATGGAGATTACGATGAAGAGCCCGGCGGCCCGGGTCTTGGTTTCGCCAGTACGTTGGCTAAGGAGGTGCCCAATGCTTCGTCTCGCTTGCTGTCTATTCATAGCGACTCTGGCACAGGCTACGACGCCTTTATTCCAGTCTTCTTTCCAGAAGCCCAATCAAGCCAACCAGAATTGGAGTGTAGTTCGCGGCTCTGCGACGCGGGATCCTTCCGTGTTGCACGGAAAGAGCGTCTCCCTGCGGATCGAGCGCGATGGCGCCTCGCCGGACGCGTGCGTCCGCCTGGCTCCCGTGGCACTTACACTCGGCAAACGTTACGAGTTGAGCGGCTGGGTGCGCACGGAAGCCCTGGAAGTGCACGATCTCGATCGCTCCCCCATTGCCTCCGGCGCGACGCTTACCATGGCCTCGATGCCTTTCGACGTTCGCTCCGCCTC
>Ga0335078_10005029_pt1 | contig 19554 bp, 17 predicted proteins | sample Lox_Sample_32_FD_206711 | JGI IMG/M metagenome (GOLD analysis project Ga0335078, IMG submission 206711) | Soil microbial communities from Loxahatchee National Wildlife Refuge, Florida, United States - Lox_Sample_3.2 | ecosystem: Environmental > Terrestrial > Soil > Wetlands | place: USA... | reverse complement strand
CCAGGGCCGGGGCGAGCGGCGACTCCCGCGGGAGCTCTCCCGCCAGGCGCTCCACCTCGGAGAAAGAGAGGTGCGTGTCGAGGAGCTCCACGGCGCGAGCGAGCTCTCGGTCCCGCTCCGGGCCGGAGAGCCCCTCGGCCGCCCGGCCGTGCCACTCCACCGCCGCGGCCCAGCTCTTGCCGACCTCGGCCGAGGCGGCGATGCGGGAGGCGCCCTCCGCCTTGCGGCCGGAGGGCAGGTCGGCGAAGAGCGGCCGGAGGGTCTGCAGCGCCTCGTCGGTCCGCCCGGCCTCGAGATCGGCGAGGCCGTACTGGAAGCGCGCCTGCGGCGCGAGGGGGGAGAGCGGGTAGCGGGAGAGGAGCTCGCCCAGGTCCTCGACGGCGCGGGCCGGCTGCCTCGCCTTCTCGCGCCAGCGGGCCGCCTCGAGGAGTGCCTCGGCGGCCTCCGCGGACGCCGGGTGGCGCCGCGCCAGGTTCTCGAAGGCGTCGGCGGCCCGATCGGGCGGGAGGCCGGGCACGTCGGCCTTGAGCCGCTGCAGCTCCCGCCCGGCCTCGGGGGAGGGAGCGGTGGCCGTGGCCGGAGGCGCCTCCGGGCGGCGGGCCGCTCCCCCGCCCTCGGTGGTGGCGCACGCCGCCGCGGAGAGCGCCAGGGCGAGGGAGAGGAGGCGCGAGGGGTGCCGCGAGCCGTTCATGGGATGGCGGTGTTCTACCGGACGGCAGGCGGCGGGGAAAGCGGCGCGCGCGGGCCGGTCATTTGCTGAAGAGCTCCCCCACCTTCGTCCAGAACTTGCTCGCGCGCGGATTCGTCTCCTGCCCGGAGATCTCGGCGAAGTGCTCGAGCAGCTCGCGCTGCTCCTTGGTGAGGTGGGTGGGGATCTCCACCACCACGTGGACGTGCTGGTCCCCCCGCCCGCCGCCGCCCAGGGCGGGGATGCCCTTCCCCTTGAGCTTGAAGGTCTTTCCCGGCTGCGTGCCCGGCGGGATCTTGAGCTTGTGCGGCCCCTCGAGCGTGGGCACGTCCACGGTCGCGCCCAGCGCCGCCTGGGTGACCGAGATCGGCACCTCGCAGATCACCTCGGTGTCCTGGCGCTGGAAGATGGGGTGCTCCCGCACCTGCACCACCACGTAGAGGTCCCCGGGCTCGCCCGAGGCGGAGGGGGCGGGTTCGCCCTCGCCGCGGAGCTTGAGCCGCGTCCCCGTGTCCACCCCCGGGGGGATCTTCACCTCCACCTGGGCCTTCTCGGTGATGCCGCCGGCCCCGCCGCAGTCGGCGCACCGGTCGACGATGATCCGCCCCTCGCCGTTGCACTGGTGGCAGGTGCGGGCGATGGCGAAGAAGCCCTGGGTGAGCCGGATCTCCCCGGTGCCGCGGCAGGTGGGGCAGGTGCGGGGCTGCGTGCCCGGCTTCGCCCCGGTGCCGCGGCAGGTGTCGCAGCGCTTGGGGCGGGGGATCTCGATGCGCGCCGTGGTCCCGAAGGCCGCCTCCTCGAACCCCACCTCGAGGTGGTAGCGCAGGTCCGAGCCGCGGCTGCGGGCCCGCTGCCGCCGCCCCCCTCCGAACATCTCCCCGAAGATGTCGCCGAAGATGTCGTTGATGTTCGGGGCGCCGGCCCCGCCGAAGCCGTCGAAGGGGCTCTGGAACCCGTTCGCGTGGCCGAAGCGGTCGTAGCGCTGCCGCTTCTCGGGGTTGCAGAGGACGTCGTAGGCCTCCGCCACCTCCTTGAAGCGCTCCTCCGCCTGCGGGTTCCCGGGGTTCCGGTCCGGGTGGAACTCCATGGCGAGGCGCTTGAAGGCGCTGCGGATCTGGTCCGGGCTCGAGTCCCGCCCGACGCCCAGCACCTCGTAGTAGTCTCTTTTTTCTGTGTTCATTCGGGCGGTTGTCGGACTTCTCTGTCGAACATAATGCCGCGGCGGCGGCAGGCAAACGAACTGCGGTGAGGAGAGGGCGGAGCGGACGGCTCGGTGCCTCTCCCTAGCCCGAGCTCCCGCCTCCCTGGCTCGCGTAGATGGCGTCGGCGATGCGGTAGGCCGAACCCTCGAGGCGCTGCAGGGCCTCGCGAATCTTCTCGACGTCCTCGCCGCCGAGCACCCCTCGCAAGGCCTCGAGGTCGGCCCGGATCTCGCCGAGGTCCTCGGCCTTGAGCGCGCTCGCGTACTCCTCCAGGCTCTTCTCCGTCGTGTAGATGAGCCCCTCGGCGTTGTTCCGGAGGTCGGCGACCTCCTTCTTCTTCTTGTCGTCGGCGGCGTGGGCCTCGGCGTCCTGGACCATGCGCTTGATGTCCTCCTCGGAGAGGCCCGAGGAGGCGGTGATGCGGATCTGCTGCTGCTTGCCGGTGCCGAGGTCCTTCGCCGAGACGTGGACGATGCCGTTCGCGTCGATGTCGAAGGTCACCTCGATCTGCGGCACCCCGCGCGGCGCCGGGGGGATGCCCACGAGTTCGAAGCGGGCGAGGGTCTTGTCGTCCGCCGCCATCTCGCGCTCGCCCTGCAGGACGTGGACGGAGACGAGCGGCTGGTTGTCCACGGCGGTGGAGAAGACCTGCCCCTTCTTGCAGGGGACGGTGGTGTTCTTCGGGATGATGCGGGTGAAGACGCCGCCGGAGGTCTCGACGCCCAGGGAGAGCGGGGTCACGTCCAGGAGGAGGACGTCCTTCACCTCTCCCTTGAGGACTCCGCCCTGGATGGCGGCCCCCACCGCCACCACCTCGTCCGGGTTCACGCCCTTGTGGGGCTCCTTGCCGAAGTGGCGCTTCACCACCTCCTGCACCTTGGGCATGCGCGTCATGCCGCCGACCAGGATGACGGTGTCGAGCTGGGCGGCGGTGATGCCCGCGTCCTTGAGCGCCGTCTTGCAGGGCTCGATGGTCTTCTCCACCAGATCCGCCACCAGGCTCTCCAGGGTGGCGCGGTCGATGGTCTCGGCGAGGTGCTTCGGGCCGCTGGCGTCGGCGGTGATGAAGGGGAGGTTCACCTCGGTCTCGGTCGCCGAGGAGAGCTCGTGCTTGGCTCGCTCCGCGGCCTCCTTGAGCCGCTGCAGCGCCATGCGGTCCTTGGAGAGGTCGATGCCGGTCTGGTCCTGGAAGCGCTTCGCCAGCCAGTCGATGAGGCGCTGGTCGAAGTCCTCGCCGCCGAGGAAGGTGTCGCCGTTCGTGGCCTTCACCTCGAAGACGCCCTGGTTGAGCTCCAGGATGGTGATGTCGAAGGTGCCACCGCCGAGGTCGTAGACCGCCACGACCTCGCCCTTGCCGCTCTTCTCCTTGTCGATGCCGTAGGCGAGAGCGGCCGCGGTGGGCTCGTTGATGATGCGGAGCACGTTCAGGCCGGCGATGCGCCCGGCGTCCTTCGTCGCCTGGCGCTGGGCGTCGTTGAAGTAGGCGGGGCAGGTGACGATGGCCTCGCTCACCGGCTCGCCGAGGTAGTCCTCGGCGGTCTGCTTCATCTTCGCGAGGATCATGGCGGAGACCTCGGCGGGCGAGTAGCGCTTGGCCCCCACCTCCACCCAGGCGTCCATGTTGTCGGCGGAGACGATGCGGTAGGGCACCACCGAGGCGGTCCGCTTCACCTCCCGGTCCTCGAACTTCCGGCCGATGAGGCGCTTCACCACGTAGATGGTGGAGTCGGGGTTGGTGATGGCCTGGCGCTTGGCGATCTGGCCGACGAGCCGCTCTCCACTTTCCGTGAACGCGACCATGGACGGCGTGGTGCGCGATCCCTCGCTGTTGGGGATCACCACCGCCTCGCCCTGCTCCATGACGGCGACGCAGCTGTTCGTGGTCCCGAGGTCGATGCCGATGACCTTGCCCATGTCGTCCTTACTCTCCGCCCTGGCCCGAGGGGTCCCCGGGGCCGGCGGCGCGCGGAGCCGACGGCTCGGACTTCGCCCCGGACGCCACCACCACCATGGCCGGCCGGAGCAGCCGGCCCCGGATGAGCCAGGAGCGCCCGTGCTCGGCCACCACCGTCCCGGCGGGGCGACCGGGCGCCTCCACCGTGGAGAGCGCCTCGTGGAAGCGGGGGTCGAAGGGGGAGCCCAACGCGCTCTGGGGCCGCACCTCGTGGCGGGCGAGCGCCTCCTCGAGCTGCTTCAGCACGAGCCGCACTCCCCCGGCCAGGGGGTCGTCCGGAGCCGCGGCGGCGAGCGCTCGCTCCAGGTTGTCCACCGCGGGGAGGAGGTCCTTCACGATCCGCTCGGCGGCGAACTTCGTGAGCTCTTCCTTCTCCTTCGCCGCTCGCTTCTTGTAGTTCTCGAGGTCGGCGGAGGCGCGGAGGAAGCGCTCGTGCTCCTCCTTGAGCCGCTCCAGGGTCTCGCGGGCCTTCTCCTGGGACAGCTCGAGCTGGGCCCGCGCCGAGTCCGCCTCGGGCGGCGAGGGCTCCACCTCCACCGGGACCTCCGGGCTGGCCTTCTCCTCGGCGCCGGGCTGGTGCCGCTCAACCGACCGGAGCGCCTCCTCCAGGATGGAGGAGGGAATGTCCGCGCTGAAGTTGCCCTTCTCGCCGTCGCCTGGCATGGAACCATCGAATATTACACACGCCCCATGTCACAGCAAGGTTCAGCTACGGGGCGTAACTCCGCTGGGCGCCTCAGGATTCGGGCGTTCCCGAGAGGGCCCGGGAGATCTCGCGGGCAGTCAAGTCGACGAGCGGGATCACCCGGGCGTAGTTCATTCGGGTGGGGCCGATGACGGCGAGGGCGCCGAGGACGCGCCCTTCCGGGCCGTAGGGGGCCGCCACCACCGAGACGTCCGGCACGCTCGCGAGCTCGCTCTCCGCGCCGATGAAGATCTGGACGTCCCGGGCCTGGAGCACCCGGTCGAGGACCCGGAGGATCCGGTCCTTCTCGGCGAAGGCCCGCAGGAGCGCCCGCGCCTTCCCCACGTCGGCGAACTCGGGGGCGTCGAGAAAGCTCTCCTCCCCGTCGACGATGACCGTCCCGGTGGCGGAGGCCGGGGCCGGCAGCATCCACTCGGCGAGCCGGAGCGCCTTCGCCATGAGGTCGCGGAGCGCGCTCTCGTCCGCGCGCATGTCGGCGAGGATGGCCTCGCGGAGCTCGGCGAGGGGCGTCGCCTCGAGCTTCGCGTTCAGGTAGGCGGCGGCCGCCTCGAGCTCCCGGGCGGCCAGGGGCGCGTCGAGCTGCACGAGCTTGTTCGTGACGATGCCGGCCTGCGACACGAACACCGCGAGCACCCGGTTCTCCCGCAGCCGCACGAACTCCAGGTGGCGGGTGGGATCGGAGATGGGGCGCGGCGTCGAGACCACCCCGGCGTGCTGGGAGAGCGAGTGGAGGAGCTCGGCGGTGCCGCCGAGGAGCGTGTCCGTGGCCGCGGCGTCGTGGGTCAGCTTCTCGATCCGCTCCCGGTCTGCCGGCGAGGGCTGTCGGACCTTCACGAGCAGGTCCACGTAGAGCCGGTACCCCGCCGGGGTGGGCACCCGGCCGGCCGAGGCGTGCGGCTTCTCCAGGAGGCCGAGCGCCTCCAGGTCCGCCATGACGTTGCGGACGGTGGCCGGCGAGACGTCGAGGTCGTGGCGGGCGAGGAGGGGCTGGCTCCCCACCGGATCCCCGGTCTCGATGTAGTCCTGCACGATGGCGCGAAGGATCTCGCGCTCCCGCCTTCCCAGGTCGTTCCCGTGCGGCGACATCGCGCCTCGTCTACGGCTCCTCCAGGTGTCGCTGCGCGGCCAGCGCCAGCGAGGAGAACCGTCCGGCCTTGAGCTCTCGCCAGTGGACCAGGGCCGCGGCGCGGTCGCCGGTGGCGTCGGCCACCAGCGCCTCGAGGTGGCTCCTCTCCTCCGGGTACACGAAGGCGAGCGCCCGGCGGGCGGAGCCCTCGGCGTCGAGCGCCAGGGCCTCGCGCACGAGCCGGGAGGCCTCGCCGTCCCCGCGGCCGTCGGCGAGCAGCGCCAGCGCGTAGACCGGCTCGGCCCGGGTGGCGTCGATGCCGCGCGCCGACTCCAGGTAGGCCTGGGCCGCCGAGACGTACCCGTCGAGGGCGCAGAGCTCCGCCAGGTTCACGAGGGCCGCCTGCTGCTCGAGCGCGACTCCCTTCGCCACCACCTCGTCGAGGAGCTGGCGCGCCGCCTCGAAGCGCCCCTCCAGGTAGTAGGTGAGCGCGAGGTCGTTGAGCGCCGCCATCTGGTCCGGGTTGGCTCGCAGCTCCACCTCGAACTGGGCGCGGGCGGCGGGGAGCTGGCCGCCGCGGAGCTCGGCGAGCCCCGGTCCCCCGCTCTGCGCCACCGTGGCCGCGATCGGCGTGCCCTGCGCGGCGGGGCCCGGCTCCTGCCCGCCGCAAGCGGCCAGCAGTGCGAGGGCTAGCGCCCACGCGAGGTGAGGAAGGGAGTGTCGCATCACTTCGAAGTGTACATCCTTGCGAATCCCTTGGAGTGTAGCCATGCCCCCCATGGGGATCAAGGAACCGCTTCCTACCACGGCTTCGGCGGGCACAAGAGCGCCGATCCTGTTACGAATCGGTCCCGCGTGTCCGAGTCCTCCGTCATTCCCAGGCCGCCCGAGCCGGCCGGCAGGACGGCGCCCTGGCAAGCGCTCCTCTCCGCGCTCGCGAAGGGCGAGGCGGACGTCGTCGGGATCTCCGGGGCGGCGCGCGGCCTCGCCGCCCGTCACCTCCTCGGGCCCGGGCGCGAGGTCCTCCTCGCCGTGGCGCCGGACGAGGAGGAGGCGGACCTCCTCGCCCGCGACCTCCAGTTCTTCCTGGGGAAGACCGAGGGGGAGACCCCGGGCGTCGTGCGGGTGCCGGCGGACCCCATCCTCCCCTACGACGACCTCTCCCCGGATCGCGGGCTGGAGATGGAGCGGCTGGCGGCGCTGGCCCGGCTCCACCTCTCCGGCCGGGCGGTGCGGGCCGTGGTGGTCTCGGCCCGGGCGCTCGCTCGGCGCACGGTGCCGCGCTCCATCTTCGAGCGCCACCTCGACCTCGTGGGTCGGGGCCTCTCCCTGGACCGGGACGCCTTCGCCGGGAAGCTCGTGGAGATGGGGTACGCGCGGGTGCCGCTCGTGGAGGACCCCGGCACCTTCGCGGTGCGGGGCGCGGTCGTCGACCTGTGGAGCCCGGTGGAGGCCCGGCCCGTCCGCATCGAGCTCTTCGGCGACGAGGTGGAGAGCGTGAAGGCCTTCGAGCCTCTCACGCAGCGCACCCTGGCCGAGCTCGCCGAGCTCGTGGTCTCGCCGGCCCGCGAGGTCCTCTTCACCGCCGAGGGCAAGGAGGCGGCGCGCCGGGCGGTGCGCGATCTCGCCGAGAGGGTGGACCGCCCCACCACCAAGATCCGCGAGGTGCTCGACGCCATCGAGTCCGGCCTGCCCTTCTTCGGCATGGAGGCGCTCCTCCCCGGCTTCCACCCGGGCGGCCTCGCCACCCTCTTCGACTACCTGCCGGCGGCGCGAGTCGCCTGGATCGACGACCCGGAGGCCATCTCCCGCTCCCTCGCCGAGCTCGAGGAGGAGCTCGGCCGGGAGCACGCCGCCGCCGAGAAGCGCGGGGAGCTCGCTCTCCCCCCGGGCAGCCACTTCCTCGGGGCCGGGGAGGTGGAGGCCCGCCTCGGGGGGCACCCCCGGGTGCGACGCCACCGCCTCTGGATGGGGACCGGCGAGCCGGTGCGCTTCGCCTTCGGCGAGACCGCCTCCCTCCGCAAGGAGATCGAGGAGGCCCACGGGGAGGAGGGGGCGCTCTCCCCCCTCACCCGGCGCCTGGCGGAGTGGCGGAGCCTGGGCCTCGCCGCGGTGGTGGCGACGAGCTCTCCCTCCGCCGCCGACCGCCTGCGCCGCCTGCTCGAGGATCGCCACCTCGCGGCCCGCCTCCACCCGGCGCCGCCGGGGGAGCTCCGCTCCCTGTGGGATCCCGCCGTCCACGCCCACCTCGTCCCCGGCGAGATCACGGAGGGCTTCGTGGACCGGGCGGGCGGGGTGGCGCTCCTCTCCGACGAGGAGATCTTCGGCCGGCGGATGAAGAAGCGGGCGCGCACGGCGCGGGTGGAGAACGCCTTCGCCGCGAGCTTCCGGGACCTGAACGAGGGCGACCTGGTGGTCCACGTGGAGCACGGCATCGCCCGCTACCAGGGCCTCACCAAGATGCAGATCCGGGGAGTGGAGGGCGACTTCCTCGTCCTGCAGTACGAGGGGGCGGACCGGCTCTACCTGCCGGTCTCCAAGCTCCGCCAGGTCGAGAAGTTCAGCGGCGCCGCCCCGGAGGGGATGAGGCTCGACCGCCTCGGGGGGAGCTCCTTCGCGCTGCGCAAGGCGCGGGTGAAGGAGCAGCTGCTCAAGATGGCGGCCGAGCTCCTCGACATCTACGCGGCCCGCTCCGCCCACCCCGGCTTCGCCTTCTCCCCCCCGGACGAGACCTTCCGCGAGTTCGAGGCCGAGTTCCCCTACGAGGAGACCCCGGACCAGGCGAAGGCCATCGCCGACGTCCTCGCCGACATGGGGAAGCGCGGGGCGGCGCCGGGAGAGGCCGGAGCCCCGGCCCGCCCGCCCATGGACCGCCTCGTCTGCGGGGACGTCGGCTACGGCAAGACCGAGGTGGCGCTCCGGGCCGCGATGCTCGCCGTGCTCTCCAAGAAGCAGGTGGCGGTGCTCGTCCCCACCACCGTGCTCGCGGCCCAGCACGAGCGCACCTTCCGGGAGCGGTTCGCCGGCTACCCGGTGCGCGTCGAGGCGGTCTCCCGCATGAAGTCGGCCGAGGAGGTGCGGGGGATCCTCTCCGACGCCGCCCGGGGCAAGGTGGACGTGCTCGTCGGCACCCACCGCCTGCTCGGGAGCGACGTCTCCTTCCGGGACCTGGGGCTCGTGGTGGTCGACGAGGAGCAGCGCTTCGGGGTGACCCACAAGGAGCGGCTGAAGAAGCTCCGCAAGCTCGTGGACGTCCTCACCCTCACCGCCACGCCCATCCCCCGCACCCTGCACATGAGCCTGGCCGGGGTGCGCGACCTCTCCATCATCGCCACGCCGCCGGAGGACCGGCGCTCCATCCGCACCTTCCTCCTCAAGTTCGACCCGGCGGCGGTGAAGGAGGCCATCGAGCAGGAGCTGCGGCGCGGCGGGCAGGTGTTCTTCGTGCACAACCGGGTCCGCTCCATCGAGGCGATGCGGAAGTTCCTCTCCGAGCTCGTCCCCCAGGCGCGCATCGGCGTGGCCCACGGACAGATGACGGAGGGGAAGCTCGAGGAGGTGATGACCCGCTTCGTCTCCCGCGAGCTCGACGTGCTCCTCTCCACCTCCATCATCGAGAGCGGCCTCGACATCCCGAGCGCCAACACCATCCTGGTGAACCGGGCCGACCACTTCGGGCTCTCCCAGCTCTACCAGATCCGCGGGCGGGTGGGCCGGAGCCGGGAACGCGCCTACGCCTACCTGCTCGTCCCGGCGCGCCGCCCGGTGACCCGGGAGGCGAAGCTGCGCCTCGAGGCCCTGCAGAAGTTCACCGAGCTCGGCGCCGGCTTCGGCATCGCCACCCACGACCTGGAGATCCGCGGCGCGGGGAACCTCCTCGGCAAGGACCAGTCCGGCCACATCGAGGCGGTGGGCTTCGACCTCTACACCGAGCTCATGGACGAGGCGGTGCGGGAGCTACGGGGAGAGGAGCCGCGGCGGGACCTCGACCCGGACGTGCAGCTCCCGGTACCCGCCTTCATCCCCGACGCCTACATGCCCGACGTCCACCAGCGGCTCTACTTCTACAAGCGGCTCGCCCAGGCCGCCTCGGACGAGGAGCTCGGCGAGGCCCGGGACGAGATCGTCGACCGGTACGGCGAGCTGCCCGAGGAGCTCGAGGCCCTCCTCGCGCTCATGGAGGTGAAGGTGCGGCTGCGCGCCCTCGCCATCCGCGGCCTCGACGCCGGCCCGGGGCGGCTCGTCTTCGCCCTGGGCCCGGACGCCGCCCTCGACCCGTTCTTGCTCGCGAAGCACGTGCAGTCGAGCGGCGGCGCGCTGCGGCTCACCCCGGACATGAAGCTCGTGGCCGCGCTCGAGCCGAAGGCGCCGAAGGGGAAGGGCGGCGAGGGCGCCCCGGGGCGGGACCCCGAGCCCGCCCGCACCCCCGCCGAGGAATCCGCTCGCGGGAGGCTCCTCCTCCAGTCCGCCCGCCGCGTGCTCGCGGGTCTCGCCGCCTGCGTCCGGACCTGACGCCGGGGAAGAGGGGTAGGCAAAGCTCCCACCTCGCCATCCCCGGACCCTCCGGTTTGCTTGATCCTCGCGCCGGTATGTGCTTTTTTGCCGCGCGCCCCCTTCCGGGAACTTCGGCGCCCCGCCAGCGGTTCCCGGGAGCGGCTCACACTAAACCCCAACACAGGAGTCACGATCCGATGACGCGCGGACTCGCTGCGACCGGAATCGCCCTTGCCATCCTCACTGCCGCCTGCAAGCCCTCACCGCCGGGCGTGCACAAGACCGGCCCCGCCGTAGCCCAGGGCGACGGCATCCTCGTCACCGCCGACGAGTTCAAGGCGCGGCTCGACGAGCAGTCGCCCTTCGTGCGGCAGCGCTTCACCACGCTCGAGCGGAAGAAGGAGTTCCTCGACAACCTCATCCGCTTCGAGCTGCTCGCCAAGGCCGCCGACAAGGAGGGGCTCGCGAGCGACCCCGACGTGGTCAACACCATGAAGAAGGTCATGGTGCAGAAGCTCGTCCAGAAGCGGTTCTCCGAGGGCGACCCCTCGAAGGAAGTGAGCGACGCGGACGCGCAGAAGTACTTCGACGACCACAAGGACGAGTTCCAGAAGCCGGCCAAGATCCGGCTCGCCGGGCTCCTCGTGGCCGCGAACGACAAGGACCGCGCCGCCAAGGGCAAGGAGGCGAAGAAGTTCCTCGCCCAGCTCAAGGCCGGCGAGAAGAAGAATCCGGCGGCGGCCCTGACGGCGCTCCAGACGCTGGCGCGGCAGAGCTCCGACGACGCCGCCAGCAAGGCCACCGGGGGCGACCTCGGCTTCAAGAGCAAGGACGAGCTCGCCAAGCAGGGGGGCCCGGCCTTCGCCGACGCCGCCTTCAAGGTGCGCAACGACGACACCGTCTTGCTCGACTCGCCGCAAGGCTTCTGGATCGTCCGCGTCATGGGGCGGCAGGATGAGATGAACCGCCCCTTCGAGCAGGTGAAGAGCCAGATCCAGACCCGGCTCTTCCGGGAGAAGCGCACGAAGGAGTTCGACGAGTACGTGAAGAAGCTCCGCGAGGAGGCCGGCGTGAAGGTGGACGACGCCGAGCTCGAGAAGGTCGTCGTCTCCACCGCCGGCGGCCCCGGCGGCATGGGCCACGGGATGATGCCGGGCATGCCGGGCGGGATGGGCCCGCACGGTCCTCTCCCGGCCCCGCAGCCGGGGGCGGCGCCGGCCCCGGCCTCCGCTCCGCCTCCCGCGCACAAGTAGTTGATCCGTTTCCGGGCCATCGCCTTCTTTCTCGGCCTCGGCGCCGCCCTCCTGGGCGGCTGCCGGAGCCGGGACAAGCCGACGGAGTCGCCCGCCGCCGTCGCGCTCGTGAACGGGGAGCCCATCTCCCGCGCCACCTTCCAGCGCGAGCTCGGGCAGTTTCACCTGGAGAACACGGATGGACCGTCCTCGGCGCTCCTGAAGAAGAGCGTCCTCGACGACCTCGTCACCCAGGCGCTCCTCCTGCAGCAGGCGCGCGCCCGCGGCATCTCCGTGCCCGGCGAGCAGGTGGAGCGCGGCTTCCTGCAGCTGCGCGCCGAGTACCCGGGCACCGCCTTCGACGACCTCCTCGCCCAGGAGAAGCTCTCCGCCGCCGAGCTCAGGACGCGACTGCGCGACCAGATGACGGTGGAGAAGCTCTTCCAGGCCGAGGTCTTCCCCCGCGTCCAGGTGGAGGACGACGAGGTGGGTCGCTGGTACGCGGAGCACCCCGGGGCCGTGGACGAGCCGGAGCGGGTGCGGGCCTCCCAAATCGTGGTGCGCACGAAGGAGGAGGCCGTGAAGATCCGGGACGAGGTGCGGCGCAAGCCTCAGACGTTCTCCGACGTGGCCCGGCGCGCCTCCATCGGCCCCGAGAGCGCGAGCGGCGGCGACCTCGGCTACTTCGCCAAGGGAGGCGGCATGCCGGAGGTGTTCGACGTCTGCTTCCGCCTGCCCCTGAACGCCATCTCCGAGGTCATCCCGTCCCCCTACGGCTTCCACCTCTTCAAGGTGGTGGACCGCAAGCCCGCCTCCAAGAGGACCTTGGAGCAGGCCCGCCCGCTCGTGGCCCAGCGGCTGCTGCGCGAGAAGCGGGCCCACGCCCAGGAGGAGTACGTGGCCGCCCTCCGGGCCAAGGCGAAGATCGAGATCGACCAGGCGGCCGTCGCTGCGGTGAAGCCTTGACCTCCTCTGCCCTCCTCGCCCTCTCCCTCCTCGCGCCGCTGGCCGGGGCCGCCCCCGCCGAGACCCGCCACCCCATCGACCGCGTCGCCGCCACCGTGAACGGCGAGGTGATCACCTACTCCGAGATCGTGGACCGGGCCGGCCCGGTCCTCCGGCAGGTCTCCGGCATGCGACCGGGGGAGGCGCGGGACAAGGCCCGGGCGAAGGCGCTCCAGGACGCCCTCGACATCGTGGTGACGGAGAAGCTCCTCGATGCGGAGGTGAAGAACCTGGGCATCGAGATCAGCGACGCGCAGGTGGACGCCGCCATCGAGGACATCAAGAAGCGCAACCACTTCGACGACGCCATGCTGAAGCAGGCGCTCTCCGAGCAGGGCCTCGACTTCCCCACCTTCCGCCAGCAGCTGCGCAAGAACTTCGAGGGGTATGCCGTCATCTCCCAGAAGGTCCACAACCGCCTCAAGGTGAGCGACGACGACGTCCTCAACTACTACCAGACCCACCCCCGGGAGTTCGCCAAGGAGGACGAGGTGAAGGTGCGCCACATCTTCCTCGCCCTGCCCCCCGGGGCGACCCCCGAGCAGGAGGGGGCGGTCCGGGCCGAGGGCGAGAAGGTGCTCGCCCGGCTCCAGGCCGGCGAGGACTTCGCGACCGTGGCCCGGGCCGTGTCCCAGGGGCCGAGCGCCGCGGCCGGCGGGGATCTGGGCTGGCTGCACCGGGGCAGCATCCAGGGGGAGCTGGAGCGGGTGGCCTTCTCCCTCGACCCGGGAAAGTGGTCCGGACTCATCCGCTCCAAGTCCGGCCTCCACATCCTCAAGGTCGAGGAGCGACGCAGCGGCGAGGTGCTCCCGCTCGCCGAGGTGAAGGACCGCATCCGCGACAAGATTGCCAACGACCAGGCGGACGTCTACCGCAAGCAGTACCTGGAGGAGCTGAAGCGGGACGCCACCATCGAGATCCTCCTCCCCGAGCTCCGGGGCGGGGGCGACGCGAAGGCCGGCTCCTAGGAGCCTGGGCCTCGCCCCATCCCATGCCCGTCCGCGTCGCCGTGAGCCTGGGCGATCCCTCCGGCATCGGAGCCGAGGTGGCGGCCCGGGCCGCGGCCTCCGCCGGACCCGGCGTCGTCCCCTACTTCTTCGGAGACGCCGCCTTCGTGCGGGAGGCGCGCCGCGCCGGGCTCTCCCTGCCGTCCGTGGACGGCTCCCGCCCCTTGCCGGCCAGCGGCGCGATCGTGGCGGTGACCCGGCTCGCGGCCGCCGACCGGCGCCCCGGCCGCCCCACCGCCCGGGGGGCGGCGGCGCAGCTCGCCTACCTGGAGGCGGCCTTCGCGGCGCTCCGGCGCGGCGAGGCCGACGCCCTCTGCACCGCCCCGCTCTCCAAGGCGCAGGTGCAGCGCCGGCTCCCCGCCTTCGTCGGCCACACGGAGTGGCTGGAGGCTCGGGGAGGGGGAGCCCGCTCGGTGATGATGCTCGCCGGCCGCCGCCTCCGGGTGGCGCTCGTCACGAACCACGTCTCCGTGCGCCGCATGCTCCGGCTCCTCACCGCACGGCGCATCGAGGAGACGGTGGCCGTCGTGGCCCGCGCCCTCCGGAGCGACTTCGGCATCGCCCGCCCCCGCATCGCCGTGGCGGGCCTCAACCCCCACGCCGGCGAGGGGGGGGCCTTCGGCGACGAGGAGGCCCGGCTCGTGGCCCCGGCGGTGGCAGCGGCGCGCCGGGCGGGGATCGACGCCGCCGGGCCTTTCCCGCCCGACAGCATCTTCTTCCGCGCGGCCCGGGGGGAGTTTCACGCGGTGGTGGCCCTCTACCACGACCAGGGGCTCATCCCCGTGAAGCTCCTCGACGCGCTCTTCGGGGACCCCGCCGTGAACGTGACGCTCGGCCTGCCCTTCGTGCGCACCAGCCCCGACCACGGGGTGGCCTACGACCTCGCCGGCACCGGGCGGGCCAGCGCGCGGAGCATGGAGGCGGCGCTGGCGCTCGCCGCCGCCATGGCGCGGCGGCGGGCCCGCTTCCGCCCCCCTACACGTTGAAGCGGAAGTGCATGACGTCGCCGTCGGCGACCACGTACTCCTTGCCCTCGATGCGGAGCTGCCCCCGCTCCCGGAGGGCCGCCTCGGAGCCGGCGGCCACGAGGTCGGCCCAGCGGGACACCTCGGCCTTGATGAAGCCGCGCTCGAAGTCGCTGTGGATCACCCCGGCGGCCTGCGGGGCGCGCGTGCCCGCCGGCACGGTCCAGGCGCGGCACTCGTCCTCCCCCACCGTGAAGTAGGTGAGGAGCCCGAGGAGCTCGTAGCCGGCGCGCACCAGGCGCAGGAGACCGGGCTCCGAGAGCCCCAGGCTCTTCAGGAACTCGGATCGGTCCGCCTCCGGCAGCTCCGCCAGCTCCGACTCCACCTTCCCGCTGATGACCACGGCGGGGGCGCCCTCCTCGGCGGCAAGCGCCTTCACCTGGGCCACCATGGGGTCGGCGGCGTCGGCGAGCTGGGACTCGTCCACGTTGGCGATGTAGAGGACCGGCTTGGCGGTGAGGAGGCAGAGGTCGGAGAGGGCGGCCTTCTCCTCGGCGGAGAGGGGCTGGGCCCGCACCGGGGTCCCCTTCTCCAGGCCGGCGGTCACCCGCTCGAGGAGGGAGAGCTCGGCCTTGGCGAGCTCCCCGGGCTTCCCGGGCGCCTTGGCGTCCTTCTGCTTCTTCTCCCGGCGCCGCTCGATCTGCTCGAGGTCCTTCAGCATGAGCTCGGTCTCGACCACGTCCCGGTCCCCCCGGGGATCGACGCCGCCCCCCACGTGCACCACGTCCGGATCGCGGAAGCACCGCAGCACGTGGGCCACGGCGTTCACCTCGCGGATGTTGGAGAGGAACTGGTTCCCGAGCCCCTCCCCCTTGGAGGCTCCGGCCACGAGGCCGGCGATGTCCACGAACTCGAGGGTGGTGGGCGTCGTCTTCTTCGGGTGGAAGAGGGCCGAGAGTCGCGCCAGGCGCTCGTCCGGCACCGGCACCACCCCCACGTTGGGATCGATGGTGCAGAAGGGGTAGTTCGCCGACGCCGCCTGGGCGTGGCCGAGCAGCGCGTTGAAGAGGGTGGACTTGCCCACGTTGGGCAGCCCCACGATTCCGATGGCGAGGCCCATGGTCCCTTCCCGGTCTCCTTGGCCCGAAAAAAAGAGGTGCTCCGGCGGAGTGCCACCCGCCGGAGCACCGGATCTAACGCGGAGCGCCCTTTTCCGTCCTGCCCCTTCTCGTCAGGCTTTTCCGACCGGCAGGTCCCGGATGTACTCGTCCACGAGCTGGCGCTGCGCCTTCTCGTCCAGGCTGGAGCGCACGATGCGGGAGGCGGCGGCCACGGCCAGGTCGGCGACCTGGGCCCGGAGCTCCGCCACCGCCTTGCCCTTTTCCTCGGCGATCTGCTTGCGAGCGCTCGCCACGAGCTCGTCCGCCTCCTTCTTCGCCTGGGCGGTGAGCTGGACGCGGAAGGCCTCCATCTCCTGCTGGTTGCGCTTGGCGATCTCCGCGGCCTCGCGCTGGGCCTTGAGCAGGGTCTCCTTCTGCGAGGCGAGGAGCCGCTCCGCCTCCTCCCGCTCCCGCTTCGCCTGGTCGATGGCGTCCCGGATGGTCCGCTCCCGCTCGTCCAGCATCTTCACGATCGGGCCGAAGGCGTACTTCGAGAGCACCACGAGCAGGATGAGGAAGGTGATGGCGGTCCAGATGGTGAGGCCGGGATCGAGGTCCATGATCCCGGCGGCCAGCACCGGGGTGACAGCGAGGGCGTTCATCGGGGGCTCCGGGAGCGGCTACTTGCTGATGGCGAGCAGGAGGCAGACGACGATGGCGAAGAGGGTCACGCCTTCGATGAGGGCGGCGGCGATGATCATCGAGGTGCGGATGTCGCCGACGGCGGTGGGCTGGCGGGCCGAGCCCTCCATGGCGGAGGCGGCGAGGCGGCCGATGCCGAGGCCGGCGCCGATGACGGCCAGGCCGGCGCCGAGGCCGGCGGCGAGGTACCCGAGGGAGAGTGCGTTCATGTTCCGTTCCTGTCTTTCTGCGAGGGGCGGGGCTGGGTACGGGCCGCCCTTTTGCCCGTGGCGCGTACCGCGCTCGACTACCCGTGGCCGGGAGCCTTCCCGGCCACGTGAGAAGCGTCCGAGGCATCGCCGTGCTCGGCGTGCTCGTGTTCGTGGTGCACCAGGCCGGCGCCGATGAAGAGGGCGGACAGCATGGTGAAGATGTAGGCCTGCACGAAGGCGACGAAGAGCTCCAGCATGAAGATGGCGAGGGCCAGCGCCACGGACACGGGAGCGACGAGCAGGGAGATGGAGAAGATGAGGCCGAGCAGCGAGTAGATGACGAAGTGGCCGGCCACCATGTTGGCGAAGAGACGGACGGTGAGGGCGAAGGGCTTGGTGAAGAGCCCGAGGAACTCGACCGGGATCATGATGGGCCACAGCCAGGCGAGCGAGACCGGCACGCCGCCGGTGAGGTGCTTCAGGTAGCCGCCCACCCCCTGGGCCTTGATGGCGGCGAACTGGGTGATGACGAAGGTGAAGAGGGCGAGCCCGACCGTCACGGACACGTTGGCGGTGGCCGTGGCCATGTAGGGGACGAGCCCGAGCAGGTTCATGAAGAGGATGAAGAAGAAGGCGCAGGCCAGGTAGGGGACGAAGCGGTCCGCGTCGGCCGCCCCGATGTTGGAGACGGCGATGTCGCGGACGAACTGCACGAGCATCTCGAAGAAGTTGTAGAGGCCCCGCGGGACCACGCTCCGCCCGCGCGCCACGGCGAGGAGGAGGACGGTGAGGAGGAGCGCGGCCACCCACATCATCACCAGGTGCTTGGAGGGGGTCAGGTCGATGGACAGGCCGCCCACGTGGACCACCCAGCGGCCGGTGATCTCGTGCAGGTCGACCTTGCAGGTCCACTGGAACTTGCCGCCGCAGATGCCGGGCAGCTCGAGCTCCGCGCCGTTCGCCACGTGGTGCATCATCACTTCGGGCAGGGTGTGGGGCTCGGCGTGCCCGGCGGCGCCCTCGGCCCCGACCTCGGGAGCCGGGTGGCCGGGCTGGGCTTCCGCCTGGGGCGTTGCGAGGGTGAGCCCGAGGGCGAGGGTGGCGACGGTGAGCGTCATGCGGGTTTCCCCATTCCGCGGTTCAGGGCGTGTACGAAGCTTCCCTCGATGGCGGTGAAGGCGAAGTACGGCGCGAAGAAGGCGACGACGAAGGCGACCGCGCTCTCTCCCGCCCGCGCCACCAGGGCGACGCCGACCCCGACGAGGAGGATGCGCACGAGGAACATCACCACGAAGACGAGGAGCGCCCCCTGGAGGGCGCGGCGCCGGGAGCGGGCGGAGTGGCCCAGGCCGTAGAGGGAGGCGAGCGCGGTGCCGGAGGCCATGGCGGCCCCGAGGAGCGCCGGGTAGCGGGCGGCCCCGGAGAGAAGGGCGGCTCCCACGGCGGCGGCGGTGACGGCGGCGGCGGCGAGGAAGTGTCCCTTCACGGTCTCCGCTTTCCCGTTACCGTTCGGAAGAAGCTCACGAAGCCGCCGACCATGCCGAGGAGAGCCCCGAGGAGCAAGAACCACGGCGTGCGGTTCCCCACCTTCTGATCGATCCACCAGCCGAGCCACGCCAGCCCGCCCACGGCGACGACGAGCGAGGTGGAGGCGCCCAGGTACGGCCCCGCCTTCTGGTACGCGTCGGCGAGGTTCGAGAGCCCTCTCCCATCCTTCCCCGGCCCCTCTCGATCGTCGGGGGAAGCCACTGCTCCTCCTACCTTCCCGAACGGATTTCCCAAGCGATTCCGGTGGGGAAGGGCGGACTCGTATAGCAGTACCCACTCGCCCCGTCAATCCCCGAGCGGCCGCCTTCCCTTCCTCTAGACCCGGACCGGCTCGCTCGCTCCCGAGCTCCCCAAAGTGCGGGTCTAGGGTGCCTTCGCGGCCGCGGCGAAGGCCTTGCGGGCCGCCCGCAGGGTGAGGTCGAGGTCGTCGTCCGTGTGGGCCGTGGAGAGGAAGGCCGCCTCGAACTGGGAGGGGGGCAAATACACCCCCTCCTCCAGCATGGCGTGGAAGAAGCGCCCGAACCTCTTCACGTCGCACTTGCGGGCGCTCGCGGCGTCGACCACCGGCTCGCCCGTGAAGAAGACCGTGAACATCGAGCCCTTCCGGTTCACCTGGACGGCGACCCCAGCCGCCTTCGCCCCCTCGGCGAGACCGGCCTCGAGCCGCGCCCCCGCCTCCTCGAGCCGCGCGTACTCCCTCGGCCCGAGCTGGCGGAGCGTGGCCGTGCCCGCGGCCATGGCGAGGGGGTTACCGGACAGCGTCCCGGCCTGGTAGACCGGGCCCGCCGGCGCGATGCGGTCCATCACCTCCGGGCGCCCGCCGAAGGCGCCCACCGGGAGCCCGCCCCCGATCACCTTCCCGAAGGTGACGAGGTCGGGGCGGATCCCGTAGAGGTCGCAGGCCCCGCCCGGCGCCAGCCGGAAGCCGGTCATCACCTCGTCCACGATGAGGAGGACGCCGTGCTTCCGGCAGGCGGCGAGGAGCCCCTCCAGGTACCCGGGGCGGGGCAGAATGACGCCCATGTTCCCGACCACCGGCTCGAGGATCACGGCGGCCACGGTGCTGCCGCGGGCGGCGAGGAGCCCTTCCACCGCCGGCAGGTCGTTGTAGGGGAGCGTGAGGGTGTGCTTCGCCACGTCCGCCGGCACCCCGGGAGAGTCGGGGAGCCCGAGCGTCTCCACCCCGGACCCCGCCTTCACGAGGAGCGCGTCGCCGGCCCCGTGGTAGCAACCGTCGAACTTGAGGAGGTCGTCTCGGCCGGTGAAGCCGCGCGCCAGCCGGATGGCGGCGGTGGTGGCCTCGGTCCCCGAGGAGACGAAGCGCATCTTCTCGATCCAGGGGGCCCGCTGCCGCACCGCCTCGGCGAGCTCGATCTCCCGCGGGGAGGGGGCGCCGTAGCTCGAGCCCTCGCGCAGCTGCTCGTCCACGGCCCGTATCACCTCGCCGTTCGCGTGCCCGACGATGGCCGGACCCCAGCTGCCCACGTAGTCGACGTAGGCGTTCCCGTCCACGTCGAAGAGGCGGCTGCCCTTGGCCCGGGCGATGAAGCGGGGGTTGCCCCCCACCCCGCGGAAGGCCCGCACCGGGCTGTTCACCCCGCCGGGGAAGAGGGTCTGGGCCTTCTCGAACAGCTTCTCGGAGAGATCGGTCTTCATTGGACCTCCTGGGTCCGCGCTCGGTTCTTGTGGTCGAA
>Ga0335078_10005027_pt1 | contig 19556 bp, 10 predicted proteins | sample Lox_Sample_32_FD_206711 | JGI IMG/M metagenome (GOLD analysis project Ga0335078, IMG submission 206711) | Soil microbial communities from Loxahatchee National Wildlife Refuge, Florida, United States - Lox_Sample_3.2 | ecosystem: Environmental > Terrestrial > Soil > Wetlands | place: USA... | reverse complement strand
TCAACTTCCAGCCACTGCCGGAACTTGTTTTCATCCGTCCAGATGCGGCCCATTTCCGGCCGCGTATAACGCGCGATCAAAACTCGAATACCTCCGTAGGGTGCGACTGGCTGGCGATCTCCAGCGGCGTCCGCAGGCCGCGCTGCTCAAGCGCCTGCGTCGCCACCAGGCGCACGATCTCCGGGTGATTGTTGTTCTCGCTCAAATGTCCCAGAACCAGGCGCGACGGGCAACCATCGAAATCGTGCAGCAGAAAGTCGCCCATCATGTCATTAGAGAGATGGCCGACGCGGCTCATCACCCGCTGCTTCACAGACCAGGGATAAGGCCCGACCTTCAGCATCTCCAGATCGTGGTTGGATTCGAGCAGCAGCAGGTCGCTGCGGCGCAAATGAAACTTGACGGACTCGGTGAGATAGCCGAGGTCCGTAGCCACGGCGATCTTCACCTCACCGGCATGAAAGCAGAAGCCTACCGGATCGATGGCGTCGTGGGGGATGCTGAAGCTCTGGACTTCGATATCTCCGATCGAAAAGCCGGCGCCGGCCTGGAAGCATTCCAGCGGCGGCGTGCCGGGGTTCCACACGATGGCGGGCGCGGTCAGCTTGCTGATGTAGATGGGAACGCGCAAGCGCGAGGCCAGGCGCGCGAGGCCGGCGACGTGATCCGTGTGTTCATGCGTGACCACGATGGCGTTCAGCGTATCCGGCTGCTCGCCGATAGAATCCAGGCGCCGAGCCAAGGCCTTGAGGCCCAGGCCCGCATCCACCAGAATGCGTGTGCGATCGGTAGCCAGCAGGGAGCAATTGCCGGAGCTTCCGCTGGCCAGCACGCAGAATTTGACGATGCTGCCTCCAGGAATCTTCAGAATAGCGCACGGCCACTATGATGGAGTGATGAAGCGGCCGCCAGGCGGATTCTCGCCCGTGATCGCGATCGACCGGGGCGCGGCCAAGCCGCTCCACCGGCAGATTTACGACGCGTTCCGGACCATGATCGTGGAACGCTCGCTACAAGCCGGGCAGCAGATGCCGTCCACGCGCGCGCTGGCGTCTGAGTTGGGTATCTCGCGTATCCCCGTGCTCGGCGCGTACTCGCAGCTTCTGGCGGAAGGCTACTTCGAAAGCCGGCCAGGCGCGGGGACGTTTGTGTCGGCCTTGTTTCGCGAACAGCCACCAAGTTTCGAGCGTCCACGTGCGGCTGCCCCGGCGGGTTCCGGGCCGCGCATGATCGCGCGCCGGTGCGATTCCCTTCCCAGCCGCGAGGGTGCTCCATGGACATCAGGCGCGGGGGCATTCAGCGTCGGCCAGTTGGCCTTTGAGCAGTTTCCGTATCAGATCTGGGCCAGCCTGGTGTCGCGGCATGCCCGCCGGGCGCGCGCCACCTCGCTGAACTACGGCAGTCCGATGGGTCTGCGGGAGTTTCGCGAGACCCTCGCCGGTTATCTGCGAACGGCCCGGGCGCTGCGCTGCGACGCAGAGCAGATCATGGTGGTGAGCGGGTCGCAGCAGGCGCTGGATCTTTCGACGCGCGTCCTGGTGGACCCCGGCAGCCCGGTGTGGATCGAGGAACCCACCTACGACTGGATGCGGCAGACGCTGAGGCTGGCCGGCTGCCGCCTGGTTCCCGTTCCGGTGGATGGCGAGGGGGTGGATGTGGCCCGCGGCATCCGGCTATGCCGCAAGGCGCGCGCTGCCTATGTCACACCGTCCCATCAGTACCCGCTGGGAGTGACTATGAGCGCCGCGCGAAGGCTCCAGTTGCTCGATTGGGCGCGCGGCAGCGGCGCCTGGATCGTAGAAGACGACTACGATAGCGAATATCGATACGGCAGCATGCCAATCGCGTCGTTGCAGGGGCTGGACCACGACTCGCGCGTCATCTACATCGGCACGTTCAGCAAGACGCTGTTTCCGTCACTGCGGCTGGGCTACATGGTGATCCCGCCGGACCTGGTGGATCGCTTTGCGGCCGTGCGCCGGGCGGCCGATCTTTGTCCGCCGCACTTCCAGCAGGCAGTGCTGACTGATTTCATCGGCGAAGGGCATTTCGCGCGGCACATCCGGAGAACGCGGCTCCTGTACAGCGAGCGGCGCGAAGCGCTGGTGGATGCGATCCGCCGGGAGTTCGGGCCGCGGCTGGAGATTCTCGGCGCGCAAGCGGGGATGCATTTGGTCGTGACACTTCCACAGGGTCTCAGCGACCGGGAGATTGCGATGCGCGCCGCGGAAGTCAATCTGTGGCTGTGGCCGCTCTCGGCATCCTACACCGGCAAAAACGTTCGCCAGGGATTCATTCTTGGTTTCGGGAGCACTGCGGTTACCGAGATTCCACGGGCCGTCGACCGTCTGCGGAAGGTGCTCGCGGCCGAGCGGAAGTGGTCATAAGGGAATTGGGCAGAGTGGTTATTGTGGTCCGGCGCCGGCTTGTTTACGATGCAACAAAACGCCCTATCTCATGGACCAACCTCAGACGCCTGGCAGGGCCACGAACGGTCTCGCCATGGGAGGCCGTTTCCTGCTGGCCCTGCCCATGCTCATCTGTCCCGGCTTACTCTGATAGCCTGGACTGGATGAAAGCCGCACGTATCCATCAGCACGGCGGGCCGGAAGTGCTGGTCTACGAAGACGTTCCGGAGCCCGCGATCAAGGCCAATCAGATTCTGCTGCGGGTGCGCGCGTGCGCGCTCAATCATCTGGATCTTTTCGTGCGCGGCGGGCTCCCTGGTATGAAGTTCGAGATGCCGCACGTGCTGGGCAGCGACATTGCCGGCGAAGTGGTGCGCGTGGGCGAATTATGCGAGCGCGTGGAGCCCGGCTGGCGCGTGCTGCTTTCACCCGGATTGAGCTGCCGGCAGTGCGCGCAATGCGTTTCCGGGAACGACAACCACTGCCGCCGTTACACGCTGTTCGGCTATCGTGTGGACGGCGGAAACGCCGAGTACCTTGCCGCGCCGGAATACACCGCCATCCGGATTCCCGACTCGATGACGTTCGAGGAGGCGGCCGCGGTACCGCTGGTCTTCCTCACGGCATGGCACATGTTGATGTCGCGGGCAAACCTGCAGCCCGGCGAAGACGTCCTGGTGCTGGCGGCTTCGAGCGGCGTGGGATCGGCGGCCATAAAGATCGCGAAGCTCTTCCATTGCCGCGTCATCGCCACGGCCGGCGGCGATGCCAAGCTGGCCAAGGCGCGGGAGTTGGGCGCCGATCACGTGATCGATCATTACCAGCAGGATATTTCCGCCGAGGTGCGCCGGATTACCGCCAAGCGCGGCGTGGACGTAGTGTTCGAGCATGTCGGCACGGCCACCTGGCAGAAAAGCGTGGAGTCGCTCGCGCCCGCCGGCCGCCTGGTCACGTGCGGCGCCACCACCGGGTTCGACGCCAAGGTAGACCTGCGGTTCCTCTTCAGCCGCCAGCTTTCCCTGCTCGGATCGTTCATGGGCACGCTGGGCGAATTGCATCGCGTGTTGCAGTTCGTCTTCCGCGGGCAGTTGAAGCCGGTGATCGACCGCGTCTATCCGCTGGCGGAGATCCGGGCGGCGCATGAGCGCTTGGAGGCGAAGGAGCAGTTTGGCAAGGTGGTGGTGGTACCGTAAGTGATCTCGATCGCGCAGGACGTCAGGCTGGCCCTCCGGCTTTTCCGTCGCACTCCGGTTCCCACCGGGATCGCATGGCTCTCGATCGCGCTGAGTGTGGGCGCGGCAGCGGTGGTTTTCGCGGGCATCAAGAGCGTATTGATCGATCCGCTGCCTTACGCGCGCCCCGCGGAACTCGTGCAGTTGCGGAGTGAGTTCCCCAAGATATCGGGGCAGCCGCACAGCGATTGGGTGGTCTGGAATGACACGCGTGAGCTGGCCCGCAGGACACGCACGCTGGGCCCCATCGGCGTTTATGGCAATGCCGTTTTCGACCTGGCAGGCAACGCGAACTCCACGCCGGAAGCGCTCTACGGCCTGCGCATGAACGCGAACCTCTTTCGCGTGCTCGGCGTCGCGCCCATGCTCGGACGCAATGTTCTTCCGGAAGAGGACCAGCCCAGCCATCCCAACGTGATGATTCTCAGTTATGGCCTGTGGGTGCGCCGGTTCCACTCGGACCGGTTCATCATCGGCCGCACTGTGACGATCAATGGACACGCGTGTGCGGTGATCGGCGTAATGCCGGCGGCCTTCAACTTTCCCATGCGCCGGGCAGCGGCCCATACGCCCGAGCCCTATGTGGAGTTTTGGGCAGCGCCTCTCAGACCGCCGGCCAACTCGGATGCCGGACTTGGCGCGGTGGCCCGGCTCCGGCTGGGAGTGTCACTGGCTGAAGCACGGCAGGACGTGGCGTCCATCAGCCGCACCCTGGCGCGCGATTTTCCGGCGACCAATCGCGGCCGCATTCTGACCCTAAGCTTTTTGCGCGATCGCGTGGTAGGCGAGGCGGGCCAGCGCTTGTGGCTGCTGATGGCCGCGACGCTCGTCTTCATGCTGATCGGGTGCGCGAACGTCGCCAATCTGCTGCTGGCGCGCGGCCTGGCCCGCCAACGGGAGATGGCCGTGAGAGTGGCAATCGGCGCGGACCACTGGCGCATTGTCCGCCAGCTTCTGACCGAAAGCTGCGTGCTGGCCGTGCTGGGCGGCCTCGGCGGTTATGCGCTTACGGCGGTGGCCTGGAAGATTCTGCCGGCGGTGGCGCCCGTGAGCATTCCGCGCCTGGCTTCCGCCCACGCCGGTGGCGCTGTCTTTGGTTTCGCGCTGGCCCTGGCGTTGATCAACGGCATACTCTTCGGCCTGGCGCCCGCATTTCGCAGCGCCGCATGGAGCAGCCTCGGCTCGCGAGGCGCCGCCACGGGCAGGCGCGATCGCTTGCGGTCTTCGCTGGTGGCGGCTGAAGTCGCGCTGTCGGTGCTCCTGGTGGTGATAGGCGGAACAGTGCTGTCGAGTTTCGTCCGGTTGGTGAGCACCAATCCCGGTTTCGTGGAGAATAGAGTTCTCGCCTCCGTCGTGCTCCCCGTTCCCGAGCGATACCGCGATCCCGAACGGCGGGGCCTTTTCTATCATCAAATCCTCAACGCCCTGCGCGCGCTTCCCGGAACAGAAAGCGCCGGAACCGTGGACGCGCTGCCCTTCAGCGGAGAGAATCACGGCGGATTTGTGAGCGCGCAAGAGGTCCCCGCAGCAAAGCCATTGATCGCGGAGATCGACGTGACCGGCGGCGACTATCTGCAAACGATGGGGATTCGTTTGCTCGCGGGCCGGTGGTTCCACGAAGACGAGATGGATCCATCGAACAATTCCGCGATCGTGAATACGTTCGTGGCGCGCCGTTTGTGGCCTGGAACCACCGCCATCGGCCAGCGGATCTGCGTCTACTGTACGCCGGAAAACCCGGGCAACTGGAAACGGGTCATCGGTGTTGTCTCGAGCGCTAGCCATGCCTCTCTCGACGAGCCGGAGAAGGGAAACGTCTACCTGGCCGCGGGCGCCATGCAGAAGTCGGTGTTCCTCGTTGTGCGCACGGAACGGCCCGGCGGAGCGATGGAGAGAGCGATCCGCCGTGCGATTGCCGCGATCGATCCGCAGCAACCCGTCTTGCTCAGCGCTTCGATGCGGGACCTGATCGCGGATTCCGTGGCGGGGCGGCGATTCATTATGACGCTGCTTACCGCGACCGGCTGCCTGGCGCTGGTCCTTTCGGCGGCGGGCGTCTATGGCGTGATCTCGTACACGACCTCCCGGCGCACGCAGGAAATCGGCATTCGGATAGCGGTTGGGGCGACGCCGGCCCACGTGTTTTCTCTCATCTTCCGGCAGGGATTCCCCACCGTGGCAATCGGGCTGGCCGCGGGACTGGGTGCGGCACTTATCTGCATGCGATCTCTGCGGGGATTGTTCACCGGGCTTGGCTCCGTCCAGCCTGCCTGCATCGGAATCGCAGCCGCGCTGGTGTCCGTCACCGCCGGAATCGCGTGCTGGGTCCCGGCGCGTCGCGCCACCCGGACGGACCCGATGTCGGCGCTGCGGGAAGAGTAGAGTGCATCGGACCGTACCGCACGAAAAATGAGAATCAGCGGCAGCCGTCTCTTTTCCCTGGCCCTCGAAAGCTACGTTCGCCAGCGGCGAAATCGAGAGATTGTGAAACAACTAAACAGGGTCTACGCGGACGAGGCCAGCCCGGACGAGCGGCGCACGATCGCGGGAATGAAGCGGCGGTTCCGGTCGACCATCCGGGAGAAGTAAGCAAGCGTGATCCGTTAGGGCGAGAGCTACTGGATCGATTTCGGCGCGGGAGGCGGGTCCGCTCCGGTTCGACGGGGATTGCACCTATTGTCCGATCGCGCCTGATCTGCTTCCGGGTCATCGCGCGCCGCCCCCTATAATGGTGGTGATCGGATGCCGGAATCCTCCATTGTCATCAGCGCGACTTTCACGGCAGATGCCATCGAACCGGCTCTGGCATTCTGGATGCGCGAGTTGGGCTTCGATTATGGCATCCGCATCGCGCCCTACCACCAGGTGTTCCAGCTTTTGCTGGACCCGGCTGGGGCGCTGGCGGCCAACCGCGATGGCGTGAACGTTATACTGGTGCGGTTTGAAGATTGGGCGCAGGCGCAGGATTTGGCGCGCCTGGAAGCGGATGTCCGGCACTTCGCCGAAAGCCTGAAACAGGCCGCCGCGTCTTTCCCCGCGCCGCTGGTGGTTTGCATCTGCCCGCCCTCGCCGCGCTTCGCGCAGGCCGCCGAGGACCGCATGGAAGAGATCGTGGCCGCCGCGGTGGGCGAGCTGAGCGCGGTCCACTTGGTGCGGCCCCGCGAGACCGCCGCACTGTATCCGCTGGCGCAGACGCACGACCCCCTGAGTGACAAACTGGGCCACCTCCCCTACACCCCTGCGTATTTCGCGGCGCTGGCAACCATGGTGGCGCGCAAGATCCACGCGTGGCGCACGCCGCCGTTCAAAGCCATCGCGCTCGACTGCGACGATACGTTATGGCGCGGCATCTGCGGCGAGGACGGACCGCAAGGCGTGATTGTAGACCCCCCCCGCAAGGTGCTGCAGGAGTTCATGCTCGCCCAGCGCGCGCAAGGCATGCTGCTGTGCCTGGTGAGCAAGAACAACGCCGAAGACGTGCTGGACACCTTTCGCCTGCATCCGGAGATGCCGCTGCGAATGGAAGACTTCGCCGCGTGGCGCGTCAACTGGTCGGCGAAAGCGGCCAACCTCGCGGCGCTCGCCGGGGAACTCGACCTGGGACTCGACAGCTTCATCCTGGTGGACGATAGTCCCCGCGAATGCCGCGAGGTGGAGGCAAGTTGCCCGCAGGTGTTGGCGCTGGCGCTGCCGGAACACGACGAAGAGATCCCCGAGTTTCTACGCCACGTGTGGGCTTTCGACCGTCTGCGGGTGACCGAGGAAGACCGCGCCCGGCCGGCCATGTACGCGCAGGAAGCCGAGCGGCATCGCGCGCGAAAACAGGCGGCCAGCCTGGAAGAGTTTTTGCGGAACTTGCAACTGGAAGTGCGCGTGGCGCCCATGTCGCCGAAGGATGTGGCGCGCGTGGCGCAATTGACGCAGCGCACCAACCAGATGAACTTCACCACCGTGCGGCGGTCCGAGAGTGACATCCAGGCGCTGCTCGGTTCGGGTAAAGCCGAGTGTCTGACGGTGCACGTGAGCGATCGCTTCGGCAGCTACGGCCTGGCGGGCGCCATCATTTTCCGAAGCACGGGCGACGCCGTGGCGATCGATACGTTTCTGCTGAGCTGCCGTGCGCTGGGCCGCGGCGTGGAGCACCAGATGGTGGCGGCATTGGGACGAATCGCGCAGCAGCGCGGGCTCGGCATCGTGGAGGCCCGCTTCGTGCGCAGTCCGCGGAACCAGCCGGCACTCCTGTTTCTGGAAAGCGTGGGTCTCCAATTTCGCGCCGCACGCGGCGAGGCCTTGCTGTTCCGGTTTCCCGCGCCTTTCGCCGCGAGCATTGTTTATCAGCCTTCTTCGGCGCCTCCTCTTCCGCCGGCGGCCGCGCCCGCGCCATCCGCCAGCCGCAACGGGATTCCATACGCCCGGCTCGCCACGGAATTGCGCGATGTCGAACGCATCGTCGAGCGGTCGACAGCAGAAGTCGCGCGCGGAGCTGCGTCCGCCGCCACCCTGGTTCAACCACGCTCGGATCTGGAGCGCCAACTCTGCCGCATGTGGTGCGACATGCTGGGCATCCGGACAGTCGGCGTTAACGACAATTTCTTCGATCTCGGCGGGCATTCCCTGCTCGCCGTTCAACTGCTCTCGCGCCTGAAAGAGGAGTTGGGAGTCGAGCTTTCGCTCGACGTGGTGTACGGAGCGGACTTCACCGTGGAGGAGTTGGCCAGGGCGATCGAGCTGCGCGAGATCGAGATGGCGGGCGGGGACCGCTATGCGGCGCTGCTGGCGGAAATCGAGAGCCTCACCGACGACCAGGTGCGCGAGCTGCTGGCCCAGGAAGGCGGAGAAGCACCGCACTAAACGATGCGGATTCTGCTGGCCGCCAATGCCTCGTACGTGCCGCCGCGCGGCGGCGCCACCCGTAGCAATCTCGTGTGGCTGGAACACATGGCGGCACAAGGCCACCAGTGCCGGGTGGTCGCCGGCGCGCTGGCCGGCGAAGCGGACAGACGCGCGCAGATGGCCGAGGAGGAACTGGACGGGCAGGCGCGCGGCGTGGAGATCGAGGAAATACGCGAGCGCTCCCGGCAGGCGCCCGCGCTACGCCGGCAGATTCGCGAATTCCAGCCCGACTGGGTACTGGTGTCTTCCGAGGATCTCGGACACGTGCTCCTGCGCGAGGCCGATCACTCCGCGCCGGGGCGTGTCGTGTATCTGGCCCACACCCCGCAGTTCTTCCCCTTTGGCCCGGCCAGTTGGAATCCGGATGCGGGCGCCGCGGCGCTGGTGGCGCGTGCGGCAGGCGTCGTAGCGATCGGGCGGCACATGGCGGCCTACATTCGCCAGCATCTGGGACGCGACGCCATGGTGATTCATCCGCCGATCTACGGTAGCTCGCCGTTTTCCGACCTCGCGTCATTCGATGCCGGCCTGGTGACCATGGTCAATCCATGCGCCGTCAAAGGCATCTCGATCTTTCTGGCGCTGGCCGGCCGCTTTCCGGAGTACGCTTTCGGGGTCTTGCCCGGCTGGGGCACCACGGCCGGCGACCGGGCGCGGATCGCGGCGCGTGCCAACATCGAGATATTGCCGAATTGCCGCCGGATCGAGCAGTTCCTGAGCCGCACACGCATCCTGCTGATGCCGTCGTTGTGGTACGAAGGATTCGGCCTGACGGTGATGGAGGCTATGCTGCACGGCATCCCGGTGATTGCGAGCGATGCGGGCGGCCTGGTGGAAGCCAAGATGGGAACACCTTTCGTAGTGCGCGCGCCTGCAATCGAACGCTACGAACCCGTGTTCGACGAGCACGCCCTGCCCAAGCCGGTTATCGGCCCAGTGGATCTGAATCCGTGGGCGGACGCGTTGCGCGCGTTGCTGACCGATCGCGCGCTCTATGAGCGGGTCTCGAAGGCTTCGCGCGAAGCCGCACTGCATTTCGTGGGCGGCCTCCGCGCCGGGCGCCTGCTTGAATATCTGCAATCGCTCCATCCGGGCGAAGCGTCGCGCCAACATCCTTCACTGGCGGACCTCTCGCCCCAGAGGCGGGCCTTGTTACTGCAAAAGGCGCGCGGCCGGAAAGCCTGAATGCGCATCCTGCTGGCGCACAACTCGCTTTATTACCCGGCGCACGGTGGCGGGGATCGCTCCAACCGGCTGCTGATGGAAGCGCTCGCGGCGCGCGGCCATGCCTGCCGCGTGGTGGCCCGGTTGGCGCGGTTTGGCGCCACCGAGCATGCTCGCCACCTCCGCGAACTGGCGGCGCGCGCGATGGGGCCGGTGGTTGCGGAAGGCAGCGTAGTGACTTTCGAGCTTCAGGGCGTCGAGGCGCATGTCGCGACGGAACATCCCAATCTGCGCGCTTACTTCGCGGCGCAGATCTCCGCCTTCCAACCGGATGTGATTTTGACCTCCACAGACGATCCGGCGCAAATGCTGCTGGAGGCTTCCCTGCGCTCGCGCGTGGCGACTGTCTATCTGGCGCGCGCGACACTGGCGCTGCCTTTCGGACCGGATTGCGCGTTCCCGAGCGCGGCCAAAACAGAAGCGGTGCGGCAGGCCGCAGCCGTGGTCGGTGTGAGCGAATATGTTGCCAATTACATCCGGCAATGGAGCGGCATCCAGGCCGTGCACGTGCCCATTTCCCTGCTCGATCCGCCCCCCTATCCCGACCTCGGCCGCTTCGAGAACGAATTCGTCACCCTGGTGAATCCGTGCGCCGTTAAGGGCATTGCAATCTTCCTCGCTCTGGTTGACCGCATGCCCGGTGTTCGTTTTGCCGGTGTGCCAACCTGGGGCACCAACCAGGCAGACCGTGCGGCGCTCGCCGAGCGGGCGAACATTACGCTGCTCGATCCCGCGGATAACGTGGATGAAATTCTGCGGCGCACGCGCGTGCTGCTGACGCCTTCGCTGTGGGCCGAGGCGCGGTCGCGTATCGTGGTGGAGGCAATGCTGCGCGGCGTGCCGGTGATTGCCAGCAATGTCGGCGGCATACCAGAGGCCAAGCTGGGCGTGGATTATCTGTTGCCCGTGCGTCCCATCCAGCGCTACCAGACGCAGCTCGATGAACAAATGGTGCCTCGCGCCGACGTGCCGCCGCAGGACATCGGCCCGTGGGCTGCCGCGCTGGAGCGTCTGATTTCGGACCGGGCGCACTACGAATCGCTCTCGCGCGCCTCGCGCGAAGCGGCCTTGGCTTATGCCGCGGGCTTGAGCGTGAGGCCGTTCGAGGCGCTTCTGGAACAAGCCGCGTCCCGGCCGGGAGCGGCACACGCCGCCCCGGGCATCCGCTCGCCATCCCCACCGGACCCTCTCTCACCGGATCGGCGCAAGCTGCTGGCGCTGCGATTGCGCAAGATGGGTGCGGAGGGCAAGGCGCTGCGCCTCTTCTGTTTCCCGCATGCGGGAGGCGGCGCAGCGGCATTCAACGGCTGGGCGGACCGGTTGCCGCGATCAGTATCGGTTGTGCCCATGCGGGCTTCGCGGCGCACCGGTATGGCAGCGATGGTCGAGTCGCTGGCCGATGCCCTGCTCCCGTATCTGGGTGCGCCATTCGCATTTTTCGGTCACAGCATGGGCGCCGTGGTGGCCTTCGAACTGGCGCGCCTGTTGCGTTGCCGCCAACTGCCATTGCCGCGCATCCTGGTGGCCTCCGGGGCCCGCGCGCCACAATTCCGCCGCGGACATGTCCCGCCGCCGGAACCAACCGAGGCCGAATTCGTGGACGCGCTGCGGCGCCTGGAGGGCACCCCTGGCGAGATGCTGGACGATCCCGAATGGCTGCGTCTGATTCTCCCCCCTCTGCGGGAAGACGCCGCCGTTTATCACAATTACGTCTATGCCGAGGAGCCGCCGCTCGATTGTCCGATCCGCGCGTATGGCGGAGTGGATGACCCGAACGTCCGGCGCGAACACCTGGAAGGCTGGCGAGAACAGACCACCGGCACATTCGAAACGCGCCTGTTTCCCGGAGGTCACTTCTATTTGCAGACCGCGCGCGCGGAATTCCTGGCGGCACTGGCGCGCGATCTGGCGGCTTAGATTCGTGCGAACCGGCACTATCGCATCGCGTGTACCGGCTGCGCCGTCTCTCACGTCTTATAAGTTTTCTGTTACGATTCTTCAGTCAGTCAACGAGTCCTTAACATGCGCTTAACACGACTAATACTGCTCACATGCCTGTGCGCCGCGGTTTTCGCGCTCGTCCCTTCCGCTCGAGCGGCCACACCGTCTGGTGCTCAATGGCTGGTGGTGTTGCAGGAGCCGCCGGTGGTCCAGCGATATCCCGGCAGGATCGAGAAGACCCGCGCGGCCGCCGCGCCGTACCGTGCGCACTTGCAACAAGTACAAGCCAACCTGCGTCCGCAGATCGAAGCGCTGCACGCCCATGTCACCGGCACTCTGCAACACCTGCTGAACGGCATCCTGGTGGTTGCCACGCCCGATCAGGCCAAGGCGCTCCGCAACCTTCCCGGCGTAAGGGCGGTCATGCACGTGCGCCGCTATCACAAGGCGGATCAGCTCAGCATCAGCAATGTGCAGGCCGCGTGGAACGCCGCGGGAGTCGGCGGCGAATCGAACGCCGGCGCGGGCATCAAGATCGGCATCATCGACACGGGCATCGACCAGGCTCATCCGGCATTTCAGGATCCGTCGTTAGTAGCACCCTCCGGCTATCCGATCGCCGACGATGCCGCAGACCTGGCGCTGACTTCCAACAAAGTGATCGTGGCGCGCAGTTATGTGAGTGACATCGTCTATTCGGACGTGTCTGCCGCGGCCCCTAACCTGGCCGCTGAATCCAGGCCGGACGATCTTACCGCCCGCGACCTGGACGGCCACGGCACGGCGGTCGCGTCGGTGGCTGCGGGGCTGACGACAACTTACAACGGAACTAAGATCACCGGAGTTGCGCCTAAAGCCTTCCTGGGTAACTACAAGGTGTTCGGCTCCGATGAGGTGAATCCGTATGGCGCGGGAGACATTATGCAAGCGCTGGAGGACGCCGTTACGGACGGGATGGATATCGTCAACCTCTCACTCGGCGGGGTGGCGTATGGCGGTCCGGTCGACGAGGACCCCATCTATTGCGTCAGCTCGAGTCTTCCAAGCGGACCGATTCCAGTGGCTTACGACGCCTGCGACCCGTTGGCCTACGAGATCGAAAGCGCTATGGAGAACGCGCTGGTGACCGTGGTCGTGGCGGCCGGTAATTCCGGCGCGAACGGTTATCAGTTTAATTATGGGTGCGGCCTGCCGCCGTGCTACAACCTTCCCACATTCACGACAGTTGGTTCTCCGGGATATGCTCCATCGGCGATCGCTGTGGGCGGCATCCAGAATGATGTCACCTATGTTCAACATGTGGACGTCTCCGGCGCGCCGTCCAATCTGCAAACGATCGAGGCATTTGAGAGCTATGACGGGCCTCTACCGTTACAGCCGCTGACCGCGCCCCTGCGGGACGCAACTCAAGCCGGGGACAGTGACGGACTGCTGTGCAACGCCGTGGGACCAACGTCGCTGAGCGGCGCGATCGTGCTGGTGTTGCAAGGTTCCTGCGACGACGTGGATAAGGTGACCAATGCGCAAAATGCGGGCGCCGTGGGTGTCGTCGAGATTGCCAGCGCGGAGTCCTTTCTGCTTCCGTATGGGCTCACGGACACATTGATACCCACGTTCATCGTCGGGCAATCCGATGGTCAAAACTTGAAGACTTATATAGATTCGAATCCCGGAGCGCCGGGTACTCTGGATCCCAAACCCTACCAGGTGCCGGCGGAGTCACTGGGATTTGCGCCCTATTCCATCGCGTACTTCTCTTCGCGCGGTCCGGTTGCCGAGACTGGAGCGCTGAAGCCGGACATCGTGGCCGCGGCGACTGACTTCCTGCTCCCGGTGGAGAATTACGATCCGTACGGGGAGTTGTTCGATTTTTCGCGGTACATCACCACGCAGGGGACCAGTTTCGCTACCCCCATGGTGACCGGTGCGGCGGCGCTCGTCGAGCAGGCTAATCCGAGCTTCTCACCTCTGCAAATCAGGTCCGCATTGGTCAATACCGCATCTCTGGCGAACTTAGTGACATCCGACACCAGCGCCCAAGCTTCTATCTCGGAAGCGGGCGCGGGTCTCCTGCAGGCGCAGAACGCGGTCGCCGCCACCGTTCAAGTGGTGCCGGCAACGATTTCCTTCGGTATCGAAGGGGTGACGCTCACGAACTCGCAGACCCTCACCTTCTCCAATACAGGGCCGAGTCAGGTGACTTTAACCCTGACTGTCCAGCCCAGCCCCGGCTACTCGACGACTGCCGCAACGGTACAGGTGAACAACTCCGTAACGGTTCCGGCGAATGGCACGGCCTCTGTCACCGCGACCCTGACCGGCGGACAGCCCTCGGCCGGGCGTTATGAAGGCGTCATTGCGGTGACCGGCGGGCCGGTTCCGCTCGCGATTCCCTACATGTTCCTGGTTCCCAGTGGCGTCCCATACGACGTGATTCCGGTTAACGGTGTGGAGCCCGGCCAGGGATACATCGCTTTCGACGGCGCGGTGGGCGCTACCATTCCCTGGTACGGAACTTGCGACAACGTCAACAACAGTTGCATATTGGACTACGGACCGGTAGCTATCCAGGTAATCGACCAATATGGCGTACCTGTTTCGGGTGTACCTGTAAGCTGGGCGACAACCCAGGGCGGCGGATCGGTTGTGCAGGACCCCAATTACACCGATTCAGTTACTGATGGGAACGGCTTCGCAGGCGCCACCGTAATTCTCGGATCGTCGCCCGGTGACCAGGAGTTCACGGCCACGGTCAACGGTATGGTAATGCCTTTCGATGGTTATGCGCGCACTGCGCCGTCCATTGAACCTAATGGCATCGTGGATGCAGCCAGCTTCGCCGGGGGAAAGGCGGTGGCTCCAGGGTCCTGGATCTCCGTCTTTGGAACCAACATGGCAGACACCACGCAAGGCCACGACGGCGTGGATGGAGCGTTCGCCTATTGTTCTTTATGCAACGTGGTAAACCAGCCTCTACCGTTGGGCATAGACGGCGCGGCATTCAGTTTCGATACTTCCAACCTGAGCTTACCGGGCCGAATCAACTACGTCAGCCCGAACCAATTGAACTTGCAAGTGCCCTGGGAATTGGCCGGCCAGACTTCGGCGACCGTAAAGGTTATGGTCAATTACACGTACAGCGGAGAATATACTCTGCCGCTCGCCGAATACTCTCCCGGCTTCTTCATCATCGACAGCTCGAATGACGTCGCCGCTCTCGACCAGAACTACAAGGTGGTGAATTCCAGCAACCCTGTGGCGCGCGGCACCTTCGTGCAATTGTTCATGAACGGGCTGGGACCGGTGGACAATCCGCCCGCGGATGGAGCCGCGGCGCCGGCCAGTCCTCTGGCGAATACAACGGCCGTGCCCGTCATCACGATCGGCGGCCAGAACGCCACGGTGCAATTCCACGGATTGGCGCCCAATTATGTGAGCTTGTACCAGGTGAATGTGGAGGTGCCCTCGGGCATTTCCGCCGGATCGCAGCCGATCACGTGCTCGATTGGGGGTGTAACCGCAAAAGCGGGTCAATTGGTGGTGAAGTAACCCTGTCACCTCCGCCGCGAGGCTGCATCTCGTAAAATGCAAGAAGATGCCCCTGTACGAATACCAGTGTGAAAAGTGCGGCCAGCGCTTCGAAAAGCTGCGGAGCATGCGCGATAGCGACGAAGGCGTGGAATGCCCACAGTGCAAATCGCAGGAAGTGGAGAGGCTCTTGTCGAGCTTCGCTACGGGCGGTTGCAGCGCGCCTGCGGGAAGCCGCTTCACCTGAGGTTCATGATCGGCGGCCGGTCGGCCGAAACGATCATTTTACTGCCGCAGCGAGGAACGTCCGCGAGCCCAGCAGCGACTGGCCCCCGTCGCACACGCAGACCGCGCCGGTGATGTAGGCCGCGGCATCCGAGCACAGGAACAGCGCCAGGCTGGCGATCTCGTCTTTGCTGGCAAAACGGGCCAGCGGCACGCTCGCCATGGCTTGGTTGCGTGCCTCCTCGGTAGGCGCCAGGCGCCGCATTCCCTCCGTATCGTCGACCGGTCCCGGCGCGATCACGTTCACCCGCACGCCCGCCGCGGCCCATTCGAGCGCCAGGGTTTTGGCGAACATGTCGATGCCCGCCTTGGCCGCGCACACATGCGATTGATACGCGATGGGCACGAAGGCGTGCGTGGCCGAAATCGCGATTACGGAGGCGCCCGGCTTGCGCAGATGCTGGTAGGCCGCCCGGCAGGTGTTGAAGGTCCCCAGCAGATCGATATCGACCACCGCCTTGAATCCGTTAGCCGACATGCCCAGCACGGACGCTGGAAAGTTGCCGGCCGCGCCGCACACCAGGATGTCGATTCCGCCGAGTTGCTCGTGCGTCTTGCGCAGCGCGCCGTCGCAGGCCTCGTACTCGCGCACGTCGCCCGCGATTCCGAGGGCCTCACCGCCGGCTGCCCGGATGCCTCCCACGGCCCGGTCCAGCTTGTCCTGCTTGCGTCCCATCAGGCCCAGCCTGGCGCCCTGCGCCGCGAACCGCTCGGCGATGCGCAGATTGATCCCGCTGCCGCCGCCGGTGATGAACGCCACTTTGCCTTCGAACAGCCGATCGCGAAAGATGTCAGTCATGGCCGCCTTCCGAGGCACAGTAGCACTCCGCGCAAGCAGGGGCAACGGGTATAATCGGCACAGCAATGCTTGTGGAGTTGCTGGTCGAAAACTACGCCGTAGTGGACCGGTTGCGGGTGCGGTTTCATCCGGGCCTGAACCTGCTGACCGGCGAGACGGGCAGCGGCAAGTCCATCGTGGTGGACGCTTTCGGCCTGCTGCTGGGTGGACGCGCTTCGGCCGAGATGATCCGGTCAGGCGAGAGCCGCGCGCGTGTCGCCGGGATCTTCGACGTGCAGGGCCGCCCCGAGCTGCATGCGCTGTTGGAACCCGCGGGCGCCGCCATCGAGGATGGCGAGCTGCTGATTGAGCGCGAGATCCTGGCGGGCGGCAAGGCGCGCGCGTTTTTGGGCAGCCGGCCGGTGGCGGTGTCGCTGCTGCGGGAGTTGGCGCCGCTGTTGGGCGATATCCACGGACAACACGATCAACAACTTTTGTTTTCATGCGAGGCGCAGCGGGAGATGCTCGATTCTTTTGCCGGGGCGCACGAGCCGCTGGTGCGGGTGGGGGAAGTTTTCGCGCAATGGAAAGCTGCGGGCGCCGCGCTCGAAACGCTGGAACATACGGAGCAGGAAAAGCTTCGGCTGCTCGATCTGTGGGAATTCCAGCGCCAGGAAATCGAAGGCGCCGCGCCCAAGGCCGGCGAAGACGAAACGCTCGAAGCCGAGCGGCGCGTGCTCCAGAATCTGGGCCGGCTACAGGAAAACGCAGGCGCTGCTTACGCTGCGCTCTACGATTCGCCGGAATCCGCGCTGGCGCAGGTGCGCCTGGCGGCCAAGCGCCTCGACGATCTCTGCCGCATCGATCCTTCGCTCGTGGGTCTGGGCGAGCAGCTTCAGAGCGCGGAGGTGGCGCTCAAAGAAGCGTCCTACAGCCTGCGCGATTATCTATCCGGCTTGGAGGCCAACCCCGGCCGCCTGGAAGAAATCGAGAACCGTCTGGCGGTGCTCGACAAGCTGAAGCGCAAGTACGGCGCCTCGGTCGCGGACGTGATTGCCTTTCTGGCCCAGGTGCGCGCGCAGATTGAACAGGTGGAGCACGCCGGCGAGCGCATGGAGGAACTGCGCAAGGAGCGCCAGCGGCTGGCGGGCAGCTACCAGCAGGCCGCGGGAGAACTGACGGCGTTGCGCACGCGCGCCGCGCGGAAGCTTGAGAAAAGTGTCGAGACGGAGCTGGCTTCGCTCGCCATGGAGCGCACCACGCTTCGCATCGCGATCGCCGCGGCGCCCTGGTCGGCCGCTGGCGCGGATCGCGTCGAATTCCTGGTCTCGCCCAATGTAGGTGAAGAGCCAAAGCCGCTGGAGAAAGTGGCCTCGGGCGGCGAAATCTCCCGCATCGCCCTGGCGGTGAAGACCTGTCTTGCCGCGACCAAACATCGCTCCGGGGAGCCCTCGCGCACGCTGGTGTTCGACGAAGTGGATGCGGGCATTGGCGGCGGCGCTGCCGAGGGAGTGGGAAGGCGGCTCAAGAAACTTGCCGAGGCCAGCCAGGTGCTGTGTGTCACGCACCTGGCGCAAATCGCCTCCTTCGCCGACCATCATTATCGGGTCGAGAAGCACGAACGCAACGGCCGCACGGTGGCCGCCGTCGAAGAACTGGATCGCGCGGGCCGCACGCGCGAGGTGGGCCGCATGTTGTCCGGCCACGAACTGACGCCCGAGGCCCTCAAGCACGCCGAGCGGCTGATCCGCATGAGCGCTGGCTGACGCTACGCCTGTCGCAGATTGGCCAGAAGACGCGGGAACACATCTCGCGCGGCGTTCCTCCCGATAATAGTGATCCCGCGCCACCCTTCGGGAACCGCGTCGCGTGTGGCGGCGTTGAGTTCCACTGGGCCTGCCTCTTCCCATCCTGCGCCGAGCATCCGCACGCCGGCGCTACGGGTGATCTCTTTCACCTTGGCGACCGCAGGATCACGATGGTGACTCTCCGGCGAATCCAGCAGCCACACATCATAGCCGCGCGCGAACAGAAACTCTAGCAGGCTAGGGTCGACCGTATCGAGCGAGAAGATTCGGCTCGACAGTCCCTTTTCAGGCGCCAGCAGCACTGGGCCTCGAGAGCCGCCCTGGTAGCGAATCAGGCGCGTTTCCTGCGCGCCGCCCGTGTGCAATGCATACACCACCGGAGCGTTCACGCGCAACGGCCGCTTCTTGCGGCTGCTCGTGACGCTTCCGTAAATCTCATAGAGGTCTCCGGCCAGCGCCCGGCCGAAACGTTCCGTCGCTTCCAGGCGCTCGCGCGAATCCGGCGCGTTCGTCACCCGCAGAGTGCACAACTGCTGCTTCAAATCCTGAGGCTGCACGCGCAGCGTCGCCTTTGCCAGGACCGGACCTTGCCCGTCCGCCCCATCATGCAGCGTCATATGCAGGGTGAATGACTCTCGGGATGCCTCCAGATAATAAGCGTGGCCTTCCGGCCCCGCCAATTTCAACCGGTAGGCCATCTGAGCGAGGCTGAACTCGCCGCGCGCGACCTTCAACGCCTCCGGAGAGACCGCGGGTACGATCACGCGGCCGGCCACGCGCGCTCTGCCGCTCCTATCGCGCATCAGCCCTTCCAGGTCATCGGCGACCACGGCCAGGCTGATTCCCATCGAGTCGCCGCGGGCGGATTCGGTAAACTGAATCCCCATCGGCAGGGAACGCCCAGCGTGTGCCGGACGCGACGGAAGCGTGTAATCGATGGTCCAGCCGCGATCCCGCGCCAGTAGCGCGCACGCCCGTTCACTCAGCGCGGAGATCGTCAGCAGCGGCGCTACACCCAGCGACCGCGGCACAGTCGAGCCATCGCACACGTACAATCCTTCGTACACCGACGCGCCACTGGCGCCGCGGAACACCTGGCCTTTGTCGTTGACTACACCCTGCATAGCATCGTCTGCCATCACGCAGCCGCCCAAAGGATGAAGGGTGATCAGGTCGCGGCTGAACACCGTGCTCCAAACCGGATTGATGCGATAACTCCCCCCCAAGGCCCGCGTAGCTTCAGCCAATGTCTGGTTGACTTTCTCGAACACCGGCTGCCGGCCGACGTGCGGCCACTCCAGGCGCAACCGGCCGTTCTCCAGGCGCATGCTGCCGGAACCTCGCTCGTGAGTGGTCACCAGGTACGCCTGTGTGCGATTGGCCGCCTCGTCGTAAGGCCCCAGGAAGACGCTCTCAATCTCGGCTTCGTCCTCGGCCAGCGCTTCGCCGAGGCTCGCTC
>Ga0335078_10005026_pt1 | contig 19558 bp, 16 predicted proteins | sample Lox_Sample_32_FD_206711 | JGI IMG/M metagenome (GOLD analysis project Ga0335078, IMG submission 206711) | Soil microbial communities from Loxahatchee National Wildlife Refuge, Florida, United States - Lox_Sample_3.2 | ecosystem: Environmental > Terrestrial > Soil > Wetlands | place: USA... | reverse complement strand
ATTCTCATCTGGCTGCTGGTGTTGATCGTGGTGCCGCTGCTGTTGCGGTTGCGCCAGTACCAGCAGGAGCGCGTCGACGAAATTCCGTACAGCAAACTGCAGGAACTCGTCGAGGCCGGCGCGGTCAAGAGCGCCTCGATCGAGTCCGGGGCCGGCGCCCTGGAAAAGATCAAGGGTGAGTACGAAACCCCGGGCAAGGACGGGCAGAAGAGCCTCGTCAAATATTCCACCCGGGTCAAGTACGACTCGGACATCCATAAATTCTTCGACGACCACAAGATCTCGCTGGACTTCACCGAGGCGAACCAGTTCTGGATCCAATTCTTCTGGTCGGCGGCGCCGTTCGTGTTGTTTGTCGCCCTGCTCTATTTCCTGTTTGTGCGCCAGATCAAAATCGCCGGCAAAGGCGCCATGAGTTTTGGCAAGTCCCGCGCCCGCATGCTCAGCCGTGACCGCAACAAGGTCACCTTCAAGGACGTGGCCGGCATGCGCGAAGCCAAGGAAGAAGTCGAGGAAATCATCCAGTTCCTCAAGGACCCGAAAAAATTCCAGCGCCTGGGCGGCCGCATCCCGAAGGGCGTGCTGATGGTCGGCCCGCCGGGCACCGGCAAAACGCTGCTGGCCAAGGCCATCGCCGGCGAGGCCGATGTGCCGTTCTTCAGCATCAGCGGCTCGGACTTCGTCGAAATGTTCGTCGGCGTCGGCGCCAGCCGCGTGCGCGACATGTTCGAGCAGGGCAAGAAGAGCGCCCCGTGCCTGATTTTCATCGATGAAATCGACGCCGTCGGCCGGTCCCGCTTCAGCGGCATCGGCGGCGGCCACGACGAACGCGAGCAGACGCTCAACGCGCTGCTGGTGGAGATGGATGGCTTCGACACGCAGGAAGGCGTCATCATCATCGCCGCCACCAACCGGCCCGACGTGCTGGACGCCGCGTTGCTGCGGCCCGGCCGGTTCGACCGCCAAATCGTCATCGACATGCCCGACCTGGTTGGGCGCGGGGAAATCCTCAAGGTGCACGCCCGGGAAGTGAAACTTTCCAAGGACGTCGATTTCAACGTGATCGCCCGCGGCACGCCCGGGTTTTCCGGGGCCGACCTGGCCAACTTGATCAACGAAGCCGCCCTGCTGGCCGCCCGCAACGACAAGAAGGGCGTCGGCATGGAAGAACTCGAAGAGGCCCGCGACAAGGTCCGCTGGGGCCGCGAACGGCGCAGCCGCGTGATGGACGAAAAGGACAAAAAGATCACCGCCTACCACGAGGCCGGCCACGCCGTGGTGATGTTCAAGCTGGAATTTACCGAGCCGCTGCACAAGGTCACCATCATCCCGCGCGGCATGTACCTCGGCGCGACGTTCTCGCTTCCGGAGAAGGACAAATATCACGAGAGCAAGAAACAGTTGCTCGACGAGATCGCCGGTATCATGGGCGGGCGCATTGCCGAGGAAATGATTTTTGGCGATTACACCAGCGGCGCTTCCGGCGACATCAAACAGGCCACGCACATCGCCCGCAAAATGGTCACCGAATGGGGCATGAGCGAGAAAATCGGCATGGTCAACGTCAGCGACCGCGAGGAACACCTGTTCCTCGGCCGCGACCTGTTCCGGCCCCGCGAAGTCAGCGAGCAGACCTCCCGCGAGATCGACGAGGAAGTGCGCACGATCATCGACGGCGCCTACGCCCGGGCAAAAGAAATTCTCACGCACAACCACGACAAACTTGTGGCGCTGGCCGAAGCGTTGCTGGAATACGAGACGCTCGACGCCGCCGAAATCCGCGAGATCGTCGAGACGGGCCGATTGACGCACCCGCCCAAGCACGGCCCCGGATTGTCCGCTTCAGCGACGCCGGCCCCGCAGCCCGAGCCTGCGCCCGACACGAAGAAGCCGGAGATCTATCCGGCCCCCGGCATCGGCCCGTCGCCCGCCAACGCGTAACGGATTGGGCCAACTGCCTTGTCACCCCGAGCGTACCGCCGGGTCTTTGTCGGCTTGCCTGCCGCCGAAATCCGGGGACAGTCTGGAAGACGCAGGCCCTGCGGGCGAAGCGATTTCTTCAGCCCGCTCGTTCCCCGGTTCACGTAATCCCTATCGGCCCTAGCTCAACGTCTCGGCGCTGTAGCGCGCGATCAGCCCCGACCGCACCGCGTGGCGATAGACGCGCGTGAACAGCCAGCAGGCCAGCAAAATGCATCCCAGCGCCAGGGCCGCCCCGATCAGCAGTGTTCCGCCCGAAACCGTGCCGCCGGCGACGATCGCCCGCATCCCCTCAAACACATACGACGGCGGCAGCAGCCGGGAAACGGCCTGCATCCACCGGGGAAGCGTCGAGACCGGATAAAACACGGCGGCAAACGGCGAGAGGATGGCCGGGATCGGCCACACCATCCACTCCGCCGGCGGCCCGAGCCGCAACACCAGGGCGCACCCGATGATCCCCAGCGCGATGCCGAACAGAAACAGGACCAACAAAAACGCCGCCAGCATCGCGCCATAGGCGAACACTGACAGCCCGAACACCAGCCCGGCCAGGACCAACATGACCGCCAGCGCCATCAGGCTGGTGGCCACGCTGATGAGCACCAGCCCGGTCAGATATTGCGGAATCGACAGCGGCGCGGCGAAGATGTTCAGGAAATTGCGCGCCCACACGTCCTCAAAAAACGCCGTGGCCACGCCGTGCATGACCCGGGTGAAAAAGTCCCACAGCAGCACCGCCCCCAGCAACGACGGCACGAACCTCAGGCCCGGCGCGGCGACCGCGCTCAGGTAGCGGGTGATGAACCCCCACAGCAGGATGTCCACCGTCACCCACGCGAACATCGGCAACAGGCGGGCGGGACTGCCGCGCACCAGGTAGAAATGCCGCAGCAGGATCGCCGCGATGGGGCGCCACCGGTTCATGACCGCGCCTGCTCCACGCTCAACGGTTCGCGTGCCACGGCCACAAACAGGTCCTCCAGCGTCTGCAGCCCGTGCTCGGCCGGCAATGTTTTGGGATTTCCCTCCAGCAGGATCCGCCCGCGCGAAAGAAACAGCACGCGGTCGCAGACCTCCTGCACCTCGTACATGTTGTGCGAGGTCCAGAGCACGCCGACGCCCCATTCCGTGGCGAACCGCCGGATGCGCGCGCGGACGTCGCGGGCGGCGGACGGATCGAGGGACGCGGTCGGTTCATCCAGCAGCAACAGGCGGGGCTGGTTGAGCATGGCCTTGGCCAGCGCCACGCGCGTTTGTTCCCCCGAGGAGAGCACGCCGCACTTGGTGTCCCGGAAGGGTTCGAGGTCGAACTGCTCCAGCAGCGCCGACACGCGTTCCGTCAGTCCCCGGACGCCGTAGAGCAGGCCGAACACGCGCAGGTTCTGGGCGACAGTCAGGTTGCCGGGCAGCGGCGCGTAAACCGCGGCGAAATTGGTCCGGCCCAGCGCGAGCGACCGGTGCGCGGCGAGGTCGATTCCCTCGATGTGGATGGCGCCGGAGTCGGGTTCGAGCACGCCGAGGACCATGTTGATGGTGGTGGTCTTGCCGGCGCCGTTCGGGCCGAGCAAGCCGACGATTTCGTTGGGGCCGACGTCAAAGGAAATACCGTCCACGGCGGTCTTGTTGCCGTAGCTCTTGCGCAATTGCCGGATGGATAGTGTCTCGGGCATCGCGGGCGTGTTCCTGTGCCGGTTGCGACGCCACTATCGGAAATCCGCGGCGGGTTGGCAATCGGATTAGAGGCGCGGGCCGGACCGTTTCAGGGCTTTCGCGTCAGAGGATCGAGCGGACGACCCCGCCTTCCACGCGCAGGGCGGCGCCGCTGGTGGCCGAAGAGAGCGGGCTGGCCACAAACGCCACCAGCGCGGCGACTTCTTCCGGCGTGGCGAACCTCTGGAGCAACGAACCGGGCCGCATGGTCTTGAAAAATTCCTTCTCCACGTCCTGCGGGCGGATCTGCTTCGCTGCGGCGATCTGGTCGACAAATTTCTCGACGCCCTCCGACCGTGTCGGGCCGGGGAGGATGGAGTTGACGGTCACGCCCGTGCCCGCCAGGGTTTCGGCCAGGCCGCGCGCCAGGGCCACCTGCATGGTCTTGGTCACGCCGTAATGGATCATTTCCGCCGGGATATTGACCGCCGACTCGCTGGAGATGAAAATGATCCGGCCCCAATTCCGTTTTTTCATGGCGGGCAGATACTGCCGGCTCAGCCGCACCCCGCTCATGAAATTGGTCTCGATGAGTTTCATCCAGTCCTCATCGGAAATCTGCTCGAACGGTTTGAGTTCGTACTGGCCGAGGTTGTTGACGAGAATGTCGACGTCCGGCACCGCTTGAAGGCATTGGGCGATCCCGGGACTCCGGCTGAGATCAGCCGCGAGGCCTGTCACGTTCGCGCCGGGAAGCTCCGACTTCAGGCGGCCCAACGCCTCGTCCACGCGCGCCTGGGTCCGGCCATTGACCACCACCGCCGCGCCTTCCCGGGCCAGCGTCCCGGCGATGGCGTAACCGATGCCCGCCGTCGAACCGGTCACCAACACCCGTTTTCCCTTCAGTTGCAGGTCCATGGAATCACCTCCGTGAAAGAGTTCAGCGGTCGATCAGCGGCAATGTGCCGCCGTGCAGGAAATCGCTGACGAAAGGACGGGCCAGGAACTCATTCGGAAAACCGAGGTCGATCCGGCTGACTTCATCGAGCCGTTGGGCCGCTTCGGGCGGCAGAGGCGCATCGACACAAGCGAGGTTGTCTTTGATCTGGGACAGTTTGCGGGCCCCGATGATCGGGATGACGCCGGGCCGCTGGCGCAGCCAGTTCAACGCGACCTGGGCCGGCGAACAGCCCAGTTCCCGCGCCACGGCGACCACCGTGTCGGCAATCGCCCGGGTCCGGTCGTTCAGCGGGACGAACCCGGAGACTTTATCGAGCCGTTTTTCCTCGGCGCCCGGTTTGGCGTATTTGCCCGTGAGAAAACCGCTGGCCAGGGGCGACCAGGCGGCGACGCTCAGGCCCAGTGACCGGGCCATGGGGAGCAACTCGCGTTCGGGCGTGCGTTCAATCAGGCTGTACTCGATTTGCAGGCCGACAAACGGCGTCCAGCCGCGCAGTTCGGCCATCGTGTTCGCGCGCGCCACCAGCCAGGCGGGCATGTCGGAAATGCCCACGTAAAGCACCTTGCCGGCCCGCACCAGGTCGTCCAGCCCGCGCATGACTTCTTCGATGGGCGTGAGCGAATCCCAGGCGTGCACCCAGTACAGGTCCACGTACTCCAGGCCGAGGCGCTTCAGGCTGCCCTCGAGGGCCTGGACCATGTTCTTGCGATGGTTGCCGCCCGCATTCGGGTCGCCGGGCCGCGCGTTGAACGAATACTTCGTCGCCACCACGAACCGCTGCCGTTCCGCCCCGGCAAATTCGCCGACCATTTTCTCGCTCGTGCCGTTGGTGTACCCGTCGGCCGTATCGAGAAAATTCCCGCCCGCCGCGGCGTACGCGTCGAAAATGGCCCGGCTCTCGTCCTTGGTCGAGCCCCAGCCCCAATCTTCTCCGAACGTCATCGTCCCCAGGCAAAGCTCGGAGACGCGCAGCCCGCTGTGTCCCAATAACCTGTATCTCATGGTCGTTCCTCCTTCGCCGGTCCCCGCTCAGTGGCGCGGGAACGATTCCTCCGGCACAATCTCCAGCGACTTCTTTTCCGTGCGATGCAGCACCGTCAATGTCGAACGCACCCCGATGGCCACGTCCGTCAGATGACGATGGAGATCGTCGATCCCGGACAACGCTTCGCCGTTAAACGCCACAATCACGTCACCTTCCTCCAGGCCCGCGTCGCGCGCCGGGCTGTCCGGCTCGACGGAGACCACGAGAATGCCCCGCGTCTTCGTCAGTTGATGGTGACGGACGAAACGCCGGGGCAGGTCGATGGTCTGTCCCGCAAAACCAAGATACCCCCGCCGCACCTTCCCGTCGCGCATCAACAGGCCGACGACCCATTTGGCCGTGTCGATCGGCACCGCGAAGCAGATGCCCTGGGCGGGCAGGATCACGGCCGTATTCACGCCGATGACCTCGCCACGGGCGTTGACCAGCGGACCGCCCGAGTTGCCCGGGTTCAACGCGGCGTCGGTCTGGATGATGTTGTCGATCAACCGCCCGGATTGCGACCGCAACGAACGGCCCAGCGCGCTGACCACGCCGGCGGTCACGGTCGTCTGGAACCCGTACGGATTGCCCACGGCCACGACGAGCTGGCCGACGCGCAACGACCGCGACTCGCCCAGCGCCGCCGGCACAAGGCTCGGCGCATCGGCGCGGATCACCGCCAGGTCCGTGTCCGGGTCGTCGCCCACGAGCCGGGCGCCAAACCGCTGGCCGTCGGTGAACGTCACGTCGATCCGGTCGGCCCGGCTGACGACGTGGCTGTTGGTCAGGATGAACCCGTCCTGCGCGAAGACAAATCCCGAGCCGCTGCCGTGTTCGGTGTGGCGCGAGTTGTGATGACGCCGGTGTTCGACATCGATTTTCACCACCGACGGGCTGACCGTTTCCGCCGCCGTCACCACCGCGCGCGAGTACGCGTCCAGCAGGCCGTCCTCCACGGGCGACACCGGCCCTTGTTGGGGCCGGGCCGCGCCGTTGGCCGCGTCGGCCGCCGACACGTCGGCCAGTGGAACAGTTTTAAAAAATGACCGCATGACTTCTTTCCTTCCCGCAGATTAACGCCGCATGATCTTGAACGCAAAATTCGGCCCAAACCCGCCAAAGACCGCCATCTGGATCCAGACCATCGCCAGCGATTCCAGGTAGCGGGCCATCGCCAGGGCGCCGTTGTCCACAACTTCAAATCCGAGTTCTTCCGCGAGTTTGGCGACGGCCGTTTTGGCCGCCGCATCGTCGCCGCAGATGAACATCACGGACCGCTCCGCGCCGTAACGCGGGTTGGCCATGTTGGCCGCGCCGGTGGTGTTGAACGCCTTGACCACTCGCGCGCCTTTGGCCCAGCCGGCTACCTGCTCGCACGCCGACGGCCCCGCGCCGGTGTCCAGGCCGGACAAATCGGGCTTCAGCGGATTGGTGCAATCGACCACGATTTTGCCGGCCAAATTGCCGGCCGCCTTGATGGCTTCCTCGGTGGCCGGCCATGGCGTGGCCAGCACGACGACTTCCGCGTCCCTGGCCGCTTCCGGAATGGCCGCCGCCCGCGCCGTCGGGCCCGCCGCTTCGAGCAACGGCTTGATTTTCTTGTCCGCCGGATTGCGCACGCCGAACGTGACCATGTGACCGTTCTTCGCCCATCGTGTTCCCAACGCGCCGCCCACGTTCCCCGCCCCCAAAATCGCTATTTTCATATGGTCTCGCTGTTTTCCTTTTCCAGTTAGATGACAAAGTAGGCGACAAGTTGCAGGCCTTCAAGGGTGGTGCCCCGGAATGCAGGCAAACAAACGCTAGGGACAATTCCCCACGGCGACGACAGGGCTTCGTCCATAGGCCAGCAGGCCAATGACCCGCTTTTCAATGTCCAGGATGAGGATTTGGTTTCCTCCTTCGAAGATCACTTTGTTGCCCGGCAGCACGGTGGCATTGTTCATTGAGAAGCTGACAAACGGCGTTTCGAGCGCCAGATGAAGTCTCTCACCGGTTCCAGCCTTGGTGGCTCGCAGACCCTCCACCGGCCAGAAGCCGGTCCGCACATCCCAGTCCCGATCAGATGGAGGTCGTAGGTCTGCGGTAACATGTCGCAGCAACCACGCCTTCTGTATTGATTCCTGGCCGTTGGTGCTCGGCGAAATGACACCGGCCGGTAAAATATTTGATGGATAAATATCCGCCGGCAGGACCTGAGGCAAGTCTCGTAGAAGCAATACATCGTTCGCTTCCCGTGACGATCTGTAGGCCCAGAGATCGATGTTCGTCCACCAATCGCCAGGACCTAGAAACAGTCCCGTGTCGTAGTTGGTCAAGCCGGCATCCACCAACTTTTGAAGATTTGAACCATTCGCGCAGATCCGGTAAACCCCACCATCGTTTGGGTCGATGAAGTACACGACGGCGTGAACGTCGCGGGCAAATTGTAGAGAAGGATCGCGCGATACCTTGGTGTACAAATCGATGCTGCCGGCAGACAGGTAGAGTGGAACAAGCACGGCATACGAGGCCGTTTGGGCAATCAACGATGCGAAGGCAGATGTTCGTCCCCGGTTTGGCTTGTCCTTAAGAATCCACAGACAAAACGGCCACTCCACCACCACTGAAAGCAGCCACGATCCAATGCCGGTCAACCACAGAGCCCACAAAACGTGGTAGAAGCCCTCCTCGCCCATGAATGCGGATTGAAAATGGTAGGACAAAAGCCCAATGCACGCATTTCCCGCGATCATCGATGTATAGTTTGCTGGCACCATGATCAGGATTGATCGAAGCTTTCGCACACGAAACAGCCAGGCGATCAGCAGTCCCTCCCCGAGGCCGACCAGCGCGTTTCCGATGAACAGATGAAATACTCCCAACCACATCATCGGCGTGCCTGCATCCGCGAAAGCGGCCGTGGGAAACAGGAGGAGCCCCAGGATGAGGCAACGTACAAAGCGCGAAGAGTTCCGCTTCATGAGATGACAATCTAACAGATGAACAGCTCAGGCTGCACTTGAAAACATAGCCCCACAGAGCAATTTTCATTTAAGCGTGACCGCTTCGGGCGTACACTTTGGGTGTGGCGACGAAATTTCACTGGGACAGGACGCGCACGCAGATCATGGGGGTGCTGAACGTGACGCCGGACTCGTTTTCCGACGGCGGGAAGTTTCCCGACGTGGAGCAGGCGGTGGCGCACGCGCGCGCGATGGCGGAGGCGGGCGCGGACATCATCGACGTGGGCGGCGAAAGCACGCGGCCCGGGGCGGCGCCGGTCAGCGCGGAGGAGGAATCACGGCGGGTGATGCCGGTGATCGAACGGCTGTCGGGCCTGCTTGTGTCTATTGATACGACCAAAGCGGCGGTGGCCGAACGGGCGCTGGCGGCGGGCGCGCGCATCGTCAACGACATCGGCGCGCTGGGGTTTGACCCGCGGATGGCGGAGGTGGTGCGCGACTTCGGGGCGGGCCTGGTGTTGATGCACATGAAGGGGACGCCCCAGACGATGCAGGCCGACCTGCATTACGGGGACGTGGTGCGCGACGTGCGCGGGTTTTTGGCGGTGCGGGTGGCTTCGGCGGTGGACCAGGGGATTGAAAAAGGGCAGATTGCCATTGACCCGGGCATCGGGTTTGGCAAGACTGTCGAGCACAACCTGCGATTGCTCGCGCACCTGGAGGAATTTCAGTCGCTGGGATGCGCCGTGATGGTCGGCACGTCCCGCAAGGCGTTCATTGGCAGCGTCCTGCGCCGGCAACCGCACGAACGGGCCTGGGGCACCGCCGCGACGGTCGCCTGGGCGGTGGCGCACGGGGCCAGCGTGGTGCGGGTGCACGACGTGGCGGAGATGGCGGACGTGGCGCGCATGATCGAGGCCATCCGGGGCGCGCAGTAGATCAAAGACGGCATGGAACCCGTTGTCGATTTTATAGGCAGCTCGTGGAAGGCGGCATTCGAAATCCTGCTGCTGGCGGCGGCCATTTATTATCTGCTGCTGCTGTTTCGCGGCACCCGCGGCGCGTCGGTGCTGACCGGGTTCATCATCCTGCTGCTCGGCGTGGCCGGGGTCACCCAGATTTTCCAACTCGACGTGATCAACTGGATCCTCGGCCGGTTCCTGACCTTCCTGGCCATCGCCGTGCTGGTCATTTTCCAGCCCGAACTGCGCCGGGCCCTCGCCCAATTGGGCAGCCGCTACCCGTTCACCAGCCCGCGCCTGCGATTTGAGCTGATCGACGTGCTGGTGGAAACGGCCCGGTCGCTCTCGCAGAAACGCTGCGGCGGGCTGATGGCCGTGGAACGCGAGATCGGGTTCCGCGGCGTGGCGGAAACCGGCGTGCCGGTGGAAGCCAAGGCCACGGCTGAATTGTTGACGACGATTTTTTTCCCGAACACGCCGCTGCACGACGGCGGCGTCGTCCTGCGCGGCGACCGCATCGCTTCCGCTGCCTGCGTGTTTCCGTTGACGCAACGCCAGGGACTGAGCGCCAGCGTCGGCATGCGCCATCGTGCGGCGATCGGGTTGACCGAGGAGACCGACGCGGTGGTGGTGGTGGTCAGCGAGGAGACCGGGGAAATCTCCGTGGCGCACCGGGGGCACCTGGTGCAGGGGCTGGATCCCGACGGCCTGCGGGAGTTCCTCTCCACGACGCTGGCGCCGAGCGGCCGCAAGGAGGGCCGGGCCGGCGAACTCCTGCGACGGGCGGTCGGCAGCCTGTTCGCGCGCGAAGCGGCCCGGGGCGCGCAGGAGAGCTTCAATGAACCGCCGGAAACGTTGCACGAAGCGGGCGGCATCGGCGATCCGCAGCCGCTGGACGAGGACCGGCCGCAGAAGGAGGCAGGCCACTGATGCCGTGGTTGACGAACAACGCCGGGCTGAAAATCGCCTCGCTCGTGCTGGCCACGGTCATCTGGATCGTGGTCAAAAACGTGACCAGCGACTGGCGCATCGTCGATAACGTGCCCGTGGAAATCAAGACCCGGCCCGGCCTGACCGTGCTGCAGACCAGCGCCGCCACCGTCAGCGTCACCGTCCAGGGCACGCGCGAAGACGTCCGCCAGGTCACGCGCCAGGACTTGTCCGCGGTGATTGACCTGACGCGCGATCCGCGCACCGGGGATTTCACCGTTCAACTCGGGCCGCGGTTGATCCGGCATTCCCGCCGGGTGCAGATCATCCAAATCGAGCCGGCGCAGGTGACGGTGGGCATTGACGCGCTCGTGCAGCGGACCCTGCCCGTGTCGCCGCAATTCACCGGCGAACTGCCGTCGGCGATGCGGATCGAACGCGTGCTGGTGACGCCCGAGACCGAATCACTCCAGGGACCAAAGACGCTGTTGGACAGCATGAACTCCGTGCCGACGCTGCCGATTGACCTGACCGGGCGGCGCACGTCGTTTCGCGAACGGGTGGAGTTGACGCCGCTGCAGTATCCGTCGGCCGCGGCGTCGCGCCACTGGGTCGAAGTGGACGTGCGCATCGGCGTTGCGCCCTCGGTTGACAGCGGCTCGGAACACAGTGTAGAACAGAGGCCGTGAGCCAGCCGACCAACGCCAAGAAGCTTTTCGGCACCGACGGTGTCCGCGGCATCGCCAATGTCGAACCGGTGACGGCCGAGACGGCGTTGAAGCTGGGCCGCGCCGCCGCCCACGTGTTTCGGGCCCGTTCCCCGGTGGCCAAGGGACACGGCCGCCACAAGATCGTCATCGGCAAGGACACCCGCCTGAGCGGGTACATGCTGGAAAACGCCATCGCGTCCGGCATTCTTTCGATGGGTGTGGACGTGCTGTTGATCGGCCCGTTGCCGACGCCCGGCGTGGCCTATATCACCCGGTCGTTGCGGGCCGACGCGGGCATCGTGCTCACCGCTTCCCACAATCCCTACGAGGACAACGGCATCAAATTTTTCCGGGACGACGGTTACAAACTGGATGACGCGATTGAAAAGCAGATCGAGGACCTGGTGTTCAGCGGGGCCATCGAGAACATCCGTCCCACCGCCGGGGAGATCGGCAAGGCGATGCGCATCGACGACGCGCTGGGCCGCTACGTGGAGTTTGCCAAGGCGGCGTTCCCCAAGGGCCGCACGCTGGAAGGCCTTCGGGTGATCGTCGACGCCGGCAACGGCGCGACCTACAAGAGCACGCCCTGCGTCCTGCGCGAACTGGGCGCGGAAGTGACCGTGCTGAACAATACGCCCGACGGCATGAACATCAACAAAGGCTGCGGCAGCACCTACCCCGAAGTCATCTGCGCCGCCGTGCGCGACCGCGGCGCCGACGTTGGCATCTCGCACGACGGCGACGGCGACCGCGTCCAGCTCTGCGATGAGAACGGCGTGCTGGTGGACGGCGACGACGTGCTGGTGATCGCCGCGCTGGATTGGATGTCCCGCGGCGAACTGAAGAAGAACACCCTGGTGGCCACGGTGATGAGCAACCTGGGCATCGATTACACCATCCGCAAGGCCGGCGGCCAGGTCGTGCGCACCCAGGTCGGCGACCGCTATGTAATCGAACGGATGCTCCAGGACGATTGCAACGTCGGCGGCGAACAATCCGGCCACATGATCTTCCGCGATTTCAGCACGACGGGCGACGGCATCGTCAGCGCGCTGCAGGTGCTGCGCATCATCATGGAGACGGGCAAACCGTTGAGCAAACTGCGCGAGGTGGTCACCAAATTCCCGCAGGTGGTCGTCAACGTCAAGGTCCGGGAAAAACCGGCCTGGGAGACGATGCCCGACGTGCTTCAGTTGGTCAAAGAGACGGAAGCGAAGCTCGGCGGCGACGGACGCGTGTTCCTGCGGTACTCGGGGACGGAACCGAAGGCGCGGTTGCTGATCGAGGGCCGCGACGACAACCAGATCAAGGCGTTTGCCGAGGCGATTGCCGCTCGCATCCGGGAAAAAATTGGTGCATCTTAGGGCGTTCTTTCGCGCCGGCTTGGCGTGCCGGCCAACAACATAAGAAAGGGTCGCAGCTATGAAAATTTTCATCGATACGGGAGAGATCAAGGAAATCCGCGAAGCCGCCGCCATGGGCCTGCTCGACGGAGTGACCACCAATCCGTCGCTCGTGGCCAAGGCGGGCAAACCGTTCAAGGAACTGTTGCAGGAAATCGTCGCCATCGTCGACGGCGATATTTCGGCGGAGGTCATCTCGCTTCAGGCCGACGCAATGGTGGCCGAAGGCGAACAGCTCGCGAAAATCCACAAGAACATCGTCGTCAAAATCCCGCTCATCCCCGAGGGATTGAAGGCGATCAAGATCCTCAAGACCAAGGGCATCCGGGTCAATTGCACGCTGTGTTTCACCGCCGTGCAGGCGCTGCTGGCCGCCAAGGCCGGCGCGTACATCATCAGCCCGTTCATCGGCCGCATCGACGACCGCGCCGAACGCGGCATGAACCTGATCGAGGAAATCCGCACCATCTACGACAACTACGGCTACAAGACGATGATCCTCGCCGCCAGCATCCGCTCGCCGTTGCACGTGAAGGAATGCGCCCTGGCCGGGGCCGATATCGCCACGATCCCGTTTACGGTGCTGATGGAGCTGGCCAAAAACCCCCTGACCGACGCCGGCCTGAAGAAGTTTTTGGACGATTGGGAGAAGGCCAAGAAGTAGTCACCCGGCCGCGGCCAGGCACTTGGGGCAGAGACAATCGTCGTGGGGGGCTTGCAACTTCTCGCGCGCCGCCGCGCTCAGTTTCACGCCGTCACACCAGCAGTCTCCCGGCTGGCAGGAAAACGGTCCCCCGCAGGCCGCGCAGGATTTTACCCTGGCAAACGCGTCGCGCGGGCCCGTCCATTCAAACAGGTCAGGGTGAATCAGGCGCGCCAGCAGGGCGGTCCCGTCCACGACGCGCGGACCGGGCCGGGCGAAATAGGAATTGGCGTCGACGGCAAAAACGCGGCCTTGTTTGACGGCGGGAATTTCGGTCCAGCCGGCGCGGTGAAACAGTTGGCCCGTTTGCTCGATGGCCGCGGCCAGTTTGAACCCGCACGGGGTGATCACCAACACCTCGGGCGCCCAATCCACCACCGCTTCCCACGGCACGCGGACGGAATCCGCGCCCCGCCGGGACAACGAGTCAATGCCGCCCGCCAGGTCCACCATCTCCGGCATCCAATGGCCCGCGCCGTAGGGCGGATCGACCCATTCCAGGCAGAATACCCGGGGCCGATGGGGCGCGGCGCTTGCCCTGGCGGCGATAAAATCCAGCCGCGCGCGACCCTCGGCAATGATCGCTTCCGCTTTCTCCAACGTGCCCGTGACGCGAGCGATCTCACGCAGGTTCTCGAATATCTGGCCGAGCGACTTCGGGGTCAGCCAGATGATCTCCGGCTTCTTGGGCAGCGACTGGAGCACACGGGAAATTTCGTTGCCGGACGGCGCGCAGACCTGGCAAAGGTTTTGGGTCAGGATCAGGTCGGGCGCGAGTTCCCGAAGCAGGGGTTCGTCCACTTCGTAAAGGCTCGCGCCGGCGCGCATCCGTTCGCTCACGGCGGCGTCGATTTCGCGAAGACTCATTGTTTCGAGGGGAAGAGCGGGGCGGACGACGACGGGTTTGGCTCTGATCTCCGGCGGGTAATCGCATTCGTGGGTGATGCCCGCCAGTTGATCGGCCAACCCGAGCGCGCACACCATTTCCGTGGCGGACGGCAGGAACGAAACAATGCGGGGCCGTGGCAACGCGCCGTTCTCCTCAACGGGGAGGGCGAGGCTCCTGCCGAGCCTTGGGCGCCTCCGGCTCGCCGGGAGGCTCGCCCTCCCGGGTTCGCGTCAGATCCGTGTACACAAATCCTTCGCGCTCGACTGTCTCGCCGACGCGGACCGTGACGGGGTTCCGAAACATGGGGCCATCATAGCAGAAGGTGTGGAACTCGCCAGACTCGGCGCAGGGATCGACCTCGGGAGGCAGCGAGTCGAGCAGCTTGACGTCAAACTCCGCCCCGGCCAGCGCGCGCGGCACGCGTTTCGGGTCCAGGCAAACGATCCGGGCGCGCAATCCAGCCGCGATCATCTGCCGGGCCAGCACACGCGTGTCCAGGCCCCACAGCGGAAACAGCGGCGCCACACCCGTGTCCGCCATGAGCGTTTCGCGATAGGCCCGGACGTCGGCCAGATACAGGTCACCGTACGCCACCGCATCCACCTGGCGCTCCAGCCTCAGCCAGCGCAGGGAATCTTTCATCGATTCCTCGTACTTCGCGTTCGAACAGGGCCAATCGAGATAGACGTTGTACCAGGGCAGTCCCGCGGCCTTGGCCTGGGCCAGCGCCAGCGGCTCGCGCACCCCGTGCATCGAGACGCGGCCCCAATGCGGCACCACCGCGGTGGCCAGGCCGACCACCTCGACGGATGGATCGTTGCGGAGCACGTGCAAGGCCCAGGCCGAGTCCTTGCCCGTGCTCCACGAAACGACCACTTTGCGTTTGATTGGTGACGCCATCAAAACATCGCGCGGCCACCGGCATAAAACACACGGCCCAGCGCGGGGTAACCTTCGACTTCCTGATAATGATCGTCGAGCAGGTTTTCCATCCGCCCGAACACCTGGAAATGCCGGGTCACGTCCGCCGTCAACCCGATGTCCCATTTGACGTAGCCCCCGTTGCGGACGGTGGCAAACGTGACCGGGTCGAGGTCGTCGCGCGGCCCGACCAGCGTCGCATCCGTGTGCAACAGGAAACGCTGGAAGAACCGCCAGTCCGCTCCCGCCGCGCCCGAATGCTCCGGCCGGCGCAACAGCGCGGAGCCGGTGGTGAGGTCCCGGGCCTCGATCAACCAGGTGTAATTGGCCCACAACGTCAGGTTTGTCACCGGCGTGGCTTGCGCGGTCACCTCCAGTCCGCGGGTGCGCGCGTGGTCGACGTTGTCCAGTGTGAACGTGTTGGTGTTGGGAACGGCGGCGAACTCGATCAGGTCGTGGATGTAATTCTCGAAGTAGCGCGCGCTGACCGTCGCGTGCGAGGTGACGTCCTGTTCCACGCCCGCGTCCCAGCCGAGGCTCTTCTCGGGTTTCAAGTCCGGGTTGGGAAAGAAATCGAACGCGGGCTCGGCCAGGTAGAGGTCGCTGAGCGTGGGCGGCTTGAATCCCGTGCCGCCGGAGGTCTTCAGCCGCGTGCCCGTCTCGTCGAACCGCAGCACGGCCGAGCCGCGACACGTGACGTCGCCGCCGAATTGCGATTGCTCGTCACCGCGCACGCCGGCGGTCAGGTCGAGGCGCTGGAAAAACGTCGCCCGGTCCTCGGCGTAGCCGGCCTCCGTGTCCACGCTCTTGTCAAACGGCGTGGCGCCGGACAGGTGAAACGACCCGCGGTCATCATACCAATCGCCCCCGACAATGAGCGTGTTCCAGTCGGCCAGGCAGAACGTGTTCTGCCACTCCGCCTGGACCAGATCGGACCGCGAAGCCGAGGCGTTGGCCGGCGAGCCGAGATCGATCAATTCCTCGTGCGTCTCCGCCACGAAAAAATCCTGCCGCCACCAGTCCGTCACCTGCCAGTCCAGGCCCGGCCGGGCGAAGAGAATCTCGTCGTGCAGGCGCTCGGTCCGGCTCGAGACCACGCCGTTGGTGACCGCGCCCGGTTCGCCGGCGTCGGCCTTGGCGTAGAGCAGCGTGGTGTCCACGCGCACGTTGTCGGACACCCGGTCCCCGAGCGTGACGCTGGCGTTGAGGTCGTCGAAGTCGCTGTTCGGAAGCTGGTTGTCCGTGGACTCGTGCCAGACCGACCCCGCCGCGCTGAAATTGCTCCAGGACCCGGAGGCGCCGGCCATTTCGCGGATGGTATTGTACGAGCCCGCTTCCACCGCCACGGACCCTTCCGGCGGGCCTTCGCCCTTTCGCGTGACGATGTTGACCACGCCCCCGAGAGCGTCGGCCCCGTACAACGTGCTCTGCGGGCCTTCGACGACCTCGATGCGGTCGATCTGTTCCGGCATCAGATTGGCCAGCGTGACGAACCCGTTGATCGGGTTGTTGAACCGCGCCCCGTCCAGCAGGAACAGCGTCTGGTTCGAGTTCAATCCCCGCATGAACACGGAAGTCTGGCCGCCGGGCGGCCCCGACTGCACCACAGCCACGCCCGGCACCGCCCGCAACGCGTCCGGCAACGACCGGACCTGGGCCTGGTCGAGCTGGTTGCTGGTGATGATGGTCACGTCGCTGCCGGTGGATCTCACCGGGGTGGGCAAACGGTCCGCGGTGACGACGATTTCCGGCAGACGGTTGGTGACGACGGCGTCGGACGGTTGTTGGGAATAAACGGCGGCGGGCGCGGCGATAATCGCGCCCAGACAGATGAGACGGCGAAGCATGACGGTTCTCCTTTGGTTCGAAGGATGACTGCGTGGTCCGCGTCAGCCGTTATTCTGACTCCCGGCCTCAAGCCTGTGCCTCGCCTTCTCCGTTGGGATGGCTGTGCCCCGAAGGTTTTCGGGGTGAGGGTTCGTAGCCGGTTACAGCAGCGCCACTGTCGCCGATTCTCACGGCGTTCCCTGCGCCGACGCGTTTTTACCCCGAATGCTTTCGGGGTGAGACAAGAACGTCTCAAAGAACTGCCGCGCACGCTAGCAGAACCAACCGGCAAGGAAAAGAAAATTCAGTCCCAATTCCCCTGGAGGGCCCGCTCAGACGTCGGCAACCAGGTCGCGGACGCGGACTTTCAGGGCCTTGGCCAGTCTCGTCAGGGCATCCAGGGAGATGTTGGTCTCGCCGCGCTCCACTTCGCCGACGTAGTTCGGGTGAAGATCAGCCAGTTCGGCAAGTTTCTCGTGTGTCAGGCCGGAGCTTTTCCGATACAGCCGGAGCGTGTCGCCAAGTCGTTTGCGATGTCGAAGGATAATCGCCACGGGGGGCAAGCAAACGTAAAAACACCTTTTTTCGCCACAGTTTATAACTTGTGATTTTTCTCTTGCGCTCCTACGAGGGCCTGTGCATACTCGCACTCACGGTGAGCCAAGAAGGTTCTTGGCAGGAGAGAAGAAAGGGGATGAATGCGACGCTTTCTTCTTTTGCTGTTGGCGGTGGGCGGCTGGGGGATCACAAGCGGCGGCCCGGTGCGAAGCGGCCAGGTGTTTGCCCAGGATGCTGCGATCACCAATCTGGATGAATTGGCGCAGGAGGCATACTCGGAAAGCCTGTACCTGCCCTGGACTGCGCCCTGGCAGTGGGAGGCATTTTCGGGTTGGGCCGGGGAACCGCTTTGGGTGGATTGCTCGAGATTGCCTTGCGACACGCTGCTGGCTTCATCCACGAACCTGGGCGCGAGCGCGCCTTGCTATGGTGTGGCGGTCGCGACGGTGCGGCTGACGAAGAACATCCTGACCGGCCAGATTCAGATCGAATCGGGTTCGACGACGGACGTTCTGGCACGGCTTGCCGCGCCGGGCGGTTATCAGCCCGGCCAGGGATCGTCCCAGGATGAAGAAGTCTGGCGGATGTGGTTGGAAGCCACCAACTGCCCTGCCTGCTGGGGAATCACCGGCGCGTTTCCGCCGCCGATTGTCACCTTGAACGCCCTCCTGGCCAACGCCAGCGAGTACGCCGCCTACGAGAGCAACGCCGAAGCGCAAGCGGAAGCCGAACAAGCCCGCGCCGCCGCCGCCGCCGCCCGGCGCTCCGAGGACGATTTCGAGCCGATGGACGACGGCAGCGACCCGTGCCTCATCACCAACGACGCCGCCCCATTCTCCGTAGTCAGCATTTCCCAGGGCACCAACCAATGGACAACCATCACCTGGCAGAGTTGCACGGACCACGTTTACGTGGTCTACTCGGCTGCGGTGCCTTCCACACAGACCACGTGGAGCGTCCAGGCCGTGATGACAGGCGGGATCGGGACAACGAGTTGGACGGACCAGACAACGCCCGGCGTCTCGAACCGGTTCTACCGCGTGGAGCGGTTCGACCCCACGTACAGCACGGTGGACGACGGCATACCGGATTGGTGGAAAGTGGAGTACGGCTTTTCGGTAACCGATGACACCGTGGCCGCCGCCGACCCGACCGGCGATGGGCTGGACAATTACGTGAAATACCAGTTGGATTTGGACCCGCTGATTTACGTGGAGCCGTTTGGCATGATCGTCAACGGAGGCGCGCCGTACACGCCATCGCTGACGATACCGATCCAGTCGGTGACGAATTTTCCGAGCGTGAGGGTCAGCCTCGACCCGTTGATGAGCAATGCGACGGTGCTGGCCTTCTCCGGCGGGTCGGTCAATTACACCATGCCCGATAACGGCGATGGTTTGTATTACCTGTATTTGCAGTACGTGGATGCGACGGGCGAACCGCAAGGCGTGGTGCAGACAGCCACGCTCACGCTTGATCGGTTGCCGCCTGTGGTGTCGATCACTTCGCCGGCCAGCAACGCGGTGATCAATCAGGCATTCATCACGTTGCAGGCCACGGCGGCGGATCCTGATCCGACCGTGCCGGACGGCATGCGCCCGGTGAATCTCTGGATCAATGGACAGCCCTGCTTCAATCGGGCCGGGACGAATATGGTGATCCAACGGATGCCCGTGCCGTTGGGGACAAATGCTTTTTCGGTCACGATCCTGGCGACGGATTTGGCGGGCAATTCGAACCAAGTGACGCAGACCTGGACGGTCAATCCCGGCGGCGCGACGAACGGGCCGGCCATTTCCGCTGTGAACCTTGTGCCCGACAATGGCACCAACGGCGTGACCACGTTGCCGGAGTCGGCGCAATTGTGGTTGCAGGGCACTGTGAGCAATGCGAACGCGATTGTCACCGCGAGCGTCAACGGCGGCACCCCGATGGCAATGACGGTTGCCGGTAACAAGTTCGGGCAGATGTTGCCGCTCCAATCCGGCACCAATACCGTGATGCTTGTCGCCTCCGATCTGGCGGGCAACGCCACGACGAACAAGTACACCGTCGTCAACGCCAACCGGTTCCAGGCGGTGATCAC
>Ga0335078_10005025_pt1 | contig 19560 bp, 15 predicted proteins | sample Lox_Sample_32_FD_206711 | JGI IMG/M metagenome (GOLD analysis project Ga0335078, IMG submission 206711) | Soil microbial communities from Loxahatchee National Wildlife Refuge, Florida, United States - Lox_Sample_3.2 | ecosystem: Environmental > Terrestrial > Soil > Wetlands | place: USA... | reverse complement strand
GCGTCTCCGCTAGCCGGGGCGCTGCCTCGGGCAGCCGGTGCCCCCAGCGCGCGGCGAAGGCGGCCTCCACCGCCGCGCCGACGCGGTAGATGCGGTCATCGGCGAGCACGGGCGCCATGATCTGCAGACCGACGGGCAGCCCATCCTCATCCGCGAGCCCGCACGGCACCGACAGGGCCGCGTTGCCCGCCAGGTTGGACGGGATCGTGCACAGGTCGGCGAGGTACATGGCCATCGGATCGTTCGCGCGCTCGCCTATCGGGAAGGCGGTGGTCGGCGTCGCGGGCGAGACAAGCACATCGACCTGGCCGAACGCGGCGTCGAAGTCCCGCGAGATCAGCGTGCGCACCTGTTGCGCCTTGCCGTAGTAGGCGTCGTAGTAACCGCTGGACAGCGCGTAGGTGCCGAGCATGATCCGGCGCTTGACCTCGGCACCGAACCCGGCGGCGCGGGTGCGGGACATGACTTCCTCGGCGCTGCGGGTGCCGTCGTCTCCCACCCGCAGCCCGTACCGCATGCCGTCGAAACGGGCCAGGTTAGATGAGCATTCGCTCGGCGCGATCAGGTAGTAGGCGGGCAGGGCGTAACGGAAGTGGGGACACGACACTTCGATGATCTTGGCGCCCGCCGACTCCAGTACCTCGACCGCATCCTGGAACCTGGCGAGCACGCCGGGCTGATAGCCGTCGCCGCGGAACTCTGTCACCACGCCGATCGTCATGCCGCTGACGTCCGGGTGCCTCGCCGCCTCCAGCACCGGCGGCACCGGCGCATTGATCGACGTGGAGTCGCACGGATCATGCCCGGAGATGGCCTCATGCAAGAGGGCAGCGTCGAGCACCGTCCTGGCGAGCGGCCCAGGTGTGTCGAGCGATGACGCAAAGGCAACCAAGCCGTACCGCGAAGACCCGCCGTAGGTGGGCTTCACCCCGACGATGCCGCAAACCGCCGCAGGCTGGCGGATCGATCCTCCTGTGTCGGTGCCGATGCCGAGCGGGGCCTCGAAGGCCGCCACGGCCGCCGCCGAGCCACCGGACGAGCCACCTGGCACCCGCGCCAGATCCCACGGGTTACGTGACGGGCCGAAAGCGGAGTTCTCCGTGGACGAACCCATCGCGAACTCGTCCATGTTCGTCTTGCCGAGGATAACGACGCCCGCCCGGCGCAGGCGCGCGGTGATGGTGGCGTCGTAGGGCGGCACCCACCCGTCCAGAATCCGCGACGCGCAGGTCGTCGGCATATCCCTGGTGGTGAACACGTCTTTGAGGGCAAGCGGCACGCCAGCGAGCGGCCCGAGCGGCTCCCCGGCGGCGCGTTGGGCGTCGACCGCGCGGGCGGCCTGGAGCGCCGTGTCCGCTGCAACGTGCAGGAACGCGTGGATCTTGGCATCGGTCTGCGACATACGATCCAGGTGGGCTTGCGCGACTTCGACGGCGGAGACGTCGCCCGCGGCGATCGCGGCGGCGACGTCCGCGGCCGTCAGCCGCGTGAGCGCAGCGTCCATGGTCAGTCTTCCTCCAGGATCCGCGGGACCCGGAAGCGCTGCTGCTCCACCGCGGGCGCCTGCGCGAGCGCCTCCGCGGCGCTGAGGCAGCGCACGATCTCATCGGCACGCAGGACGTTGGTCGTCGGCACCGCGTGCGACGTAGGCGGGATGTCGTCGGCGGCGACCTCCTGCACCCGGGCCACGGCGGTAATGATCACATCGAGCTGCGCCGCGAGATGTTCGAGTTCGGCATCGTCGAGGGCGAGCCGCGACAGGCGGGCGAGATGGGCCACCTCATCACGGGTAATAGGCATGGGCTCAATCCTAGGGTGCTTGCGCGCTCGCCATCGAAGCGTTAACCGCCTCGCCATCCGCCGCGGCCCAGCGCAGGTACGCGGACCGGAGCCACCCAACCCGATCCAGAACGGCTGCCGCTCCCTGTCACAAAGCATCCACACCGCGTCGGACCAGAGCCGCGAAGTCGGACCAACACCGCGAAGTCGGACCAGCACCGCGATGTGCCATCGGGTGTCACGGCAACGGGCGATCGCGCCCGCGACACGATGTGGCGATGGCAGCAAAGACCCGCACCGTGGGCGAAGTAGCACAAGAGTGTGGTTGTGACGGCTTGATGTGGCCCTACTCGGGCCCCCGGGCCCCCACCCCCCAGCTTGGCCGTCACGATTACGGCACGGTGCTGCGTGAAGTAGTCAGGGCGGACTGCACCTTTTCAAGCAACTCCCGGCTGGTGAACGGCTTCTGGATGAACATCATCCCCTCGGCTGGGACGTCGGCTGGGACGGGCTGTGCGCTCATCATGTCCAGGCTGTAGCCGGACATGTACAGGATGGGTAGTCCGGGTCTCAGCTTGGTCACGTGTCCGGCCAGCGTCTGGCCGGACACGCGGGGCATGACGGAGTCGGTCAGGAGAAGCTGGAGGTTACGGGAAGACGCGAGCGACAACGCTTCTTCGAATGTCGCGGCCTCTAGCGTGGCATAACCATTCTGGCGCAGGATCCGCGAGGTGAGCTGCAGTACCGGGGGCTCATCGTCGACCACGAGGATCGTCTCTCCATGTCCCCGCGCATCAGCGACGGCAGCGGCCGATGTCGCCACCGCGGCCCCGGCCGGAACAGCCGGAAAGAAGAGCCGGAAGGTGGTTCCGGCGCCTTCCTCGGAGTCGATGCTGATGCTGCCACCGGCACCGGTTACGATGCCGTACACGGTGGCCAGCCCTAGGCCAGTGCCCTGGCCCGCCGGTTTGGTCGTGAAGAATGGCTCAAAGACGTGAGCGGCGACCTCGGCGCTCATACCGGTTCCTGTATCGCTGACGGCAAGCTCGACGTACCGGCCAGGGTCAACGCCGGAATGCAGGCGGGCGTAGCCATCATCAAGGTCGGCTAGGCTCGTCTCGATCGTCAGGGTCCCGCCCCGGGGCTGGCATCGCGGGCGTTAACGGCCAGATTGAGCAGCACTTGCTCGACCTGGCCGCGATCGACCACGATGCTGGGCAGGTCCGCCGCCGGGTCGACTCGGATTTCGATGGCCACCCCGACCGCGCTGGCCAGCAGGTCGCGGTAGTCGGTCACGAGAGCGTTCAGCCCGAGTACCTCCGGCTCGGTCAGCTGCCGCCGACCGACGATGAGCAGCTGCCTGGTGATCCGGGCGGCGCGTTCGGCCGCGGCTTGGATCCGTTCGATGTCGGCCCGGACGGTGGGTTTGTCGACCGTCTCCTGGGCCACGAACACGGCGTAGTTCAAGATGATGGCCAGCAAGTTGTTGAAATCGTGGGCCACCCCGCCAGCCAGCCTGCCCAGGCCTTCGAGCCGCTCGATCTGACCTAGCTGATGCTCCAGGGCGCGGCGATCGGCTTCGAGGCGGACGCGTTCGGTTTCATTCCGGGCCACGGTAGCCGCCCCGACCACCGCACCGCTGGCGTCTCGGACCGGAGAGATGGACAGTGACACGTCGAGGATGGTCCCGTCCTTGCGACGACGTTTGGTCTGGAGGTGCTCGATCCGCTCCCCCTGTCGCACACGCTCCAAGATGGGCATCAGCTCTCCGGACCGGTCCAGCGGGATTAGCTCGAACATGCTGCGCCCGATAATCTCATCGGAGGCGTAACCGTACTGGTGCTCCGCCCCGGCGTTCCAGCTTGTGATGACGCCATCCAACGTCTTACTGATGATGGCGTCGGCAGACGACTCAACGATGGCTGCCAGCCGGGAGGTCGCCTCAAAGTCGGCCCCGGCTTTCGCGATCATCTGGTTGATGTCATGGGCCAATGAGGCGACCTCCGGCGGGCCGGTCACCGCGATCGGGCCTGTCGGCGTGTGCGTTATCGCAGCCCCGACCTCGGCACTCAGCTCGGCGATCGGCCGGGCGATCCGCCGGTAAAACACCAGAGCGGCGGCCAAGAAGACCACGAGACCGCCGAGAGTGAGGGCAAGCAGCCAACCGCTCAGCTGGTTGGCCACGGCAAGGCCGGCCAGGCCCGACCCGGACGCGAGGACGAACACCGACACGAACCCCACGACCCAGGCCCTGATCGACAAGGACCGCCGTTTACCCCTCGAACCATCTGCAACCACACCCGAGTCCCCGCGCCCGACTCCCATGGGCTCCCCCCGAAGCGCCAGATCCCAAGCACCGCGACACACTACAATCGCGTCGCTTCAATACCGTTACATCACAAACGCACATGCCTACCCGCCTACCGCCTCCGGAACCATGAGCCAACAGTTGACACCGAAGAGCTGGCGAGGACGGCACGCGGTCAGCTCTAAATGGCGACCGCAGGTTTCCCGATGGTGCTCGATCTGCATCAACCACCCTCGCCGACCGGCCTGGCACCTGTTCGCATCGAGGGGATCGGGTGCGTCTCCCCACGGCTCGACTTGGGGACCACACGTCATGCACACGACCCGACAACCCGTATGTGACCGAACGTCGGGTCAGACCGGTCGAACGGTGCTGAACCGCAAAGACACCTGCTCCACCGTCCTGGGGTCAGTCCGCGCTCGCGGAGTCCGTGCCCGCAGCGCCGACGGCCGCCGCGTCCGCGGTAGCTGTGCCCGCTGCGGGCTTCGCGGTCTCCGCGACCGCGGCGGCCGCCTCGGGGCCATTGGACAAGAGCTCGCGGAAACCCGTTTCACCCAGCACCGGGACGCCCAATTGGACGGCTTTGTCATATTTCGATCCAGGGTTGTCGCCGACCACAACAAAGTCCGTCTTCTTCGACACCGAACCCGTGACCTTGCCGCCACGCTCCTGCACCGCCTCCGTCGCGGAATCCCGGCTGAAGGTTTCCAGCGACCCGGTGATAACGACGGCGAGCCCCGCAAGCGGCCGTGGCCCGCGGCCGGCCTCTTCCGCCATCCGGACCCCGGCGGCGCGCCACTTCGCCACGATCTCGCGGTGCCAGTCGACACGGAACCACTCCACGACGGAACAGGCGATCACCGGCCCGACCCCCTCCGCCGCGGCGAGCGCCTCCTCCGGTGCTGCCGCGATCGCGTCGAGCGCGCCGAACTCCCGCGCTAGCGCTTGCGCCGCGGTCGGGCCCACGTGCCTGATGGAAAGGGCGACAAGCACCCGCCACAGCGGCCGCTGTCTCGCCTCCTCCAGATTGCGCAGCAGCTTGTTCGCGTTGACCGTGAGCTCGCCCTGCTGGTTAACGAAGAACGGGCAGCGCCCCAGGTCCTGCGCGGACAGTGTGAACAGGTCCCCCTCGTCGGCGAGCAGACCGGAATCGAGCAGCGCGGCGACCGCCTCGTAGCCGAGCACCTCGATGTCGAAAGCGCCGCGCCCGGCCAGGTAGAAGAGCCGCTCACGCAGCTGGGCGGGGCAGGACCGCGCGTTCGGGCAGCGCCAGTCGACCTCACCCTCGTCGCGGGCGAGGGGCGTACCGCACGCCGGGCACTCACGAGGGAACGCGAACTCCCGCTCGCCGCCGTCACGCAAGTCGGCGACGGGCCCGACGACCTCTGGTATCACGTCGCCGGCCTTCCTGAGCACCACGGTGTCCCCGATCAGGACTCCCTTGCGGCGGACCTCGTCCTCGTTGTGCAGGGTCGCCTGCGCCACCGTCGAGCCACTCACCTGCACGGGCGCCATCACCGCGTACGGGGTAATCCGCCCGGTGCGGCCGACATTCACCCTGATGTCAAGCAGCTTGGTGTTCACCTCCTCGGGCGGATATTTGTACGCGATCGCCCACCGGGGGGCCCGGCTTGTCGAGCCGAGCCTGCGCTGCAGCGCCACCTGGTCGACCTTCACCACGACACCGTCGATGTCATAGGGCGTGTCGTGCCTGAGCTCGCCGTAGTGCGTGACGTACTCCCTGACCGCGTCCAGGTCGTGGACCACCTTGTACCTGTCGCTGACTGGCAGGCCCCACGCCCTGAGCTGTTCGTACGCGTGCGCCTGGCTGACCGGCTCGAAACCGCTCCGCGCCCCGATGCCGTGCACGATCATGCCCAGGGGGCGGCTGGCGGTGACCCGCGGATCCTTCTGCCTGAGCGAACCCGCCGCGGAGTTACGCGGGTTGGCGAAGGGCGCTCTTCCTTCCGCCACCAGCCGCTCGTTCAGCTCCTCGAACGCCCGCACCGGCAGGTAGACCTCGCCGCGAACCTCGAGCAGGTTGGGAACGCCCTGGCCGGTCAGCCGCATCGGCACGGCACCGATCGTCCTTATGTTCGGCGTGACATCTTCTCCGGTGCGCCCATCACCCCTGGTCGCGCCGCGGACCAGCCTGCCCCGCTCGTAGACGAGCGCCACCGCGAGCCCATCGATCTTCAGCTCGCACAGGTAATCGGCATCGGCGCCACCGCCGAGAGACCGGGTCACCCGCGCTGCCCAGGCGTCAAGCTCCGCCGCGGAGAAGACATTGTCCAGGCTCTGCAGGCGCTCGAGGTGCTGGACAGGGGTGAACTCGGTGCTGATCTTGGCGCCGACCCGCTGGGTGGGTGAGTCGGGTGTGCGCAACTCGGGATACCGCTCCTCAAGCTCGCGCAGCTCCACCATGAGCTTGTCGAACTCCGCGTCCGAGATGACGGGCGCGTCGAGCACGTTGTAGCGGTAGTTGTGCTCGTCGATCTCCTGCGACAACTCCGCGTGTCGCTCCCGCGCGGCCGGTGGCGCCTCGGGGACCTCGGGGACACCGTCCGCCGCTGACACCTCAGGAACCTCACCCTCGGGAATGCCACCGCCGTCGGCAGTTCCAGCCTCAGAAAGATCACCCTCGGAAGTCCCAGGCATCTCGGGTACCCCGGCCTGCTCGCTGGTCACGGTTCGCCCCTCCGGTCAGCTCTCGAGCTCGTCCCGCAGCGCACGGGCGGCCTCACGGCAGCGCGCGAGCGCGCCCCGCGCATACTCGGCAGGCGAGCCCGCGAGCCCGCACGCCGGCGTCAGTACAACCCGCTCCGCGCACCACTGCACAGGCAGGCCGAGCCGCCGCCAAAGCCCGGCCACCTGGGCGACGACGGCGGGCAAGGCTGGCAAACCCCCGGCACCGCCTGCGGCGCCGGGATGCCCGGGCGTGCCACCCGCGCGCAGCCGTTCAGGATCAATCTCGGCCCCGCGGTCCTGCCCAGCTGGCACGGCAGGCAGCGCCCCGGCCAGCACGCCACCGCCCGCCTCGACCAGTTCTGCGAGGCCATCCTCCTCATCCCGGCGCAGCAGGCTGAGGTCCACGCCTACGCCGCGCGCTCCGGCCCCGCCGATCAGTGCCAGCGGCACCGCAAGGCCGCAGCAATGAATTATCCCGAACGACTCCGCTGCGGCGCCGATCACGTCTGCGATCACTTGCTGAGTGGCCGGGGCATTCGCGGGTGGCAGCCGGCCCCAGCCACTGGCGGTCGGCACCGTCCCCGCAAGCACGGCGGGCAGCGCGGGCTCGTCGAACTGGATGAGGATGCGCGCACCTGGCAGCCGTTTGGCCACGTCGGCGACGTGCGCGGCGACGCCGTGGGCCAGCGAGCCGGCCAGGTCACGCGCGGCGCCCTGGTCGGCGAGCGCGGGGTTGTGATTGGTGAGCTCGATCGTGGCCGCGAGCGTCATGGGGCCGCAGACCTGGATTTTGAACGGTCCCTGGTAGCCGGCCGCGGTTTCCTCGAGCGCGTCCAGGTCGCGGGCGAGGAGACTGCGGGCCCGGCGCAGGTCTCTGCCCGCCGCGCCGGCCAACTGCCAGCCAGCGGGCGTGGTCTCCACCGGCATGTCGACGAGCAGCGCGGCGGTCCGGCCGATCATGTCCGCGCCAGGACCCCGATCGGGCAACTCGGGCAGGAAGGGCAGGTCGGGTAGCTCGCCAAGAACGACGCGGAGCGCCTCTGCCGGATCGGTGCCCGGCATCGAGCCCACGCCTGTCGCGCTGGCCGGCGGCCACGGAAACGCTGCTGCATGCTGATCTGCCACATAGCTGAGCTTAGGAGGTAGCTCCGACAGCCACCGCCTGGCGCTGGGACAGGCACCCCGCCGGGCTGCGCAAGGCCCGCGCCGGTGGCGGCGGAACCGGATGCGGCGCCGCGTCCGATCTGGCCGGAGATTGGTTGTCAGGCGGTACCGCCACGCGATCCAACGGCGGCCTACGGCGGAAAAAGCAGCGGGGCACGCAGACGGACCACGGACGAATTCCTGCGCGCACGGCCGCGGCGCCGGCACCCACGCCCCTACCCGGACGGCCCGCTACCTCGGCGTGCGAGCTGTGCGGGCAAGCGGGTCAGGTGCTGGTGTACCAAGTCCGCAAGCTCACCGGCCTCGGGGAACGCGGCCCCGGCCAGCCCGCCCGGGCGGCGAAAATGACAAAGATGTGGCGCAAAACCTCACGGCCTGCCGCACCTGCCACGACGTCATCCGGGCCACCCGGCCCTGAACATGGCGTAGGTCGCTGGGGAGCCACGCAGGTCGAAAGGCGTCCGCCTGGTTCGGAGGAAGGCCGCGCCTTTCCCCGGAGTTCAGGAAAAGGGCCCGCCACACCGCAGGCACCTCGCCGCGCGGCCCATCTGTGCATGCACCCCTACGAGACTCACGCAGAGCGTCGTCCGAACAGGCCCAGAAGGTCAAGCTGGTCAAGCGCGCGGTCAGCGGCAGCAGAGTACGTCGGATGATTAATCAACTGACCGACAGTAATTGCTCCGAATTCATTATTGGCGCCGATGGATTTGCGCGACGCGTGAACGTCACGAATTTCGGCGGCCCTCCCATGATTCGCAGTCGCCGCTAACCACTGGGCTGCGGCGCGGTGCAGTGGATTTGCGGGCTCACGCCCAGATAGTTGAGGGGGCCGGCGAGGATCGTCACAGCGGTCGTACTGGCCTTGCTGCAGCTGCCGATGGTCCCGTGGTAATCGCCACGCTGCCCGGCGGCGAAGACGCCGATGACCAGCCAGATGGTAAGAAGCACCGATCCGATGTGCATGTGGCCTCCCTTAGCATAATCTGCCTTAAATCAAAGAGGCAGCCAGTAATAGTTGCCGGGCCCTTATCCTGGGTCCGGCGCTAGAAATGAAGCCTACCCAGCCGCGGCGATGCCGAGGACGGTATGCGCCAGCGTCCACGCTTTTCCAGAAATCTGGAAACTGGCGTGGCCTTTCAGGAGCCGGGCGGGCAGTGAACCAGCATGGTCACCGGGTCGCGGCCGGCTGCCCGGCCCGGCTGCCCGGCCCGGCTGCCCGGCGCGGCTGCCCGGCCCGGAGGCTTTCCCTCGCTGGCGGTATGGCATATGAGGAGCTGAGCCGCACCGTGGTCGTGCGCTTGCGCGGGGCCAGGCTGCCTTCCCGCTGCGGAGCCTGGCACCCGCAGCGCATGACCGTACCTACCCGCAAATGGATGGTCATCAATCAGCATGCAACCCGGGTCGGCCAGACAGCCGCCGGATCCTGGCGGAACGCCAGTTGTGCGAGCACCCGAGCCGCTTTGGAGGTGGGCGTCGATGACCGGATCGTCGTCGGCGTTGTTGCCGGTGTCGCACACCGCCGCAGCCCGGCGCCGGCGGCCGCGTTGTGCGGAGGATCTGCGCGGTGCAACGCGAGGAGACGTCGATACGGGTCCCGGTGGCGAGCGTTCCGCTGCGGGCCATTTCCACCCGCTCGTCCCGTTGGCGCTGGCGATGCGCGATGCGGGCGAGGAGGTCAGGGTGGCCAGCGCCCCGTCGGTGTGCGAGCAAGCCCGCTCAATTGGGTTGGCGGCGGTGCCGGTCGGCACGGAGGTCGAGCAGTTTGACACCCTGCGGTCGCGCGCCGCCGTGGGCGGCCGACCTGCCCGAACGCCCCACCGTCTACATGACGCTCGGCAGGGTCCTGAACACCCACACCTCGGTCTTACGGGCCGCGCTCGACGGGCTCGCCGGCGCGCCGGTCAACCTCGTCATCCCCGCCCGACGTGCGCCGCGGTGATCAGTCACGCAGGCTCGGGCACGACCCTAGCCGTGCTCGCGCACGGCCTTCCGCAGCGCCTCATCCCCCAGGGCACAGACCAGTTCGTGAACGCCGACCGCTGCGTGCAGTCCGGTGCGGGGCATGCTTGCTACCCGGCGAGGTGGCCCCGGCGGCGATCCAGGCGAAGTGTTTCTCCATCGTGGCCGTCGGCCTGGCCCCGGCGGCGGGTGCCGACGACCGTACAGGTGGGCGTTTCGCGCGGCGGCCCGTCAGCGGTGGCCCGTCACTTGTGGCTCAGCACGACCGGCACGGCGCGCTGCATCAGACCAAACGGCCGGGCCGACGCCCAGGCACGGCCGACACCCGCCGGGCGCGGATCCCGCGTGCCCGTTACCGCAACTACTAGCTCTGGCGGTTTGCGTCGATCTGGTCGAAGTCGGCGTAGCCGTCGTGCGTTCCGCCACCGCCCGACCACTGCCACAGCACCGTAGCCGCTGGAGGAGCTCGTCCCGCCGAAGAACTGCGCGCAGGTCGAGGTACCGGGCAGGCACCAGCCCGATGGCGGGTGCTTCAGGCTGCCGGTGTCGTCGGCGTAGGTCCACTCGTAGCTGTCAGAGATGGACGAGGCACTGCCCGTGCTGGAAGTACCGGCCCAGATCCCGGGCGCCGAGTAGGCACCAGGCCCGAAGGACGTGTCGTGCTTGGTGTAGTCCCAGAACCCGTTGACTACGGCCGCCCGTGACGGCGGTGACCACGGTCCGGATCCGCCCGGGCTCCAGCTGGTGTTCGACCGCCGCGAACAGGTCTGTGATCAGCCCGATTGGGTCGGATACGGCCCGCCCGCGGCACCAGTGGGACCGGCTGCTGACGCAGGAACGGCTTATTTAGCCGTCGGCCGCGGCGACCGGTACTTCCGCGTCTTTTGAGTATGGGCGCGAGGAAGTACAGGCGACAGGTCGGCGCCGGGAATGCCATTACCTCGCCGGGTCCGCCGAGCAAGGCGCCAGTGGAACGTCCAATCCCACTGGCCCCGCGTGCGGCTCCTGCGGCGACGTTCGCGCTGCACCAGCCAGGCGCCCGCGGCGAAAGCCCCGACGGCGGCCAGCGCAGCGGCGGAGCGCTGCCTGGCCGGCGGCTGAGCGGCTGCGGTCTGCCGTAGCTTGCCTGTGACCTTCCGCGCACCGTCATTGATTTGGACCGCCTGGCGCGATGCTTGCTCCTTGACGTCGCTGGCCTGTTCGCCGATCCTGGCCCTTACCTGCCCGGCCTTACCCTGGGCGCGGGCCTTCAGATCTGCCTTGGCAACGAGCCCCTCTACCGTGTCGCCCAGCTCCTGCCGGGTCTGAGCAATCCGTTCCTGCAGCTCTTGCCGGGTGTCGGGCGCAGGGCTGCTGTAAGCCGTCGAGTTCTCGGTACGCTTGGAGATGGTGGGCTCGTCAGCCGTCATCGCTTCGCCCTTTCCCTGATTTCGGCGACATCCGCCTTCACGCTTGCTGTGGCCTGATCGGGAACCGGCGGGTTGGCCTGGGCGATCTGGCGCTTACCCACAAGCGCGACGGCTGCCGCCACGGCCAGCAGGCCGACGCCAACGATCAGTGCCGCGGCCCACGCCGGAAGTACCAGCGCCAGCGCCAGCACCGCTGCCGCAAGTATGGCGGCGGCGCCATAAAAGCCGACCATGCCCGCACCGCCGAAGAGGCCGGCGCCGATCCCGGCCCGCTTGCCCTTGCCTGCAAGCTCAGCACGGGCTAGGCGCATCTCATCCCGCAGTAGCCGGGAAATCTGTTCGGATGCCTGCTTGATCAGCTCGCCGACCGGCTCATCGGCCATTCGATCCGGGCCGCGGCCCACTTGGCTCATCGTGGTTCCTCCCCGACATTTGAGTGCGCTTCCGCTACCCATCGGAGCCAACGCCTAACGGCCGCGAACCAAATTCTGCGGCCGCTACTAAAGTCAGGACGATGCGCGGGAGGTAGCACCCGGCCAACTGCGCTGGCGGAGGCGATGCGACGCTGCGGACGCGATGCGACGCTGCGGACGCGATGCGACGCTGCGGACGCGATGCGACGCTGCGGACGCGATGCGACGCTGCGGACGCGATGCGACGCTGCGGAGGCGATGCGACATCAGTTCAGTTGATGGACGGCCTTGCAGGCAAGTCGGTCGGCGTAGCCAGGCAATGACTGACCTGTATTCGATCTCTGGCGTTTGCCGAGGCTGCGATCACGAGCCGCAGCTTGATGGTGAGCAGTTCGATATCAAGCAGGTTCACGAGGATGTCGCCCGCGATCACCAGTCCCTTGTCCAGGACCGGCAATGTCGCCGAGGTTGGCAGGCTTGTGACCGCCTCCCAGGCGTGCACCCTGCGTCTGAGCCGCGGTGGAACCAGGCTGTACAACATTTCCCGCAGACATCTCAGGCTGTCTCACCTCCGTCGCCACGGCCTCGCGAATAGCGGTGCGTCCGGCGGCACGAGACCAAGTTGCCCGTCCATGTCGACTGCTTGGCTATGTACTTATCCTGCGCCCCGCCTGCGCACGAGTGTGCAGCACCTGGGGGCTATGGTGAGTTCCCCTTAAGCCGCGGCCGCGATCGTCGCGGAGCCGAGCACGGCATCGCCGTCGTACAGCACGGCCGCCTGGCCCTTCGCCACGCCGCGGGCGGGCGCGTGCAGCCTGATCCGCAACGCCGAGCCGTCGGGTGCGGCCGTGCAGGCGTGCACCTCCCCGTGCGCCCGCAACTGGACCAGGCAGTCACGCGGCCCGGTCGGTGGCTGGCAACCGGTCCACACGGGCCGCTGCGCCGAGATCTCGCTGACGTCTAGGGCCTCCGCGGGCCCTACGATGACCGTCCTCGACACTGGCTCGATGTCGAGCACGTAGCGCGGCCTGCCATCGCGGGACGGGTGGCCGATGCGCAGTCCCTTGCGCTGGCCCACGGTGAACCCGTACGCCCCGTTGTGGCTGCCGACGGTGTGCCCGCCGTTGTCCACGATGCGCCCAGGCGCGGCGCCGAGGCGACCGGCAAGGAACGCCTGCGTGTCACCATCGGCGATGAAGCAGACGTCGTGACTGTCTGGCTTATCAGCGACGGCGAGGCCTCGGCTGGCCGCCTCGGCGCGGACCCGTGCCTTGGTCGTGTCGCCGAGCGGGAACATCGCGTGCGCCAGCTGCTCGCGGGTCAGCACGGCAAGCACATAGGTCTGATCCTTGCCGGCGTCGGGGCTGCGGCGCAGCACCCCCCTGTCCAGCCTGGCGTGATGCCCGGTGCACACGGCGTCGAAGCCGAGGGCAAGCGCGCGGTCGAGCACGGCGGCAAACTTGATCTTCTCGTTGCAGCGCAGGCACGGGTTCGGGGTGCGGCCCGCCGCGTATTCCGCGACAAAGTCCTGTACGACGTCCCGGTCGAAGCGCTCGGCCATATCCCACACGTAGAACGGGATGCCGATCACGTCCGCGGCGCGGCGCGCGTCCCTCGCATCCTCGAGCGTGCAGCATCCGCGCGCGCCCGTCCGGTAGGACGAGGGGTTCGCCGACAACGCCAGGTGGACGCCGGTCACCTCGTGCCCGGCGTCGACAGCCCGCGCGGCGGCGACCGCGGAGTCGACGCCGCCGGACATGGCAGCAAGAACGCGCATGCGACTCATCACACCAGAGGGTAACGCCGGGTCGCCACCTGCCGTGCCAGGTGCTACATCGTGGCGGGCCGCAGCACAGCTGTCGGTGCTGAGGATTGGCAGGATGGCTACCGTGCGGCGGCGGCCCGGCGGGCGCGTTCGACGGCCTCGCCGATCACGCCGCCGACCGCGTCGATGTCCGGCTGAGCCGAGGTGTGCCCGAGGCTGAACCGCAGCGACCCGCGGGCGCGGGCCATGTCGGCGCCCATCGCAATGAGGACATGGCTTGGCTGTGCCACGCCTGCCGTACACGCCGACCCGGTCGAGCAGGCGATCCCCTTCGCATCGAGCAGCATCAGCAGGGCGTCACCCTCGCAGCCGGGGAAGGAGAAGTGCGCATTCCCTGGCAGTCGGCCTGGCCCTGGTGCGTCGCCGTTCAAGATCGCGTCTGGCACGGCGGCACGGACCTGCCTGATCAGATCGTCCCTGAGCCAGGCGACGTTCTTCGCGTAGTCGGCGCCGCCCTCCACCGCAAGCTGGACCGCGGTCGCGAAGGCGGCGATGGCCGGGGTGTCCAGGGTGCCCGACCTGACGTCGCGTTCCTGACCGCCGCCGTGCAGCAGGGGAACGGGATCCGCGCCGCGGGCGAGCAGCAGCGCGCCCGCACCGATCGGGCCGCCGATCTTGTGGCCGGTAACGGTGAGCGCGTCCGCACCGCAGGCGGCGAAATCCACCGGCAGCTGGCCCACCGCCTGCACCGCGTCGGTGTGGAACAAGATCCCGTATTCGTGGCAGATCGAGGCGAGCCTGGCCACCGGCTGCACGGTGCCCACCTCGTTGTTCGCCCGCATGACACTGACCAGGGCGACGCTGTCCGGGTCACGCTCGATCGCCGCACGCAGGACATCGGGCTGCACCCGGCCCTTCGCGTCCACCTCGAGCCAGCAGGCCTCCGCTCCTTCATGGTCGGCGAGCCATTGCACCGAGTCCAGTACGGCGTGATGCTCGACCGAGCTTGCGAGTACCCGCTGCCGATGCGGATCTCCCGCTCGCCGCGCCCAGAAAAGGCCCTTGACCGCGAGGTTGTCCGCCTCCGTGCCACCGCTAGTGAAGATCACCTCGCTGGGTCTGGCGCCCAGCGCCGCCGCTATCTGCTCCCTGGACTCCTCGACCACGCGGCGTCCCCGGCGGCCGGCGTTGTGCAGCGACGACGCATTGCCATAGCACCCGAGCTCGGCCGTCATGACCGCAAGCGCCGCAGGCATCATCGGCGTCGTGGCCGCGTGGTCGAGATACGCGATGACCCCGTGCGCTGAGCTTGGACCACCAGCTGGCAATTTGTCGACGTACCCCATGACTGCCCAAGCGTAGCCGGGGATCGGAGAGATACTCCCCTTCCAGGCGGCGGTTACTTCCGCTTCTCGATCTCCTCGACTAGCTGCGGCACGACCTTGAAGAGGTCGCCGACCACGCCGAAATCGGCAAGCTCGAAGATCGGCGCTTCGGGATCCTTGTTGACCGCGAGGATGGTTTTCGCGGTCTGCATGCCCGCACGATGCTGGATCGCGCCCGAAATGCCGATCGCCATGTAGACCTGCGGCGACACGGTCTTGCCCGTCTGGCCGACCTGGAACTGATGCGGGTACCAGCCCGCGTCGGTGGCGGCCCTTGAGGCGCCAACGGCGGCCCCCAGGGTGTCGGCGAGCTGTTCGATCAGCGCGAAATTCTCCGCGTTTCCGACGCCGCGTCCGCCGGAAATAACGATCGCCGCCTCGGTCAGATCTGGGCGATCGCCGCGCTCCGCCGCCACCCGTTCGGTGATCCTGGCGGCCTTGGCGGTGTCGGAAAGCGCCACGGTGACCTGCTCGACCGTGGCCGCGCCTGAGGCAGGCTCTGGCGTGGTCGAATTGGGCCGTACGGCTATCACGGGGACTCCCGTGCGCACGCGGGACTTCACGACGATCGCGCCACCGAAGATGGACTGCTCGGCTACCATGCCTTCGTCGAGGCCGACCGCATCGGTCAGCACACCGGAACCGGCCTTGACCGCGAGCCGTCCCGCGATTTCCTTGCCCTCGGGGGTGGCGGCGACGAGCACCACGGCCGGGCCCTTCTCCGCGACGAGGTGCGCGAGCACCTCCGCCGTGGGCGCCACGACATAGTCGGCGAGTTCGCCGTCAGCAGCCACGTACACCTTCGCGGCGCCGAACTCCGCCAGCGTGGCGTTGCCTTCTTCGGCGCCGGCGCCTACCCACACCGCGGCAGGTTCGCCGAACCGCCTGGCCAGCGTCAGCAGTTCAGTAGTGACCTTCTTCACCTTGCCGTTCGCGTGCTCGGCGAGCACCAGAATCTCCGCCATGACTCTCTCTCCTCAGAGCGCGGCTGCGCCTGTTTCGCAGTACCCAAGTTTCGCAGTACCCAAGGTTTCGCAGACCCAAGGTTTCGCAGTACCCAAGGCTTACGTGGTACTGATCAAGGTTTCCGTGCGACTACCCGAGACCTCGGTGCGTCCTCGACGCTTACGCGCGGCCACTCGAGGCTTCCGCAGGCCCGAGCGCTTGCCTATGCGCGCGGCAATCGCGGCAGTCTCAGATCAGCTTCTGCGCGACGAGGAAGGCGACAGCCTTGGCGCCACCGTCACCCTCATCCTTCACGATCACGCCCGCCTGTCGCGGCGGCCGCTCGGTGAAGCTGATCACTTCCGTCCAGGACGCCGCGAGCCCCACCTTCGCGGGGTCGATCTCCGCCTCAGCGCAGGTGAGCCTGGTCACAGGCTTCTTCTTCGCGGCCATGATGCCCTTGAAGGACGGGTAGCGCGGCTCGTTGATCTTCTCTACCACGCTGATCACCGCGGGCAAGCTGGCCTCAACCTTGTCGTAACCCGCTTCGGTCTGCCGGTGGATCGTGGCGGCCGTGCCGTCGATCTCGACCTTGTTCGCCAGCGACAACTGGGGCAGTGCGAGCTGCTCCGCGAGCATCGCGCCCATTACGCCCATCCGGGCGTCCGTTGACTCAGAAGCCAGGATGACCAAGTCAAACCCGATCTTCTTGAGCACCTGGGCCAGCGCGTAGGAGGTCTGCACCGCGTCGCTGCCGTGCAGGGCGTCGTCCACCAGGTGCACGGCCTTGTGCGCGCCCATCGACAGCGCCTTGCGGATCGTCTCACCGGCCTTCTCCGGGCCCATGGTGAGCACCGTGACCTCTCCGCCGTGCGCCTCGGTCAGCCGCAGTGCCTCCTCGACGGCGTACTCGTCGATCTCGTTCATCACGCCGTCGACCGACTCGCGGTCCAACGTGTAGTCGGATGAATTGAGCTTGCGCTCTACCTCGGTATCCGGGACCTGCTTCACACATACGACAATGTTCATGGCCGGTAGCCGACCTCCCTGCGCTGGAAGTGATCACGGTATCGCCGCTCGACGCGGCCGGTGTGCCCTCTGCTCGTACCTAAAGCCTGCCAGTTGCCACCCGTACGCCCGGTGGCCGGTGCGGGTCCTCGAAGCTGGCCGTCACGCCATGACCATCCTGGCCCGTGCCGTTATGTTACTGATAAGTAGAATGCCGCGAACTTCAAACGTCCCGCACCCATCGTCATGGTACGTGACCTCCCTAGCCCAGCCCAGCATTCCACAACCGCAGAAACGCGCCATGGAAAAGCCCGGCACCCGGCAACTGCCCGAGCAGGCTGTGCGGATCAGGCGCGGGCCAGTACACCGGCGCTTTGATCATGGCCATGCAGACGAACGCGGCCGCTAGCGCGCCGAGCATGATCGCCGCCGCTGCTCCGGCGAGCCGGGTAGGCGCGATGGCGTTGAACAGGCGGTTGAGCTGGCGGCGGGGCGCGCGTGACCCGGGGCCGAGACAGTTGAGCGCGGCGAAGACCCCGGCCCCGTAGGCACCCACGACAAGCAACTGCGAGCCACGCATCACAGTGATCAGCACCACGGTCACGACCGCGGCGATGAGCAACAGGAACGGCGCCACGAGCATCGTCAGGAGAATCGACCGAGCCAGCGCCCACGGCGTGGACAGCACGACGACGAGCGCGTCTGTCGGCCGTGGGCCGCGTGTGCTACGGCGCGCGGCAAGCCCGCGCTGAGCCCGGTCACCTGCGCGGAACACAGCGATCAGCGCCAGCACCAGCGCCGTGCCCGCGACCGGCAGTATCACGGTGATCCCGACCGCCATCACAAGGACCGCGAGCGTCAGCGTGCGGTGCCTGCGCGGCGTCGGGGCGGGTCGTCCCGGCTGCGCCGGGTACCCGCCGCGCTCTGCCGAGCCAACGGCCGGTCCATGGGCCGGCCGTTGGGCCGCCGCCCGGTAAGCCCGCCGCCGCGGCTGCCCGGCCTGTGGCCGCCCGGGTGGGACATCTCGCGGCGGCGGGTAGCGCACCGGAGGCAGCAGGTCCGCGACGTCGCCAGGAGTCTCGTACGCGCCGAACTGGTAGGCACCGGCCTTAGCGGCGCCGACCGCCGACAGGCCGCCCGCGGGCCCGGCCCGCGGGCCCGCGCCGGGGCGCGCGGCCTCGGACCGGCCCCCGGACCCGGCACCCGGGCCCGCGCCGGGAAGCGGGACCGAGGCCGCCGGATGTGCCGACGGCGCCTGCCAGGCCGGCGCGGGCGCCGTCAGATCGAGGGCCGCCACCTGCGCCGCCAGCCATGCCGCGCTCGGCCGCCGCCCGGGCTCACGGGTAAGCGCCGCCGCGACCAGCGGGTACATCGTCACGGGCAGGCCGTTCAGATCCGGGCTGCCGTGCAGGATGCGGAAGAAGACGACCTCGTAGGTGCCGGTCCCGTACGGCGGCTTGCCCGTTGCGGCGAACGCGACGGTCGCACCCCACGAGTGCACATCCGCACCCTGGCTGCTTGGCTTGCCCTCGATGACCTCTGGCGCCAGGTAACCGGGCGTGCCAATGAACATGCCGGTCTCGGTCAGCCGGGTCGTGTCTCCCGCCTGAGCGATACCAAAGTCGATCACCACAGGGTCGTCGCCGACCATCATCACGTTGCCTGGCTTGAGATCACGGTGCACCACGCCGGCCGCGTGCACGGCCGCGAGCGCTCCGGCCAGGCCGCACGCCAGGCGCTGTAGCGGGACGCCGCGGAGCGGACCGCGATCCTCGACCACCTGCTCGAGCGTGCGGCCACGCACGTACCTGGTGACGATGTAAGGCACGGGACCCGTGACGTCAGCATCGATCACCTCGGCGACGAACGGGCTGCGTACCCTGCGCATCGTCTCCACCTCGCGGGCGAGGCGGCGCCTGGCCGTCGTGTCGCCCGCGATCTGGGGGCGCAGCACCTTGACGGCGACACGACGATTCTCGGAATCGGCGGCAAGGTGTACGACACCCATGCCACCTTCCCCGATCCGGTCGAGCAGCCGGTACGGGCCTAGCCGATCCGGCAACGCATCCTGGATGGCCATCGCATTCGCACCCTACGAGATCTCCGCGCCTTCGTCACACGTATCACGAACCTACGCGGCCGGTGGTGGACTGCCTGGGTCACCCCCCGGCGCGTCACCGTCGGCCGAATCGTTCCGCCGCGCCGCGGACCAGGGCGCGTGGCGCGATTCTGGCCAGTTGCGCGGCCGCCTTGTACTGCGCGCCCGGAATGCAAAGCGCTCGTCCGGCGGCCACCCCGCGCAGCCCGGCCCTGGCCACATCGTCGCTGTCCAGCCAGGCGAAACCTGAGATGCCTGACCCCGCCGCATCGCTGGCCGCATGGAACTCGGTGCGGGTGAAGCCGGGGCACAAGGCGGTGACATGGACGCCACGCCCGCGCACCTCCGCGTGCAGGCTCTCGCTGAACGAAGTGACGAATGCCTTTGTCGCCGCGTACGTGGCGCTGCCAGGCGAAAGCACGAATCCGGCCATCGAGGACACGTTCAGGATGCCGCCATGACCGCGCTCAAGCATGACGGGCAGGACCGCGTGCGCGAGCCGCACCAGCGCGACGACATTGAGCTTGATCTGGCTCTCGGCACGCCGCACCGGCAGCCCGGCGAAGAGCCCGGCAGCGCCGAAACCCGCGTTGTTGACGAGCAACTCGACGGGCCTGGCGCTATCTGCGAGGCGCGCCT
>Ga0335078_10005024_pt1 | contig 19566 bp, 15 predicted proteins | sample Lox_Sample_32_FD_206711 | JGI IMG/M metagenome (GOLD analysis project Ga0335078, IMG submission 206711) | Soil microbial communities from Loxahatchee National Wildlife Refuge, Florida, United States - Lox_Sample_3.2 | ecosystem: Environmental > Terrestrial > Soil > Wetlands | place: USA... | reverse complement strand
TGATGCGGTTGCGTTCGTGCGCCTTGCCGATTACTTTGCCGACGGTGAGGCCGACGCGAGGCCCCGAGGGATCGGCGGAACCGGCACTTGCCGGCGCCTGGGGCGCCAAAAACCAGCTCATGGATGCGGATTGCCGCTTACGCGCAGCTGCGTAAGCGCGAAGGTAGTCGGCGTGCTTGCACAGACGCGCCCCCACCAGCGATTGGCCCAGCGAATGCGGTTGACCGGGCCTGGTGTAAGAGATCATGAGGAAGACTCGAAGAAGAACGGTCCCACTGCACGGCGCATTCCGATGAAACCTGAACCGGCGGCGATCAGTCGCGGTGCCCGGCGCTGACCGAGACGCGCTTGCGGCCCGCTGCGCGGCGGCGGCTGAGCACTGCGGCGCCGGCTTTGGTCTTCATGCGCGACCGGAAGCCATGCTTCTTGACGCGGCTGCGGCGGTTGGGTTGAAATGTGCGTTTGGGCATCGTGACCCGCTCCTGTTTCCTGAAAAAAATCAGTGCGTGAACAGCATTTTCGAGTATATCGTAGGCAGAATTGAGAATCCAGTGCACCGACCTGCACACCATCACCGCCTATCTGCCCTTTGCCGACTGGCGTCACCTGTGCCTGGCAATCGTCGCAGCAAACGCTCCGCCTTAAGCCACCCGCCGTCACTGATCGGCTTCCGACAGTTAGAACTGCTGTGCCAATGTGCCGCGCCGTTGACCGGCCCACACAATTCCCGTAGACTTAGAGATTGCGAGGGATGGGCTCGACGGCCTTGCCTCTGCATCATTTTTCCCTGAAACAAGGGACCACCCTGACATTCAGGCTTGGGAGATCGAAGCAAAACCATGGCAAATCACGTATCGGCGCTCAAGCGTACACGCCGGACAGAGTTCCGCACCGAAGTAAACGGCGCCAATCGCACCCGCGTACGTACGAGCCTGCGGGCGTTTCGCGAAGCTCTTGCAAAGGGCGATGTGAAGGCCGCCCAGGAGCAGTACCGCGCCACTGTCTCAACCCTCGATAAGGGCGTGCAAAAGGGCGCTCTCCACTCCAACACCGTTTCGCGCTACAAGAGTCGCTTGAACGCGCGCCTCAAGGCGCTGGCTACAACCGCCGCCGTGGCCTCCAAGACAAAGAAGAAATAACTCCTGCCGGCTTTTCCCGCCAGAATTATCGGGGTTCTTGGCATAGATGCCCCTTCATGGCTGGAGATATCTCTCAAGGGCTGCTATTTCGTCCTACTCCGCCGAAGCTCTCGACAACGCAATTGCCAAGGCTCTGAAAACCGTTACTGCCAAAGAATGCTGCTGCCTGGTTTCGATCCTCCGGCTACTGGGATACAGCGGCTGCAGCTTTGTTCTAATCTCAGTAAAGCGTGTCTCAGAACCAGCCCCATTCCGACCCAAAAATCGATGCCGCCGATCTCATGGCCTGCTTTCACCCGGTGACGGCGTCGTGGTTCAAGGCGGTCTTCGACGCGCCTACCGCCCCGCAGCGCCTGGGCTGGCCGGTGATTGCGCGTGGGGAAAATGCTCTGATCCTGGCGCCGACGGGCACGGGAAAGACGCTGGCCGCGTTTTTGTGGTGTCTGGATCGGTTGATGCTGCATGGCAGTGAGCAAGCAAGCGAGGGAGCAAGGGAGCAAGAAGGTAGGGGTCAGGGGTCGGGGATCAGGGTTGAGAAACCGCGCGACGGCCACCGCGGTTGCCGCATTGTTTACGTTTCGCCCCTGAAGGCCCTGGCCGTGGACGTGGAGCGGAACTTGCGCTCGCCGCTGGCGGGCATGGCCAACATGGCGCGGCGCATGGGCGTCTCGTTTCACGAGCCGGCGATCGGCGTGCGCACCGGCGACACGCCGCAACGCGAGCGCGCCCGATTTGCGTGCCATCCAGCCGACATCCTCATCACCACTCCTGAATCGCTCTACCTCATCCTGACGTCGCAGGCGGCCGAGGCCCTGCGCACCGTGGAGACCGTCATTGTGGACGAGATTCACGCGCTGGTGCCGACTAAGCGCGGCGCGCATCTTGCTCTTACTTTGGAGCGGCTGGAGGCGCTCGCAGCCAAGCCTCTGCAGCGCATCGGCCTCTCGGCCACGCAGCGGCCGTTGGAAGAGGTGGCGCGGTTCCTGGGCGGAGTGGAAATACAGGGAACAGGGAACAGGGAACAAGGATCAGAAAGACAGTGCATTGCGCAGCCAACTTCGGTGGAAGATGCAGTTCTTGTAAAAGAAGGTGATGCAACTGCGCATCACTCGGAAACCGAACCGATCCCTGATCCCTGTTCCCTGCCGGGGTCCCCGGCGAACGGCTCTTGTTCGCTGGGGTGGCTGCCCCCTGGCGCTCCGGATGCCGGGCCGCTTCGCTATCGTCCGGTCACCATTGTCAACGCGGCCGCGCCCAAGCGGCTCAAGCTGCGCATCGAGGTTCCGGTGGAAGACATGGCGCGGCTTGGCGAGATGGAGGAGATTCCCACGGGGCCGGCCTCGCAAACTCCGCGGAGAGTTTCGATTTGGAATGCGATCCATCCGCGGCTGCTTGAGATCATTCGCGAGCGCAACTCGACAATCCTCTTCGTGAACGCGCGGCAAACAGCCGAACGGCTGGCCGGAGCACTGAACGACCTGGCCGGCGAGCCCATCGCCCGCGCGCATCACGGATCGCTGGCCGCCGCGCAACGGTCGGTGATCGAGGAGCAGCTTAAGGCGGGAAAGATTCGCGCTCTGTGTGCGACGTCGACCCTGGAGCTGGGCATCGACATGGGAGCCGTCGACCTCGTCGTCCAGATCGAGTCGCCGCCGTCGGTCGCGAGCGGCATGCAACGCATCGGCCGCGCCGGTCATCACGTGGACGCGGTCAGCGAAGGGATTCTGTTTCCAAAATATCGCGCCGATCTCGTCGCCTGCGCCGCTGTGACGCGCGCCATGCACGAGGGGCACATCGAGTCCACGCGCTTCCCGCGCAACCCGCTCGATGTGCTGTGCCAGCAGTTGGTGGCAATTGTGGCGAGTGCTGGGACCAAGGAACCGAAGGACCAAGGGAACAGGAAGGCAGGGAGCAAGCCAGCAACGGCGCGAGGGATCGAGAAAGCAGGGTTCGGGGACCGGCAGTCAGAAATTGAATCAGCTTCAGCAATCTTAGGCCCTAGTCCCTTAGTCCCTCAGTCCCTTAGCCACGAAGTCTCTGTCGATTCTCTCTTCGACTTGGTGCGCCGTGCGGCGCCGTTTGGATCGCTTTCGCGCTCAGCCTTCGAGGGTGTGCTCGATCTGCTGAGCGGGCGCTACCCTTCCGACGAATTTGCCGAGCTGCGCCCGCGGCTGACGTGGGACCGCGTGCGCAATGTGGTCTCGGCGCGCGAAGGCGCGACGCGGCTGGCGATTCTAAATGCCGGAACCATCCCCGACCGTGGACTCTATGGCGTCTTTCTCGCATTCACTGAAGGGAAAGCGGTGCGTGTGGGCGAGCTCGACGAGGAGATGGTCTTCGAGTCGCATGCGAACGAGACGTTCATCCTTGGCGCGTCGACGTGGCGCATTGCCGACATCACGCACGATCGCGTGCTGGTGACGCCTGCGCCGGGCGAGCCGGGCAAAATGCCGTTCTGGAAGGGCGACGGGCCGGGCCGTCCGCTCGAATTTGGCCGGCGCATTGGGGCCATGGTGCGCGAGCTGCGTGCATTGCCGCAGCCGGCTGCGCTGACGCGCCTTGTCAACCGGCACGATCTCGATCCCGGCGCGGCCGAGAACCTGCTGCGCTTTCTGACCGACCAGGCCGATGCCACAGGTCAGGTTCCCGACGACCGGACCATTGTTGTCGAGCGCTGCCGCGACGAGTTGGGCGACTGGCGCGTATGCGTGCTCACGCCCTTCGGCAGCCGCATCCACATTCCCTGGGCGATGGCGGTGAGCGCGCGCATCCGTGCTGCAGGCGGGCCCGAAGTGGAAACGCTCTGGGGCGACGACGGATTTGTGCTACGCTTTCCGGATACGGACGAGCCGCCCGACTCGGATTGGATTCTCGTCGAGTCTGCCGAGGCCACGCAGCTTGTGCTGCGCCAGTTGGGAGCGACGGCGCTCTTTGCGGGGCGCTTTCGCGAGGCCGCGGGCCGCGCGTTGCTCTTGCCGCGCCGCCGCGCCGATCAACGCTCGCCGCTGTGGCAGTTGCGCAAGCGCTCCTACGACCTGCTGAGCGTCGCGTCGCGTTATCCCTCGTTCCCATTGTTGCTGGAAGCTTATCGCGAGTGTCTCCGCGACGTCTTCGACATGCCGGCGCTCGTTGAGACGCTGCGCGCCATCGAGCAGCGGCAACTCCGCGTGCATGTGGTTGAGACGCGCAAGCCCTCGCCCTTTGCTTCGTCGCTGCTCTTCAGCTATGTTGCCAATTTCGTTTACGAAGGCGATGCGCCGCTGGCCGAACGCCGCGCCCAGGCGCTGACCATCGACCAGGATCAGTTGCGCGAATTGCTGGGCGAAGCCGATTTGCGTGAGTTGCTCGATGCCGGCGCTATCGCGGAGGTGGAAGAAACCGCACAGTGTCTTGGGGAGAGCTTTCGCGCGCGGTCTGCGGATGGAATTCACGATTTGTGCCTGAAGTTGGGCGATTTTTCACGCGGCGAGCTGGCACGGCGCGTGGTTTCGCCGGATCTGCTTTCTCACGTTGACAGGTTGATCCGCTCGCGGCGCTTATTGGAGTTGCGCATTGCCGGCGAAAAGCGGCTGATTGCCGCCGAAGACGCCGCGCGTTACCGCGACGGCCTCGGCATTCCTCTGCCTCCGGGATTGGCGGCTTCATTTCTCGAACCGGTGGCGCATCCCGCGCTGGAACTGGTGCGCCGCTATGCGCGCACGCATGGACCGTTCACGCTGCGTGAGGTTGCGGACCGGTTTGCGCTCGACGCCGAGGTCGTTGAACTTGTGCTGCGGCAGCTTGCCGCAGAGGGCCGCGTTCTGGAAGGAGGTTTTCGGCCCGGCGGCCTTCACCGCGAGTGGTGCGACGCAGAGATCTTGCGGCAGATTCGCCGCAAATCGCTCGCCCGGCTGCGCCGCGAAGTGGAGCCGGTGGAGCAGCACACGCTGGCGCGCTTCCTTACGCATTGGCAGGGACTGCTGGCGCCGCAGCGCATGAATCTCGACGCGCTGCTCGACACGATTGAAAACTTGCAGGGCGCGCCGCTGCCTGCATCGCTCCTAGAAACGTCGATTTTGCCCGCCCGCATTGCCGGCTACCTGCCTGCGGGACTCGACACCTTGATTGCCGCAGGCGAAGTGGCATGGGCCGGAGTCGAGCCGATCGGCGAGCGCGACGGCCGCATTGCGCTCTTTCTAGCCGACAAGCTTCCGCTACTGGCGCAAAGGCGGCCGCAAGTCGAACCACTCACCGAGCGCGAAGAGAAACTACTCGCAGTGCTTGAATCCACGGGCGCGAGCTTCTTCGATGCGCTGCATCTGGCGGCCGGCAGCGGCTATCCCGGGGAAACGATCGACGCATTGTGGAGCCTGGTGTGGCGCGGGCTCATCACCAACGATTCGCTGCACGCGTTGCGCGCGTATATCGCGAGGCCGGAAAGCGCACGCACGCCGCGCCGCTTGCAGACTGGCACAGTCTTCCGTTCGCGCCGCACCACGCCTCCCGCGGCACAGGGGCGCTGGGCATTGCTGCCGGCAGGACTCGCACATTGTGCGGAGGTCTTGAAAGGGCGCGGCTTCAGCCGTGCCGGTGAAGGGCAGTTAAATGTTCCGGCTTTAGCCGCTGAGGGAATGACGGTTGCTTCCGAGTCCATCTCCCAAGGGCCAAAGCCCCTCGGATCTTCTGCGCTGACGGGATGCACGGCTGAAGCCGTGCCCTTTCAAACTGGTACCGTCCTCACGCAGAAAGGCGAGTCGCGCGGGTCGGCAGACCGGCGCTACTCTCAGACCGAGCGCAGCCACGCACTCGCACTGCAACTGCTCAGCCGTTACGGTGTGCTGCTGCGCGAGCATGTCGCCGCGGAGAACCTGCTTGGCGGATTCAGCGCCGTCTACGATGTGCTGAAGGCGCTTGAAGAAAGCGGGCGGATTCGCCGCGGCTACTTTGTCGGAGGTCTGGGCGCTACGCAATTCGCGCTGCCCGCAGCGGTGGACCTGCTGCGGCAACTGCGCACAGAGCCTCATGAAGAAAAACCGGAGTTCGTGCAATTGGCCGCGACCGATCCGGCAAACCCCTATGGATCGGTTTTGCGCTGGCCGGAGTTGCCAGTCGCAGAGGAAGATTCGGAATCGGCGGCGCGTCTGCTCACGCGTGCAGCGTACGCCGAAGTGATTTTGCGCAATGGCCGGCTGGTGGCGTGGCTCAAGCGGGGCAATCCCAACCTGCTTGTGTTTTTGCCTGCCGAGGAGCCGGAACGCTCACAAACGGCGTCCGGGCTGGCGCATTTCCTTTGTACTCGCGGTCAGGAACGAATGCGGCTTCACAGTCACGAGGGCGTGCTGATCACCAGCATCAACGGCCAGCCGACGGCCGCACACTTCATGGCGCCATTTTTGATGGACGCGGGCTTTCATCCTGGTCCGTTGGGCATGCACCTGCGGCGGATTCCTCTGCCGGTGGCGCAACGCGAGCCGGACCGGCCTGGGGTGCAATAGAAAATGCCGGAAGGCGATACCATCTTTCGCACCGCACGCAACCTGGGTCGCGCGCTGGTGGGCAAACCTGTCACCGCGTTCCGTTCCACTTTTCCGTGGTTGATGCGCTTCAATGACGACACGCCGCTCGCAGGGCAAACGGTCGATTGCGTGGAGGCGCGCGGCAAATGGCTGCTGGTGCATTTTTCCGGTGGCGGCATTCTGGCCTCGCATCTGCTGATGAACGGCCGTTGGCACATCTACCGCAGCGGCGAGCGTTGGCAGCTGGCGGGCATTCACATGCGCATCGTGATCGAGAACGCGGAGTACGAGGCGGTGGGCTTTCGTGTGCCTGTGGCGCGTATGCATACTGCGCGTTCGCTCGAGCGCGATCTGCGCGTCGCGCTTCCGGAAAGCGATCTGCTGCGCGCGGAGTTCGATGCCGCGGCGGCCTTGGAACGGCTCACGGCGCGCGGCGAAAAAGCCATCGCCGATGCGTTGCTCGACCAATCCGTCTTGGCCGGCGTGGGTAACGTCTTCAAGTCGGAGATCTGTTTCGTCAACGGCCTCAACCCGTTCCGCAGTGTCGACTCGCTTACGCGCCATGAGGCCGCAGCAGCCATTGCCAGTGCGCAAAAGCTGCTCAAGGCCAATGTGCTTGAGGATTCCGGCGACATCATTGTCACTTATCGCGGGCAGCAACGGCGGACTACGCACGCGTCGAACCCGGGCGAGAGCCTGTGGGTGTACGGCCGTGCCGGCGAACCCTGCCGACAGTGCGGTGCGGCGATCCGCTGCCGCAAGCAGGGCGCGGATGCACGCGTCACTTTCTGGTGCCCGCGTTGCCAGCCCATGCCGGATAGCAGCGACGTGGACGGTTGATTGGACCGGAACGGAGCGCCGATCTACTGGAGGACCGGCGCAAACCGCTCCGATGTTGTTGGATCGGGGGCTTTCACTGCATGAAGCGGCGCGGCCTGTTGGCTGTGCTGCGATTTCGGCGATGCGCTCGCGCAATGCACCGCGCAGAGCCGGCGCGCAAGCTCTCAAGCTCCTCATTGTTCCGGAACAAAGCGCACCGCGTAGCCGCCGCCGGGCGCAAGACGCAACTCAAGCGCATCCGCCGCACGCACAGCCCTTTTCTGGATCACGACATGCTCGGGAACCTGGTCGGCGTCTTCGCCGTCAGCATAGATCTCCGCCGTATACGATCCCGATCCCAGGAACTTCAGTGGGACTTCAATCGTGCGCGGCGTCCAGTCGGTCATGCTGCCCAAAAACCACTGGTTCCCGCGGCGCCGCGCAATGGTGATATAGTCGCCCGGTGCGCCGTTTAACACTTTGGTTTCGTCCCACGTGGCAGGCACGTCCTTGATGAACTGAAACGCCGGCTGGTCTCGATAATTCCCCGGCCAGTCTGAGACCATTTGGATTGGCGCCTCGTAAACAACATACATCGCCAATTGCTGCGCGCGGGTCCCCATCACCATCGGCTGGCTCATTCGCGCCTGAAATTGATCTTCGGTTACATTGTCAAACGCGCCCGGCGTGTAATCCATTGGTCCGGTCAGCATTCGCGTGAATGGCAGCGTGACGTGATGCCGCGGATTGTCGCGCGCGCCGGCCTTGCTTTGCTCCATTCCGGCCACGGCCTCGTATCCCACAATGTTGGGCCAGGTGCGCTCGATGCCCGAGGGTTTCGTCGCGCCATGATAATCCATCATGATGTGATGCTGTGCGGCTTCTTCCGCGGTGCGGTAATAGAACTCGATTCCTTGCTGATCGTCGCGCTCGATGAAATCGGTCTTTACGCCCGCCACGCCCCATTTTTCGAACAACGGGAATGCCTCGGCCATCTGCCGGCTCAGGTCGGCGTAGCTCGCCCAGATCCAGATCTTCACGCCCTTCGTAGCGGCATAGCTGACCACGGCGGGAATGTCGACGCTGCCGTTCATCTTCGTAATGTCTCCCACCGCCGACCAGCCGGCGTCGATGAGCATGTACCGAAATCCCGATTGGGCCGCAAAATCCACGTAGTACTCCATCGTCCCGGTGTCGTATGCCGGCTTGCCGTCCGCTCCGCGGCTGCCGCCCCACCAGTTCCAACTGGCTTTGCCCGCTTGAATCCACGAGGTGTCCTGCATGGCGCTCGGTGGATTCAGGCTAGTGATCACCGTCGATTCGATGAACCGCCCGGGGTTATCAGCAACCATGATCACCCGCCACGAAGAGTGATGCGGCAGGACGCCGGTCACAGCTAGACTCGGATTCTCCACCTGGGGCGCGAGACGCGAAACCAGCCGGTGTCCGAGCCAACTGCCGGACGGATTGGTCAGATACATCGTGGAATAGTCGCGCAGGTCCGCATCGCTGATGGCGGCCCAGGCCACGCCTGGCACACGGAGCAGCATCGGGCAGCCGATCAACATCTGGCTCGACACGCCGCCCTGATTTGAAAATGCGCTCAACGGCAACTGAACGAACTCGCTCTCATACATTGATCGGTAATTGGGCAATTCGAGCGAGAATGTCATGGCATCTTTCACAAAACGAAATTCGGTGTCTTCGTTCGCCAGGCGGAAATCGCTCAACGCCGCCTGGCTGGGGACGATATAGCGGAACGCAACCGCGTCGTCGTAAGCCCGCGCCTCGACGATGAGCTTCCGGCCCGGGCCTCCGTTATCGTCCAACTCCAGCCGCAGCGCGTTGTAGCGATCGTCCACGCGGCTGGTCTTGCCATGAAGCAAGTCGTATGTGTCGTCCCCCTGCGAAGCAGTCGCCTTCACAAGGCGCACGTTTCGTCCTAGCTCCGGTGTCTGACCTGCCAAGTCCAGGGCCAGGGCCGACCACTCGATCAGCTCCTGGCCATGAAACGACACCGTGTACGTCAATTGACCACCGTTGGGTGCCGGCTGATACTGCGGCGAGAGCTCGCGTGCTGCTGCGTCGCCGGGCGCCATGTTGACGGAGGTCTGGAAAGCCATGGTCAGCGCGCCGTCGGGCGAGCTCACGGCCGCAGGTCCGGTTTGCGAAAACGCTGTAGTCGTCACAACAAAGACAAAGAAAATCGTGGAGCGCAAAGCTGCATCTGGCTTGATATGACTCATGGGGCGATTCTTCTCTTCTTTGCCGGCTTCAGTCAACACGGTTCGGCGCTCGATGCCTCAACGGCGGAGACGAATGCCATGGGCGCGGCACGATCGTTCCGACTATGCGCTTACAGATGCCGCTGGACGCGATTTCCGCGGGATCGAGGATGTGTATTCGAAGAATTTGACTGGTCGAGCGCCGGTTTGGCGCCGGCGGCCGTTAGTTTCAACTGACGGCGGAGCAGTGTTATTTCTCGCCGGGTGTGCGATACGCCTCCGTGCTCTGCGCAGCACCGTCCGAATTGCGCAGCGACTCGACTACGGCCTTTGCCGAAGCCAGGAACGCGGAAAACTGGCGCATTGGCTTGGCTACGGTTTCGGCCATAAAGATCCCGGCACGGTCCACGGCATCGAGAACGTTGGAAAGCATGGTGTCGACGCGGTTGGCCTGGCGGCGCGCTCGCTCGATGATCTCGTCCGCTGCCACTTGTACGTCCGCGGCCTGCACGCGCAGGGAGCGCGTGAGAACGGCTAGGTCTGCCGTGGTCTCTTGAATTCTGGGTCCGATGCGCATAAGGAGCGCACTGGTGTTTTCAATAATAGGCATGATCGAGGAGCGCAGGTCTTCGATCTCTTCGCGGATGGTCTTGGCCAACTTGCGCAGGGCGATAAGCGCGGCAAGAAGCACTATGGCCTGAATCAACATGGCCAGCGATACTGCGGCGACCAAGGCGAGTTGAATGGTCTGGCTATCGAATTTTGGCATGGCGTTGCTCTCACGCAGGCGGCTCGGTGGTCATTGACCAAAGCCGGTCGAGTCGGACATGTGCCTCCGGGGAAGAAGAGTTCTACGGCATTTCTTCTTCTAGGCCGGCGGAGTTGCGAATTCTTGAGAAAATCGCAACCTAAGAGTCGAGACTTCGGCACACATCCTGGGGAGAAATGCTTTGTCCGTGTCCGTGAGCCGAGTGCAGCAGGTGGTCTCATCTGTCCCAGAACACGGCTCCGGAGGAAACATTACAACTGCATCGGGCCGGGAAGGACCCGAACCGGAAACAGCCCGCACTCAGCCCTCTTCGCTTTCCGGTTGACCGGCGGCTGCCTGCTGATATGCCTGGCGGCCCGCCTCAACAGCAGCGCCGATGCGCGCGGTCTGGTCGTTGACGAGATTTTTGCCGCGCTCGACAAACTCTTCCCATTGGGCGCGGCCGCGATCGATGACCTCACGGCCGCGATCGACGTAATCGCCCACCTGCTCTCTGCTTTTATCCACAAAGGTGCTCACGTGCTCCTTGCCTCGATCGACCAGTGCCGTGACATTCTCCGCGGCCTCCCGAGTGCGCGCGCGTAAATACTCGGTGCCCTGGCGGGTGCCGCGCGCAATGTCTTCGCGGGTTTCGCGGCCGCTTTTAGGGGCGTAGAGAATGCCCACCAGAGCGCCGACGCCCAACCCCGCGAGGAACCATGCCAATCCGTAGGACTTGTTTTCCTCTGCCATGACGAAACCTCTCCCTTCATTGCTCTACCAAGATGCCTGAGCGTACCAAACAGTGTTAGTTTACCGCAAGCTACCGGCTGGTTACCGGCCAGCCGCCGTGGACCCAAAGTGGATCGCAGCAGCATCAGAACTTCCCAACTTGGATGCGCGATGCCAGTAGAGGTTGCCGGCTTGGGAGCCGCTACCGCAAAACCAGGGATGCCGCACGCCGAAGTCGGGGGCAGGCAAATCGACGCGGCATCATGGAGCGGCGACCTTTGAGCAAAACTCAGCAGGACATTTCTCGTTCTAGCGTAAATCCCCGGCGCCAACTGGTTGAGTCATCCGCCGCAGCGACAGGTAACGGCGAGAACCTCAGCAGAGTGGAGAGCCCTGGCATGTGTGAGCTGGCCGATCTGCTCTCGGCAACTGAAGCCATCGGCAACGACGATGGCGGTTGGCCCTGCGGATTGGACTGCAGGAATCAGCCCCTGGTTGGCGATGGTTTTTGAGACTTCGAACTTATCGGCTTCAAAGCCAAAGGGCCCGGCCATGCCGCAGCAGCTGGCCTGGATTAGCTCAACCTTGGCGCCAGCCTCGCGGAGAAGCGCGATTTCACTGGCTGGGCCGCCGAAGACTGCCTTGTGATGGCAATGGCCGTGGAGAAGAATGTGGGCGCCGTCGAGACGGCTAGAGACGAATCCGGGAGCGCGGGCAGCGAGAAAGTCGGCAAAAAGCCAAACTTGCTCGCTCAGGCGCGTCGCGCGCGGATCGTTGGGGAAGAGTTCGAGTAGTTCGTCTTTAAAGACGCTGGCGCAGCTGGGCTCGAGAAAGACGAAGGGCAGCCCGGCATCGATTTGCGGAGCCATGCGCTGGAGAACCTGGGCGAGATAGGAGCGTGCCGCCGCGAGCAGACCGAAGTCGTAAAGGGGCCGGCCGCAACAAATGTGTCCGCGCGGGGTTTCGACGCGGAAGCCGGCGAGACTAAGGACCGATTCGGCAGCCGAAAGAGATTGTGGGTGGTAGTAGTTGTTCCAGGTGTCGGGCCAGAGAAGCACCTGCGGTGCGGCAGCCCCTTGGACAAGAGATGCAGATGAACTTCGCGCTTTTTGAAAACTCTGCGGAGCAAGACGCGGCAATTGGCGCTCGCGGGCAATGCCGGCGATGCGCTTGATGAGCGGGCTGGTGAAAGGGCCGGTTAGGATTGCGTTGGTGAGTGCCGGCGCGAGCGAACCGTAGCGCGCGAGGCGGTCGGCAAACCCAAAGATGTAGTGGCGGAGCGGGTGCGGGCGGCCCTTGTAACGCTGCGCAAGAAACTCCGATTTGTAAGCCGCCATGTCCACCTGCACCGGGCACTCGGATTTGCAGGCTTTGCAACTCAGGCAAAGATCGAGGGCCTCGTGAACGGCGCGGCTCTGGAAGCCTTCGTGGCGCAGCGCGCCGTGAAGCATCTCCCAAAGCAAGTGCGCGCGGCCGCGCGTGGAGTGCCGCTCCTCGCCGGTGGCGCGGTAGCTGGGGCACATGACGCCGCCCTCGGTATTGCGGCACGAACCGACGCCGACGCAGCGCTCGGTGGCGCGGGCGAGGGAGCCGTTGTCTTTTGCAAAGGCGAAGTTCGCATCCCAGGTCCCCGGGTGCGAGGAACTTGGGGCGCCCCCGCTTGTTTTTGGGGCGTAGCGCAGATTCTCGACCGGTTCGTAGACCCGCACGGCGTCAGAGACCTTGCCGGGGTTCATGCGATTGTCCGGGTCCCACAACCTCTTGAACTCGCGGAAGGCCTCGACGAGCTGGGGACCGAACATCTTGGGCAGCAGCGCCGCGCGCGACTGGCCGTCGCCGTGCTCGCCGGAGAGCGAACCGCCGAAGGAGACGACCAGGTCGGCGGCGCGATCGATGAACTCTCGATATTTCTCTATGCCTTTTGGACTAGAGAAATCGAAGTTGATGCGCGTGTGTACGCAGCCCTGGCCGTAGTGGCCGTAGAGCGGACTGCGAAAGCCGTACTCGGCCATCAGCTTGTTGATGGCGCGAAGATAGTTGCCTAGCTGGGCGGGTGGAACCGCGGCGTCTTCCCAGCCTTCCCAACGATCGGGCTCGCCGGGCACGAAAACCATGGCGCCGAGCGCGGACTCGCGCACATGCCACACCGACGCAGCCTCCTCGGCCGTGCAGATGTGAGCGGAAGGCGCGAAAGGCCAGGACTGCGCAGCGCGGGCCACGGATTCGGCTTTGGCGCGGGCCTCTCCCTGGGACCATGCGCCCACTTCGACGAGCAGAAAGCTGACACCTTCGGGGAGCCGGTCGAGATCGCGAAGCGCGAGACCTTTGCGGCGCATGAAATCGACCAGCAAGTAATCGAAGCCCTCGAGGCCGATGGGTTTGTGTTCAAGCGCGAGCGGGACGGCGTCGGCAGCGAGAAAAGGATCGCTGAAGCCGAGCGCGGTGAGCACGCGGAAGGGCGGGCTGGCCGTGAGGTTCAGCGTGGCAGAGACGATGTTGGCGCAGGTGCCCTCGGAGCCGACCAGCGCGCGGGCCACGTGGAAGTTGTTTTCAGGCAGCAGCTCGTCAATGTTGTAACCGGAGACGCGGCGGGGAATGCGCGGAAACCTTTCGCGCACCGGGGCGGCGTAGCGGTCGCGAATGCGCGCGAGGCCTGCATAGATTTCGCCCACTCGGCCGCCGGCGCGGATCAGCGCATCGAGTTTGTCGGGCGGCGTGGCGCCCACAGTCATACGCGTGCCGTCATAGAGAACGATGTCGAGCGATTCCACGTTATCCACGGCTTTGCCGCCCAAAAGTCCGTGGACGCCGCAACTGTTGTTGCCGATGATGCCGCCGAGGGTGCACCGGGAGTGGGTGGCGGGGTCCGGCGCGTAGGTGAGGTGATGCACCTCGGCAGCGTCGCGCAGACGGTCGAGCACGATGCCGGGCTGAACACGGGCGAGTTGCTTCGCGTGGTCCAACTCCTCAAGTGAATTCATGAACCGCGAGTAGTCGAAGACCACGGCCACGTTGACGCATTGGCCGGCGAGGCTGGTGCCTGCGCCGCGAGGCAGCACGGCGGCGCCGGTCTTGCGGCAGGCCGCCAGCGCCGCTTCCACATCGGCCGCGTCGCGCGGAAAGACCACGCCGACGGGAAGCTGACGGTAGTTCGAGGAATCGGTGGCGTAGAGTGCGCGCGAGCCAAGATCGAAGCGGACCAGATCGGAAGGATTGGGGCCGCGGAGGGATTTCTTGAGGAGCGTTTCGAGCTCGCCGTGCGCCGAAAAACACTCATGTTCGAGTGGAGCGGGATTCGAAAGAATGGAAAACGAAGCAGTGCTCACGATGGAATCGTAACGCGGTGCGATGGGTTGCGCTTCAGCGTGACGGCCATTCCTCGACCACCACGCCGAGATCGTTGAGTTGCTTGATGGCGGCTTCAACATTGCGGCGCACCATAGGACGGTCCTTAGGCGCGGCGGAAGGCGATTCCGCCACCGCGATCACGCGGCCGTACGGCCAGGCGCCGGCCGGGATGGCAATCACGGCTTGAGCGAGATCGGAGAGCCGCAACTCGAGCTCCTGGCGGCGCGCGGCCACGGGACGAAGCAGGGTTCCCTCACCAACCGGGCTGGGATTGGCGTCGGGCATCAGGACGCGAAGCGTGAGCGTGTCGGGGCCTGCGGAAAGAAACGGATTAGCCCACGCGGCCGGATCGTGAATATCGATGTAAAGGCTCTTGGTGGGCAGAGGAATCTGCTCCAGATCGGTGCGTTCCTGCTCAAGTTGAGTTTCGCTGGCCTGAACCTTCCGCTCCACCGTTTGCGCTTTGTGAGCGACGCCCTCAACGGCCTGCTCCTCCTTGTGGCAGGCAGCGGGCACAAACGCCAGCAGCGCGGCCATGGCGAAGATTCCTTTGAAACGGCGCCGGATCACGAGTTCAAGAATAGCAGGGAGGATAGGCAGCGCCGTGCCCTGCATCACCGCGCGCTTCAACGGGCCCCACTAGTCTGCACGCAAACGGAGCAGAGGGAAGCATGAGCAAGCGGGTTGTGGCCGTGGTCGGCAGCTATCGCAAAGGCGGAGCAACGGAGAGCGCCGTGGAGGCAATTTTGGAAGGAGCGCGGGCCAAGGGCGCCGAAACGCGAGTTTTCCAATTGAGAGAGCAGCACATCGAGTTCTGCAAAAACTGCCGCGCGTGCACGCAGGCGCCGGGCGCCGCGCGCGGGCGATGCAGCCAGCAGGACGATCTGGAACCGATGCTCAAAGAAATTGAAGCGGCGGACGCGGTGGTGCTGGCCTCGCCGGTGAATTACTACAATGCAACCGCGATCTTTCGGCGGTTTCTCGAGCGCCTGCTCGGGTTCGTCTATTGGCCGTGGGGACAGAATGGCCCCAAGCTGCGCAGCAAGGCGCAGCCGCGCAAGGCCGTTCTGGTATCGGCGGCCGGGATGCCGGGATTTTTGATTCCAATGGCAACCGGAGCCGCGCGCGCGTTGCGGCTGGCGGCGAATGTGATGGGCGCGAAAACAGTGGGCAAGTTGTGGATCGGCCTGGCAGCGGGAAGCCCGGATTACACCTTGCCCCAGCGCACCCTGGCACGCGCGCGGCGCACGGGTGCGATGCTGGCGTAGGCTTCAGCCTTTCGGTCGCTTGGAGTGAGAACAGGCGGGTCGAGGCTTGTGCCCCATTGTTCATGCGGAGCTCAAAAAAAGCGGGCGAAGAGTCTTCTACTTCCTGTTTCCTGCAATCAGGCTGCGGGCGATGGAGTCCAGGACGCCGTTGAGAAAGTGGATGGACTCCGTCGCGCAGTAACGGCGGCCGATCTCGAGCGCCTCATTGATGACCACAGGGAAGGGCGTGGACTTGAAGCCGACGAGCTCGGCGACGGCCATGCGCAGCAGATTGCGGTCCACGGCGGGCATGCGATCAAGCCGCCAGTGCGTGGAGTGGCGGCTAATGAGCTCGTCGATCTCCTCACGGCGCTCCTCGGCGACGCGAAAGAGGTCTTCGGTGAATCCGCGGACCTCCGGCTCGACGGGATCGCCTGACTTCCAGAAAGTTGTGCGGACTTGGTCGGGGGTTTGGCGGCCGAGATCGGCTTGGAAGAGCATCTGCATGGCGAGCTCTCGGGATTTGCGGCGATGACGGCTGGTCAAGCGGGACCGCCTTGCTCGATCTTGCGGCGCAGGCTCGCCATTTCGATAGCAGCAGCGGCGGCCTCGAAGCCTTTGTTCCCCGCCTTGATCCCGGCCCGGTTCAGCGCCTGCTCGAGAGTTTCGCAGGTAAGCACGCCGAAGCTGTGGGGAACGCCCGTCTCCTGCTGCGACTGGCCGATGCCGCGTGCGACTTCGTTGTAGATGGCCTCGTAGTGGGCGGTTTCGCCGCGCAACAAACAGCCCAGCGTCACAACGGCGTCAAAGCGGGCGGTGTCGGCGCAGACGCGCGCCGCGGCGGGAATCTCCCACGCTCCCGGAACGCGGATGACTTCGATGTCGGAGCGGTCGGCGCCGCTGCGCAACAGCGCGTCAAGCGCGCCATCGAGCAGCCGATCCGTAACCACGGCGTTCCAGCGCGAAACCACGATGGCGAACTTCATTCCCGCGGCCGAAAGATCGCCCTCGAGCGCAACGGGCTTGCCTTTCACCGGATCGGTCCACGCCCAGAAGCTGAAGCGGAAGCCAGGCTCCGGCTCGACTGTGAAGATGCGCGACTTCCAATGGGTCTCGGTGATAGGGGAAAGGCGAGACGCCGCCGCGTCTCCGCCATTTGCGCCAAGCCAGGCCTCGGCCGCCTGACGGAGGGAGTCGAGGGAAGTGACTTCAATAAGGAGATCTGCCGTGGCAGGCAAGCGGCCATCGACAAACTCGATATTGCCGAGCGGTGCGAAAAACGACGCGCCGCGCGATCCCTCTTCCTGCCATCCTTTGCCGCCAGCGAAACCTAGAGCAGCAAAGAAGCTGCTCAACCGTTCGTAAGCCGCGGCGCTGCCGGCCTGACGCAGGATCGAAATGCCCTTAATCATAGCTCGATTTTAGCCTGCGCATGTGGGGCGCAAATCTTGCTGGGCTTTCCCGGCGCCATGACGTGGGTGCGGCCAACAACTGGCTATCATCTGTTCCCTATTCCCTGGTCCCTGACCCCTGTTCCCAGCTTTCTCAACGCTTCTTCAATCGCCTTTGCCGCGCGCCGCTCCCGCCCCTCAGCCGTCTCGTAGTAGAAAACTCCCAGCAGGTGATTGCGCCGCTGCGTTGGCGTCAGCGCAAACCACGACTCGCGCGCCCGCGGCTGCCGCTGAAAGATCGCCTTGAGCACCGGCGGAGGCTCCTGTTCCCCCTCCATGGCCTGCATCAGCCGTTCCGCCATCCTCGCTGCGCGCCTTTTCCGGCTCTCCGCGTTCTTTGGCTCGGCGGCCCACTTGCCAATCTCGCGCCGCATCGAGTCGCTCAAATCATCGAACCACTTCCGCAACCTTCGGTCGCTATTCAGTTCCTTCTTTAGCTCCTCCGGCAGCAGAATCTCCCGCTCCTCGAGATCCGGTTCGAGCCAGATTCGCGCCTTCTCGCCCACCCGCACTCCTGCGCCTGACTGCATCTTCTTGTTTACCAGCAGCACATGTCCGCCGCCCCTGGGATGCGGAAACAACGTCGTTCGGAACGCGAATCCCGCGATCTCGCCTCGCACTCTGCGTCCCTTGCGCACCGGCCACGTTCTGGCCACGTCGAATGGCACGCGGGCCACCACCCACCGCAAAGCCGTCCCGTCGGGCTCCAGGAGCGCCGTAAATGACTTTCGCACTGCCCGGGTTTTCTTGTTCGCCATCTCCCGTGTCCCGGATATGCTCTAGCGTTTCGTAGTCCCCAAACCTGCAGTCTCTTAGTCCCGCAGTCTCGAAATCCCAAATCGCACAATCCGCATCCAAGCTCCGCAGGGAGAATCACCGATGCGACTTCACCCCGCCACATTCGCACTTCTCGCAGCAATCGCCGCCTTCGCCGCCGGGTGCCACCACACCAACACCGTCGATCCCGCTGCCTTCCAATCGGCGCTCAACAATTACTATGCCAGCCGACAGGAGTGTCTCTGGACCCAGCCCCTGAAATTCCCTGCCCAGGCCGACACATCCAAAGAAGATCAGACCGAGCAGTTCGATGCATTGACCGATGCCGGCCTCCTCACACGTACGCCTGGCGAAAAGCAGCGCTTCCTCATTGGCTCCAAGCGTGTCAATAACTACGATCTCTCCGATAAGGGTCGCGCCAACTGGATTGCCGACACCGCGCAGCCAGGATACGGCAACTTCTGTCTTGGCAGCCCCACGGTCAAATCCGTCGACAGTTATTCGCCCAACAACGACCCGAGTGCATCGCAATACACGGTCACCTACCGCTACGCCGTCTCTCTTCCCGGCTGGGCCAACACCTCCGAGATCAAGACAGCCTTCCCACGAGCCGCCAGTGACAGCCAGGGACAGGAGGCAACCGCCACGCTCGGCAAATCGCAAAACGGCTGGCAGGTGCAGAACGTGAACTCGGCTGGCCAGGCCGGCGACTGACCGCGTTCGTCCTTCTGATGCGGCCCACGCGCGAAGTTCGCTGCCAGGCCCCGTGATCAGAACACTCTTTATCCAGCCAACTGAATGCGCCGGTGGAAGAGCCTCTTGATCGCCTGCCAGATGCAGCGGACAAGCAGCAGAGCTATCAAGACGAGGACCGCGGCAATTCCTGCGGCCACATACGGCTTCCACACCGAAAGCCATGTGAGAAACACCGCCAGCGCGTCTTCGCCTATGCTGAGTGCGATATTCGAAACCGGCTCTGGCGACGGCGTGACCGCCGCGCGCGCGGCCGTTTTGCTGCCGTGCGCAATAAGCGCGATCAATCCCCCAGCGAGGGCCGCCGCCAATTGCTCGCCCGGCGAGAGCGTGGCCGCTGCCCGGTAAGCTAGCAGCGCTGCCACCGGAACGCGAATGAACGTGTGCAGCGCGTTCCAGACCAGATCGAACGCGGGAACTTTGTCGGCAAAAAGCTCCACCGCGAAGAGCGCACCCGCCGCCGCAATCACCCACCAGTCCGTCAGCAGGTGCAACGACGCCGGCAGCGCCAGCCATCGCGTGTGCCCCAGCAGTCCCAGTGTCGCCACCGTGGCATACACGTTCAACCCGGCGGCAAAGCTTACCGCGATCAACAAGGCGACCAATTCGTCCGGCGGCAAAGTCATCCGGCACAGTATAGAGCCGCCCGCCCCGATTCATTCGTTCGCCTCTCCACTTTTTCGCTTAGAGCCTGTTTACGATCTGTGGACGCGATCTGCCGCAGTCATCAAGGCAGATATATGCAGCTTCCCCAGGGAAACGTTAGTTCTGGGGAATGAAGCCAAGAAAACCGTATCCAAGCGATATCAGTCGGGAGCAGTTCGAGTTGGTC
>Ga0335078_10005023_pt1 | contig 19570 bp, 14 predicted proteins | sample Lox_Sample_32_FD_206711 | JGI IMG/M metagenome (GOLD analysis project Ga0335078, IMG submission 206711) | Soil microbial communities from Loxahatchee National Wildlife Refuge, Florida, United States - Lox_Sample_3.2 | ecosystem: Environmental > Terrestrial > Soil > Wetlands | place: USA... | reverse complement strand
ACCGGCTCCTACCACGGCTATACCATCGTCACCTCGCCGCCGCCCAGCTCCGGCGGCGTCGGCATTCTGCAAATGCTCGGTATCCTCGACGGCACGGGTTTTGAAAAGGGCGGAGCGGGCAGCGCCATGGCAGTCCATTACATGGCCGAGGCGATGCGCCGCTACTTCGCCGACCGGGCGGAGCACCTGGGCGACCCCGATTTTGTGAAGGTGCCGCTGACCGCTATGCTGGACCCCAAGTACATCGCATCGCTGCGCGCCTCGATCGACCCCGAGCGCGCCACTCCATCGAGCGAAGTGCACGCGGGCAAATTCACCGGCCACGAATCGGTCGAGACCACGCACTACACGGTGGCCGACGAGGATGGCAATATCGCCGCGGTCACTTATACCTTGAACGGCGGCTACGGAAGCAAGGTGACGGCCACCGGGCTGGGATTCCTGCTGAACAACGAGATGGACGATTTCGCGGCCAAGCCCGGCGAAGCCAACATGTTCGGGCTGATCCAGGGCGAGGCCAACGCCATTGCGCCGCGCAAGACACCGCTTTCTTCCATGGTTCCCACCATCGTGCTGAAGGACGGCAAGCCTTTGCTGGCGCTGGGATCGCCCGGCGGACCCACCATTATCAATACGGTGCTCGAAGTGCTGGTCAACGTGCTGGACTTCCACATGAACGTGCAGGACGCCGTCAACTGGCCGCGCTTTCACCACCAGTGGATGCCGGACACGCTCAACATGGAGCCGGGCTATTCGCCCGATACCGTAGCGCTGCTCCAGAGCCGAGGCTACAACATCCGGCGGGTGAACGCGCAGGGCGAAGTGGCGGCCATTCTGTTCGATAACGGCTGGCTCGAAGGAGCGCCCGATCCGCGAACCGAAGGCACGGCGGAAGGGCGCTGATGGACCACGTACTCTCGACGCACCTGTACGTCAATCACCGGCTCACCTCGGCGCTGCTGACCAGGATCCAACAGGCGGGCATTCCGGCCGTGGAGATCTTCTGTGCCCGGCAGCACCTCGACTACCACAACAAGGCGCAGATCGCGGAACTCGGCCACTGGTTTCGCGATTCGGAGCTGAAGCTGTTTTCGCTCCACTCCCCGATGTACAACGACGAGATCTGGGGCCGCTCGGGACCGCACGCGGTGGTGAGCATCACGGAACCGGTGAAAGGGCGGCGCCTGGAAGTGGTGGACGAAATCAAGCGCGCGATCGAGATCTCCGAGGTGATTCCGTTCCGCTACCTGGCGCAGCACATGGGCGTCAGCGGCGAAGAGTTCGACCTGCGGAAGTTCGACGCGGCTTTCGCCGCGCTCGAAGAGCTGTGTATTTTCGCACGGCAGCGCGGGGTGGAGATCCTGCTGGAGAACACTCCCAACGAGCTTTCGAGCGCCGAGCGCCTGTTGCAGTTTGAAAGCCTGACTCACCTGGGCATGCACTTCGTGTTCGATATCGGCCACGCCCACATGGGCGAAGGCGTGGAGGAGGCATACAAACTGATGCGCGACCGCATCCGTTCCACCCACCTCCACGACAACGACGGCAAGCAGGACAGCCACGTGTTTCCGATGGCCCGCGAAGGCGGCTCGATCGACTGGAAGAAAGCCATGGAACTCCTGCGGAGCCGGCCGGATCAGTACCCGCTGCTGCTGGAGCTGAGAGAAGTTCCCGGGTTGGCCAACCCGCTGGAGAAAGTGAAGGAAGTTTTCGCCCGGCTCGAGGGCGAGTGACCGGGGCGGCGGACCAGCCGCTTACTTTATGACTCCGCGAAGCACCATCGCATGACTCCGCGAATCACCATCGCCCAGGCCGGCGCGCACGTCGGCGAAACCGTCGAGATCGCCGGCTGGCTCTACAATCTGCGGCGGTCCGGCAAGATCGCATTTCCCATCCTGCGCGACGGCTACGGCCTGCTGCAGTGCGTGGCCGTCAAGAATGCCCTGCCCGAAGCGCTGTTTGAAACCACCAAGAACCTGACGCAGGAATCGTCGATTATCGTCACCGGGAAGATCCGGGGCGAGCCGCGCGCGCCCGGCGGATTCGAAATGGACCTGGAAAACCTGGAGGTCGTGGAGCGGGTGCCCGAGAGCGACCCCTACCCGATCACCCCCAAGGAGCACGGCATCGAGTTCCTGCTGGAACACCGCCACCTGGCCATACGCGGCCAGCGCGCGCACGCCATCCTGGGGATCCGCCACGAAGTGGTGAAAGCGGTGCGCGACTATTTCGACTCGCACGGTTTCACCCTGGTGGACACGCCGATCTTTACGCCGGCCGCCTGCGAAGGCACGACCACGCTGTTCGAAGTGAATTACTACGAGGACAACAAGGCCTACCTGACGCAATCCGGCCAGCTCTACAACGAAGCGACGGCCATGGCCTTCGGGAAGGTCTATTGCTTCGGCCCGACCTTCCGCGCCGAGCTTTCGAAAACCCGCCGGCACCTGCGCGAGTTCTGGATGGTGGAGCCCGAGATGGCGTACGCCACGCTGGAAGATGTGAAGCGGGTGGCCGAGGAGATGCTGGTTTTCATCGTGGGCCGGGTGCTCGAAAACCGCCGCGGCGAATTGAAGCGCCTGGAGCGCGACATCGGCAAGCTGGAAGCGATTCAGGCGCCCTTCGACCGCATGACCTACGACGAGGCCATCGAGATCCTGCACCAGAAGGGCAGCCCGATCCAATGGGGCGACGATTTCGGCGCCACCGACGAAACGCTGCTCACCCAGGACCGCCAGCGGCCGATCATGGTGGACCGCTTCCCGGCGTCCTTCAAGGCTTTCTATTTCCAGCCGGCGGCGGACCGTGCGGACGTGGTCCTGGGCGTGGATGTGCTGGCGCCCGAAGGCTACGGCGAAATCGTGGGCGGAGGGCAGCGCATTCACGACCTGAGCCTGCTGTTGAAGCGTATCGAAGAGCACCATCTGCCGAGAGAAGCCTTCGAGTGGTACATCGATCTGCGCAAGTACGGCTCGGTACCGCACGGCGGCTTCGGCATGGGGATCGAGCGCTGCGTGGCCTGGATCTGCGGCATCGAGCACATCCGTGAGACGATCGCCTTCCCGCGGACCCTGTACCGCTGGGCGCCGTGAAGAGGGATGAGGGATTGGACATGAGAATCGGCAAGCGAGCGGAGCTCTGGAGTCCCTCCAACGGCGCGGCCGCGCGAAGATCCTGATCGCGGAGCGACGCACGACGGCCATGCGCCCATCGCACATTTCGATCATCGGCGCGCCGCTCGATCTGGGCGCCGGACGCCGCGGTGTGGATATGGGTCCGTCCGCCCTGCGCGTCGCCAACCTGAATGCGCGCCTGGCGGCGATGGGCTACGAGGTAGAGGACTTCGGCAACGTGCCGGTCCGGCAGGCGGAAGCCACCCCGGAAGGCCATCCGCACGCCAAGTACCTGCCGCAGATCACGGCCACCTGCCAGGCGCTGGCGATGCAGGTGGAAGGTACGCTGGAGAACGGCAGTATGCCGCTGGTGCTGGGCGGCGATCATTCCGTGGCTGTTGGAACGGTGGCCGGCATCTCGCAGCACTTTCGCAAGCGCGGCCAGAAGATCGGCCTGATCTGGCTGGACGCGCATGCGGATATGAATACGCCCGAAACCAGCCCCAGCGGCAACGTGCACGGCATGCCGCTGGCGTGCATTGTGGGGCTGGGACCGCCGGAGCTGGGCGAATTGGGCGGCTACAAGCCCAAAGTGGCGCCTTCGAATGTGGCCATTGTGGGGCTGCGCGACGTGGATTCGTTCGAGAAACCGCACGTGCGCGAGTCGGGTGTGCGCGCCTTCACCATGCGGGAGATCGACGAGCGCGGCCTGCGCGCGGTGATGGAAGACGCCATCCGGCTAGCCACCGCCGGCACCGCCGGCTTTCACCTGTCGCTCGACATGGATTTCGTGGACCCGCGCGACGCTCCGGGCGTCGGCACGCCGGTGCGCGGCGGCGCCACCTATCGCGAGGCGCACCTGGCGATGGAGATGATCTGCGATGCGGGCGCCATGCTGGCGATGGAGGCGGTGGAAGTCAACCCCGTAATCGACGAAGTGAACCGGACGGCCGACCTGGCCGTCGAACTGATTCAGTCGGCCTTCGGAAAGCGCATCTTATGAAACTACGAGTCGCGGTGATTTATGGCGGCCGGACGGGCGAGCACGATATCTCGCTGCGTTCGGCCGAGGCCATCCTGAACGCTATGGACCCGGCCAGATACGAGAAGCTCGAATACGTCATCGGCCGGGATGGCAAGTGGTCGCCGCGGCCGATTCTGCCGGAACCCGGCGCGCAGGCCGAGATCGACGTGGTCTTTCCCGTTCTCCACGGCACCTTCGGCGAGGACGGCACCGTGCAGGGACTGCTGGAGCTGGCCGACCTGGCGTACGTGGGCGCAGGCGTGCTCGGCTCGGCCGTTTCCATGGACAAGGACATGATGAAGCGGGTGTGCCGCGAGCGAAATCTGCCGGTGGTCGAATACCTGACCGTATATCGGGGGCGGATGGACCTGGAGGGTATCTGCGGCCGCCTGCCGTTCCCGGTCTTTGTGAAGCCGGCCAACCTGGGATCTTCGGTAGGGATTTCCAAGGCCGGCAACTGCCAGGAACTGGAAGCCGGCCTGAAGCTGGCCACGCAGTTCGACCACAAAATTCTGGTGGAGCGCGGCATCGAGGGCCGCGAGCTGGAGTGCTCGGTGCTGGGCAACGAAGATCCTATGGCATCCCTGCCGTGCGAGATCCTGCCGTCGCGGGCCTTTTACGATTACGACGACAAGTACCTGCTCGACGAGGCACGCACCGTGGTCCCCGCCGACCTGCCGCCCGAAACCACCGCCGAGCTGCGCCGCCTGGCCATCGAATGCTACCGGGCCGTCGAGTGCGAAGGCATGGCGCGCGTGGATTTCCTGCTGGAGGGAGCCACGGGGAAGCTGTACATCAACGAAATCAACACCATTCCGGGTTTCACTTCGATCAGTATGTATCCCAAGATGTGGGAACACAGCGGCATCGGATTCTCCGCCCTGATCGACCGCTTGATCGAGCTGGCCCTCAGGCGCCACGAGCGCAAGAAAGCCACCCGTTTCGCGCGATAACCCACGCGATAAAATGAGAGTGCCATGGCGACGGTGACGAATGTCAAAACGGTCAGCTATGAAGAGTGGCTTGGCATGCCTGAGGTCAGCGACGGCATTGAGGAAGTGGTGAACGGAGAGGTCCGAGTCATGCCGCCGCCGAAATTGAATCACTCCCGGATCGTGCGGAGGCTGCGCCGCCAGATCGAGCCGCAAGTGGACGACCGCGCGGTGACCGTTTTTGTCGAGCAGATCGGCCTGATCATCTCCCGCACCCCGCCTACATCGAGAGTTCCGGATCTCGCGGTCTTCGAAAACAGCACGATCGTTGAGGAGGAAGGCTATGTCCACTCCCCGCCGCAGCTTGTAATCGAAGTGCTTTCGCCTTCCAACGACCGCCATGACCGCGAGGAAAAGCTGGCCGATTACGCCTTGCTCGGTGTGCCCGAAGCCTGGCTGGTTTCGCCGGAGGCACGGACCGTGGAGGTGCTGTACCTGGAGGAAGGCCGGGTGCACCGCGGGCAGATTCTGGCCGAGGGAATTCTCACACCGAAACACTTTCCGGGCGTGAAAGTAGACATCGCCGCGATCTGGCCGGAAGGAAGCATTTGAAACCCTGCCTACTCGTCCGCGTCCAAGGGGATATTCAGGAAATCAGGCCCGATTGATGTCTCGTGTTGCCCCACGGTTAGAGCCTCAGCCGACTGCGGGATCGCGCCGCATCGGGCGCGGTTTTGTCCAAGCCGGACGAGATCGGACATTAACTAGCTTGTTTTCAGCTGCTTGGAGGTTCAATTCGGACCGGGCCGGACCAATCGAGCGCGGGGCGCTGCTCCCGGCGCTTTCCGCCTTTGCGCTCCTGGCGCTCTCCGCCCTTGTACTCCTGGCGCTCGCCGCACCGGCACTCCTGGCGGCCGACGACCTGCCCTCGCAGATGAAGGCGGTGGTCAACGCCTACTCCCTCGCCGAGCAGAATGCGGCCGATCCCGTCAGCATGGAATCGGTCTTTTACCAGGGCGCCATTCCGTCGCTGCTGCGCACGCTCGATCCGCACTCCATCTTTTTCGATCCCGATCAATTCGAGCAGCTTCGCAAAATGGAGCAGTCCACGCAGAAGGGCTTCGGGAGCGTGGTGTCGCTGCTGCCGGGGCGCGTGATCATCCTGCAGACGCTGCCGGGGACGCCTTCGGCGAAGGCGGGGCTTCTGCCGGGGGACGAGATCATGGCTATCAACGGCTACCTGATCAGCCGGCTCGATCTGGATCAGCTCACGGAACTGCTCTCGCAATCGCGGCAAAGGCCGGCGCAGCTCGACGTACGGCGGAGCGGCACGGCGCGGCTCATGCACCTTACGCTGATCCCCCAAGACATGCAGTCTCCCAGCGTGGAACGGGCATTCTTCGTGGCCGCGGGAGTCGGCTACATCCGGGTGGGCAGTTTCGATCAATCCACCGGCAACCAGATCCGCCAGGCCATCGAAAAGCTGGGCGGCGAACACCTCGCCGGGCTGGTGCTCGATCTGCGCAACAATCCGGGCGGGGTGGTCGATTCGGCGCTCGACACGGCCTCCTTGTTTCTGGATTCGGGGACCAAGATCGTCACGGTGCGCGGGCGCAGCGTGCCGGAAAAGACCGAGGTCGTGCCAAAGCTCGCGAAACCGTACAGGTTCAAGCTGGCGATCCTGATCAACGAGAAGACCGCGAGCGCGGCGGAAATCGTTTCGGGCGCGATGCAGGACGAGGACCGAGCCGTCATTCTGGGTTCCACCAGTTTCGGCAAAGGGCTGGTGCAGAGCGTGTACCCGCTGAGCAACGGGGCCGGGCTGGCGCTTACCACGGCGCTCTACTACACACCGAGCGGGCGATCGATCCAGAAGCCATTCGAAGTGCAGAGGCCGGGGGAAGGCGGCGGCTTCGCGCTGGGCGCGACCACCGAGCATCCCAATCAACAGACCGAGTTTCACACGGCGAAAGGGCGGGTGGTGGCGGGCGGAGGCGGAATCCACCCGGATATCGAGGTTGGGCCTGCGGAGATGGACCGGTTGCGGGCGGCGCTCGAAGCCAGCGCGTCGTTTCCCAATTTCGCCACCGAATACCTGCGCGACCACAAGGTGACGGAAGATTTCGAGGTGACCCCGCAGGTGCTCAACGCTTTCCAGGTATTCTGCTCGAACCGATCGATTCAGCCCAATCTCTCGGACTGGCTTTCGGAGCAGGACTACATCACCAACCGCGTGAAAACCGAAATCTTCAATCAGGCCTTCGGCGTGGAGAAGGGCGACGAAATCGAAGCGCAGCGCGATCCGGTAATTCTGAAAGCCGTCCAAGCCTTAGGGGCGTAGTTATGGAATGTTATTCTAAAGTCTTGATCCCCTCCAATCTGTTTCCCTGGGCGCTCCTTTTGGCGGCGGCTCCTGCGGCGGTGGCGCAACCTTCGGTGCTGCTGGACACCATGTCTCAGGAACTCAGCCGCAATTTCACGGTGATGAAAGCGAAGGCCGATCCGCCGCCGTATTTCCTCAGTTACGAAGTCACCGAGGCGCAGTATCAGACTGTTTCCGGCACGCTAGGCACGGTGGATGCGAGCGATGTCAGCAAGAGCCGGGAACTGGACGTTTCGGTGCGCGTGGGCACGCCGCAGCTGGATAATTACCATCGCGTGCGATCGGGAGGCGGCGGCGGAGGGGGGGGCGGTATCGGACGATCAACCTCGTCCGCCCTCACCTTCGAGGACAGCGTCAACTCCATCAAGCGCCGCCTGTGGCTGGAGACCGATGCGGCTTACCGCGCGGCGGCCGAGCGTCTCATCCGCATCAAAACCAATACTCAGGTAAAGGTTGCGGAAGAGGACAACTCGGCCGATTTTTCGAGCGAGCCGCCCTCGGTTTCGGTGGAACCGCCCCCCAGGCTGAAATTCGACAAAGAGAACTGGGAAGCGCGCATCCGCAAGCTTTCCGCGCGATTCGGCAACTACCCCAGCATCCTCACTTCGCACGTGACGGTTTCCGGCCAAACCGACACACGCTACTTCGTCAACACCGAAGGGACGCGGCTGGAGTATGGGCGCGGATTCGCGCGGGTGGTGATTTCCGCCTCCGCCAGAGCGGCGGACGGCACCGATCTCAGCTCGTTCGAGACTTTCGAAGCCGTGGAGGCGTCGGGCCTGCCGGACGACAAGGTGCTGGAAGCCGCCATCGACCGCGTGGCCAACGACGTTTCCAACCTGCTGAAAGCGCCCGAAGCCGAGCCGTTTGTGGGACCGGCGATTTTTTCCGGACGCGCGGCGGGGGTTTTCTTCCACGAAATATTCGGACACCGCGTAGAGGGCCACCGGCAAAAGGACGAGAACGAAGGCCAGACGTTCACCAAAAGCGTTGGCACCAAGGTGCTGCCGGATTTTCTCTCGGTGGTGTTCGATCCCACCCGGCGCAAGATCGACGGCATCGACCTGAACGGCTGGTACGATTACGACGACGAGGGTGTGAAGGCGCGGCCGGTAGTAGCGGTGGACAAGGGCGAGCTGAAGACGTTCCTGATGTCGCGCTCGCCGATCAAGGGCTTCGACCATTCCAACGGCCACGGGCGGCGGCAGGCGGGATACGAGGTCGTTTCGCGGCAGTCCAACCTGATAGTGGAATCGACTAACGCCGTTCCGGAGGCGCGGCTGCGGCAGATGCTGATCGAGGAAGTGAAGCGGCAGGGCAAGCCCTACGGCCTGTATTTTCGCGACATCACGGGCGGCTTTACGACGACCGCGCGGAGCGGCTTGCAGGCCTTCAAAGTGCTGCCGGTGATCGTCTACCGGATCTATCCGGACGGGCGTCCGGACGAGCTGGTGCGCGGCACCGACATCGTGGGAACGCCGCTCGCAAGCTTCGCCAAGATCCTGGCGACGGGCGACAAGCCGGAAGTTTTCAACGGCTACTGCGGAGCGGAATCGGGCAGCGTTCCGGTCTCGGCGGTGTCGCCGTCGATTCTGGTGTCGGAGATCGAGATCGAGAAGAAGGCCAAGTCGAACGACCGGCCGCCGCTTCTGCCGGAGCCGACGGTCATGGAAGGCAAGGGAGGCGGGCTGTGAGCGGCAGGACATCGGGCCGTTCAACGGCCTCGCGCAGATGGATTCTCGCACCGGCGGCCGCGGCGCTGGCCGCGATGGCGGTGTTGGGCGCGCAGACGCCCGCGCCCGACCCGGTGATGCGCGCCATGCAGGACGAGATGGAGCGCGCCCGCAAGATCACGGTCGCCAACCTGGAAGCGCCTTACTTCATCGAGTACGTGATGGATGAAGCCGACACGTTCACCGTTTCGGCCAGCCTGGGCGGACTGATTTTGAGACGGAGGGAGCGCTTCCGCGAGCCCGACGTTCACGTGCGGGTGGGCGATTATAAGTTCGACAACACCAATTTCGCCGGCGGGGGATTCGGCCTCGGCGGCTCGCGCTACGATCTGGAGCGCTTTCCGCTGGAGAATTCCTATCCGGTGCTGCGCCGCTACCTGTGGCTGGAGACGGATTCGGCCTACAAATCCGCGGTGGAAGCCATTTCGCGCAAGCGCGCGGCGCTGCGCAACCTTTCGCAGAACGGCGAACTGAACGATTTCGCGCACGCCGAGCCGATTCACTCGGTGCACCCCTTCCACGCGCTCGAACTGGATGAAAACACCTGGGCCGACAAGGTGCGGGCGCTTTCGGCGGTGTTCGCGGATTACCCGGAAATCAAGAATTCCTCGGTGGAGCTGGAAGCCAGCGCGGGCGGCTACGTGGTAGTGAATTCCGAAGGCACCCAGGTGCGCGAGCCGGAAAACGTGGTCTTCCTGCGCGCCCGGGCAATGGCGCAGGCGGCTGATGGCAGCACCCTGCGGGATGCCGTCACCTTCCACGCGCTCGACCCCATGCGGATGCCTCCCGATTCCGAAATGCGGAGCAGGGTGGTGGACCTGGCGGAGCACGTGGTGGCGCTGAGCAAGGCGCCCAAGGGCGAGGATTACAACGGCCCGGTGTTGTTTGAAGGCGCGGCCGGAGCGCAGGTTTTCGCCGAAGTGCTGGGGCACAATCTGTCGCTGATACGCCGCCCGGCAACCGGCGGCGGCCGCGGCGGCAACGTGGAACCTAGCGAACTCGAGGGGCGCCTGGGCGCGCGCGTGCTGCCGGAATCGTTCGACGTGGTGGACGATCCCACGCAAACCGAGTGGCGCGGCAGGCCGCTGTTTGGCAGCTACACGGTGGATCGCGAGGGCGTGCCCGCCAAACCGCTCCAGCTTGTGCAGAAGGGCGTGCTCAAGGGCTACCTGCTCACGCGCCAGCCGGTGAAGGGGTTCGATGGATCCAACGGGCGCGCGCGGCTGCCGGGCAGCTACGGGGCATCCACGGCCGGGATCAGCAACCTGTTCGTCAGCTCCTCGGAAGGCGTGGCGCCGGCGGAGCTGAAAAAGCAATTGATCAGCCTGGTGCAGACGCGCAGCCTGCCCTACGGCATCCTGGTGCGCCGGATGGATTTTCCGTCCTCCGCCTCGCTCGAAGAAGCCCGCCGGCTGATTTCCAGCGCGCAGGGCAGCGGGCACCCGGTGAGCGTGCCCATCCTGGCCTACAAGGTCTATCCCGACGGCCGCGAAGAGCTGGTGCGCGACCTGCGCTTCCGCGGCTTCAACGCCCGCTCGTTGAAGGATATTCTGGCGGCGGGCAACGACAGCACGGTGTTCGATTTCATGGACAGCCCGGCCCCTTTCGCGCTGATCGGCGCCAACCCGTACACGTCCGAAGCCTGCGTGGTGGCGCCATCGATCCTGATCGACGATATGGAGATGCACCCGATGGAAGAGGAACTGCCTAAACTGCCGGTGGTGCCGGCGCCGGAGCTGATCCCGTAGCGGTTCGGCCTGTGCGCCTCCTCGGCCGGTACATTTTCCGCGAGATCCTGACCAGCTCCCTGCTGGGCACGGCCCTCGCGACCTTCGTCATCTTCCTCCAGAAGGTGGACAAGCTGTTCGAGGTGCTGCTCGGGGCGGGCAATCCGTCGGCTAAGACGGTCCTCACGCTGCTGGCGTATTCGCTGCCGCCGGTGCTGCCGCAGACCATTCCTTTCGGCGTGCTGGTGGGCATCCTGATCGGGCTGGGCCGCATGTCGTCGGATGGCGAGATCGTGGCCATGCGGGCCGCCGGCGTCTCCAGCCGCAGGGTGATCCTGCCGGTGCTGCTGTTTGCCGGCCTGGGCGCGGTTCTGGCGGGCGCCGCTTCGCTGCGCATGTCGCCCTATTGCCTGCGCGAGGCCACCAACATCATGTACGACCTGTCGCGGCGGCAGGTGACCAGCGACATCAAGCCGCGCTCCTTCGTGGAAGATTTTCCGAACAGGATTCTGTACGTGGGGGATGTCCGCACCGGCACACCCTCGCGGTGGAACAACGTTTTCCTGGCGGATGTGACGCCGCCCGAGCAGCGACAGCAGGGGATGGGATCCAAAGCCGACGGGCCGCTGGTGACCGTGGCCCAGTGGGCAGTGGCCGTGCCCGATCCCGACCACAACCGCATACAGCTCTCCATGCACCACCGCGAGACGCACGAAATGGGCAAGGACGGGAAGGCGCACGACAGCGAGATGCTGATCTCCGAGCAGGCGCTGGACGCCAAACCGCCGGAGCAGAACAAGCTGGTTTCGCGGGCCATGAATACCCGAGCGCTGATGAATTACCGGGGACCCGACTGGATCGAGGTGCAGGTGGAGCTGAACTCGCGCTTCGCCCTTCCCCTGGCCTGCGTCATGCTGGCGATGGTGGGAATTCCTCTGGGAATTGCCACGCGCAAAGGCGGCAAGGGGGCGGGCTACGTCAACGCGGTGTTTCTGGCGTTCTTCGGCTACAACCTGACTTCGATTTCGCTGCTCAACCTGGCGAAGAAGCAGTCGCCGTTCCATGTGCTCGGGATGAAGCTGCCGCCGATGCCGATTCCGACGGCAGTGTGGCTGCCGGATGCGGCTTTCTTCGTAGTGGGGCTGGTGTTTCTGATCCGCATGGAGCGCCCGGGCGACCGCGACCTCGTGGGCGCGGTCACGGGCTGGTTTCAGAGGGTGACGGCGCGGTTCCGGCGCCCCTCCCGGACTAAGCCCGATGAGCCCAAGCCCGCGGCGCGCCCGCGGTTTTCCGGCTTCCGCCTGCCGCTGCTGCCGCAAATCATCGATACTTACGTGCTGACCAACTTCGTGTTCTATCTGACGGTGGTGCTGGCGAGCTTCGTTTCGATGATCCTGGTGTATAACTTCTTCGAGCTGATGGGCGATATGTTCGAGCGCAACATATCGCTCGTGACCATGCTGAAGTACCTGTTCTTCCTGGCGCCGGAGGAAATTTACGAGATGCTGCCGCTGAGCGTGCTGGTGGCGGTGCTGATCAACTTCGGCGTTCTGAGTAAGCAGAATGAAGTTACGGCTTTCCGGGCCTGCGGGGTCAGCCTTCACCGGCTGGCCGCGCCGATCCTGATCGGCAGCCTGCTGCTCGCGGGGGGGCTGTTCGGATTCAACTATTACTATGTGCCGGCCGCCAACCTGCGCCAGCAGAAGCTGCGCGACCTGATCAAGGGCCGCACGACCCAGACGTACTTATGCCCCGGCTGTAAGTGGATTCGCGGCTACGAAGGCCGAATTTATTACTATAAGTACTTCGACACGCAGGAAAACGTGATGGACGACGTCAGCGTGTTCGAGCTGGAGCAGTCCACTTTCCGGCTGACCAAGCAGATCCAGGCCAAGCGGGCGCGCTGGAGCAAGGGCATGAACACCTGGATTTTCGAGAATGGCTGGAGCAGCGAATTCAAAGGGTCCGACCGGTTGCCCTGGGCGCCTTTTGAAGCCACCACGTTTCCCGAGCTGACCGAGCCTCCGGATTACTTCCTGACCGAGGCGGTGCAGGACAAGCAGATGAATTTTCTGCAACTGGCGGAATATATCCGCGGGCTGGAGCAGCGCGGTTACGACACGGTGCGGCTGCAGGTGCAATATCATTTGAAATTCGCCGCGCCGCTGTTTGCGCTGATTATGGCGATGATCGCCGCGCCCTTTGGCTTCCGGGTGGGAAATCGCGGCCGAATGACCGGCATCGGAGTAAGTCTGGCAATCGCCATAGCGTACCGGGGCGTCGGCACGCTATTCGAAAAGATCGGCGACTTGAATCAGCTCGTGCCGCCCGTTGCAGCGTGGTCGCCGGACGTGGTATTCGGCCTGGCGGGGCTGTATATGCTGCTGCGGATGCGGAGCTGAAAGGCGCACAAATTAGCGGTCCGCGGCGCCCACGCGAGATTCCCGCCAGTCGGCGACCGGGCGCTCTGCAAACGCTCACATAGTGTGGCACCATGAGTCGCGGATTCCGAAGCGATGGCCCATTGCTGAAACCGGCTGAAGCCCTAATGATGAAGGAGGGGCCGAAGGAAGCCGCCGCTGAGACCTGGTCCGCACCGGAACTTGACCAGAGCAAGAGAACTGGAGTCTAATCGAGAACGCAAATAACAAGAACATGGCATCCGCAACTATCAAACTATTCCTTCCCCGTGGTGACGCCAAGAGCCTCCGTACCGCCGAATCTCAAATTGGACTGGGAAGGCCGTCGCCGCGCCGCGCACTGAACTCGAAGAGCTGCTAGCTCGGGAGGAGCTCGAAAAGGGCCGGGGTTTACATTCTCATCGGCAGCGATCCGGCTACGAACGCGCCACGTGCCTACATCGGCGAGGCGGAGGTCATTCGCGAGCGCCTGAAACAACATAAGACGAAAGAGTTCTGGATCTCGGCCATTGTGTTCGTCAGCAAGGACGAAAACCTTACTAAGGCGCACGTGAGATACCTTGAGGGCCGCCTTCTCGACGAGGCTCTTCGGGTCAACCGGTTTGCGCTGGAGCAGAACCAGTCTGCCGGTTCGAGGCTCCCCGAATCGGACCGCGAGGACATGGAGGTCTTTCTGGGTCGCATCCAACAACTCCTCCCGATTCTCGGATCGGACATCCTGACTCCTATCACTCCACACGATCCGAGTGCTCAGTCCGGCGGTGTACTTTTCTGCGCTGTCAAGGGCGCGGAGGGCCGTGGCCAACGTACTCCGAACGGATTCGTTGTGTTCCGCAGCTCCACAGCCGTCTTGGAGCCACGACCATCTGCGGAGAGCTATCCTTACGTCCTGACTCAGCGTAAGCAACTGGTTCTAGACGGAACCCTGGTTGAGAAAGATGGATTCTTGCTCTTTACCAAGGATTTCGAGTTCTCCAGCCCATCTGCGGCTGCGGCCGTCATACATGGGGGCAGCGCAAACGGACTGCTGGCTTGGAAAACCAAGGACGGAAAAACGCTGAAGCAGCTCGATGCAGAAGCGTGAGGCTAAACGTTGCGGAGGTTCCGGTTACTACGGGTTGAGATGACCGGGGCCGCACAATCGGGTGTGGAGGCGCGAAGGGCGCCCGGCTCCGCCCGAAGGCTCATCCGGCGATCCCCACGAGGTGTTTCTACTCTCGGGGTATACTGCGGTAAGCCCAATTTCAGGAGGAGTTTTTATGGCATTGCTGCCCACGCACAGCGAATGGAAAACAATCAAAAAAAAGTACGGTATTCCCGACAAGGTCGCGAGCTTCAGCCTCGGCGCCAAATTAGACGAATGGGCCAAGATGGACACTGGAGCCGATGTTGACAAGAAGTACGAGGGTTGGGGTAAGGCCGTCACCGACCTCACCACCTATGAAAAAGGGTTCAAGACGTTGAAGCCGGACAAATTCGCCGGCAAGACCGCCGGAGAGAAAACGAATAACCAAAAGAAGGGCCTCGAAGAAGTAGAGGATATGTTGACCAAGGCGAAGCAGCGCCACGAATTCTGGCGGATCCAGGCTAAGCCTGTTGACCAGGTGAATGAGTATCTGTTCAAGGTCATCGCCAAGTACAAAAGCCTGGACCCGAACAATGAAGGGGCGATCACCGGTTTTTTCAACCAGGAGCTTCGCAATACTTTAGGGACGGCCATCAATAATGGCGTAAAAACCGGCAATGCTCCCCCTAAGGTCCTGACCGCATTTCAAAATTACCAGAACATTATGGGTCAGCTGAATGCGGTGATTAATGTCACAGGCCAAAAAAACCTCCCGCAGATTTACCAAAAATTTGGAGAAGCCCTGGACGCCTTGAGCGCCATGCACCACTAAATCGGCCGGGCGGACAGCCGCGGAGACAGGCAGCATTCCTGCCATTCGAAGCTCGCCCGCTTTCTCCTGCCTGACCCTGCCTGCCGTTGCCGTCGTGCTCCCCAATGGCCGCCGCCTCCCCGCCTCCCATTACCGGTTCGTTTACTCCCGCCCGTTGGTTATAATCGTTTCTGAGCCGCTCTTCGCGGATTCGAAGGAGTGTCCCCATGCAGTCTCGCCGCAATTTCATCGGGAAGGTGGCTACCGGTATAGCCGGAACCCTGGCGGCTTCCAACGTGCTGGGTGCGAGCGACCGTATCCGCATCGGCATCATCGGTCCGGGGGCGCGGGGCAGCGAAATCCTGCGCGAGGCTCTCAGCCTTCCGAACGTGGAATGCATCGGCGCGGCGGACGTTTACACGCGGCGCCTCGAAGACGTCAAAAAGATCGCTCCGAACGTCAAAACCTATCTCGATTACCGGCACCTGCTGGAGGACCGCGACGTGGATGCGGTGCTGATCGCCACGCCGCAGCACCTGCACTCGGAGCATTTCACGGCCTCGCTCGACGCGGGCAAGCACGTCTATCAGGAAAAGACCATGGCGTTCACCGTGGCGCATGCCAAGAGGATGCGGGCGGCGGTGGAGCGGGCCGGCGGCAGGCGGGTGGTGCAGATCGGCCATCAGTGGAGTTCTACGGGCGCGATGACCGACGCGGTCAGTTTTTTGAAGGCCGAACTGGTGGGCAAGGTGACCGCCATCGAAGCCCACATGTATCGCAACACTCCGCACGGGAAGCCGCAGTGGGCGCGGCCGGTGTATCCGGACATGACGCCCGAGAACATCGTGTGGAAGTCGTTTCTGGGCGAAGCGCCGGACCGGCCTTTCGATCCGAACCGCTTTATCAACTGGCGCTTTTTCTGGGATTATTCGGGCGGCAACGTGTACGAAAACATGTGCCACCAGGTCGCCTTCTGGTACAAGGCGATGGACCTGAAGATTCCCACCGCGGTCACCATGACCGGCGGCCTGTACCTGTGGAAGGACGGGCGCGAAGTGCCCGATACCATGAATGTTTCGCTGAAGCACGCCGAGGAGCTGATGTTCAACTGGACCTCCAGCTTCGGAAACGACGAGTTGGGCGTCAGCGAAGAGGTGCTGGGCGACAACGGCACTATTTCCCACACGCCGCAAAGCATCCGCTACGCGCCCCAAAAAGTGAACCGCCGCGACGGCAACGAGATGGTGGGGGCCACTCGCAACCAACGCGCCGGCCACATGGCTAATTTTCTGGATTCGATCCGCGGCACCGCCGCCCCCAACTGTCCTTTCGACTTGGGATACCGCGTGGCCATCGCTTGCCGGATGGCGGTAGAAAGCTACCGGCAACAGCGGACCGTTCACTGGGACTCCTCCCGGGAAGAGATCGTCTAAGGCTGCTAGCGGTGGACTTCGAGTACACTCCGGAACAAATCCAATTACGCAAGTCGGTCCGCGAGTTCGCCGAAAACGAAATCGCGCCGCACGTCATGGAGTGGGACGAGGGGCAGATCTTCCCGCTCGAAACCATTCGCAAACTGGGTTCGCTCGGCTACATGGGCGCGCTTTTCCCGGAGGAACTGGGCGGAGCGGGGCTGGGCTACATCGAGTACTCCATCATCATCGAGGAATTGTCGCGGGTGGATGGCTCGGTGGGGATCATCGTGGCGGCGCACACCTCGCTGTGCTCGAATCACATCTATAAGATGGGCACGGACGAGCAGCGATGCCGCTATCTCCCGAAGCTGGCCTCGGGCCAGTGGATCGGCTGCTGGTCTCTGACCGAGCCGGAAGCGGGATCGGACGCCGCCGGGACGCGCACGCACGCCGAGGCGGATGGCGACAAGTGGGTGCTCAACGGCGCCAAGACCTTCACCACCAATGCGCATTACGCCGACCTGTGCGTGGCGATGGCGGTGACCGATCGGGCGGCGGCGCAGCACGGGATTTCGGCATTCCTGGTGGAAAAGAGCACGCCGGGTTTCCGCACGGGAAGAAAAGAAAACAAGCTGGGTCTGCGGGCCAGCGCCACCGGCGAAGTGATTTTCGATAATTGCCGCCTGCCGCGCGCGCAGGTGCTGGGACGGCTCAATGAAGGCTTCGTAGACAGCCTGAAGGTGCTGGATGGCGGTCGCATTTCGATCGCGGCGCTATCGATCGGCATGGCGCAGGGCGCCTACGACGCCGCGCTGCGCTATTCCAAGCTGCGCAAACAGTTCGGGCGTCCGATTTCGGAGTTCCAGGCCATCCAGCAAAAGCTGGTGGATATGGCGGTGGACCTGGACGCCGCGCGCCTGCTCACCTACCGCGCGGCCTGGATGCTGGATCACGGCATGCGGGTGACGCGCGAATCGGCCATGGCGAAGCTGTTCGCTTCCGAAGCGGCGGTGCGCATCGCCAACGAAGCCGTACAGATTCACGGCGGCTACGGGTTCATCAAAGACTATCCCGTGGAGAAGTTCTACCGCGACGTGAAACTTTGCACCATCGGCGAAGGCACCAGCGAAATCCAACGGCTGGTGATCGCGCGGCAGCTTCTGAAAAGCGGATGAACCCGAACCGAAGTGATGACTGACGCCGCCCGCAGAATCCGCGAGGGCGATCTGCGCGCCCTGGCCCGCGCCTCGACCGGTGTGGAGAACCGCGATCCGGAAGCGCTGGCGGTACTCGCTGAACTGGCGCCGTTCGCCGGGCACGCGCGGGTCGTGGGCATCACCGGGCCGCCGGGAGCGGGCAAAAGCACGCTGGTGGATGCGCTGGCCATGGCTGTGCGCGCGCGAGGCCAGACCGTGGCAGTGCTGGCCGTCGATCCCAGCAGCCGGCGCACGGGCGGCGCGATTCTGGGTGACCGCATCCGCATGTCCCGGCACTCTGCCGATCCGGGCGTCTTCATCCGTTCGATGGCCACGCGCGGCGAAGTGGGAGGGCTGGCCGCGGCCACGCGGGACCTGGTGCAATTGATGGACGCCGCGGGACGGGATTACGTGCTGATCGAAACCGTCGGCGTGGGGCAGGACGAGATCGAGATTGCCGGCCTGGCCGCCACGAACGTGGTGATGCAGGCGCCCGGAATGGGCGACGATGTGCAGGCCATCAAGGCGGGAATCCTCGAGATCGCGGACGTGTTTGTGATCAACAAGGCCGACCAGCCCGGAGCGGATCGCGTGGAGCGCGAGCTGCGCGCCGCGCTGAGCCTCGCGGAGGGTCCGCACCCTCCGATCCTCATGACCGTGGCGACCGAAGGCAAGGGCGTGACGGAACTATTGGACGTGCTGGCGGCGCGGCCGCTGAAGGCGCAAGGAGTCTCCGCGGCCGCGCCCCCGGGGACCCCCGTTCTCCGGATGGACAATCTCGAAAACGCCATCGCCTTCTATGCCGCGCCGGGATTGCGGCCCACGTGCCTGCCGGTGGCCGACCTGGCAGCCGCGGCGGCCGAAGTCAGCGCTGCCGGCGGCCGGCTCCTGAACCAGCCGCCTGCGAACAGCGCGGCCCATCTATACGTTTTCCTGGAACCCTCCTCGCCGCGGGCGGTATTATTGGAAATTACTCAGGAGAGCGCCAGTTGAAAGCGGAAATCGGAATCATCGGCGGCAGCGGACTCTACTCCATGCCTGGATTCGAAGCTCAGGAGGAAGCCGTCATCGACACGCCCTTCGGGCCGCCCTCGGATAATCTCGTGGTGGGCGCACTCGCCGGCCGCCGGGTGGCGTTTCTCGCGCGGCACGGCCGCGGGCATCGCCTTTCGCCGTCGGAGCTGAATTTTCGCGCCAACATTTACGGCATGAAATCACTGGGCGTGGAGCGCATTGTTTCGTTGAGCGCGGTGGGGTCGCTCAAAGAGGAGCACCGGCCCCTGGATTTCGTGATCCCCGACCAGTTTTTCGACCGCACGAAGGGCCGTATCTCCACGTTCTTCGGCGATGGCCTGGTGGCCCACATCAGCTTCGCCGACCCCGTCTGCCCCGAACTGGCGGGCGTGCTGGAGCAGGCGTGCGCCGCCGCGGGCGTTACCGGCAAGCGCGGCGGGACGTACCTTTGCATGGAGGGGCCGGCGTTTTCCACCAAGGCCGAATCCAACGTCTACCGCTCATGGGGCATGGATGTCATCGGCATGACCAACCTTCAGGAGGCGAAGCTGGCGCGCGAAGCGGAGATCTGCTACGTGACGGTCGCGATGGTGACCGATTACGATTGCTGGCATCCCGGCCACGACGCCGTCACCGTCAACGACATCATCGCCCACCTCTTGAAGAACGCGGAAAACGCCTGCCGGGTGGTGGCGGAAGCGGTCGCCCGAATTCCCGCCGCGCGCTCCTGCAAGTG
>Ga0335078_10005022_pt1 | contig 19571 bp, 14 predicted proteins | sample Lox_Sample_32_FD_206711 | JGI IMG/M metagenome (GOLD analysis project Ga0335078, IMG submission 206711) | Soil microbial communities from Loxahatchee National Wildlife Refuge, Florida, United States - Lox_Sample_3.2 | ecosystem: Environmental > Terrestrial > Soil > Wetlands | place: USA... | reverse complement strand
CCTTGCCGCCAAAAAAAGCAGACGTTGTGCAGAAGTTGCACCCCATGGGACAACCCACCGACGGAATAACTGCGGCCGCCGTGCCTCCTTTTCGTTCGGGTAGGCGAATTCCCATGATTCTTGTGCGAAATCCTGAAACGATGGCCGGATGTCGAATGGGCGCATCTACGTTTTCTCCCAGATACTTTCGCATCCAAGAGATACCTTCACCGCGAACGATGTGATCGGCGTCGATCAGTGCTTCAAGGCCAGGGATGGCGGCAAGGTGCCCACCCGCTATGATTACCGAATCAGGCGAGAGTTCCCGCACCATCCGACACATCTCCCGAACTTTTCCAAGGTTTACGATTATGGAAGAAATGCCCACGATGTCGTAATGGTTGGAAGTTAATTCGCGGGCAAATCCCTCGCGCGTGGGAAAATCCAGCACAGTGCAGGGTGCGGCAATATTCGCCTGAATCATCATGATACCCCACGAGCGGTGAAACATTCGTAATGAAAAGCTGCCTTGCGCCCGCGTAACCTGATTGTGGTAAAGCTCCATCGGATTGATGGCGCGGCTGCCAAATTCATCATCCTGCGCATAAGGTCCGAAAACCGAACATAGTAGGATGCGAGCGTTAGATCCTTTTGGGTGAGTATTCATATGATTCGCCCCCGCAACGTAGCGCTTCGCAGAGTTTTGTGCGGTGACCTCGGACACAGATGGCGGTAATTTCCACCTCATCAGATCCGTGAACACGATTCGTTACACGCCAACGTGACGCCTGTCACAAAGTCGCGCCGAGGCACCCGGCTATTGTGTAACAGCGAGCGTCCAGGCGGGCTTGAATGGACCAAGGACTCGTGCTTAGGGGCAGGAATGGTTCGTCAAAGTCTGGTGAATCGAGCCAGACACTTACGATCCAAGTGAATCTACGTGTTTGGAGCAGCTCGCCGTCAGACGAGCAGTTTGCAACAGAATATCGATTCTGTCGCATTTAGCAGAAGGTGGGTGCGCATTGTGCCGGGGTACGCACTCCGATCGAAGGGACCGATGCGACGTAATGTCGCATATGGCACAGAAATCTCGAATGCAGTTCTTGGCGAAATACAGCTGTCAATTCGACAGCGACTTGCGAATGTCGTTGGCGAGCGGACTCTTGGGATCGATCGCCAACGCGCGCTGGAACGCTGCCTTGGCTTTCGCGCTGTCCTTCATGCCCTGATAGGCCAATCCAAGGTGATATTGGATCGATTGATCCTGCGGGGCCTTCTTGATGGCGTCTTCCAGCGGACGCTCGGCCAACTCGAAGTTTCCCTTGCGGATGTATGCAAGCGCGAGAGTGTCGGCCGCATTCGGAGAGTCCGGCATCGCCTTGACGGCTGTTTGTGCCAACGAGAGTGCCAGATCCACATCGCCATTGTGTTGTAGCAGTAGGTAGGACAGGTTATTCGCCGCCGGCGGGTAATTCGGCACGACTTGCAGGGCCTTCTGGTACTGCTGCTCGGCATCCTGCCAGTTGCCTTGGGATTCGTCAATCGTGCCGATCTGTATGTAGGGGCGCGGATCCTTTGAGTTTAGTTGAATCACTTTCTGATCGCTGGCTTTTGCGTCATTTGGCATACCCTGCGCGACTTGCATCGTGGCCAGCAGCATCAGAGAGTCCACATTTCTTGGATCCAAGCTCGTGGCTTTCTGCAAAGATTGGATGGCGCCGCTTATGTCCTTTTGAGTCGCTTGCGCCTGGCCCAACATGGCATAAAAGTTGCCATTATCCGGGACTTTGGCAATCTGCCTTTGGATTCTTTCAATCGCCTTAGCTGGTTGCTTTTGGTTCATCAGCAGGAACACTTCTCCTGACAGAGCTTCGGGCGATCGGGGGTTCTTTTCGAGGGCAATTTCAAAATTGTTTTGCGCTTCTGAGAAGTTCTTTTCAGAAGCGTAAAGTTCGCCCAGTTCCGTGTACGGTCTTGCATCATTCGGTGCCAGGAGTATTGCCTTGTGCAAGTCAGAGTCCGCAGCCTTGGAGTCACTCTTATGGAACTCAGCGGTCGCACGCAACAGATATCCATCAGGAGAATTGGGTTGGGCTTTTAAGATTGCGTCCGCGGAATCCTCCATCTGGCTGTAATCGCCTTTTTGGATGGACATTTCTGCGAGAGCCTTGTTGGCGTCAGTCAACTGGGGATTCATCTTTAATGCTTCGCGCATTTCGGCCTCTGCACTTCCGGTGTTGCCCAGCTGTGCCATAACCAATCCCAGATTGTAATGGACCATGGCGTTTTTCGGGGCTTCCTTTGCGGCCAATTCAAGCACTTGCTGTGCCTCCGTAGTTTTGCCTTGTTCACGCAGGATTTGACCACGCATGATCTCGCCGTCCAGATCTTTAGGATTCGCCTTGAGTAAGGCGTCGTTCAGTTTGCTCGCCTCGTCAGGATGGTTGGTCAGAATCAAAAACTCGATATAGTTCTTGCGTATACGCTGGTCCTTTGGATGCGCATTTACGAGCGATTCGAATTCATGGCGGGCGTCATCCATATCGCCCGTCGAATAGTAAAAGTCGGCCAGCATCCGGTATCCGTCAGGATTGTCAGGCATTGTTTGTTTCGCCTGTTGCAGGATTTGTATGGCTTGGGGCTTCTGGCCTTCGGCGAGATAAACAGAAGCAAGTGACGCGTACGGCAGAGGGGTCTTCGGGCTAAATTGGATGACGGCCTTAAACTGCTCTTCCGCATCGGTGTACTTTTTTTGCGAAGCGTAAAAATTACCGAGTGTCATCCTCGCGCGGAAAGACTTAGGATCCACTTGAACTGCTTTTTGCAAGCTTTGCTCCGCAGCGGCCGGTTGCTTTGCGTTCATCTGAAGCATCGCCAGATTGATGTACGAGGCCGGCTGGTTCGGAGAGAGCTGTATCGCGGTTTGCATTTCTTGAAGCGAGTTGGGGATCTGTTGCAATGCACCGTCCGCGTTGGCCATGAGAACGTGCGCGTCAACATTATTCGGATCTGCATTCAGCACAGTCTGAGCCTGGTCCTGCGCCTTTTTGTATTGCCGGGCTGCGAGGTACAAGTTCCCGAGTTCGATCTGTGCCCGATAGTCGTTGGGCTCGAGATCGATTGTGCGGGTCAGTTCCTGAAACGCACCGTTGAAGATCCCCCGACGGAGATAGCAATCCGCTAGCCGCTCGTGCGCCTCCGCAAATTTCGGATCAATTTGAATGGCGTTTTGAAACTGTAGGCAAGCTTCCGGGAGCTTCCCTTGGGTGAAATACTTGTTTCCGCTGTCGAGATATTTTTGTTTTCTGACATTCGGGTCGCGGGAGCACGCCGTAAGTAACGCGATTACCCCAAGTAGACACACCCAAGAGAATGCTGACTTTGTGTTTCTCATCTGATCCCTCACGCAATAGTCGTCTTCGTTTCTGGTCGTGACTAAATCTATGAAAAATCTCGGAAGCCCAGGGGGCAATCGCGCCGCAAGTGGCTCAATCAATACTGGATCTCACGTAATGCATCGCACCCACAGATCAGCGTGGAAACTCACTGCAAACTGCTCCATCGTAGCTTATTATCGCTCCATTCCTTATCGGATTGGAGATATTCCGCTCGGAGTTGCCCTAACTGGAAAGTTGCAGCAAACAAAGCCAGAGCGTCCTCTCAGTTGAGGTGCCTAAGGTGTTTCCTGCGGAAAGGCAGTTCAGTCGCGTCTTGAATGCGCGTCAACGATCTTAAATTGAGTCGTCGGAAAGAGGACCTGCCTGCCTCCGTAAGTCATGATAGTAAAGAATACGAAAAGCAGGAGTGGCAACAGCCAGATATTTGGTAAATGCGGTGGCTCTGCACCAACGAGCATAAATGCGCCAACGATCAACTGATTGGACCATGCAGAAAGGTACATCATCAAATTCCACCACAATCCGCGGCTCAGCTGTGTGTACCACTTTGAGATTGCGTGGATGTAACGGGTAAGCGCCGTTTCGAAGGCGGCGCCTAGATCTTCACTTCTACTCCGAATATGGATTGTGATGGGCTTTTCAAAGACGTACCAACGAGGTTTCCGAAAGGTGATACGCGAAAGATTGGCGAAGCCTTCGCCGGGAACACGAGCCCAAGCGGTGACAGCTACCGCTTGTTTCCAGATATGTGCTGGCAAGTTCAGAACGTCCGCAACAGAATCGCATTTTGCCTCGTGGCCGTCTCGTGTGACGACGTCAATCGAACTTAGTTCCCATCCGGCTGCGGTGAAAGCCCTCTCCAGCGTGCGAAGCACATCACCGGTCAGAACGACCGAAGCGTGCAGAGAGATTATTTTTGATATCTCGAGATTCAGCATTTTGGATCGCGTTCAGACGCAAACGATTCTAACACCACGATGGCGTTTGGAACTGAACCCCGCTGGTGAAATGGACACAAAAAAGCAAATGCCCCCGGGAATTTCGGAGGCATTTGCTTTTGGTTAAATGGTTAGTTTACGGGCCTGGTTCGGATAGTTAGCAACCAACCATGCTGCGCCGACGCATACCCAATCCAACTAGGCCAAGCAGGCCAGCTCCGAGCATCAAAAACATACCCGGTTCGGCCGCCTGGTAGATGAAAGGCTGCTGTTGGTTGGTGACGAGCTGGCCGCTTCCATTCACCGGAACGTAGAAAGTATCGGCAGTTGTGTACCCGCCGACAGTTACGGCGTTAACGGCTGCTGTGATGTCAGCTTCGCAAGTGGAATCACAGCTATTGCCGTCGAGGCCGGAAACCGTCCAGATAGCGTTTTGAAGTTCGTACGTACCCGGCATTGCGAACAATTCGGCGGCCAGGTAGCCCAGTTCGTCGTATTCAGTTTCGGTTGCTGCGAGGGTTGACTTTCCGAAGGCCGTCCCGACCACAAAGCTAAGGTCAGCACCTTCCGTCAAACCTGTCACAAGCCAAGGCGAAGGCTCTACACCGTTCAAGTCGGAGTAGCAAATCATTGGCACCGGCGGGTTGCCATTCAGGCTCATGAGGTAAGGCCCGATGTCACCCGTCGGATTGGAGATGAGCTGTAGTGTGGTCGCATGCGCCGGAATCACAAATAGGCACGCGAGCAACAACAGTAAGCCGACTCGCTTCATCATTTTTCCTCCCGAGAGATTTTGGTTAACCAAGTTCCGCATTTTTGACGATCCCCATATATTGGCCATCGTGGGGAACGTGGCCACGTACAGGAACGAGCAGTTTTCGTGCCATTTCGTACTCGACTGAAAAAAATAGACTTAATGACTATTCCTGCAGCTGAAAGTGCACATTATTTCCGCTTCCTAGCTGACAGATTGCCACTGTACTCTGGTACAGGTCCGATCCAGTTTTGCATATTCGATACCGTGCTTGGTGCAAAGGACGCACCTAGGGCTGCTAGCCGTTCATGCAGCCTCCTCTCGCATCGATTTGGGATATCTGCCCGCAACGGCAGGTCTGACGCAGTTCGGCGTGGAGGGACACCTCTGGCGTCGCTACCGGCTGTCGGATTAAGTGAATAGTATCGGCTCATGCGAGGGGTCTGCGGCGATGCTGCCCAACCGGGGATAGTGTCGCCGCAGTGGCTCCGGAACGTGCGTTCTCCGACCGGTCAGCAGGTGAATAAGCTCCAACGCATTCACGGGTCCTTTGCCTTCGAAATGGTTGTTAGTGATTGCGAAAGTGCTCTTGGAATTGGAGGCGATGTGCCGAATCCTGCGAGCCCACTCTCTAAGCTCCTCGGGAGAGTAAAGGTAATTGTATCGTTCTGCGGACGGTAAAGTTGGATCGTCAGAAAACCACGTGTCATAGCGTCGTCCGTGCAGACGAACGTAACTTACACTCGATGTTGACCGCTCGGTTGGTTTGATAGATTGGCCGATCACTGGCTGGTCGATATTGCAAAAGCCCACGCCGCGAGCGCGAAGCATCGAGAAAAAATCTTCACTGTTCCAACTCGCATGGCGAACTTCGACTACCAACGGGTAATCGCCAAAACGATCTAAAAGCTGTTCCAGGCGTGCATCAGTCTCTCGTGTTCTGTGAAACGAGAACGGGAACTGCAGAAGAACCGCTCCCAGTTTGCCCGCCTGAAACAGTGGGAAAAAACCTTCCCGAACGAGCCGCTCGTTTTCGGGGGTTACTTCGCCGATGTGCGTAAATAGTTCCCATAGCTTGGCGGTAAAAACGAAATCGGGGTTTCTGGCGATGCGCTCGATCCACTGCTCGGCAAGCTTGCGGCGAATCGGTCGATAAAAAGAGGTGTTTATCTCAATTGTGTCAAAAAAATCCGCGAGGTACGCAACCGGGTCGAACGCGCGGCCGCGTGGGGCCGGATAGACAATTCCGGCCCAATCGGCATATGACCAGCCGGCGGGACCTATGCGTATTTGACCGAGTACTTGCTCGTTGATGGAATTAAGCGTCATAGAGGGCCCAAGAACGTGGTGCGAGAGATTCCGTCACGGTTGTTGTTTCAGCGTAAGGTGGGTTCGCCAAAGTTGTCAATCGAGACCCCTAATTAGGGCCGCTTGAATTGCATCTATTTCCTCAGCTTGTTAATCTCGGGATGACTTTATGACAAGGAAGCGCCGCTACTGGCTCAAATGCCGGACGGTCTTCTCTTAAGCGCTGACCGAAGCCCAGGACGTGAAAGGTGACCCATGATTTTCTCGATGACTTGCAAGGCGAGAGAACTTCGCGAGACGGCGGAAACAGCAGCTTCGGCGCAGGCGGTGAAGCTGGAGAAATTCCTGCGTAGCTATGCCGCTGACGCGGTGCAATTGCACTGCAGCTTGGACAAGATGGCTCGGAAGGAAGAATACAATTTTACGTTGAATCTATCATTGCCGACCGGCAAGTTGCATTGTGTCGGCACCAGCCCCCACATGCGCACGAGTTTAAAGATGGCGTTCGCAGAGCTCGAATCTCAAATTAAGAAGCACAAACATCATCTTCGGCGCGACGAAGAATGGAAGCGCAAGCGCCCGCGTCGTCGTGACTTGCTCTAGAAATACCGTCAAGCAATTCGAATCTTCTTCGATATGGCTTGAGAGATGATCGCTCAGTGCCGCTGGGACTAGATCGGCCAGGGCCAATTGGCTCACTTTATTGGACTCCCCGCCAGGCTTCTCGTCCGCACCGCTGCAACTTCGATAACTGACTAAGATTGTACGAGTTTCTGGCGAGCAGTCACTCCGTGTCCAAACCCTTCAGGTTGGTCCGGAGCCGGGAGCCGGTGACCCAGATTTGGGCAAAACATTGCCCTGAAAACAATTTCAACTTCGGGATAGGAAACTTCATACGTTTCGAGCTGGAAAAGGCAAATCGGCTTGCTGGTAACTAGCAGGAAAATAATAAGTCATTTGCATTCAATGTCATACAAAATGCCATATCTGACTCAAATTAACGAACCTGTCGCACGAGCTTGGCATGGCGAGTGCTGTCTTCAGGTGAGGAATTGAAGTATATCGGTCGCCATTGGCCTATTTTCGATGGGGCAGTTGTGGCGGTAGCACATCAATTTAAGGCCCGATGCGATAGAGGATGTTCCTGAGGGACTCGGTGGAACTCAACACTCATCAACGGCCTTGGTTCGCGCTCCAAGTCCGGACACAGCACGAAAAGAGCGTGGCAAGGTTCCTCGGCGGCAGCGGATATGAGTGGTTTTTGCCTGCGTACAATTGCCGTAAGCGGTGGTCTGATCGCGTGAAGGAAGTGGAAGCGCCGCTTTTCCCTGGCTATTTATTTTGCCGTTTTAATCCGGCGAATCGCCTGCCGATTCTACAGGCCCCAGGTGTGATTCAAATCGTTGGCTACAGCCGCAAGCCGATTCCGGTTGAAGCATCGGAAATCCAAGCCATCCAGATGCTCGTTGATTCCGGAGTCTCAAAACAGCCTTGGCCATTTCTCCATGAAGGCGACAAAGTTCAAATCGAATCCGGACCGCTTCGCGGCATAACGGGAATCTTGACGGACTTCAAAGGCAAACACCGGTTGATTGTTTCCGTCACGTTGTTGCAGCGAGCTGTCGCAGTGGAAATCGACTCCGCTCTGGTGAGCAGAGTTCGCGAGGCCGGAGTGCAACGGGCTTATGTACAGCCGCGGCCGATGCCGGTGGGAATCTAGCGTTTTATCCGGAGTTCTTGTTTGTTTCTACAGGTCAACGGGCTATAGAAAGAAAACGTCGATGGCCAAACTGAGCGTATTCACCGGCATGAAAACAAGCGGAGCTGCTACGCAACACAATGGAAAGCATCCTGCTGAGAGCGCGTCTGCCGATCCGGATAGTCTGCTTCGCGAGGATGTTTTTCGACAGATGCTCGCGCGGGAACGCAAGCGCTCCGAGAGATCGCGAAAACATCTTCTGCTGATGCTGATCGATGAAAAGGGATCAGTACCTGCGAAGGATGAGAACGCTTTTTTGCTTCAGGTTGCGAATCGATTGGCCGAGATGACGCGCGAGACGGATCTTGCAGGCTGGTTTGAGGCAGACTCGGTGTTTGGCATGATCTTCACCGAACTCGGCCAGACCGACATAAAAGCGGCGATGAGCGTGATTCAGACGAAGATTACGACTTGTTTGCAAAAATCATTCAAGCCGAGTCAGCTGAACAAGGTTTTCATTTCGTTCTACGCGTTTCCAGATGGATGGGAAAGCAACGGGAACGGTGAAAGCCGCCCCATCAGCCCGTCGCTCTATCCAGACTTGTTCGAAGCGAAGGAGCGCAAGAAGCTTTCTCTGATCATAAAGAGAGCAATGGATATCACTGGTAGCACCGTGGCTCTGATTCTCAGTTCACCCTTCTTCCTCGGTCTCTCTATTTTGATCAAGCTGACATCGAAGGGGCCGGTGTTCTACAAACAAGAGCGAATTGGGCAGTACGGCGCGCCTTTTCAATTCATCAAATTCCGTTCGATGAAGGTTTCAAACGACGCAAAGATTCACAAGGATTACGTGAAGAATTTCATCGCCGGCAAAGCCGAGCCAGCGGCGAGCGCTGCGAACGGTGACACCGCACCCGTCTACAAGATCACGAACGATCCGCGTGTTACCTGGATCGGCCGCATCATGCGGCGAACGAGCCTGGACGAACTGCCGCAATTTTGGAATACACTCAAAGGTGAAATGTCGCTGGTTGGTCCCCGGCCGCCGATTGCTTACGAGCTTGAAGCTTATGACGTTTGGCATCGCCGTCGCCTGCTGGAAGTAAAGCCGGGTATCACCGGCTTGTGGCAAGTGCATGGGCGCAGCAAGACTACGTTCAACGAGATGGTTCGGTTGGATCTGCAGTATTCGAGAACGTGGTCACCTCTTATGGATGCAAGAATTCTTCTGCAGACGCCGCGTGCAGTTATCTCCGGCGATGGCGCGTATTAAGCAGGCGCACGTTCCACGAACTTTCGCAGCGTCTGCATCTCACTTAGACGACTAGCGTTTTACGCAAGATCCGAATTCGTCTCCGCAATTCCAATTCAGTTGTGATCTTGGTTGCAATCACCGTCGTGACTCCCCGCACGCCGAGTCCAGCTAAGAGGTGGAAATAGATGGCGACACCCACGGTAATTAAGCCCTCGAAGAAAGCGCAACCTCCGTTGCCGACGAAGCAAGACGTTCTGCGAATCGGCGTTATCGGCTACGGTTACTGGGGCCCGAATATCGTCCGTAATTTTCATGGACAAGAGCAGTCACGTGTGATGGCGGTTGCGGACAAAAGTCCGAAAACTCACAAGCGCATACGGCAGGCATATCCGGATATGCACACGACCGCCGACGCCAGGGAACTGATCGAATCCAGTGAAATTGACGTGATCGCGGTGGTCACTCCAGTCTGGACGCATTACGAGCTGGCCAAAGCGGCGCTCGAAAATGGCAAGCATGTGTTCGTCGAGAAGCCGTTCACGTGCACCACGGCTCAAGCGGAGGAACTAATCGAATTGGCCGATCGCAAAAACTTGAAGATCATGGTGGACCACACATTTTTGTTCACCGGCGCGGTGAAGCGCATCCACCAACTGATTGACGACGGCACACTCGGGAACTTGTATTACTACGATTCGATGCGGGTGAACCTGGGTCTTTTCCAGCATGACGTGAACGTGATTTGGGACCTGGCACCGCACGATCTTTCCATCATGGATTACCTCATCAAAGAAAGGCCGGAAGCAGTGGTCGCCACCGGCGAGCGCCACTTGAACGGCGTCGCGGATATCGCGTTCATCAACGTCTTTTATCCGAAGAACATCATCGCGCATATCAACGTGAATTGGCTTTCGCCTGTGAAAGTGCGTACGACGCTGATTGGTGGCGAAAAGAAAATGCTGGTGTGGAACGACCTGGAAGCGGACGAGAAGATCAAGGTCTACGACAAAGGCGCCGAGATGACGACCGGCGAAGGACTGCACCAGTTGCTGGTCAGCTACCGTTCCGGCGACATGTGGGCGCCTCGCGTGGAGCAGGTGGAAGCGCTGCGCGATGAAGCCGCATATTTTGTGGACTGCATTTTGAACAACAAAAAACCTTTCAACGACGGAATCGCCGGACTGCAAGTGGTGAAGATGCTCGAAGCGGCCGACCGCTCTTTGGAGCAAAAGGGCAAGCTGATCCAGCTATGAACGAATTCGTTTCCATCGGCGCAAACGTCAAGCTGGGAAAGAACGTCAAGTTCTCCAAATTCATCAACGTATACGGGTGTGAAATTGGAGACGAAACGAAGATCGGCGCATTCGTTGAAATTCAGAAGAATGCGACGGTGGGAAGTAATTGCAAGATTTCCAGCCACACGTTTATCTGCGAAGGCGTGACGGTTGAGGACAACGTCTTCATCGGCCACAGCGTCACCTTCATCAACGATTCGTATCCGCGTGCGACGACCGACGGCGGTCAACTGCAGACAGAAGCCGACTGGAAAGTTGAAAAGACGCTGGTGAAGAAAGGCGCGTCGGTCGGATCCGGTTCCACAATTCTTGCCAACGTCACCATCGGCGAAAACGCAATCGTTGGAGCCGGCAGCGTGGTGACGAAGGACGTTCCCGCCAATGTAATCGTCGCCGGCAACCCGGCAAAGATTCTGCGACAAATTACAAAAACACCGAGGAAATCATAATGCTGACAGAAGGCAATATTCCTTTTCTTGATCTGGTCAACCTTCATAGGGAGCTCGAACCGGAACTGCTGCCGGTGTTTCAGAAAGTGATGCATACGGCTGGCTTCATCGGCGGCCCGATGGTGGAAGAGTTCGAGCGCGAATTTGCAAAGTTCTGCGACGCGAAATACTGCGTCGGACTTGCCAGCGGGACGGATGCTGTCCGCTTCGCGCTGATGGCGGCGGGCGTTCAGGCCGGCGACATCGTCGTCACGGTGCCTCACACGTTTATCGCGACGACTGAAGGAATTTCTCAAGCGGGCGCGCGGCCGGACTTCGTCGATATTGACGAGCGTACTTGCTGCATGGATCCCGTGAAATTGCAGGAATATCTCGAAACCGAATGCTACTTGGATAGAGAAACCGGCCGTGCATTTCACAAGAAGCTGCAGGCGCCGGTCACCGCCGTTGTGCCCGTGCATCTGTATGGTCAGATGGCGGACCTGGATCCCATCATGGAATTGGCGCGCCGCTATAAGTTGATCGTTGTGGAAGACGCGTGCCAGGCACATGGCGCGGAATATTTCTCACGTCAGACGAATCGCTGGATGAAGGCCGGCACGATGGGTCAGGCCGCCGCTTTTAGTTTCTATCCCGGGAAAAACCTCGGCGCGTGTGGCGAAGCCGGCGCGTGCACGACGAACAATGAAGAGATGTCGCGCAAGATGCGCATGCTGCGCGATCACGGCCAATCCAAAAAGTATTATCACGACATCGAAGGCTACAACGGCCGTTTGGACGCATTGCAGGCGGGCATGCTCACAGTGAAATTGAAATATCTTGCCGACTGGAATCGCAAGCGGCAGGAAGCGGCGCAGCGCTACCACGAAATGTTCGCCGGTGTAGAAGGCGTCGTGCCCGTGCACCAGCCGGAATGGTCCAAGCCCGTCTATCACCTCTACGTGATTCGCGTGCAGGATCGTGAAGGTCTGCAAAAGCATCTGTCTGCGTCGAAAGTTGATACTGGAATTCACTACCCGATTCCTCTCCACCTGCAGAAGGCGTACGAGGCGTTCGGCTATAAGCGCGGCGACTACCCGGTTACGGAGAAGATTGCCAGCGAAATCCTATCGCTGCCGATGTTCCCCACACTGAAAGCGGAGCAGCAGCAGCGTGTAGTGAACCAGACCTTGGAATTTGTTGCACCGCCCGTCGAAAGCAGTCAGAAGTAACGGAAGTTTCCCGCAGACGAACTGCAATCTAGCATGGACCGAAAACTCGGCCTCCTGGTCACTGCACGAGTCGAAGCCTGAGCAGTTGCCGACCCCTACCCCTCGGTTCGCGCCGTATGGACGATTTCGCGCCAGCTGACGGTGATAGCCAAGACTGGTAAGTAAACTACCTGACATGCCGCGATTAGACAGATTGGCCACGCTGTACGTTGCGCACCCGCTGAAGTACGTTTTCGGAGCAAGACAGCGGCAGCGTGTGCCAATTTTGATGTACCACAGCATTTCAGATAACCTATTTGGCAAATCGCATCCGTATTATCAGATAAACACCTCGCCGAAGGCTTTTGGTCGGCAGATGAAATGGCTGCACGACGCGGGCTACCTAACATTGTCCCTGTCTGAGCTGCTTGAGGTTTTCGAAAAGGGTTTGATCCCTGCCAAAAGTGTCGTGATCACTTTCGATGATGGATATCGCGACTTCTACACGGATGCATTTACGTACCTGCAGAGGTACGGTTTCACGGCGACCATATTTTTGGCGACCAACCGGATCCAAGATACGCCGGTGCGGATTGACGGCGCGGATTATCTGACTTGGAGTGAAGTCCTTGAACTTGACGCCAAGGGAATTGAGTTTGGCTCACATACTGTCAGCCATGCGGACCTTCGCTCCCTGGGCCCAGAGGAGATCAATTATGAGTTGGGCTTTTCCAAAGAGACGATCGAAGACCGCCTCTGCAAGCCCGTTAAACTGTTCGCATATCCATTTGCCTTTCCCGAAGAGGATCAAGACTTCACGAGGTTTTTGTCTGGCATACTGCAGAATCAAGGATTTGACCTCGGGGTTTCAACAGTAATAGGTTGCGCGAGTAAAACTGATAATCGCTTCTTCTTGCCTCGACTCCCTGTGAACAGCTGGGACGATGTCCGGCTGTTCCAAGCGAAACTCGAGGGTTGCTACGACTGGTTGCATGGGCCCCAACGGTGGCACAAGATCATTCATCATAACGTTTCGCTGATGCAGCGAGCTACTTGGATCGAATCTGAAGAAATGAAATAGAAGACGACGGGTACCGGTTCGCAATTAAGCCCTCAGGAAGCAAGTAATGTTTGAACTCGACAAATACGATTCCCGACTCCAGTCGGACAGGCCAGCAACTCCCGATTCAGATTACGAGCCGGCATCAAATGTCGCGCTGATCTCTTTGCTTTTTTGGGGGGAGCATTGTGTTGAGTGCGCCGCGCCAGCTTGCTATCAGACTTGCGACCTGTATGCCCCTCGCGAGGACAAACGATGCCGGCGCTTCGCCGCGGGCGCACTGAAGAATCGCAATTTCAAATCAATGCGCGGCTACGGGGTCGAAATCTCGTTTAAGAAATGGGCAAAAATAGAAGCGTATGGAAATACTTCGCTGTCACCGAAAGGGTCCGTGCTGTGGATCGAAAGGTTCGCACGCTGGGCCGCGCCTGTCATCAATGCTTGTGGCAGATTGATGGGACGCCTCGCGCGAAATGCGAACTGGGACAGCGCCACCTACATTGCCACCGAAAAGCTTGTGCGTTTTCTGAATCGGAAACAAACGGCCAACTTACAGCCCGATGCTTTTCTTCTGGAGGTGTACAACCCCACCGAAGAGACGGTTCGCATGCAGTTGAACTTTGAGCCGACGAAGGACGGAAAAACTGAGCTGATACAGTTGGGGCCGTCGTTCGTAACGACGGTAGCTCTTCCGAAGGGTTATTCGCGTCACGAAATCGGCTTTGCTCTCTTCCGTTCAGTGATTGAATCTGCGAAGCCGTTCAAAATATCGCTCATTCCGGAAGCGGATAACAATGCGCGACTGATTTTTCTGACGGTTGACCTGGTTCAATTCACAAAGCAGCCCGCGCTGGCAACGGAGACTAAGACCATCAAGTGCGTGGTTTGGGATCTGGATAACACGCTCTGGAACGGAATTCTAGTTGAAGGGGATAGCGTCAAAATACTTCCCGAGACGGTTGGGCTACTGGAGAAATTGGATGAGCGAGGCATTCTTCTGAGCATAGCCAGCAAGAATGACCATTCGTTTGCGTGGGAAAAACTGAAGGAGTCGGGCATAAGTGAATATTTCCTGTTCCCGCAGATTAATTGGGTGCCGAAGAGCGCGAATATCAAGACCATCGCGGAGAGGCTAAACATCGGTTTGGATGCTTTCGCATTCATCGACGACAATCCCTTCGAATTGGATCAGGTCCGGCGCGCCCTGCCTGAGGTCACCTGTATCAATGCGAACACAATGGCCGATCTATTGCATGATTCCCGTTTCCAGGGCAGCGCAAGCGCCGATTCCCGCCAGCGACGCCAGTTTTATCGCGAAGCAATGGGCAGGGAAGCAGCCCAACAGGAATTTGGCTCGAATTACCTTGGATTTCTGGCGTCATGCGGAATCAAATTAGAAATCGCAACATACACCGAGAAGGATTCCGAACGCGTCGCGGAGTTGGTGCAAAGAACCAACCAACTTAATTTCTCAGGGCACAAATACACGCGCAACCAGCTAGGCGATATCCTTGCCAATCCGCAACTCGACAAATATGTGATCAAGAGTTCTGACAAGTATGGTTCGTATGGCACTGTTGGATTCAGTATCGTGGAGCAAGGCGCCAAGATAATTCAAGTTCGCGATTTCATGCTGTCCTGTCGTGTGCAGGGAAAGTTCATCGAACAAGCATTTTTTAATCATTTGATGGAGCATCACAATCCATTGGGAGTGACGACGTTGTGGGTGAATTTCCAGCCAACTGCGCGGAACAAGCCCGCGCAACAGGTATTGGAATCCTTGAATTTTCGCAAGTGCAACCCTGCGGCGGACCGCCTCTTGGACGGAATGGCGCATTCGTCGCCCGATTCTTTACGATGTAATTTTATCCAGGTTGAATGTTCATCGGTGTCCTCCGCATTGCGCCCACCGGTGACGACCGAAAGAAAAGACCTCGCTTCGCGGCAATGACATCGACTCTCGGGACAACTCAGAAAGGACGTGAATTGTGAGTTCGGTGGCCTCGGCGGCGCAGACGTTTGTCGAGCAGATAGCGTCGCGAAAAGCGGACGAAAATATCGAGATTTGTGTCGCCCGATCGTTAGAAGAGGTTGATGAACTGCGCGAATGTTGGAATGCGTGGGGCGGTCATCGCGATTCCGATATCGATTTTTTCTTGATGATCGTTGAATCCTACGCGGAGGCGCTCCGGCCTCACGTGATCGTCATCAAGCGAAATGGAGCGCCGGATGCGATTCTCATCGGGAGACTTGAGCGGAAGCGTATAACGTTCAACGTCGGCTATCTCAATGTTTTCCGCCCTTGGGCGAATTGCCTAACATTCGTCTATGGCGCAATTCGCGGCAATGAATCTGCGGAAAACGCACAGATTTTTATTCGCGAGATTCTGAATTGCCTCGAACGAGGCGAAGCGAACATCGCTTTGCTAGAATTTGTGCCAACCGAATCGCCCTTATATCAACTTGGCTTGAAATTACCGGGAATCTTCAGTAGAGATGCGAATCCACCACTGCAAAAGCATGACATGATGCAGGTTCCGCAGTCTATCGAAGATGTTTACCGCCGTATGTCCGGGTCGCGGGGCAAGCACATCCGAAGCAGCGCCAGAAAGCTTCAGGCGCATGCGGACGGTGCGCTGAAAATCGTTTGCTACCGCAACCCATCTGATCTCGACCGTCTCTTCCGCGACGCTGAAGCAATCGCAAAGCAGACTTACCAGCGCGGGCTGCGCGCCGGATTTTCTGACACAGACGACATTCGTAAGCGGCTGGACCTGGCAGCTAAGAAAGGATGGCTGCGCGCCAACCTGCTTTACATCGGCGACCGGCCGGTCGCTTTTTGGATCGGCATGCTGTACGGAGAAAGGTTTGTCAGCGAATACATGGGCTATGACCCTGAATTCCGCCAGTTCTCTCCGGGAATGGTTCTCATCATGCGCGTGATTGAAGGTTTCTGCGTTCGCGTAGATGGCGACATCGTAACGGAATTGGACTTTGGGTTGGGGCACGCAGAATACAAGGCCGCACTTTGCACGAAGACCTGGGATGAAGCTCCCATCTACATCTTCGGTCCAGGGTTAACTGGCCTGTACCTGAAGTCACTTCGGACGGCGACATCAATGGCAGACAAAGCAGCAAGGAAAACCCTCGAGTCTACGCAGTTGCTTCCCCGGCTCAAAAAGATATGGAGGACGCGGCTTTCGAGCGGCGCCCGGCATGACGGTGGCCGTGAACGCAACATTCCAGAGCAATCCGACCGACGGCCGTAGGGCTCGAGCACGAGATTTGAGCTTTTGGAAACTGTCCTTAAACTGACCGGACGAACACTAGAACGGAAGAGGCGCTCCTCGTATCCTCCAACTGTTGCAATAAAGGTGTAGGAGGGCGTCATGCAAATGGCTGGCAACGTCCTGAGGGCACGCTAGCGGGACAGCGCAGAGTGTTCGAAACGGCTATCCACCTAGTTTTGAAGGATATAGCGATGGTTGACGAGATTCTGAGGATCACGAAGATGAGATATTTGATTTTTTTGCTGGCGCTGGCTTTTCCGCAGGTCGCAGGCGCGCAGGCGGCAAACGTATATATCACACAGAATGGCTCGGGAAACATGGATGGGTCGAGCCTTGCGAACGCAGGAGCATGTGACGCCACTCCGAATTCGCCGCAAACCACTTGCGCATTTTTTAATAATGCATCGAATTGGGGAACCGGACCAAAGCAGATTGGGCCGGGAACTGTCATTCATCTCGGCGACGATGGAAACCCGATCATGGCGGCGCAAAGCACCAGTGCGAGCTATCTGCAATTTCAGGGAAGCGGCTCCACATCGGGTCTAATCGAACTGAGGCTGAATGCCGCGCTCGTGCTAAGTTCGCCGCAATTCTACATTGCGATCGACGGGAATAATAACAGTTACCTCCTTATCGACAGCACTGCACCGTGTGGGCCAGGCACGGCCTGTTCTACAAATCAATCAGGTACGGCCACGATTGAGAACACCGCGAACGGAACAGCCCTGACGTATCAGAATCTCAGCATCCTCGTCTACGTCTCCAACGGTTCCAACATTGAAGTGAAGAACCTTCTGACGCTGAATAATTACATCCGAACGGCCGGCAGCTCGGATGAGAGCGCCGGCGCAACCGGCACCGAAAACATATTTGGAGCGCCCGGTTCAAACGTTTATATCCATGACATAACTGGCACGTACGCGGAACACAATATTGCTCTCGGAGGAACACCACACTCCGCATCGAATTGGAACATTTTTAACTGCAAGGTGTGGCACCAGGTCTGGGGAATCAATGTTGCGACGGGCAATTCCAGTCAAACAATTTCCGGCGTGAATATCTACGGCAACGAAGTGAACAACTACACGGAATGGAACGAAGCGAGCGGCGGGACATTTCATTTCGACGGCATTTTCGTTTATGGCCAGGGTACGAGCGATGGCTCGGGTTCTGTAGACAACGTGAGCATATACAATAATTATTTGTGGGGTAATTGGGGTGTGAATGCTGGAAGCGCCGCGCCCTCGGCGTACGTGTACACCAACGGAAATCTGCACACGGTCAACCTGTTCAACAACGTGTTCAATGTAACTTCGGGCGGTTCTGTCGCTGATGCGCTTTATTACTACGGGAATTACATATCCAACGTCCTCGTTGCCAACAACACGTTTGTCGGATACAGCAATTCATCGTATGGCGGTGGTTTAGCTGTATTGGATTTCAACATGGGCCCAATATCCAATGTTTCGATCCAGAACAACGTCTTCTTCAATCTCTGGTGGGCGGTGAACGTTTCGTACTCGGGACCAAACGTTTTTGACTACAACTTTTATGGCGGTGAATGCCACACTTTCATGTGCGGCGGCCCGGGAACGTATCAGAGCACGACCGCCAGCACGAATTATTTCAACTTGACCCAGGCAACTGCGAATGGCTACCCCAATTACAATAACTGGCAATCGACCGGCAATGATGTGCATGGCGGCTATTCGGACACGATCTTGAACGCCGGGACGTTTACACTTCCTGTTGGGTCGGTTGGTCTCCAAAGCGCGAACAACCTCTCGAGCATCTGCGCCGGTCAGCCGAATCCGGGACTCGGAGCGCTCTGCTTCGATAAGAGCGGAACTGCGAGACCGAAAGCGCCCACCGCGTGGGACGCCGGAGCTTTCCAACATGGTGCGGCAGTGATAAATTCTCCCGGCGGTCTTGTTGCAACCGGCAACTAATGTTGGTGTTCACGGAATAACAGAGCCGTGACCTCGTAAGACAACAACCAAACGACCCTCACACAGGTACTGAGCAAGTTCGCAGTTCCAGCACATGGCTGCTTCCAAAGCGAAAGCATTTCGCAATGTGATTTACACCAGCCTTACCAAAGGCGCGACGCTGGTGTGCATTGCCGTCACAAGTTCCGTGGTGGCGCGGAATTTGAGTCCTTCGGACTACGGGGTTGTCGGATTCGCGGCAATCATCATTGGCTTTCTTTTGCACTTCAGCGACGTTGGCGTGGGAAGCGCCGCGATTCGTCGCCCTTCGCTCGATCAGCACAATCTGCAGACTGCATTTACCTTGAAATTGATTTTGAGCGTCGGCGCATTTGGAGCCGCGTTTGCCATAGCTCCGTTCGCCCATCATTTTTTTGAGCATCCGGCAACCGGTAATGTGATCCGCATTCTCGCGTTTGATTTCTTGGTCAGCACTATTGGCTTTATGTCCCTCGTGAAGTTGACGAGGGAACAGAACTACAAGGCTCTGGTTGTTCCCGGCGTAGCTAGTGCGGTCGTCAGGTGCATTCTCACCGTCGCGCTCATCGAGTGGGGCTGGAAATACTGGGCGGTCGTGCTCGCGGACGTCGGCGCCAATCTTGCAAGCGCAGTCGTCCTGCAATTCGCGCGAAAGATGCCCATTCATTTTGAATTTGAATGGCCTGACGCGCGAGAGTATTTGCGTTTCGGCGTGCCATTGCTGGGGAGCGGACTTTTGGTTTTCCTCACTTTCAACATGGATAACTTCCTGGTCGGCTCGAAGCTGGGAAGCATCCAGTTGGGTTACTACGCGCTGGCGTTTACGTGGGGCAGCTTCATCTGCGGGCTTCTCTATGACACCGTCAATAACGTCCTGTTTCCGGCATTTTCCGCGATTCAGGATAATACCGCTGCTATGCGGCGTTGGTACTTGAAGACGGTTGATATGGTGGGCTTCGTCGCAGTGGTTGTGAACACGGCGCTGCTGG
>Ga0335078_10005021_pt1 | contig 19572 bp, 16 predicted proteins | sample Lox_Sample_32_FD_206711 | JGI IMG/M metagenome (GOLD analysis project Ga0335078, IMG submission 206711) | Soil microbial communities from Loxahatchee National Wildlife Refuge, Florida, United States - Lox_Sample_3.2 | ecosystem: Environmental > Terrestrial > Soil > Wetlands | place: USA... | reverse complement strand
TTTAAACCCGGACCCGCAAAAACCGAAGGGTCCGGCACCCAAGAATCGCTCCCGGCTCGATCTCTGCTCCACCCGCCTAGTCTCACGGACGTGCGGAAGGTTGAAATCCTTCCTGTGGTTTCGGCGCGAGGTTTTGAGCCGAGATGTCCACCCCTGAAGTTTTGACGACTTGGAAATACAGCAAGGATGGATTTGCCTTATACGCCACCAGCAGATGCGATGGGCCCTCCCATTGCATTTTCAAGTCCATGTCGGGACCAGCCTCAGCAAAGGCCAACACACGTTCAGGAGGTCCAGAGCCGTTGGAGCGCTTTATCGAAACTATGGTCTCAACTCCCCCTGTTCCAAAGCCGCCGTGTTCGATCGTTTTCGCGGTTGCGGTCCACGTCCCATCAGGAGAACGTAACTCAGTGGACCAGGTTACGGGTTCTCTACATCCGAAACAGGCCAACAGTACAACAGCGATCAGAAGGAACTTCATCCGCTCACCGAAGGAGGACATTGCGCAGCCTCAGGACATGGATACGAACTCTCGACTACGGGGCTCTACTTCTCGCACAACTTCCCCTGAATTTCGTCCATGTACCCGTTAATGATGTCTTGAACATTCACGGCCGGCAGGTGGGTGTAGGTGGGGTCCATAGTACGGCCCTTATACGCGCCACCAAAGAGTTGCTGTTTAAATCCATACGCGTTTGCTGCTGACAAGGCGTCTGAAAGACTGAGACCTGCTCCAGCGAAGAACGCACCGTACGCGTAGTTTCCATAAGACGCCCTCTGAAGCGCGATCCCTGTCGCGCTCGGCTGCGCATCGAGAGGGCCCGCTTTAGCAAAGTCTCCGACCGGTGCTCCGATCGCATAAGCATAAACACTCTCAGGGTCTGGACTAAACTTAAGCATAGTGTCAATTCCGCTCTTGAAAGCCTTTCCTTTCGCAGCGAAGTCTGCGCGGGTGCCCCAGGTTCAGTCTTTTTTGAACCTCGGTCTTGGGGTTACTCTTCTCCATCTCCCGGACGGTGGCAGCCGGGTGCCGCACCCTCGGTTTTCAGGGTGCGGGTTTTCTCTGAGTTTTTCGATTTGGAGACGCTTGTTCGCCCCGGCCCAGGCGACGCCTAACTGCCTTTCTTCAACTCCGCCAGCACCAGCTTCGCCACTTCTTTCAGCGTCTCGAATACGCCGACGCCCTGGATGGCCACCGCTTCCTGGATGGGTTCGCCCTTTTTTTGTAGCTGCTTGGTCAGCTCCGCCACCGGCATGGCGTTCGGCAAATCGCGTTTATTCAACTGCAAAACATAGGGAATCGTCTCGAAATTCAGGTTGTGCTCTTTCAGATGCTCCTGCAGGTTCTCCATCGTCTCGAAATTCGCATCCAGCCGCTCTTCCTGCGAATCCGCCACGAACACCACGCCGTCCGCGCCCTTCAAAATCAGCTTGCGGCTGGCCTCGTAAAACACCTGCCCAGGCACCGTATATAAATGGAAGCGCGTTTTGAACCCGCGCACCGTCCCTAAATCCAGGGGCAGAAAGTCAAAGAACAGCGTGCGGTCCGTTTCCGTCGCCAGCGACACCATTTTGCCCTTCTGATTTTGCCCCGTATGGTCATACACCCACTGCAGGTTCGCGGTTTTTCCGCCCAAACCCGGACCGTAGTACACCAGCTTGCAGTTTATTTCGCGCGCGGGAAAATTTATGAATGGCACTTGTTCTCAACCAGAAAGTTCGGCCCCAAACTTATAGCATAGGCAGTGCTGGCAGGCTAGCGTTCTAGGCCGTTGCTGTCCCTGTCGGGTACGTGAATATAGTTTCCGCGAAAACCTCTCTTCTTGAATGCCTTTTTTCATCTGTGCTTCCGGGAGGTAACGCTTCCAAGTGGCACAGGCTTGCCCTGAGCCTCGAAGGGCGTTCCTGCCTGTGCTGCCACAAACCCCAACTCCACCCAGACCTGAGCTCGCCCATCACCCCAAGCAACATCGCGGGCGGGTCACCCTTTTGAGTCTGAAGAACCTTCCGGGGTGGCCTACCCTTTGCGCTTTTTGCAAGGGTAGGCTGCTCTGAGCATGAGGTTGCGTGCGACGCGCCGTGCCGCTTGTGTACACGGGTCTATCTCAATCGGGCCCCTTCGCCGCCATAGTAAAAGCACCTACTACTCCAAGGCCGATCGCCGGGGTGCTCGCCGAGTCGCTCCTTCACCGCATTGGCGTGCATGTGGTGGAGCTTTTCGGTCCCGAAATCTGTGCTCCCGGTCGCGGCGGCCGCCTAAATTATTCAGTCAAAACCACTTAGTTTTTCCTTGACAAGTTTACTATTTCGTGCTATAAACTCCTGTGAATTTAAGTCGCCAGCCCGTCCCTGCTCCTCTTCTTCGCCCTTCTCGCTCCCGCGGCCTTATAACTCCTTTGTTTGCCGCTCCTGCACCGAATTCGCCACTCGCTGAAAACTCAGCAGCTCTAAGTCTATTGTTTACAGAGATTTCGCAGACCCCCTCGCTTAAGTCCTTTGCTTGCACATCTTTCCAAAAAACACCGGGGGTAGGGTACCCCTCGCTCCCTCTACAACTCCATCGGCGCAGCACTTCTGGCCTCTCGTTGACGCCGCCCGCCTCGCTCTGTTACGATGCGCCGCATGGCAAAAGCTCGCAAGGCCTCCTCAGGCTCATCCGGGCAAAGCAAAGGCAGAATGGCAAGTCACTCTAAGCCGCAGAAAAAAAAGCCGTTAACTCCGCCGCCTCCGGCGCAGCGTGGCGGCGTCGAACTGGTCGATCCCCGCGTCCAGGCCCAGCTGAAACTTTACGACGAAGCGCTCTCGCTCTTCCATCAGCAGAAATTCGCCAAAGCCAAGCAGGAACTCGAAAAAGTTCTCGAGGGTCCCAGCAAAGAGCTCACCGATCGCGCCCGCATGCATCTCCGCATCGCCGAACAGCGCATGAAGCCCAGCGCGGAGCAGAATCCGCGCACCGCCGACGAACATTATCAGCGCGGTGTGGCCATGATGAACATTGGGCGGTGGGATGACGCGCGCGAGAGCCTGCTCAAGGCGCGCAAGGCTTCTCCGAAAGCCGACTACATTCACTACGCGCTCGCCGCCCTCGATTGCCTCACCGGAGAAGCCGATTCGGCCATGGCCAATCTCAAGGTCGCCATCGAGTTGCGCCCGGAGAATCGCTATCACGCGCGCAATGATGAGGACTTCGCCTTCCTTCAGGAAGATCCGCGCTTCACCGAGCTGCTCTATCCGGAAAAAGACGGCGCCGCCGGCTGAAACCTGCTAGCTGGACTACTTCCTGCTTGCTCACGCGAGTCCTATCGAGCCATTAAAGAATGTAAACCTGCTGTCAGGGAAAAACGCGCAGACTCTGTTTCAATTCCGGTGGAGAGCAGCAAGCGCTACAATTTCAGCGATCGCACGAAGCCGCCTCGCACAAAGGCTGGCGTGGTTTTGCTGCCGCACGTGTGAAGCGAGAAGCACGACGGGTTTTTGCGGGAGTCTCTCTCCCTGACAGTGCGTCTTGCCACTGCACGCCGCGCGTGAAACAATTTCCTGCTGCAGCGCACTAAATCAATTGGTGAAGAAGACGAGCGCCAAACTCAAAAAGAAGCCCAAACCGAGGACTCTTTCCCGCGGTTTTCGCGTGGTCGCGCTCGGCGGCGGCACAGGACTATCCACGCTGCTTCGTGGCCTCAAGGAATATGTGGTTCGCCGCAGCGACGAGCACCCCAATTCGGAGCGCCCCATCACCGAACTCACCGCCGTGGTTACCGTGACCGACGACGGCGGCAGTTCCGGCCGCTTGCGCCGCGAGAATCGCGTTCTGCCGCCCGGCGACATTCGCAACTGCATGGTGGCGCTGTCCAAAGACGAGGCGCTTCTTGGGCGGTTGTTTCAATACCGTTTTCACGCCGGCCGCGGCCTGGTCGGCCATAATTTTGGCAATCTGTTCCTTGCCGCGCTGACCCACGTAACCGGAGATTTCGCGGAAGCCGTACGCGTCAGCAGCAGAGTTCTGGCCATCCGCGGCCGCATTTTCCCGTCCACCGTTTCCAACGTGCACCTGGTCGCGAAGCTCGCCAATGGCCGCGTGGTGCACGGCGAAACACGCATCACCGCGAGCCGCACGCCCATCGCCAGACTCTCGCTCTCACCCGCTGCCGTGAAGCCTTTTCCCGCCGTGATTGACGCCATCAATGAAGCGGACCTGATTCTCCTCGGCCCCGGATCGCTTTACACCAGCATTCTTCCAAATCTGCTGATACCGGAGATCGCCGCGGCTATCGAGAAATCCGCTGCTCCGCGCGTGTACATCGCCAATCTCATGACGCAACCCGGCGAGACCGCCGCCTATTCGCAAGGCGATCATCTGCGCGCCATCCGCGCGCACACCGCGCACAGCGTGGTGGATTGGGTGGTGGCCAACCGCCAGGCTGTTTCCCCGGAAGTGGCGCAGCGTTACCGCCGCAAGGGCGCGGAACAAGTGGCGGTGGATCTTGCTGAGCTGCAGAAGCTGGGCTATCGCGTGATTCTCGATAATTTGCTCGAACAGCATGCCGTGATTCGCCACAATCCGCGGCGTCTGGCGCGGCTTCTCGTCGAGGAGTTTCTTTCTCCCAAATCGGCGGCTCGCTGAGCGAGCAGCTCTCCACGAATCTCGGTAGCAAGCAAAGTGTGAGTGCAGACTGCGCTTACTCGGCGCGCAGCGCTTCGTTGGGATCAATCGCCGCGGCGCGCCGGGCAGGCAGGTAACTGGCAACGGCTGCGGCGCCCAGCAGAGTCAGACCCACGGCGCCGAAGGTCCACAGATCCGTCGGTGGCACCTCGAACAACAGGGATTTCACCAGCCCTGCCAAGGCAATGCCGCCAGCAATGCCGATTGCCACTCCCAACGCAGCGAGCAAAAAGCCTTGTCCCAGGACCATCTGAAGAATTTTTCCCGGGCGCGCGCCGAGAGCAATGCGGATGCCGATCTCGCGCACGCGCTGGCTCACCATCAGCGCCATAATTCCGCCGATGCCAGCGGTGGCAATCACCAGCGCCAGGGCGGCAAAAATGCCGAGAAGGGTGGCCATGACGCGCGGAGAAGCCATGGATGAGTACCGCGCCTGCTCCAAAGTCAAAACGCGATTGACCGCGGTCTGCGCATCCACCTCATGAATCGCTCGCGTCAAGGCCTGCGCCATGCCTCCCGGCTCCGCGGCCGTGCGCACAACCAAGGCGTTGGGCTGCGGATTCTGCGCTTGCGCAGCGTAGAATTCCGGCGCCGGCGGATGATCCAGACCAAATTCGCGTACGTCGCCAACCACGCCCACGATGGCCGCCCAGTGCTCGCCGCCGTCGGCGGAAATGCGTTTTCCAATGGGATCTTCGTTGGGCCAAAGCTGTCGCCTGGCGGCTTCATTAATCAACACGACGTTGGGAGCCTTGAGCCTGTCCGAGTCGGTGTCCGCAAGCAGCCTGCCCGCCTTCAGCGGAATCCCCAATGTCTTGAAATAGTCGGGCGACACTATGGTAAACGTGCTGACCGGAGGCGCTTGGCCGGGCGCCAGTGCGCGGCCTTCGATTTGAAAGGAGAAGGACACCGCTTCCGGGCCCGCGGCGATCAATTCCGGCTCGAAAGGATAGCGGCTCGAAATGGCTGCAGACAGAACTCCGGGTTCGGATTGCACGCGGTCCAGCAGCTTTTGAACAAGCGCCTCGTTTTTTTCCGTGTCCGTGTACTTCGACCAATTAAACGTGGTTCTCATCACGAGAACGTGCTGCGGACGGATTCCAGAATCAATCTGCTGGAGTTTGAAGAGACTGCGAAGCAAAAGACCCGCGCCGATCAGCAACATGAACGAGAAGGCGACCTGGCACACAATCAGCGCGCTGCGCACGCGATTCTGCTGGCGTCCGGTGCCCGCGCCGGTACTTCCTTCTTTCAAACCGACAGAAACGTTGGCGCGCGAAAAGAGCGCGGACAGCGTACCGAAAAGCATGCTGGTGCCGAGAGCCGCAGCGAGGGTGAACAGCAACACGCCCGAATCAATGTGAATTTCCCTGGCGCGCGGCGTCAAGCGCCCCACAAAGTCCGTCAAAAGCTCCAACGTGCCGTACGCCAAAAATAGTCCGAGCAAACCTCCCGCGCCGGCCACGAAAAAACTCTCCGTCAAAAGTTGGCGCAGAAGGCGGCTGCGCCCGGCTCCAAGAGCGCTGCGCACGGCGAGTTCACGCTCGCGGCGCGCCATGCGCGAAAGGGTAAGGTTGGCGACATTGGCGCAAGCAATCAGCAGCACAAATGCGGCGGCGGCCAAGAGCACGAGCAGCGTTGGCCGCGCGTCCTTGGTCAGCTCCTGTTGCAGAGGAGTCGCTGCGGAGGCGTAGCCAACATTGTCGGGATAGAATTTCGGATAAGCCGACTTTAAGCCTGCAGCGATTGCGGAAATGTCGGCGCTGGCTTGCGCTGTGCTTACACCTGGTTTGACCCGCGCGAACACTTCCATCATGCGCATGTCGCGCCCTTCGATGTGCATTTTGTTGGAGCGAAAGGGGCACGCGGAGGTCGGCATGTACACGTCGTTTTCGTCCGGGTATTGCGGAACCGGAGGAAGAACGCCCACGACGGTGTGCACCTTGTCGTTCATCTCGAACGTCTTGCCCACGATTCCCGCGTCCGCGCCGAAGTTGTTCTTCCAGTATTCGTAGCTGAGGACCAGCACCGGCGGCGCGCCCAGTTTTTCGTCGTCGGGTAAAAACGTGCGCCCCAGCAGCGGCTTGACGCCAAACAGATCAAAATAATTCGCGGAAACGACGCCGGTTCGCACGCGCTCCGGATCCCCGTGGCCGAAAAGCGTGAAGGACATGCCGTGATATTCGACGAGACCGGCCAGGGTGCGATTCTGCGCGCGATAGTCCATGATTTCGGGAACGGAGAATCCCAAATCCTGCACGCCGATATTTTTTTCCTGCTGGCGGAGCAAAACGAGTTCGTGGCCGTTGGGATAGGGAAGGGGCCGGAGGAGCACGGCGTGCACCACGCTGAAGATGGCGGTGTTCGCGCCGATGCCCAGAGCAAGCGTGAGGACGGCCACGGCCGTGAATCCGAGATTGCGGCGCATCATGCGGAACGCGTAGGAGGAATCGCTGCGCAGGATTTGCCAGTGCTCACGCGGAGCGGTGGTGAAAATGCCGACCACGGTTTCTTTCCAGAGGCGCAGCGCCTCGAGAAAGCCGCCGCGTTCCTCGGCTTCGCGCCGCTGCTCGTGAAAAACTGCTGCCATCTCGCCTTCATAGTTGGTGCGGAAATCGAAAGGCAGCAAGCGAACCAGGGCACGGAACAGGCGTTGAGAAAACGGCAGGTTCTGGTTGGCCATGGCGATTCTCCTTACTGCGCAAGCTTGGGCTTGCGGAAAAGTTTTTTGGCGCGAGCCTGCGCCAGCGTTTCTTCCATGCGCTCCGCTTCGGCAACCGCGACTTCGCGGCCCAAGGGGGTGAGCAGGTAGTAGCGGCGGCGTTCGTCATCCAAAACGACCTCGGGCCGCCGGCTGGATTCGGCGATGAGTCCCTCGCTCTCCAGGCGCGCCAGGTTGCCATAGAGCGTACCGACGCTGAGGCGGACCTTATCTGCGGTGCGGCGCGCCACCTCTTTCAAAATGGCGTAGCCGTGCTTCTCGCCGTCGGCTAAAGCCAACAAAATGTGGAACATGGCGGGGGTCAGAGGAAGAAAGGAATGCGCTTCATTCGGTTTGGGCATGCGGCGAACCTCCCGTTCGGGCGGAAGCGGTATGGTTGCTCCGGCGCCGAAAGAATCTATCGCAGAAAGAAAGACTATATCGATAGACGTAATAGTTGGCAAAATGTTCCAGGAGAAATGGGAAAAAAAAAGGTGGCGTTTTGCGGAGGCTAGGGACCCTTCTTGGCGGGCCGTTCCTAAAGGGGCGCGGTAAACTGGTGCGGCTGCTGTTTGAGGAATCCCTCGCCGAGAGCGGTGGCCGCCCAAGAACGAGCACTCCTGAGTGGCTCACGTGCTTCTTCGATCCGGGGAACGTTCCTCAGCGGGTACACGTCACCGCGGACAGCGAAGCTTTATCAATCCTCGTTAATACCTAATTCCCAAAGCTCATTGTAACGGACATGTAATAAGGAGAGTGAGAGTGTGGGGGGTGTGGAAACTCGTCTTGCTGCAGCGTCGGCCGTACACAGGCAAATAGGTTGGTTTCGTGATCTACGTAGAGCCGCAAAACACGGCCATCTTTTCCGATTGCCGCAACGAATGAGAACGTCGACATGTCAGGGTGATCAGTTGACCTTAAGCAGGACACAAAGACGGGCGAGTATTTTTTCTTGTAGTACGGCATCAGGTCAAGATGAAGATATGCCTGTGTTGCGCGTTCCTCTCGTTGCGCACACGCGAGGGCAAAAGCTTGTTCGAATGAACTAGCGAGCTCGTTTGCTCTGCTGGAAATCGCGAGCAGGGAAATGAAGACTAGGGCATAGAGCTTCTTCATGGAGATTCCTCCCTTTCCTCAGTCGACCACAGCGCAACCTGTTTGCAAGCCTGGCTGGTGGTACAGGTGCGTTTATTAAGAAAGGAGATATCTGGCTCGGCGGGCAGGCGTTCGTATCGGCGGATCTTTGGCGTTGATGGCGCGCACGTGGGAGGGCATGCCAGTTCTGTAATTCAGCTGAGCGGTCCATTCTCGGACGGAGAAAACCCGCACCCCGAAGGTTGCGGCACCCCCTCTTGTGCCGGGACGACCCGCCCGCTGATACAATCGCGCCGAAGATAGGAGCCGATTGTGGAGATCGGCGTTCTCAGGAGAACTCATGTCAACCTTTGGACTAATCGAATATAAGGATGCGAGCCCGGAAGTGCGCGCCATTTACGACGACATCATGGCCACGCGCAAGAGCGACTGGATCAACAATTTCTGGAAGGCGATTGCGCACGATCCCGCCACGCTGAAGCGCACCTGGGAAAGCATCAAGCAGATCATGGCGCCGGGCGCGCTCGACCCGCTCACCAAAGAATTGCTGTACATCGCCGTCAGCGTGACCAACAATTGCCACTACTGCATCGCTTCGCATACCGCTTCGGCTTTCAAAAAAGGCATGACCGACGCCATGTTCAAGGAACTGCAAGCGGTGATCGGCATGGCCAACGAAACCAATAAGATGGTCACCGGCTACCAGGTGGCCGTTGACGAGCAATTCCTGCCGCCCCTCAAGCGCTAAACCCGTTGGCTCTTGCAAAACGGCTGTCCTTCGGGACAGGTGTTTCCGTGTTGGTACGCCCGTACTATGGCTGCAATGCCCGCCCGGCGAAGAACATGGAAAAGGTTCGGGGGAGAGCCCTTGTACGTCCGCGGGCTTTGGAAAACTGCGTATCAAGTGAGCAACCTATGGCGCCAACCAGCAAAGAAAATGAAGTTTTAGTAGCCTCGCCGGAGGCCCCAGCCACAGTTTCCGCACCGGCGGCCTTTCGGCCGGATGAAACCGCTTCCCGACCGCAGCCGGTGGCCCTGGAAATACCCGTTACCGTCAACGGCGCACGCACCGTGGAGGGCAGCGACAAGCGCGAGCCTTTTTCGGAAACGACAAAGACGGTTCTGGTGTTCGGCAATGGCGCGGTCATCCGCCTCTCGTCTCCGGTTTCTGCAGGGCAATTGCTTTTCCTGACCAACGAAAAAACAAAGAAAGAAGTGGTGTGCCAGGTCGTCAAGTCGAAGAATTACCGGAACGTGAGCGGCTACGTGGAGTTGGAATTTACCGAGTCAGTGGTCGGCTTCTGGGGTATGCGCTTTCCGACCGATCGCATCGCCGCGCCAACTCCTGCGCCTACGGCCACAATCCCGCCGGCTGCCAGAGTTGCGCCGCCTGCTCCTGCCGCGCCGGTGGCGCCCAAAGTCGTAGCTCCCGTGGTTAGCGTCGCGCCCAGGACTCCCGAAGTGACGCCAGTTCCGGTTCCGGTAGCGCCGAAGCCCGTGGCGCAGCCGCCGCTCGCAGAAGCGACAACGGTTCCTCCTGTAGTGGCGCAAGCGCCAGCCGCTCCTTCTGTCGTGCCAAGCACGCCGCTGGTCCCTGTTGCACCGATCGCCAAGACTCCGGAGGCGAGTGCAACTCCGTCGCCGACGATTGCGGCTTCTCTGGCGTCTTCTGTCGCAAGCCTGCTGGCCTCGCCGGAAGTTCCCTCGGCGACAGTTGTGCCAAAACCGCCTGCGCCGCAGGTGACTCCGCAAACGACTCCCAGTATCGCGAAGAATGGCGATGAAACTTCGATGGAAGAACTGAAGCAGCACACGGCGCGGCTTCAGGAACAGCTTTCCTCGATGTTGTTCAGCAGCACGCCACTGGCAACGCCAACGACACCTGCACCGCAACACCCCGCTCTGGATTCAACGGCTCCGACACGCTTGACGTCGAAAGTTCTGGAACTTGCCAAAGTGGATCCGCCGCCGGTGAAGTCCTTGCCGGTGGCCAAGCCAGCTCCTCCTCCGATTAAATCGGCGTTGGATACCGAAGGAGTGAAAATTCCGTCCTGGCTCGAACCGCTGGCGCGCAATGCCGCGGCGCCGGCGTCCACGCAGGAGCTTGTCGAACGGGAAAAGGCCAGACACGCCGCGGACGTGGCCACGCGCGAAGAGGTGCAAGCAGAGACGCCAGTGGCTGCCGTGGCTCCAGAGACGACGCCGGAAGCAGAACTGCCTGGTGTCGGCAGCCTTCTGCCGCTCGAAGGGGACGTGCTCACGCAACAGTCTTCTGGAGGCGCGAAGAAAGGCCTGTGGATGGGCGTCGCCGCTGCGGCCGTTCTGGTGGCAGTGGGTGGTGGTTGGTATTTCCTGCGACCGAGCAGCTCGGTGCCCGGCGTTTCGAGTGCGGCCACGCGATCGGCCGCTGCACAAACGAATTCCGCGGCGCCTCTGGCGAGCGCCGCGCAGCCCGCCGGGCAACCCGCGGCGCAAAATACAGTAGCGGCCGTAGAAACTTCTCCGAGCAGCCACGTCTACGAGCCGGCTTCGAATCCGCCGGCAACCAAGCCTGCCGTGAATACACAGCCGGTGCCGGCTACGCGCGAGAATGCGCGCAACTCCGGAAGCGCAGTTCCGCCGGGGTCCGCAGAACGCAATTCACGTCCGGCAGCAGTCGCCACAGCGGATGCGGCTCCGGAGCCGAAGAAACCGGCGCTGGGCGAAGTGCATCTGGCTAGTCCAACGGTAAATCGCACCGTAAGCGCCCAGGATGACGGACTGGCAGCTCCGACGATTTCGAGCAGCGCAGACACCACACCAAATCTCAACACCGAACTCGTGGCCGAGACTTCCAAGCAGCCTGCTGCTCCCGAGGTGCCGCTGCCGGTGGGTGGCGACGTCAAGCCGGCGAGACTGCTCAGCTCCGTGCCGCCCATGTACCCGTCCCTGGCGAAGGCGCAGCACCTGACCGGTGATGTGAGCATTGACGCGCTAATCGATGCGAATGGAAAGGTTTCCTCGATGAAGGTTGTTTCCGGACCCGCGCTGCTGCGCCAGGCGGCGATGGACGCGCTGCGGCAGTGGAAGTATCAGCCGGCATCGCTGGATGGCAAGGCCGTCCCGATGCACCTTACCGTCACGCTGCAATTCCGTATGCAATAACCGGCGATTCCTGCGCCGCGCTTAGTTGAGCTACAGGTGGCCGTGTGCCGCCCGCGCAATTGAGTTGCTCTATTTCTGAGCTGCTGCCGCAGGCAACACGCGCGGCAGGCGGAGCTCTACAACGGGAAGCGCCGGAAAGCCGGCGTGCGGCTCGTTCTGATACCAGTAGGCGACGGAATAGAAATTGTCGCCGCGATCGTTAGCGTGGCCATGTTCGATGGTGGCGCGCAGCGATTTGGTGAAGGGAATCGGCGAATCGAGATGAAAGCGGTACAGGGACCAGTGGCCGCCCTGCAATTCCTGTCCGACGACGGGCGCTCCGAATAGCCCGTATGAGAAAGCTTTGCCGCCGAAATCCCAGGCGCCGAGAAAATAGTCCTCGGAACCGGTGCCGCTGATGGAGGGCAGCCTTTCGCCATCCACGAAGAACATGTCGTCGCCTTCGCCCCACCAGCCGTCCTGATTTTCGATGACCGACATGGTCACGCCGGCAAAGTGGCCGCGTCCGGCGGCTTCCAACCAGACGTAGTTGTCCTTGCCGTCCAAATTGATTTTGTTGGTTGGGAATGCCTTGTTGGGAGTGGCCTGACGGTATTGCGCGTGGAAGTACAGCGTGTCCGGGGGGAGCGCGGATTTGTAGGCGCGCAGGTCGATGTTCCAGTAGACCGCTTCCGCGCGTTGCTGGCCTTCGTTGGTGAGCGTGATGCGCGCGTGCTTCTGAAAGGGCATGGGGAAAAAACAATTCAGCGCCTTGTCTCCGCCCACGGCCAGCGGCACGGACTGGTAGAGAAAATAATCGCCCAGTCCCAGCCCGAAAAAATCGCCAACGGGGGCTTCCACGCTGGGCGAGCTCTCGCCGTCCCAGAACATGCGGAGCACGAGCTTTTTCAGGTGAAACCGTTCGTCGTCGGCAATGGTGATCCAGACGTGGGAAATTTCGGCGGGGCCGGTTTCATCGAGCAGAGTAAGCGTATCTCCGGGAGCGAGCGGGCGGTAGTCGTCGTTTCCTCCAGTGCGGTCGTAACTCGAGACGCGTTTCAGCACGTAGTCGTGCGGCTTGGTCAGTTCCGACAACGGATCCGTGGGGCTCTGCCCGCAGGCGGGTCGCATGGCGCCGAATCCCGGAAGGGCGAGCAGGAAAATCAAGAATCGCTTCATTTGGCACTCCGCAGAAGAGCTTGTGCTGGGAAAGTGCCGGGATTATAGCAGAGCATGCGGATGACACGGTGCTGCCCGCAGGCCGACGCGACCGCAAGACGTTGCGACCGTGGATTGCGATGGCTTGCAGGCGGCTTGTCAGGTTCGTATACTGGCGGCCCGGCCAAAATGGCGATCTAGCGGGTCGGTTTCATCGCGCAACGAGATTGCGCCACGGGGTAGCCCGCCGGTTTTTCCTTCTTGGCCTTGCAAATCGGTACTGCGTGTCCCATGCAGGCCGAAGTGCGTGAAGTGCGCGGTCCCACGGCGGACGCAGCCTCAAAGGAGAGCTCTGCATGTCGCAAGCCCATGTACCGGAAGAGATGAATGTCTACCAGAACGCGGAAGCGCGCTTCGAAGTGGCCGCCAGCAAACTGGGACTGGAACTAGGTCTGTACCGTTACCTGAAGCATCCTAAAAAAGAAATCACCATGTACATTCCCGTGGGAATGGACAGTGGGCAACTGGATGTTTTTGTCGGATACCGGGTGCTGCACTCCACGGTTCGTGGACCGGGCAAGGGCGGCATACGCTTTGCCCCGGACGTCTCCATTGATGAAGTGCGCGCGCTAGCCACGTGGATGACCTGGAAGTGCGCGGTCGTGAATATCCCCTTCGGGGGCGCCAAGGGCGGCATCATCTGCGATCCGCGCAAGTTGTCGCGCGGAGAATTGGAGCGCCTGACGCGCCGCTACACAGCCGAACTTTCTGATTGGCTGGGTCCCGAACGCGACATTCCCGCGCCGGACATCGGCACCGGCGAGCAGACCATGGCCTGGGTGATGGACACCTACGCCATGCACGTTGGCGAAGCCACCACGGCGGTGGTCACCGGCAAGCCCATCGAGCTGGGCGGTTCGCGCGGCCGGCGCGAAGCCACCGGACGCGGCGTCATGATCTGCTGCGATAAAGCCCTGGCGAAGTTGGGGATAAAAAAGGAAGGCTGCCGCGTGGTGATCCAGGGCTTCGGCAACGTGGGCTCGCTCGCGGCGCAGCTTATGCAGCAGGCCGGCTACAAAATCATCGGCCTCGCCGACATTGGCGGCGGCCTCTACAACGAAAAAGGCTTCGACGTTCCCAAAGTCATCGAATGGGTCTATAACCTCAAGAAACCGCTGGCGGATTTTCCCGGTGGCGGGACCAAGATGTCCGCGCAAGACGTCCTTTTCCAGCCCTGCGAAATCGCTATACCGGCGGCCATCGAAAACCAGATCACCGAACAGAACGCCCGCAAGGTTCAAGCACGCATTCTCTGCGAAGGAGCGAACGGCCCGACCACCTGGCAAGCCGACGCCATTGTGGACGGCAAGGGCATCTTCACCGTGCCGGACATTCTCGGCAACGCCGGCGGCGTTACCGTCAGCTATTTCGAATGGGTGCAGGATCGCCAGGGTTTTTTCTGGCGCGAGAGCGAAGTGAACGAGCGGCTGCTCGACGTCATGGAGAACGCCTTCGACGAAGTGGTGCGTTACGCCGAGGCGCACAAGGTCAACAATCGCATCGCCGCCTACATGCTGGCGATTGATCGGGTGGCCAGCGCATTGAAATTGCGCGGCATCTACGCGTGATGTGATAAAGTGCGCCGCGGGCTTGGGGTCCCAGAAGTGCCGAGATTCGTTTGCCGGAGCTCTAAATCGGCCCGGATGAAGTTCCGGGCAGGCAAGGAGTGATAGTTTGTGAATACCAACTCCCTCTTGCCGAGTCACTCGAAAAGCGAAGCGCAGCACCGCGAGGAAATTTGTATCGCGGGCAAATGGATGTACGAGCGCGGCTTCATCGTGGCCTGCGAAGGAAATCTGTCCGTGCGTCTGGATGAAGAGCGCATCCTCACGACGCCCACGTGCATGAACAAAGGCATGCTGGCTCCGCAGGATCTGGCGGTCACCAGCCTGGAAGGGCGGCAGCTCAACGGCGATCGCAAAGTCTCCTCGGAACTGGCCATGCATCTTCTTTTCTATCGCATGCGCCCCGATGTCAACGCCATCTGCCACGCGCATCCGCCCACGGCCACAGGATTCGCCGCCGCGGGCCGCGCGCTGGACCAGGCATTGCTCCCCGAGGTGATCATCGGTCTCGGAAAAATTCCGCTGGTGCGCTATGCCACGCCAGGCACTCCCGAGCTGAGCGATGCACTTGAGCCCTTCGTCCCGCATTACGATGCTTTGCTGCTGGCCAATCACGGCGCCGTCACTTGCGGCCCCGATCTTCTGACCGCCTTCTTCCGCATGGAGACCATCGAGCATTTCGCCAAGATCGTGCTGGCCGCGGAACTGGCCGGAGATCCTGGGCTTCTTTCCAGCCGCGAGGTCGCCAAGCTGATGGCGGCGCGTTCGCGTTATTTCGTCACGCCCCCGCCGGGCGGCGGCGCGGAACTCCCCGAAACGAGCGACACCGGCGAATCGTCGAGCGCACAGGTTTCCCTGACGCGTAGCGAGCTGGACGCGTTGATTGACGAAGCGGTCCGCAAAGACCGCGCGCGCCGCTGATTCATAATTTCGGCCAAATTGGTTGCCGAGATTTGTTGTTTACCTTCTCCCGGCTCCAATCATCTATATGTATGCCGGAGTTGCCAGGGGCACACGCACCGTTTCATCCCAGCCGGCCCGGATGCTTCGAGCAGTGCCAAATCAGGAGGTCACGAATGGAAGCCAGAATCGATGGTCGCAAGTACGCTCAGGACGCGCAGAAAGCCATGGGCGCGCTCGAAAAGTATCTCTCCGAATGCGGACTGGACCACAAACTCATCCATCTTTTGAAGATGCGTGCTTCGCAAATCAATGGCTGCGCCTACTGCATTGACATGCACTCGAAGGATGCGCGCGCCCTCGGGGAAACCGAGCAGAGGCTCTATGAACTGGATGCCTGGCGCGAAACGCCGTTCTATACGGAGCGCGAACGCGCGGCGCTGGCGTGGATCGAAGCCGTCACGTTAGTTTCGCAAACCCATGTTCCGGATTCTGTCTACGAAGAAGCCCGCAAGCAGTTTAGCGAGAAAGAAATTGTGGATCTCACCTTCGTGGCTTCCACCATCAACGCATGGAATCGCCTGGCCATCGCCCTGCGCGCCGTGCCTGGCCACTACCGGCCAGCAGCGACGGCCGCTTCCGCCAGTTGAGCGAACCGGCTAAGGGAGGGTCTTTTCAGGAAGAGCTTGCGCGGAGGTTGGCGGGCAGGTCAGCGCACCACAGCGCTGTCGAGGACTTCTCTGACTTTTCTTGCCAGGCTAAGCGGCGTGAAGGGTTTTTGCAGGAACGAGGCTTCGCTCTGTTGGATGCCCTGGCGCACCACGGAATCGTCAATGTATCCCGACATGAACAGCACTTTCATCCCGGGATTTTTCGACGCGATGCGTTTGGAGAGCTCCGCGCCGCTCATCCCCGGCATGATGACGTCGGTCAGCAAAAGGTCGATCTTGCCGGCATGTGTTTGCGAAATGGTCTCCGCTTCCTGCGGCAGGCGCGCGGAGAGCACGGTATAACCGCGCGAGGTGAGAATCGCGCGTACCAGGTCGCACACCGCAGGCTCATCTTCAGCCAGGAGCACGGTCTCGGCGCCGCTGTACTCGCTGCCGGGGAATTCGGCCGCAGCCACCGGAGCTTCCGGGGAGTCAACGCGCGGCAGCAGGACACGAAACGTGGTGCCCATGCCGCGCTCGCTGGAGAAGCTGACATGGCCGCCGGCCTGCTGCACGATGCCGTAGACGGTGGAGAGCCCAAGGCCCGTACCTTTGCCCGTGGGCTTGGTCGTAAAGTAGGGTTCGAAAATGTGGGCCTGAACTTCTGGCTCCATTCCAACACCGGTGTCACTGACGAGTAGCTCCACATAGCGCCCCGGCTTAACGGCTTCGCGCGTACCCTCTTCGCGGCCACTCACTTCGCGATTGTGCGTCTCGAGCGTCAGGCGGCCCCCCTCCGGCATGGCGTCGCGCGCGTTAACAGCCAAATTGAGAACCACTTGCTCGAACTGGCCCACGTCGGCTCTCACGGTCCCAAGTCCCGGCGCCAGATGCGTCACGATGGTGATGTCTTCCCCGATGAGCCGACGCAACAGCTTTTCGATGCCTCCGAGGGCGCTGTTCAAATTGAGCGGCACCGGCTGAATGGTTTGTTTGCGGCTAAAGGCCAGCAGTTGCCGGGTAAGGGAGGCGGCCCGTTCGCCGGCCTTCTGAATCTGTTCCACGTGCCCGCGCAGCGCAGGGCTGTTCTCCACGGCTTCGCGCAACACCGCGCTGTATCCCGAAATGACCATGAGCAGGTTGTTGAAGTCGTGCGCTATGCCCCCCGCCAGTGTGCCGATCGCTTCCATTTTCTGTGACTGCCGCAGCCGGCTTTCCATGGTCCGATATTCGGTAATGTCACGCGAGATGCCGATGACGCCGATGATTTTGCCCGCGCCGTCGCGATAGGGGCTCTTCGTCGTCAGAAAGGTGCGGAGTCCGCCGTTTAGCGGGATCTCATATTCAAAAGTTTCTGTGGTCCCGCTCTCGACGACCGCACGGTCGGTCTCCGAGGTGCGGCGAGCGTTGGCGAAATCCAAGAGCTGCACCGGAGTCTTTCCGACAAGTTGCTCGACAGGCTTGCCAAAGTATTTCGCGAACGCGGGATTGACGATGACGTACCGGCCCTCCAGATCCCGGATATAGACGGCATCGCCCGTACCCTCAAAAATGGATTTCAATAGCGCGTTCTTCTCGTCCAGCGCAAGGTCAGCCTGGTGCTGCTGCCGCTCGCTGAGCACAATGCGCGCACTCGAACACGAAAAGGATGCCAGCACCAGCACCGCGGCCAGTGCCAACTGCTTTTCTGCAACACCCGCGGCCATGAGCAACACCACCAGGGGAAAGATTGTGGGCACGAGGTGGATGAGTCCCCACTGGCTTAATTTGGTGGCCCTGGCGCGCCGCGATTCCTCGTCACGTGGAACTACGTCGTCGATGGGCTGTGACGTGGCCGCCAAACTGGCGACGACGAGAAAAGGCAAAGTCCAGGCCAGATCCCAGAGGGTCCCAGAGGGCAAGTTTCGCGTGGATTGCAGGTACAGGTATGGCAGTTCACCGGCCAGATAAAGCGCGAAGAAGACTCCCATTCGGGCATACAAACTGCGCGCCAGTTTGTGCTGGGACATGCTCGCGCGCAGAAAGAAAGCCGTCGCTAAAAAGGCGTCTCTGCCGGAATCCGGCACCCAAGCCAGACGGGCCAACGCTCCGCCGCCCATTCTCCAGTGTGCCGGCGAGGAGAACAGCAGCAGGTACGCCGCGACGGTCAGAATGACCACCTGCGCCAGGTCCAGAACGCGGGGCCAATCCTTCCATTCCAGGCCGCGCTCCGAGTCGATGAACAGGGTCATGAACGCCGGAGCCATGCTGAGGAAATAGATGACGTCGCTGGGCCAGGGCTGCTGCAAAGAGTAGTGCAGCACGTCGTCGTAGTACGTGGCCAGCGCCTGGGCGAAGGCCCAAATGTAAAAACCTGCCGACGCCAGAATCCAGAAGTGGCGGCCAAAGCCCGTCATCCTGCGGGACGCAAACGCCGCGGAGGTAGCGGCCAGCAGCGCGCATGCGAGTTGAATCAGGTTGGAGTAAAGGGAAGCAACCGTCCGCGACGGCGCGGCAAGCAGCACGACCACCTGCGCGACGAACAGTATCGCGGCGATGGTGAGGAACGCTTGCCGGCTCCACCCCGGCGCTTTCAAGCTCTGCACGTCCCAAGCCCCTTGAAAGAAGCCACCTGCTGGATATTTCTATCATCGCGTAAGCAAAGTAAAACTCAAGCCAAGCGCAGGCACGCGATGCGCAGTTGCAAATAGCCTTTACGCATGTTCGGTAGGCGGGGCGGCCTGAGCGGGGCTGTGCCTTAGAGCCGCAGACTGGCGCGAAATTTGCCGGTGCGTTGACGGGTAGGGGATAGGAGAGACCTGGGAAGGCGGCTTACTGTTTTCAATGTAATAAGCGAAAGCGTAAATTTTATCAAACTGAATTTCTGGGAAGGTACCCAAGAGCGCCGAGCGGAATCTGTAAGGATGGTCCTGTGAAGGGAGAATCGTCACGAACTGGACACAACTCTTGAAGCATGAGATTGAAACCACCTACGCGACCACCGCAAAACTTCTGGACAAAGTAGATCCAGACAGTTTCGATTGGAAGCCCAAAAGCGGCAGTAACTGGATGACTATCGGCCAACTCCTGAGGCACATCACCGATGCCTGTGGCCTTGGTTGCAAAGGATTCGTCACCGGTGACTGGGCGCTCCCGACGGGCAAAACGTGGGACGACCTCGCCCCTGAGGAAATGATGCCGCCTGCCGAAAAACTGCCCTCGATTGAGAGTGTGGAAAAAGCCAAGGATCTACTTGCAAAGGACAAAACTACTGCCCTTCAGATGATCGACCAAGCCGGTGAGAATGATCTGGCCAATAAAGAGATCGCTGCTCCCTGGGCTCCGGGAGTGGCATTCGCTCTCGGCTTCCATCTGCTTAAGATGATTCAGCATCTCCAACGGCACGAAGGACAACTTTTCTACTATCTGAAGCTTCAAGGTAAGCCTGTCAATACCGTGGACCTCTGGGGCCCTGTCTAACCCGAAGGCCGGCCCATCGTCTGAGGATTCTCCTAATGAGTTCGTGCGTCTGACCCCAAACTAGGGTCAAGTCCTGACAAACGTTAGAGCTTTACCGGATGCGCGTTCTCGGCGAGGAGTGAACGGAGGCGCGGAGTTCTGCGCGCGTCCGGTAAAGCCGTTTGGACGTGGCCGCCCGTGGTTGCGGTGGACGCGGGCCCT
>Ga0335078_10005019_pt1 | contig 19575 bp, 19 predicted proteins | sample Lox_Sample_32_FD_206711 | JGI IMG/M metagenome (GOLD analysis project Ga0335078, IMG submission 206711) | Soil microbial communities from Loxahatchee National Wildlife Refuge, Florida, United States - Lox_Sample_3.2 | ecosystem: Environmental > Terrestrial > Soil > Wetlands | place: USA... | reverse complement strand
GCGTCCGCATTCAGCGCCCTGATTGTTAAAATTCTTTCACAATCGGCGGGGGCCTCCAAAGGAATTCTGCCTTCGCAGAACGCACTTTCGTAACGTCAGTGAGGCCGGTTCGATTCGTACCAGTCGCTCCAGGCTGACGCGTCGTGTGGCAGGTGCTGATGCGTGATATCGCCTAAAGCCTCAAAAGCCCATCCGTGGGTCGGAGCATCCAGCGTAGGATCGTCCATATAACTCAGCAACGTGGGAATCGCGCGGGAACGCTGCTCCGGCGTGAACAACCCCGACTCTGCAATTCCGCAGGCTGCTCGTTCGCGAACTCGCCCTGACGAATCGTCATGCATGGTCTTCAGAAGCGGCTCGATCGCTCCATCGGCTCCTGTCAGTGCGAGCCCTTCCACAGCCCAGCGCCGTGAGTCCTCATCGGAGTCCTGCAGGTGGCTGGTCAGAACTTGGATGACCTGGTCCGGCTCCACTCCTCGATTTCCCATCAACCCCAGCGCCCAGAGCGCCCAAATTTTCTGCTCGTGATCGGGGGACTCCGCCGTTTTCAGCAAGTAGTTGAGGCTGGCCGAGTTCTTGGAGAGGCCGTAGGCCGCGAGTTCCACTTCCACTCCTGACTCGCGCACCCGCAGATCTCTGGAGTTCAGCGCCGCTGCCGACAGGTTTGCGATCTGCGAGTCCCACTGAACCCTGCCGTGCCAGCGATCTACCCGCTCCGAAATCTGTTCCACGGCGCCGTCGGAGTTCTTCAGGGCGAGTTCGAGCAGCGTCTCTGCCTGATTCTGAGGCTTCATCCGATCGAGTTGTCGGGTGTCGTTAGCAGAAATAACCTTTGGGGGCGCCCCCGGCAAAAGGCCGGTCAAACCTGATCCTGCAGGATTGTTCTTGTGGGCTATCGAATACAGCAGAGCAATCGCAACTCCTATGGCCACTGCGACGATTGGTCCGATCGCCGATCCGCGCTTTTGCGTCGGAATCGGATTTGTTCCGAGCCCCGCAATATCCGCACCAGGACCCAGTGTCCCCAATGTGGGCGGCCTCAGGTGAGGATCCTGCTCTGGCGTCGAAGTTGGCAGCGAAAAACTCATGGATACGAAGAGTCTAGGTCGCACGCCAAAATAGGGTAAAGTTACTTCGGGTCAACTCAACGAGTCACGTGCATAACCGCGCTTCCGCGCTGCCGGGAAAGGGGCCCCGGCGCGCCAAAGCGCCATCGTCCAAAATCATGAGGAGGAAGTCATGTCTTCGAAATTCAAAGGACTGGTAGCGACGATCAGTTTGCCCCTGGCGGCGGTCACGCTCGCCGCCGCTGGTTCGGGATACCACGTGACACAAACCTACAAAGTCGGGGGCGAAGGCTTCTGGGATTACCTTACCGCCGACGCCAGCGCGCGCCGCCTGTACATCTCGCGGGGCACGCACGTCATGGTGCTTGACGCTGCCTCCGGCAAGAGTGTCGGCGACATCCCCGACACGCCGGGCGTTCACGGCATCGCGCTCGCGCCTGATCTCGGACGCGGATTCACCTCGAACGGGCGCGAAGGCACTGTGAGCGTATTCGACATCAAGTCTCTGGCCTCGGCCGGCGACAAGATCAAAGTCGGCGAGAATCCCGACGCCATTCTCTACGATCCCGCCACCAAGCGGGTCTTCACGTTCAACGGACGCAGCCAGGATTCGACCGCCATCGATGGCGGCAGCGGAAAAGTTCTCGGCACCATCAAGCTCGATGGCAAGCCCGAATTTGCCGCCTCCGACGCCAAAGGCATGATCTACGTCAATATCGAAGACAAGAGCGAACTGGTCGCCATCGATCCCGCAAAGTTGGAAGTGAAATCGAAGTGGCCGCTTGCTCCGTGTACCGAGCCAAGCGGACTCTCCATCGACCGCAAGCATCGCCGTCTCTTCGTCGGATGCGATAACAAAATGATGGCCGTGGTCGATGCGGATAGCGGGAAGGTCCTGGCCACACCGCCGATCGGCGAAGGTGTCGATGCCACCGCGTTTGATGACGAGACCGGACTCGCTTTCGCTTCCTGCGGCCAAGATGCGGTGCTCACCGTGGTGAAAGAAGAAGGCGGTAAATGGGTCGCCGAAAACATCCCGACCAAGCGCGGAGCTCGCACGATGGCGCTCGACGCAAAGACCCATAACGTCTTTGTCGTCACCGCCGACTTCGGCCAACGCCCGAACCCCACAGCAGACAACCCAAGGCCGCGTCCACCGATGTTGCCAGATAGCTTCGTGGTGCTGGTCGTCGGAAAGTAATCTGAAGATGGGTGCCCCACGTCTCGCCGCCTTTGCGAGACGTGGGACTTCAGGAGAGTCGCGCCTGACACAACAGTGATGTGGGTGCCTCATCCTTCGCGGATTTTGCGAAGGGGGGTACGATGCTGCAAAAGGCAAGCGGCCTTGATCTTTGGCCACCCGATTCTCGAGCAAAATCTTTAGTATCGGCAGCATCGTGCCGCCCTTGCAAAAAATGCAAGAGCGGGGCACCCACAGTTTCATAATGACCGTCGATAGCAACCATTTACAATAATCCGGCACCTACACCGCACAGCCAACGACCAACGACGATCCCCCATGACCATGAAAGTCCGTAAAGCCGTTTTCCCTGCCGCCGGACTGGGCACGCGCTTCCTCCCGGCCACCAAAGCCCAACCCAAAGAGATGCTTCCGCTCGTCGACAAGCCCATCATTCAGTACGGCGTCGAAGAAGCTATGTCCTCGGGCTGCGACCAGATCATCATCATCACCGGGCGCGGCAAGCAGGCCATTGAAGATCACTTCGACGTCAGCTACGAGTTGGAAAAAATGCTCGAGGAGCGCCGCAAAACGGATCTGCTCAAGATCGTGCGCTCGATCTCCGACATGATGCACGTCGCCTACATCCGTCAGAAAGAAGCGCTCGGCCTGGGGCACGCTGTGCTGATGGCACGCGAACTCGTCGGCAACGAACCTTTCGCCGTGCTCCTCGCTGACGACGTCATCGACCACGCCGTCCCTGCCCTCAAGCAGATGGCTGACGTCTTCAACGAGAAGCAGTGCAGCGTGATCGCGGCACAGGTCGTCGAAGGCAAGATGATCTCCTCCTATGGCGTCTTCGACGCGCAGCCAGCCGAGGGATTTAACGGACGCCTCTTCGAAATCCGCAACATGGTCGAAAAACCGAAATTCGAGGAGGCCCCCTCCAACCTCGCTGTGATAGGACGCTACATCCTGACCCCTGCGATCTTCGATTGCTTGTCGCGCACTCAACCTGGTGCCGGAGGTGAACTCCAGCTCACCGACGGTATGCGCATGCTCCTCAAAGAGGAAAAGATGTACGCCTACGTCTACGAAGGCAAGCGATATGACACCGGCGACAAGCTGGGATTTCTCAAAGCCACCGTGGAGTTCGCATTGAAGCGCAGCGACCTCGGAGGCCCCTTCCGGGAGTACCTGAAAAACCTGGAGCTTTAGCAAAGGCAGTGGCCGAAAACTGTAACAAATCCCACTTCTGGCAAAACCGGCCAGAAATGGGGCACCCCGAGTACACTGCACGCGCAATTCAACCAAACTTTGGTTTCTTGTGGACTGGGTACCACTCCAGATAGCCTAAAGTTGTCCCCCTAGGTCCGGAGTCCTCGTTTCGAGGACGCGCAGGAGACTGCCGACACGATGGGAAAACGCGGCGAACCTCGGAAAGACGTGCAGGTACCCGTGCGTATATTCGGGACCGACCACGCTGGCGCCGTCTTCTCGCAAAAGGCCCTCACGGTCAACATCAGCCGCAACGGTGCCGAGCTTTCTGGCGTGCAATCCACACTCGCGGTCGATGAGATCATCGGACTTACCTACGGTCCGAACAAAGTTCACTTCCGAGTCAAATGGGTCGGGGCGGCGGGCTCGCCGAAAGCCGGTCACCTTGGCCTGCTCAACGTTTCGCCGGGCAAGCCACTCTGGGATTTCCCACTGTCTCCGTCCTCTCCCGACCCTTACCAGCCCGGCATGACGGAACGTCGCCAGCATCCGCGCTATCGCTGCCAGAATTCGATTCAGATTCACACTCACAACGGCGCTTCGTTCTGGGGAACCGTCGCCGATCTCAGCGTGGGAGGCTGCTACGCCGAGATGCCCATTCCTCTCGAGCCAGGCACGAAGCTGAAGATGGCGATCTGGTTCGGAGAGGCGAAAGCGTGGGCGGACGGCGAAGTCGCTCACAGAACTCCGGGGTTCGGCGTAGGCATCCGGTTCACCCAGATTGCTCAGCAGGATCAAGACTTGATCCGGCGATACCTGGATTCCCTGGCTCCGCTGGCGCGCAAGCCCCTCATTGGCGCAGCCCTCCGCGCCAGCGCTCGCTGACCCAGCTTTTCGTCCACAAGGAACACGCCATCGGCGACCGCGGACGCCGCAAGGGTTTCGCCCTCTCGAAAGAGCAAAGCCCCTTGAAAAAGCAAAAGCCCCCAAGCGTGGGCTCAAGGGCTCTGGCATGCGGCAATACTGCTGACTACTTCAGGGTCTTCACGAAATCCGCAACGGCCTTGGCGTCATCGCCAGCCACGCCGGAGATCTCTTTCTTGTGGGGGGCCTTCTTGGCATCGTTGCCTTTGGTGAGCAGATCGGTGATCTGCGCGGCAGTCAGGCTGGTGCCCTTCAGTGCCGGGCCGACTTTGCCCTGGCCCTCGGGGCCATGGCAGGCGGCGCACTTCGCCTTGTAGGTGGCGGCTCCGTCGGCGGCAAACGCCGGCAGCGCGATCGACACCGACAGGGACAGGACGATCAACAGAACAATCAATTTGGTGACTCGCATGAGGTTTCTCCTAAGGAAATGAATTGATAGCGAACGAACGGGACCGAGAACAACCGAAAATTCTAATCTGGCTTGGGGGCCGAGAATGTGATTTCGCGCACTGGGTTTTTGGAAACGGTTCCAAATCGGGAATTGGCAGGTGACTTCGGGCACATCACCGCAAGCCGATGCTGGTGTCTAAATAGTGCATGGGCAAGCACATGCCGCGCAGGACGTGGATCGGGCTGGCGTTTCTGCTGGCTGCCGGAGTCATCTTTGGCGGCTGGGAGTGGTGGATGGCGAGCCGCACTTGGGTTCCGCTGGATATGCCCGTATCTCTGGCGCCGGGGCATATCCGCTCGCCTGAGTTCAGGATCAACCTGAAAGAGCAGTTCGTGATCTACGTCGATGTCGAAAGGTCAGCCCAGTTCGACGGCGGGCCATGCTGGTTAGGCTTTTCAGTTTGCCCGGAGCAACCAAGCCTGGTGCAAGCAAACTGGACGATTTCCGACTCTGGCAAAATCGTCGCGCAGGGCGGCACAGACCGCTATCGGGGACGGCTCTTCGGCACGGTGGAGACGGGCTTCCGACCGTTGGGGGACTTTGCCCTGCCCGACGGAAAGCACTATGTCCTTGACGTCGACTTTCTTGACGATGGCAGCCGCCTCAACGTCGGCCATCCGCGGCTGAAAATCGGACAGCCCTCCGAATGGATGTATGAGGAGGACGGGCCATGGTTCTTTCTGATGGCTCTGGTCGTTGCCACCATTGGGGCCATTCCACTGATCAGCGGGATTGCGGAACACATTCTTGGGCAGCGGGAGGATAAGAGGGTTTCGCTCACCACGCCCGGACCACTGCAGTCCGGATTCGTAGTGGGGACGGCATCGTCCGGTCTGGACAATCTGGTAGCTGGGACGCATCTCAACCTAACGCCCACGATCGGACAAAACTTCCAGTGGGCGCAGCGGATGCCCCTGCGGCGTCGGTTCTCCGGCTTGCCGGCGTTTGGTGTCGCAGGAGGAACGACTTTCGCAATCCTCGCCATCTTGATGATGCTCTTAACCGCTGACACCACGCGCGTCCACTCTGGCCTGCCAGTTCGTCTGCTAAAGCTGGGAGAGGTTCCGGCGAAGAGTGACACGTGGACCGAGCCGCTGATCGTGAGCGTTGAGTTTGTGGCGTGGGGGCAGCAGCCAGATCTCTTCGTGGACTCAAAACAGATAGCGTGGGAGGATCTCGACGCGACTCTGAAAGAGGAACTCGGCCGGCGCAAGGACTGGACGGTTTATGTTACCGGCGACGATAATTCGGCGTTCCAGAACGTCGCCGACGTGATCGATGTGGCGCGCAAATATCACGCTACGGTTTTTCTGCTCACCGGCAAGGTGCGGCATCAGTCTTCGCGCCGACTGCCGCGCTAGCTGACCTTGCGCAGCGATAGATCGGTACTCACCACCCGGACCTCCGTCGGCTTCGCGCGCGTCTGCCACAGCCGCATCATTAGCCACACCGATCCGATGAACAAGAGCGGTGAAGAATAGAATCCCGGCGCGGGACGCGGGAATGTCACCGACGAAACCGTGTGGCCGAGAATCGTCGCGACCGTGTGGCCCATGGCGTTGAACAAATGAATAAGTGCATAGAGCCATGCCAAAGGCCGCAGCCAGCGCGCACCATGCGACGCCGCCGGAGTCAGCACGGCACACAGCATGACGCCGAGAATCAGTCCAACCAACCACTCGCGGTACCCGAACGTCGGCATGGGAAACCAGCGCCAATGCGCGCGCACCGCGATCACTGTTGGGTTATAGATGTTGAGAAATCCTGTGGTGGCTTCGTCGAGGACATGCAGAGCGAAGGCCACCGTGAGTGCAATCCAAGGCCGTCCAAAGCCAGACGCCGCCTGGGAGGGTGCTTGTTCCATGGCGTCCACCTCTGAGCAACATTATGCTCCTGTGGCGTTGGTGCGGAAAGCTCTAATGATGGCCGGGGAGCAACTCGTGGCCGGCGTCGCGTAAGGCGTTCAATGCCCGGTCCGCGAACTCCTCCTGGACGAAGACATAGTCTGTGTCATGGGTGGAGATTGCGAAGATGGGGATGCCGCCCGTCGATAGCGGCTGAATGAACGACAGCAAGACTCCGGTGAGCGAAAACGCGAAGGGGCCCTCGAGCTTGAGACAAGTCCATCGATGGGGCGAGGAGACAGCAGCGGGAAGATTTTCGATCGGACAGACGATCGACAACTCTTCGGGCGTCCGCGAAATCGAGGTGAAGTTCCCTTTCGTCGCCCACTCGGGAACGGGCGCGTCTGGCGCGAGCCGCACGATGCCGTAAGAGTTCTTCAGCTGGCGAAATTTGAGCTTCATGACCGGAGCGATGGGCGTGTTCACGTCAGTTATGGTCGGTCTTAAGAGATGGGCAAGCAGCTCCGGCCGAAGTTAGCTGCGCGGGGCTTAGAAAGCCTTGCAGTTTGCCCAAGGTCTGACACTGGCGGCTTTTCTCGGTCTCGTCATTTTGCTCCTGCGCTATTGTCAGGAGCCTTAGTGACTCACCCACTACCGCCTGGCCTAGCGCTTTTCTCGTCATATCGTTGTCGGCTTGCTTGAAGTTTTGTTGGTAGATCGACAGCGCCTGAGAGCTATTCTGACGAGCGAGACCGAATTTCTTCTCCTCGGCAAAGAGTGCACCAAGATTGGACAGGGAAAGCGCAGTTATTGTTGACTCGTGGGCATGGCTTTCAAGGGCAAGCGCATCCTGGAGATTCTGCTCTGCCTGATCGTATTGGTGCTGCAATGCTCGGAGACGACCCGAGGTCGTGAGCCACTGCCATTGTTCCTGAGGGTGTTTCCCCTCGGTCGCCAAGGCCTGCTTCGCTCGGGCCAGTTTCTCCTCAGCGCCAGGGTAGTCACCTTGTGAAATTGCTGCTTCGGCGCCATCTTCTGCTGTCCAGAAGTCGTAACGAAAGGCAACTTCCTGTCGGGCGATTGGAGTGTAGTACTTCTCATTCCCGAACGTCACCACGATGTCAGTCACTACGGTTACTGGCTTACCGCCAACCTGGATAGGTTCATATTTCCATTGTTTCACTGCCTTGATTGCATCGGGAGCCAACAGAGGGTGCCCCGAGATCAGCCGAATGTCCCGGAGTGAGCCCGATTCATCGATTCTGACTTCGAAGATGACGTTGCCCTGGATCCGCGCCTGCTCCGCGAGCTGAGGGTAGGAGGGCTGAGGTCCCTTAACAAGATGTTTCGCTGCCTCCTCCGCAGGAATGCGCAGGGGTGCGGTTTGGGCAAGAGCCGTGATGGTTAGAAGCGCGAAGAAAAGAGTCTGCCGCATGGGCGCTGATTATAGCCTGTGCGCATTGGTCCTCCGAAGGGAAGACTCTACCCCTCTACGGCTTTCCGTACCGCGGTCTGCGCCAGCAAGCGTGTCGAATCCAGCGTTGGGAGCGGCGAAGACTCTTGCGTCACCAGCAGCGGAATCTCCGTGCATCCGAGTACAACGGCGTCACAACCGTCATCCTTTAGCCCGCGGATTACTTCGACATAGTAAGCAAGGGACTCGGGCAGAAACAGACCATTCACCAACTCGTCGAAAATGATTTGATTGATGCGCTCGCGCTCCACGGCACTCGGGATCCGGTGATCGATGCCTGCGCACTTTAATGCCTCCGGATAAACCGGACCTTCCATCAGGTAGCGCGTCCCCAAGACCGCCAGACGCCGGAAGCAACGGCGCTCTGCTTCCGCCGCGACCTCTCGGGCAATATGCAGCCAGGGACGCGGCGAGCGATGCTCGACCAGATCAAATGCCTGATGAATGGTGTTGTCGGGACAAATCAGAAAATCCGCGCCCACTTTGGCTAGTTTGTCCGCTGAGGCGAGCATGAGTTCCGCAACGCTTGCCCAATCGCCAACGTCGATGCATCTCATGTACTCCGCCAACGAAAACGAATGCAGAGACACTTCGGGATGCTCATGCTTTCCGAGTCGCTCCGAGCCCGCGAGCGAGATCGTGCGGTAACAGAGCGAGGCTCCTTCGGTACTGCACGCGACAATGCCGATATGTAGCATGAGGAACTTGAGCAGGCACGACATCCAATTCCGAGAACCGTCGTTGGTCGTTGGCCGTTCGTCGTTTTGTCGTCAGGGAATCGGCTTGAGTCAAACGACGAACGACCGACGACTAAGGACGACCCGCCACTTCCACCGAGTACGGACTCTGGTCGCGATACCGCTTCTCGAACTCCTCGCGCGTCACAATCGTCTTCAGGTCGGTTACGCGGTCGATGGCGAGAATCCCATCCAGATGATCGATCTCATGCTGCAGCAGTTCTGAGAGATCGCGATCTTGCCCGGCTTCAAACTCGACCGTCTCGCCTTCCAGATTGAGATATCGCACGGTAATTTCCCGATGCCGCTCGACCTGCATGAAAATGGAAAGAAAACTCAGGCAGGCGTCCCAGACGGTGATCTTTTCTTTGCTCTGGCGAATAATTTCCGGATTAACCAACGGCCATGGATCGTAGCCTGGGAGCTTCAGAAAAATGACGCGCTCGAGCACGCCAATTTGCGGAGCCGCAATCCCGCGCCCGTAGCCGGTTTCGGAGTGCCAGTGAGCCAGTGTGTCGGCCAGATCGCGGACTAAGTTGCGGATCTCGACCGCCGTCGGATCAGCAACTCGCTCAGACTTCTCGCGAAGCCGCGGATCGCCGAGTTGAAGAACCGTTCGAACGGGCATACACGAATCGGGAAAGCGTCTATTTCTTTTCCGCGGATTTCGGAGCTTCCCACGCTACCTGGAGCAAGACACACAGCACGATCGCTATAAACAGATCGGCAAGGAACGGATGCATCGGCCACAACCGGTGCGGGATCCGCAACCACCAACCCACCGTCAACGCGATTGTGGCAACGACAGTGATAGTCAGAGTCTTCATGAGACGGCACCGGCCTATCTGGCAACTGCTGCGTCAAACAAACTCAGCAGTTCGACCTTTTTATCTGGCGGGAGAAATGACGCTTCAAACGAATTTCGCGCCAGTTCCCGCAGATGCTCATCGGTAAATCCAAACGTCTGCTGCGCGAACTGATACTCGCGCGCCAGCGATGTTCCAAACAGGGAAGGATCGTCGGTGTTCAGCGTGATCATCATGCCTTGATCAAAGTAGCTTTTCACCGGATGAGCCGCTGCCGTTTTGCAAGCACCCGTCCGCAGATTGCTAGTAATGCAAATCTCCACCGGGATTTGCCGGTACGCCAGTTCCTCGATCAGATCGGCATCCTGCGCCGCGCTCAAACCATGTCCAATTCTCTCCGCGTGCAGATTGAGCGCTCCCCAGATCGATTCTGGCGAGCCCGTCTCTCCCGCATGCGCAGTGAGCCGCAGCCCATGATCTTCCGCAAAGGCGTACACGCTGCGAAAAAGCTCCGGCGGGGCTTTCTCCTCGTCACCGCCGATGCCGACACCCACGACGTGGCGGTTCTTGAAGTGGGCAGCCAGTTCGAAAACTTTTTGCGCTTCCTCCGCTCCGAAGTGCCGGGTCGCGTCAAAAATCCAGAGCAGGGAGATTCCGAAATCGCGTGCCCCGCGCACTCTCCCGCGTTCCAACCCTTCGAAGATTGCGGCAAAATCCTGCTTGCGAAACAGACACACGCCAACCGCAACATAAACCTCGGCATGCAGCACGTTCTCTTCTTTCAGTTTCTGCATCAGGCGGTAGGTGACGAACTCGTAGTCGTCGGGCCCGCGTAGATGCGCGCTGACCTCCTTGAACGCCATCAGGAAACTTGGGAAATCGGTGTAGCGATATAGCGCCTCGGTTTCCGCCAGGGTCGTGTGGTCCCCGTGCTGCGTGCGGAGTTCAAGCAGGGTGGCCGCGTCCACGGCTCCCTCCAAATGCAGGTGCAGTTCGGCCTTGGGAAGCTGACGGATGAAGGCGTTCGGCGCCTGGGCTCCAGCGTCGGTCATACTTTCAGATTGTAGTGCAGATTGCGGATCGGCGAGCGAGCCCGCACGCCTTCAGGCGCACGTCGCGCGCTCCACGTTGCTTCACTGCAAATGCATAAATAAAGCCACCGATCCGATTCGGTTCCTTAATCCGCTTGCATCGTATCGGCTCCCATCCTGCGGATCGTATCCGGTAATGAATCCGTTGGGATCGATCCGAGCGTTAATGAAGTGACTCACATCTTCGGAACCGATAATGGAATCCCCCACCAGGGCATCCGATACATTGCGTAATACTGCGTCAGCAGAAGGGATCTTTGAGGTGGTGGACTCGAGAAAGTCGAGGCGCACTTGTACGAAATCCCTGAACGTTCCGCGCCCGCCCTTCCCCGCCTGGTAACTAAGAAATTGGTTTGGAAGCAGCACAGCGTTCTTGCTGTACGTAAACCGCAGGTTGAAATTCGACGCCACCTGGGTAATCGTATAGCTGTTCAAGCTCAATGCCCCCGTGAGCGCAGCATAGGCTGTGGGAGGCACGCCACTGGGTAGCCTCATATCCGGGAAGACCAGCATTCTCGGAATCGGATCCTTGTTCCCGTCACGCGTCAGCCCCAGGTGGGCTATTGTCTCCTCGAATAGTTGATCAGCATCGACCACCTTGCGAGTCTGCAGCTCGAGGCCACGTGCGATCGAGCAAAAACCGCAATTGTCCTTCCGGTCGGACGGATTGTAAGCAGTGCTCATAGGCACCTCACGGAATGAGATTCTGTGTTGGTCTACTTCGGGGAAGTCCAGCGTGTGCAGAACGTCGAAGGTCCGGCTCACTCGCCGGAGACAGCAAAGATAGACCAAATCGCTCTCGCTGACAAGCCTTGTTCGCGGATTTCTTCGTTCTTGTGCCCAGTTTCCATTACAATCCGTTGTTCTCATTTCAGGGAGATCCTATGACTAAGCACTTTGTCCGCAGTCTTGTTGTCATTGCGTTGTGCATCCCTTTCGCGGCAGCCGCCTCTTCGGCGCCACGGGTTAAGACTCGTTCGGGCGTGGTTGAAGGCAAGACAGACGGTGGCGTTCACTCTTTCCTCGGTATTCCCTATGCTCAGCCACCCATCGGAAATCTGAGATGGAAGGCTCCGGTCCCGGTTGCGAAGTGGAGCTATGCGCGCACCACGACTGCCTTCGGTTCGCACTGCCTGCAAGGGAAAGTTTTTGGAGACATGAACTTTCACGATCCCGGTGGCAGCGAAGACTGTCTGACTCTGAACATCTGGGTTCCCGCAAACGCGGGCAAGAATTTGCCAGTCATGGTGTGGATCTACGGCGGCGGCTTCGTCGCTGGCACGACTTCGGAAGATCGTCAAAACGGCTCGCATCTCGCGCAACAGGGCGTGATCGTGGTCTCGATGAATTACCGCCTGGGAGTATTCGGATTCCTGGTCCACCCGGAACTGGCGAAGGAGTCCGGCCACAACTCCGCCGGCAACTATGGACTGCTCGATCAGCTCCAAGCCCTTAAATGGGTGCATGAGAATATCGCCGCGTTCGGGGGTGATCCTGCAAACGTGACCATCTTCGGCGAGAGCGCCGGCTCGTTCTCTGTCAGCGCTCAGATGGCGTCTCCGCTGGCGAAAGGACTCTTCGAGAAAGCAATCGGCGAGAGCGGAGCAGCTTTCTCACGAAGCGGACTGTCGTTCGATGCGATGTCGGTGCGGGCGGATAAAGATTCCAAGCTCATCAAAGACAAGCTGGGAGTCTCAACGCTCTCGGACCTGCGCGCGCTTCCTGCTGAAAAGTTGCTGGAGGTTTTTGGCAACGCTCCCGGAGCCTTTGCGTTCGGGCCCGACGTTGACGGATATTTTCTTCCAGAATCCGTGCCTGCAATTTTCGCTGCTGGAAAACAAAATGACGTTGCCCTGCTGGCTGGATGGAATCACGACGAAGGCAGCTTCGAAGTCGTTTTCGCTCCGCAGAAGCCCACCGCCGATAGCTTCAAGGCGACCGCGCAAAAAGATTTTGGCGACAAGGCGGACCAGTTCCTAAAACTCTACCCCACCGACACCGACGAACACGTCCGCCGTTCTGCACTCGACTACGCGGGAGATCGCTTCATCGCAATGTCAACGTGGGAATGGATTGAGGCGCAGACCAAGACCGGGAAGAAGCCGGTCTATCGCTACCGCTTCGATATGACGCCCGCGCCCAAGAATCCGAATGCGCCGCGCCTGGGCGCGTATCACTCCGCCGAGATCGAATACGTCTTTGGCCAACTTGATTCGAAGACGGACGTCACGTGGACTCCGGAAGACCGGCAGGTCAGCGTGGAGATGCAGAAGTATTGGTCCAACTTCGCGAAGACCGGAAGTCCCAACGGTCCCGGTCTGACCAACTGGCCGCCCTACGACGCAACCGATGGCTGGCCGGTCATGATCCTGAAAGAAGTGCCGGCCGCCCAGAAAGACGACCTGCGAGACAGGTATTTGTTTCTGCAGACCGAATGGGAAAAAGCAAAATAGCAATCCAATCGGAAGAGAGGATGGTCGCCCCTTTTCGCGTGTGTTCTGTGCGAGAGACGCGGGGATTCTGGACAGCGCAAGGCTCATGGAGCCAGGGAAATCCTACATGAGCCTAGGTTCCCCTGTCGGTTTCCAGCTTTTCACCTATTTGGTCGCGAACTCGCTCCGATGCCGGCTGTAGAAGATGTAGATGATCAGGCCCAGCACCAGCCATACGAGAAAACGCAGCCAAGTGATGACGAGCAGACCGGCCATCAACCCGACGCAGAGAATAATCGAAATCAAAGGGAACCAGGGAACAAACGGGACGCGAAACACGCGTTTCCGGTCGGGTTGCGTGCGCCGCAAAATGATCACTCCAAGAGAGACCAGAGCGAACGCAAACAACGTTCCGATATTTGACAGGTCAGCCGCTTCGCTCACGGCAAAAATCCCGGAAGGCAATCCCACAGCCAAGCCGGCAATCCACGTCGACCAGTGCGGAGTCTTGAACTTCTTGTGCACCGCGGAAAAGAGCTTGGGAAACAGCCCGTCGCGCGACATTGCATACCAGATGCGTGCCTGTCCGTACTGAAACACGAGCAGCGACGAGATCATTCCCGTCAGCGCGCCCACCACAATAATGGACCGCGACCAGCGGCTCGCTCCCAGCATCTTCAGCGCATAAGCCACGGGGGCGTCGGCGGCTTCGCCCGAAACGAAGGTCCCGTATTTCATCATTCCCAGCAATACGACCGATACACCAACGTAGAGAATCGTGCAAACGATGAGCGATGCGATGATCCCGAAGGGTAAATCGCGTTGCGGATTGCGCGATTCCTCCGCTGCCGTCGACACTGAGTCAAAACCGATGTAGGTAAAGAAGACGATCGCGCCTCCGGCCACTACGCCGCCGAATCCCGATGGAGCGAAAGGCTTCCAGTTGGAGGGATTGACCAGGGCTCCGCCCACCAGCAGGAACACGAGAATGGCGCCGATCTTGATTCCGACCATGATGTTGTTGGCCTCGGCTGATTCGCGAATCCCGCGCACCAGCAGCACAGTGAGAATGAAAATAATCAGAAACGCCGGCACGTTGAAGTACGAGCCGGTCCAGTGCCCCGCCTCCCAGACGGGAGTCGACCATTTATCCGGCAAGTTTATGTTGAAGGATGCTAGTTGTGCCTTGGTATAAGCGCTGAACCCGATCGCGACCACAACATTGCTAACCACGTATTCCAGGATGAGATCCCATCCGATGATCCAGGCGAAAATCTCTCCTAGTGTTGCGTATGAATAGGTATACGCGCTACCTGCGATCGGAATCATCGACGCCAGTTCCGCGTAGCAGAGTCCGGCAAAACTGCAAGCGATCGCCACCAGGAAAAATGAAAGCGCGATCGATGGCCCGGCCGGAGGACGCCCGTGCATGAGCAAGTTTGCCGTTCCGCCGCCGCGCAGGAAGTTGATGATCACGTCGAGAACTTGCGCGTGCACAATCGACGGCACCTGAAAATTCTCGCCTGCCGCCGCTGTCCCGGTGAGAATGAAAATCCCTGAACCAATGACGGCTCCTATTCCCAGCGCCGTCAACGACCAAGGCCCCAAAGACTTCTGCAGGCGCTGGCCGGGCGATTCGGAATCGGCGATCAGCTTGTCAATCGACTTGCAGCAGAAAATCTGCTTGTCGGAGGTGCGCACGGTGGGAGTTGCGGGAGGTTCAGTGGACGCAGATGGTTGTGACAAGCGCTGTGATTTCTCCTGACCGGAGGATTGAGGACTAACGGGACGGGTGAACCATATCTGGCGGCTTCTGCCAGAAATGAGTGTTTAGCCCGATCCCCTAAGCCTGGGGAGCCCAACCCTTCGCGCATTTCGAAGGGTGGGATTTCCCGAATGCCGACAGCCTTACCGCTTCGCCTGGCCGCGAGCCAACTTCTTGACTTTCGGCTTCTTCGACCCGCGCGGATAATCCCGCGGCTTCAGCGGCTTTTCCGCCTTGTGTTTCTTGCGCGCCGCGCGTTTGACTTTCTTACGCTCATCTCTGCTTAACTTCGCTGTATTGGCCATGAATTCCTTAATTGGGTGATTTTGTAATTGAGTAATTGTGTAATTGAAAGAATCGGTTCCGTCTCCGAGCCACTTCCCCAATTACTCAATGAATTTCAGGCTCGCTCCAGCTGGGCATACTTCTCCACCAGCTTCTTCAAGCCGAAGCGTGGAAATTGTACCGTAATCTTGGCTTCTTCGCCTTCTCCCTCGCGCTGGTAGACGGTTCCCTCGCCGTATTTCGGGTGCCTCACCCGCTGGCCCGGACGGAATCCGCGCTTGCCCGTTGGCTCTTCGACGGGAGTCTTCGGCACACTGAACTTCTTTCCGCGGCTGGCGAAGAATTCGGCAATGTTTTCAATAGAGTTGTAAGCCCGAGCGGCAACGGTTTGTTTTGACGCAAGAGTATTGTTTCGGCCGGTGTCGCCCGCGTGCCAAGCCGCGCTCTGATCTTCGTCCTCGTAGGAATAATGCGAGGAACCGTCGTGGTAGGTCGCGGAGCGGCGGACGCCCTCGTCCGACCGGCGGATTGAAGCTCCACTGTCCCGCCGCGTCCCAAGCTCCTCAATCAGCGATCCCGGCACTTCCTCCAGAAATCGCGACGGCACACTGGCCTCCGGCAAATCGGTCCCATAACGCCGCCGATACACCGCCCGTGTCAGAATCAGCTGATCCATCGCGCGCGTCATCCCGACATAGCAAAGACGCCGCTCTTCCTCGATGTCCTCCGGAACCAGCATGGTCCGCGAATGCGGGAACAATCCCTCCTCGAGCCCGCTCAAGAAAACAAGAGGAAACTCCAGGCCCTTGGCCGCGTGCAGACTCATCAGCGTGATCTGCGCTCGCTCATCGTAATCGTCGGCGTCGGCGATCAACGCCGCATGATCCAGAAACTGATCGAGCGTCTCGGCTCGATCCTTCGAATCCATCGCAGCATTGACCAATTCGCGCAAGTTCTCAATCCGCGAAAAGGCCTCGGGCGAGTCTTCTTCCTCGAGAATTTTGATATAGCCAGTGCGGTCGATGAGGAACTTCAAGATCTCAGCGGTGCTCACCGTTGGAGCAGGAAACGTGTCTGTCCCAGAAGCCGTCTCTGCATTGTCATCCCGAGCGGAGTCGAGGGACCTTTTGTCCACTTCCTTAGCTTCATCTGGCGCGGTCGCTCCAAAATCAAACGAAAAATTCCCAAACTCTGCGGGATCAAATGCGGTAGCGTCCACCTCGCTGGCAGAATTTTCTTCGCTCCGTGCCTCCGTGCCTCCGTGGTGATCATCAGCTTGAGCGCCTGCCGATTCCTGCAGCTGCTCGACAATTGTCCCGGCCAGCATAGCGCGCGCATCCTCAACGATCTGCTGAAAACTTTTTAGCGACGCCACCGCCCGGGGAGGCAGCAACTGCCGTTTGATCGCCTCGCCAATCGCACCCCAAAGGGAAAGTCCGGTTTCGAGCGCAAGACGCTCGAGCGTATCGATTGTTCCCTTCCCGATCCCGCGCGCCGGTGTGTTGATCACGCGGAGCAGGGAAATCGAGTCGTCGGGATTCTGGATGACTTTCAGGTACGAGATCATGTCCTTGATCTCGGCTCGCTCATAAAACGAAAATCCGCCGACCACGTGATACTTCAGGCCGTACCGCCGCAGCGCCTCTTCAAACAAACGCGACTGCGAATTGGTGCGGTAGAGAACCGCTGCTCGCGGAGACTCGCCCTCTTCGGCTGCCTTGCGCACATACTTCGCAATCGCATCGGCTGCGAAAAGGGCTTCATTCTCCCCGTCCGGTGCCTCGTAGTATCCGATCTTCGGGCCGCCCTGGCGCGAAGTCCAAAGGTTCTTTCCCTTGCGGCGCACATTGTTCGCCACCACCGCCGACGCGGCCTGCAGAATGTTCTGCGTCGACCGATAGTTCTGCTCCAGCCGGATAATCTTTGCTTCCGGGAAGTCCTGCTCGAACTCCAGGATGTTGCGAATGTCGGCGCCGCGCCACGAATAAATCGACTGATCCTCATCGCCCACGGCACACACATTGTGATGTGCGCCCGCCAGCATGCGCATGAGTTCGTACTGCGGACGGTTCGTGTCCTGGTACTCGTCGATCAGCAGATATTGAAAGCGGTGGTTGTAGTATTCGCGCACATGCGCGGCCGACTTCAGCAGCCGCACCGCCTCAAGCAGCAGGTCGTCGAAGTCGAGGGCGTTGGCCTTCCGCAGTTCCTTTCGATACTCCTCATACAGGTGCGCGACCTTCTCTGTCTTCGGATCCGCCGACTGCAAATACAACTCCTGCGGATCGAGCATGTGATTCTTCGCCCATGAAATTCGCCCGAGTACGGTGCGAGGCATGAGCTGCTTGTCGTCAACCCCAAGCCGCTTCATGATCGACTTCACGACGGACTGCATATCCGACTCGTCGTAGATCACAAAATTCTTGGTGTGGCCGATGGGCGGCTGTCCCGGTACTGTAGAAGGAATCCGCAGCGCCTCAATATCCCGCCGCAGCATCCGAACGCAGAACGAGTGGAACGTCGAGATCACTGGCTTGGCGATGCTCAGCCCGCCGACGAGTTTGTCGACGCGCTCGCCCATTTCGGCCGCAGCCTTGTTGGTAAAGGTCATCGCCAAAATTGCCTCCGGCATGACGCCCTGGTGCTCGATGAGATAGGCGATGCGATAGGTGATGACGCGGGTCTTCCCGCTCCCGGCTCCCGCCAGAATCAAGACGGGGCCCTCGGTAGTCTCGACAGCCTCGCGCTGTTGCGGATTCAGTTGGTCAAGAAACGACAATGAAGAACGTGGCTCCGGGAGTTTATCTTCTAATTTTACAGGGAGAAGAGAAGGAGCGTTACGCAAGCCCAAAACAACGATGTCACATCTGAGTCCGTGAAAAATCCCGCAAGCCGCGCTCCCTCCGCCGTTCTCTCCACGGAGTCGATATGGGCAGCCCGCCCGGTCTCGGTTACGCCGGTAACCGGACAAATCTTCTTCCTGGGAGTGGGCGCGCTCGTCCCTCGGGGAGGAGTGTTTATGAAAGCTTTCTTGGCCTTGGCAGTTCTGTTCAGCGTGGGCGCACTGGTCATGCTCGATCAACGCGACGCGCGCGCGGGAGAAACCACTTCCGCTCCGGGATACAAAGTTCTCGATCCCATCCGGCACGGCAATCTGACCGTGTTCCCGGTGGTCGCAGCTAAAACGTACGCTACGAGCGAATTCCTGACGCTGGATGAAGGCCTCCGCTCTGGCGACGTGGTCGTCGCCGAGGCGGGCAGCGTGCAAGGACTCATTCGCCGTCACACCACCGGCCCGGTGTATCGTCACGATGGCGCCGAGGTCAACCGCCTCGTACTGGTCAACAATTCCAGCCGCCCGTTGTTGTTGTTAGCGGGCGAGATCGTCAGCGGTGGCAAGCAGGACCGCGTCATCGGCAAAGACCGGATCATTCCTGCCGAGAGCGATCCCATCGACTTGAGCGTATTCTGCGTCGAGCACGGACGCTGGGTCGCTTCCAGCGAGCATTTCGGCGCGAGCGAAGCAATGTATGGCGACAACAAAGGTGGCCCGATCAACAGCCTCGCGCCGATGGCCATGATGGTGCAACCCTCTGTTCGCGCCAAAGCCATGGCTGACAAGAACCAGCAGGAGGTCTGGGACGAAGTCAGCAAGCAAAAAGAAGCGCTCGTTGCCAGAGTTGCGCCTGCGTCACCATCAGCGGGCGCCGCAATCGGCGGCGTCACGTCCTACGCCAAGGTCAACGAAAACGCGGAGGTGAGGAAGCAGGTCGACTCCATCGCCAAACCGATTGAAGAGAATTACCAGAGCCTGATCCGGCAGCTGCGCGATCGCAATGCCGTGGGAGTAGTGGTTGCCGTCAATGGACGCATCATCTGGGCCGACATTTTCGCCAGCACCGACCTGCTCGGAAAGTACTGGCCGAAGCTGGTGCGATCCTATGCGTCAGAGGCAGTTGTCACCCGAGCCAAGGAAGTGGAAGCCAGCGTGTCGCAGGCGCAGGCGTTCCTCGCCGATATGGAAGGGCGCCGCGAGATGATCGAGAGCGAACCCGGCATCTACCGTCACACGGAAGTTACCGGCGACGGATTCAAAGCGTTCGCCTTGATGTCTCTGCTTCCGAAGACCGGTTTTGATGTTCACGTTGCCAAGATGGCTGACTGAAAAGCTGGGGGAAGGACGAACGGGAGGGCCCGGCTTCAAGGAGCCGGGTCCTTTTTGTGCCGCCAGAGTTTGGCTATTTTGGATACTAGCGAGGCTGCTGAAAAGTATCTCGCCGACGAAAGCCATGCCTCAGGCG
>Ga0335078_10005018_pt1 | contig 19587 bp, 10 predicted proteins | sample Lox_Sample_32_FD_206711 | JGI IMG/M metagenome (GOLD analysis project Ga0335078, IMG submission 206711) | Soil microbial communities from Loxahatchee National Wildlife Refuge, Florida, United States - Lox_Sample_3.2 | ecosystem: Environmental > Terrestrial > Soil > Wetlands | place: USA... | reverse complement strand
GTTCCCACTCGGGAGTTTTCAAGCGGCCCCACGCCTCGACATTCTTGTCGATGATGGCGATCCGTCCGCCGGGCTTTACAACGCGGCAAATCTCGGCCACGGCTTTTTCGATTTCCACCGCGTGCTCCAGCGATTCGGTGGCATAGGCTGCATCGAAGAAATCGTTCGCAAATGGCAATTCCGTCATGGAGCCGGCGACGGTTTGAATCCCGCGCGGGACGGAGTGCAGCATCTCAATCGAGATATCGAGCCCGCAGATGGCGGCGGCAGGCTCCTGTTCCAGGAATCGCCGCGCGAAGCGGCCCTTGCCGCATCCGGCATCGAGAACGCGCTTGCCGGTCATCGGCCCCAGGTGCTCGCGAATCAGCTTCACGTGATAGATGCGAGGGTCGATGGTGGCTGGGAAGTGCTCCTCGTCGTGTGAAGCCTCGTCGAACGAGGTTTGGATACGCGCGCGCAACTCAGGGGTCAGCTGCATGAGACGCGCGCGCGGCCGTCGGCGGAAGAATCGTGTCCAGCCGAATCCGGGCATGCCGGGGCTAAGCTCGCGTCAGGAAGATCGGCAAGCCCAGCTTGTTCTGGTAGACCGGGCGGTAGCGCTCCGTGTTGTACATGTTCTCCACGTCCACGCGCCGCGGCCCCAATGCCGGGTCGGGGATGCCTACCAGCGAGAAGCAGCCGTCTTTAATGGCGGTCATGACGCCGTGCTTGCCGGCTTCGATGGCGTCCATCGCCATGCCGGCGAATGTGGAAGCCACCATGCGGTCGACGAAATCGGCGCTGCCCGAGCGGAGATCGTAAGTCAGGTCGCTGACGATGGTTTCCTCGCCGGTCGACGTTTTGATCTCGTTGCTCAGGTCCTCGGCCACGCTCATCTTCTTGCGGTGTCCGAAAGCATCGGGCTCGCCGTACTCTTTGACGGTGTACCCTTCCCACTCCGCGCCTTCCGACAGGATCGCGAGCGAATAATTGCTCGGGTTGTTCCGCTTGTCGGTGACCAGCAGGTCGATGAGTTTTTTCAGGTTTACCTTGTACTCGGGGATGCAGCACCGGACCGAGGTTACATAAGCCGTATACAACGCCGTGTATCCGGCATCCCGGCCGAAGACGCGAAAGATTCCGATGCGTTCGTGCGACCCCACCGTGGTGCGCTGCCGCTCGATGGCATCCATGGCGCGCGTGATGGCGGTGGAGAATCCGATGCAGTACTCGGTATTGCGCACGTCGTTGTCCATCGTCTTGGGAACGGCGATGACGTGCATGCCCTGTTTGTCGAGCTCGGCGGCATAGCTCAAGGTGTCATCGCCGCCGATGGCGATCAGGTAATCCAGGCCCAATGTCCCGATATTCTTGAGCACCGCCGGCGTGACATCATAGACAGTCGAGGTTACGCCTTTCTTGGTGGTCTCCCTCGTGGGAAACTCCTGGCCTTCCAGAGCCGGTGGAACCTTCTTCATCTTCGACGGATTGGTGCGTGAGCTGTGCAGGTAAGTCCCGCCGGTGCGGTCGATGGTGCGGGTATTCTCACGATTGAGCGGAAGAATGTAGCGGGACCGGCTGGCAGGGTCCTGCAGGTTGACATGGGTGAGACCCTCCCAGCCGCGGCGTATGCCGATGACCTCGCAGCCGATTTCGCTTCCGCGATAGACAACGGTTTTGATCACCGAGTTCAAACCCGGAACATCGCCGCCGCCGGTGAGGATACCAATGCGTTTTGCTGCCATGAACACTCCTGAATGAGATCTGTTTCAGATTGGAAAATCTCATTATAAATTAAGGAACCGGCATTCAGGATCGGAGGCGGCGCGTTCGAAAGAGCGCAGCCATCAGGCGCGGAAGGTGACGCGGCGCACCAACAGGCCGGTGGCCAGCAGGCCGGCAGCGAGGGCCGCCAGGGCCCACCGCTGCAGGGCGGGGACGGTGGCGGGCGCGGCGGCACAGGTGGTTCCCGTGCCGACACAGACATTGTCAATGCCGATCAGGTCCGGCTGCTGCACGCCGATGAACTCCAACCGCATGGAATTGGATGTGGCCGTGAGATTCGGCACCGTGACCAGGCTGTAGATTCGGTTTCCGCTGGTGGCATTGCGGTAGACGCAGTTGCCCCCGCAGGTGCCGGCTGTTCCAATGGTCAGAGGTGTCGCGCTGTCGCCCCAGAGAACCTGCAGCTCGGTCCTTCCACCACCGGTATTCAAGCCTGGTGTGAACCAGAACGACAGGGTATAGGTGGTGCTGGAAGTGGTCGCCAAGTCCTGGTACAACCACGAGCCAACCGCGCTCGGATCCGGGATGAGACAGTTTGTAGCGGAGTTGCACCCGGTGGCGGCGAATTTCGATCCGCCCTCGGGGCCCAAACCGAAGAACGACGTCCCGACCATCCAAGGCTGGCCGCCTCCGCCGTAGCCGGAAAGAACCCAGGGAGCGCTCGTGGCGTTTTCGAAACCCGGGTTGCTAACCAGGTTCTGCGTCAATCCGATGGCGGGAGTGAACACGAAAAGCAGCAAAGACACGAAGCTTCGCACGGCGTACGGTCTCCTCCGTAGGGAAACTCAGAATAACTTGAGGCACTAGTTGAGTCAAGAATTATGTAGGGAAAAAGTCGCATGGGATTTCGGGAAATTCTGACGACGGCCTTTCGGATTCACTTCACTCGCACCTCTTCGCTCGCCGCCGACAACTTTCGGTCCAACCCATCCTCCGCGACCGCGCGCGCCGCATAGCTTCCTGGAGGCGCGTCGAGCGTCATCGATGCGGTGAAGGTGGTCCTCGACAATTCCGCGAACGTCGCATCCGTCAGGTTCAGCTCGAACTCGCTTCGTTTCCCGGCGACGATTTGGCCGCGGCTGTCGCGGAGCGTCGCCACAATCGTCAGGCGCTGCGCCCGCCGGCCCTGCCAGTTCAGGAAATGCATGTGGCTCAGATCCAGGTGCATCACCACCGAAACTCCCTGCGCGGTGGTTTCCCAGCTGAACCGGACCGGCAAATCCGCGATCGGGTGCGACGATGCGACCGCGTCATCCAGGCGCGAGGATGCCGCCTCCGGCGCGTCTTGGGCGGAAGCCATGTACCCCAATCTCTCCTGCACCGCGTATTGCGTGCTCGCGGTGAGTTGCACCTTCAATTTGTGGAACCGGCCGTCCGCCGCGCCGGTTGGCGAGAATCCCAGGACGTACATTGTTTCCGGCGCCATGCCAAGCCGCCGGTATCCTTCGGCCAGATCGTTGTTGTTGTGAAAAAACGTACCGCCTGTTCCGGCCGCCAACGCCCCTAACCCATCGCCCTGCGGGTCCTGTATTTTGAGACTGTACCGGCTGGACGTGACATACATGCGCCGCGCATCCAGAGTATTGATAACCACGTTGCCGTGCAGCGCCTTGGTCATGAGGCTGCCCAGATCGGCCTCGCGATTGCCGGTGAACAAGGTCGATGAGGCCAGCAAAATGATGCGCTGACCGGGCAGTCTCGACATGCCGTCCACCAGGCTTTCCACTGCATGCAGCGATATGGTGGTCTGAAACAGCGTCTGTTCCCAAAGTTCCCGCGCCGGTCCCTCGACTTCGAATTCGCTGCACGCACGATGCATGCAGAGATAACAGGCCCCCATCTTCGCCCGCAGTACCTCGTTATCCAGGTGGTTCACAATCAGGTAAGCTTCGTACGGCACCATGTGTGGGCAGTACACCTCGTCCACGCGCTCCCGCGTCCAGATCCTGCCGATTTCTTCCGCCAGCTTCGACGCGTCGCCGGAAAATGCGTGGTCGCCGCCCTCGGAGGCCCTCACCACGACCGCGCGGTCGCCCGGCTTCAAACCGGTCTTGACGAACTTCACCGCCGCGTCCTTGGCGGCCTGCAAATCGGGCGCGGGCGTGTGTAGATCGTCGAAAAAAAATGCCAGGAATCGCGCCGGCGCCCCGCCTTTCGCCTTCGATATCGCTGCCGGCGATGCCGGATCGCCACCGCGCTCACCGGCCGAATCGTGCTCGGAGAAGGCCGTGATGGCTTGTTTCTTTCCGGAGTCGTACAGTTCGAAATCGCCGCGGGTGAGCCCGCTGACGGCGCGCCCCTTGGAGTCGCGGACAACCACCGGCACCTCCACCAGGGTCACGCCGGTTCGCAAGGTGATCGGCGGCGGCGGTTCATAGGGAACGGTCCATCCATGCATTTCGTCCGGGCCGATGGATTGTGCCGAGACGATCGAGACTGCCAACCCGGCGAGGACTGACCAACTAACGCGTCTCACACTCCTCCCAAAAGAAAAGCCGGCGGCTCATTGCTGAGTTCCGCCGGCTGATCGCTGATCGCTGAAGGCTGACAGCTCAGAAGTACAGCTTCAGAGCCATCTGAATAATACGGGGCTGCAGTGTTCCCGGATTGAAGGCCGTGACCTCGCCGAACGTGCCGCTGGTGATGTTGTTTGTCGGGTTGGTCCAGTTGGCGTGATTCATGATGTTAAAGAACTCCGATCGCAACTCCAGCTTCCAGCGCTCCTTAATCTGGAAGCTCCGGCTCAGTTGCAGGTCGAACGTGATCACTCCCGGGCCGTAGATCGAATCGCGGCCCAGATTGCCGAATTGCCCGCTGAATACGGTGCACGAGCCGGTTGCATTTGCGGCGACATTACCGGCGCAGCCAAAGGACCCAGCGTTGAGATAGTTGCCCAGCGTCTTCGCCCCGTATACCGCGCCAGGCGCCAGTACTTCCGGCCGATCCTGCAATTGGGCGCTTAACGAGATGTCCTTGCCTCCGTCAGTCAGTTGGAACGGCGAGCCGCTCAGCAGATTGAAGATCGGCGAAACCTGCCAGTTCTTCGTAAGCGCTTTGAGATAGTTCGGCCCCAGTCCGCCGCTGGTTGCGACCAGGGTGAAAATGAAGTTCTGCCGATGATCAAATCCGCAGGCTCCGCGCTCGCCCGTCTCACGATTCAGGGGATTCTGGTAAATGGTGCCCGCCAGCTCTCCGGCGAAATCCCAGGAGCTGGTGCAGTGGCTCCAATTGTAATTGGCGTTGAACAGCACACCGTGCGACAGGTTGTGCTTCAACGACAACAGCAGGCTGTGATACTCGGAGTTTGCTCCATCGTCGGTCTGCTGAATTTCTCCGTATGCCGATCCCGTAACCGGGTTCGTTAACACCGTTAGTCGCCGGCTATTGGCATTAGCGGCCGTCGCACCCGGCCCGGGAACCGAGTAATTGACATCGACTGATCCCCAGATATGCCGGCCTGCATTTCCGAGATAACTGGCGCTCACTAGCCATGTGGGAGCGATCTGGCGCTGATAACTCAGGTTCCACTGCATGACGCCAGTTACTTTCAGCCCCGGCGGAACGCTGATGTAAGTGCCTGCGCTCGGGAAGACTACCTTGCCTGGGAAGGGATCTCCTCCTGGGTACCCTAAGAACGGATTAGAAAATGGATTGCTTCCCGCGTAGTATTCGTTGCTGTTGACGGTGACGGAAGATACGTAAGGAGCATTGGTGGTCCAGCGCTCCGGGTAGAACAACTCCGTGGTATCGTGCAGCAAGGAGAACGACGCGCGGATGCTCGATTTCCCGTCACCCTTCGGGTCCCATACCATGCCGAGCCGCGGCGAGAAAACCGACCAATCGGAATTGGTGAATGCCTTCCCGTACGAATCCGCCGAATCGGTCGAGAAGATCAGGCCGGCCGGCGCGCCATTGCTGGCATAAAGCTGGTTGGCTGTGCGGAAGTTCTGATCGAACAGCGGCCAACTGAATTGATTTCCCCGCCCGTATTTGTCGTAAGACGGAACCGAGGGCTCCCAGCGGACGCCGATATTGACATTGAAGTTCCGCGTCAGGTGAATCGAATCCTGCACGTATGCCGCGAAAACGTTCTGGCGCAGATAATCCGAAATTACATTGCCATCCGTCAATCCCGAAAACTGCCCAGTCAGCAGATCGGCCAAACCGTCCCCGGTATAAGTACCGTTGAAAGTGAACTGGCCATCCGCCTGCTGGAAGTTATAGGAGTTGAACTGGTCCTTGCGGCCGTCCACACCGACTTGGAACTGATGCTTACCCTTGATCCAGGTGAAATCGTCGGCTACCTGGTAGGTGTTGATATCGAAATTCGCCAGAGCGCAGGTGCCGCATCCAACGTTGAACCCGCCGCCCGAGTAACCCGAAAGAGTGATCTGGATATAATTCGGGCTGTTCGCGAAGAAGTTCATTCCCAAGTCCGGCGCGCCGAACATATTTTGCGCGGAGGAGCGGTCGTCGCGCCTGCGGTCGAACGTCGCGTGAAATGCATTCACTTTGCTGCCGCCGGCAAACGTATAATTGTCGCCGATCGTCATCGTCTGAGATCGCTCTTTCTGGCCCGGGCTGGGACCGGTCGTCAGCGCATTATGGCCGTCGAAGAACGATACCGCGGTGAAATCGTAAATGTAATAGCGGGCGTAGAAATTCTGCCGATCGCTCACCACCCAATCGATGCGGCCGATGATCTGATCATCGGGGTTGTTGGTCAACTGCCCGAACTGCGTTTTCCCGCAGGGATCGCTGGAAGTCGGGATGTAGGTCGAAGCCAGTTTCAGACCGGAGGGATCGAACTGCGAAACCGGTATCTGGTTACCCGGGTAGGGATTTCCGTTTTTGTCTTTGAGGGTCTTGGCGGATTTCAGGCAGGCGGTGCTGTCCAACACGCTGAAATCGCCTTTCAGCGCCGCCGCCGTCGGCACATAAGCCGTGGCCGCCGTCGGATCGCTGCGCTGCCGCGTGCCCTGGTACCCGGCGAAGAAGAACAGCTTGTCCTTAATGACGCGCCCGCCTACGGTCCCGCCGAACTGATTGCGCTTAATCGAATCGCGCGGCGGCTGCGTGCCGTATTGATCGCCCTTCGGCCGCGCATTCAGGTCGCCGTTGCGCAAGAAATCGAAAAAGTCGCCGTGCAGCGAATTGGCGCCGCTCTTGGTGACGATGTTGACCACACCGCCCGGGTGCAGCCCATATTCCGCCGTCAGCCCCGACGTCTGCACGTTGAATTCGGCCAGAGCATCCGGGAACGGAATCGGCAAATTCACGTTGCTGAAAGCGTCGTTATTGTCGCCGCCATCCAACAGATAATTGATGCCGTTGGCCGCGCCTCCGGCTACCGACGCCTGCACCGATCCGTTCGATCCCTGCATGTTCTTGCTGCCCGTCAGATCACCGCCGGTCAGCGTCATTCCGGTGGAGTTGGTGAAAACATATCCTGTGTTCGCCAGAAGCTGCGCCGGGTTGCGGCCGTTCAGCGGAAGATCGTCAATCGATTGCGCGCCCACCACCTGGCCGATGGAGCTGTCCTTCGTCTCCACCATGGCCGCGCTCGCGCTCACCTGCACGCTCTCCGTCACCGCGCCGATCTGCATCGTCACCGGGTAATCCGTGTTGATCGCGACCTCCACTACGATTCCCGTTTGCACGTATGTCTTAAATCCGTTCGCGGTCACTTCCATACGATAGTGGCCGGCCGGCAGGTTCGGAAACGCGAACCGGCCGGTGGCATCGGTGCTCGTCGTACGCACCTGGTGCAGGTCGGTCTCGATCATTTTCACTTGAGCGCCGACGATCGTCTGGCCTGACGGGTCGCTGACGTGACCGTCCACTTCCGCGACCGCCACAGCTTGCGCCAGCGCGCGCGGAGCCAATGCGAAACAAATGAGAGCGGCCATCAAGAGTGCGGCCGCCCAGTGCCATCGATCGCCACGGATCCGTTTGCACAACATGGTTATTGTCTCCTTGAAATCGCCAGTCTGCCTCCGGCGGGCGAACCCGTGAAAACAGCCAGGCGCCGCACCACGCCGGGTACGTATACTCCGACCGCGAACCGGAACGGCGTGGTTCCCGCGAATCGCTTCGGACCTAACCTCGTGCCCCATTTGCATAGACCTGGAGGCACTAATCGCTAGCGGAATGATAATTCCGCTTCCGGTCCGAAGTCAATGAAAAAAACGATGAAACAATGAAAGAAACGCTCGTTTCACGTCGCCACCGCAATTCGGACCTTAAAGAGCCGAATGGCGGGCATTACCCCGCTGCAGACATCGGCCGGAAGGGCCTTTGGGCAATATGAATCCCTGGCATAGTTGGATACCCAAACTATTCGAGGCGACCGATGATCGGCCGCTTCCACTCCGCGGAGTGGGGCTACTGAATGACCTCTTCCGCGGGTGACGGTTCGAAGTAGGCCTGCGCCAGCTCCGGCTTCTCGCGGATGGCTTTGCGCCACTGCGACCGGGCCTCATCTTCCTGTCCGAGATCCATCAGCGCGTGTCCGAGGTTCAGCAGCGCTTCGGCGAATTGCGGATCCTCCGCCAGCGCCTGCTGATAATAGCCGACCGCTTCCTGCGTGCGGCCGCGCTTCTGGCAGATCAGGCCGGCATTGTAGAACAACTCCGGCGAGTGCTCCCCGAGTTCGATCAAGCGATGATGCAGCGAGTATGCTTCGTCGAAATCCTGCTGCTCCAGCGCCAGCGCCGCCAGCCCGCGGACGGCATCGGAGGAATCGGGACGCAGCATCAGCGTCTCCTCGAAGCAACGGCGAGCCTCGCTGGGGCGCGCCAGGCGCGCGTAAGCGATACCGGCGTTCAGCCACGCCTCCGGCCAGTCGGCGCGGCGCGAGAGGCATTCCTGGAACGTCTCCGCGCTGGCCGCGTACTCGCCGCGCAACAGCCTCAGGTATCCCATGCGGAAGCGCGCGTCGCACCACTCCGGTGCCTGCGAATGGACCTTCCCGTAGAGTCTTTCCGCCGAATCGCGCTCTCCCTGCTGTTCCATCACCAGCGCCAGGTTCCACAGCACGCCGGGGTGGACGCCGTCGATTTTCAGCGCCTTTTCGTAGCTCGCGCGGGCGCTGTTGAGATCGCTCATTTCCTGCTGCGCGACGCCGAGATTCAGGTGCGTCTGCATCGAGCCGGGGTTGAGGGCGGCGGCCTGCTGGTAGGCTTGCACCGCCTTCGGGAAATTGCCCAGTTTGTGGTACGCGACGCCCAGATTGAACCAGTTCTCGAAGCGGTCGGGGACCATCTCCGCCAGCGAGCGGCAATAGCGCGCGGCGGCGGCGAAATCGCCTTCCGCAAACGCCAGTGTCGCCATCGCTTCCGCGGCTACCGGAGAATCCGGCTGCAATTCCACCAGCATCTGCGAGTACCGGCGCACTGATTCGTGATCCTTCTTCTCCAGGAACATGGCGACCAGATTGGAGATGGCTTCCTCGCACCTGGGATTGCGCGCCAGCACCTTGCGATACTGCTCGACGGCTTCGGCGTGACGGCCGGTCTGCTGCAGCGCGACACCCTTTCCGAACAGCGCCTGTTCGTGCTCGGGGAACAAAAGCAGGTACCTTTCGAGCGGCTCGAGCGCCTGGGCCGGGCTTCCTCCGTGAATCAGCGAAATCCCCAGACCGAGAAGCGCATCCGCGCGCGTGGCATCCACTTCGAGAGCCCTGCGGAACGCGTCCGCCGCCGGCCTCCAGTTCTGCAAATTACCGAGGCACACCCCCAGGTTGAAACTCGCCGTCCGGTGCTGCGGATCGGCTTCCGCGATTTGCGCATATGTCCGCGCGGCGGCTTCGTAATCGCGCAGTTCGTACTGGACATGGCCCAGAGCGGAGAACAGGGATGGATCGTTTTCGCCCCCTTCAATAGCTTTCGCCAGCAGCCTCGCCGCGCTTTCCGGTTTTCCTTCCAGATGTAGCGACGCCGCCTTGGAAAGCGTACGGCTCGAGCGTTTCTGCTGTTTGCCCTCCTCGATTGGAATCACGCCTTCCGGCATCCCCGGCCTGCGCCCCGTTGATGTACTCGCCATCTCCATAAAACTCACCTCTCTGTTTTGCAACCTGCGTGTGCCCTTCTACTGCTTCCTGCTTTTAGTTCCTGTTCCTTACTTCCTACTCCCAGCTTCCAACTTCGGCCCCTAACTTCTGACTCTCGAATCCCGGCTCCGCCGGCGCCAGTTACCCGCCAAGGCTACTCCCATGGCTTCCACTGGCTGGCCTGGAAGCCGCGGCTGGCCGCCGGGATTCTGCGGCCAGACCTCCGCGGTGGTAGTTGACCCGGTAAAATAAGCGCAGATCCGCCCCAAAAAGTCCTGGTTCCTGGAAACCCGCATCCAGTACAGCCGCGCTTTTTCTCCCGCTTCAGCGAAGAATCCGACTCCGCCGGACGATGGCGCGCTGTCGCTCCAGCTATCCACCTGCTGACCGTCAATCGACGCGGTGAAGTGACTACCGTGCACGTCGACCAGCACCTGCATGGGATGGCCGTTGTGCACCATGACGTTTAAAGGCAGCTCGTGCACGCGTTGGCGTTTCCCGTTGGCCACGTTGTAGTGGACCATGGCCACTACGGGCCGCAAGCCGGATTCGATTACCTTCAACTTCATGGCGTAGTAATTCCGCGAGTCTTTCGCCCGCACCACCCAATCCATGCTGGTGCGTTCGATCTGTCCGAAGAACTCCAGCTGGTAATCGGTGTAACTCGATGTGGGGCGGAAGATTGCGAGCGAGCCCGGCTGCACATAACCATCGGCTGAATGCGACCATCCCGACGACCAAGATTTTCCGGTTGCGCCCCAGGATTCCATGCCGCTGTGAAAGCTGTCGCTCCAGGACGCCGCGGCGCGATCGGCGATAGCCTGCCGCAGACGGGACAACGCTCCGCCGGAACCGCGCCGTGTTCCCGCTGCCGCCGCCGACGTTTCGTTGACGGCCGTGGAACCGGCGTTCGAGGATGCACCCGGATGCGGCCGGGAAGCGCCCAGGTAGATGGAGGCCGCCAGGAATCCCGCCGCGACGCTGCCTACCAGGTGCCGAGTGTGCTTGCTGGCCAGGACCTTCCGCACCGGCCGCGGCATCGTAAGGACCTTGTTCAGGCTGATGGCCGCCGGCTGCCGCGGCACAATCTCCTCCCAGCGGTCGAACACCGGCCGCAGAGACATTGGCGGAGTCGCCATTTGCGGCGAAGGCGGCGCGGGAACCAAACGCTTCGAGAGACCGCCCGGCTTGGGACGGCAATATAAATCCGGTTCGATGAAACCGATCCTCGACGGCTCTTTCGGGCGGCCCAGGTGCAGCGGGAAGCGCCTGGCGGCGGTTTTGGCAGCGGCCGTACCGAACATGGGCGCCACGACCGGCGCTGCCGCAGGGGCAGGCAACGCCGGCCGCAGCGCCATGTCTGGCTCCGCGGAGCACTCCAGCCGCGCGCTTCCCGGGACCCCTTCGAGGGTCATTACCGGGAGCGCAAGGCGCGGCGAAATTTCCAGGGGCACGGGCACGCACGGCGGCGCCGATGGCCAGCTTTCCACCGGTTCGGGATCGGGGCACGGCGCCGGACCCGCATGCGGGCCCCGCATCGCGTCCTTCGCCTGCCAGGGCGGAATCACGGGCAGCTCGATGCCGCCGGAATGAGCCACGCCACTTACCATGCTCGGGACCGCATCCACCAACGCGGCTTGCGCTTCGAGCCCCGGCGCCCACGCGCCGCAGACCGGGAGACGCAAAGACGATTCCGAAGCCATTACCGCCGTCGGTCGCTGAATTGCCGCTGCATGCGCCGCCACCACCGGGACATCCGCGGCAGATGGCACAACCATGCGGGCCACCAGCATCGGCGCGAGCGGCGGCATCCACTCGTCGCATGCCGGCGGGCCTTGTGTTTCCGGGGCCGGCAGCGGCTCCAGTGCGGCGGACAGGCCGAAGCGCGGAGCCGCAATGCCTGCCATGGATTGCGGCGCCGCGCCGGCCATGCCCGGCTCCACGAATCGCGCCACCAACATCGGTGCGAGCGGCGGCATCCATGCTTCGCAGAGAGCCGGATCTTGTGTTTCCTTTGTCGCCAATGGCTCGAGATCAGCCGACAGGTTGAAACGCGGCTTTGCGACCTCGGCAGGCATTTCCAGCAACGCTTCGCCCGCAACCGGCGCCACCCATCGCGCCACCGGCATGGGCGCCGGCGATGGCATCCATTCGCCGCACATGTCCGGACGTTGCGTTTCCGGCGTTGCCAATGGATCGAGAGCAGCCGACAGAACGAAATGCGGCTTCGCAACTTCGGCAGGCATTTCCAGGAGCGCTTCGCCCGCGACCGGCATCACCCATCGCGCCACCGCCATGGGCGCCGGCGATGGCATCCATTCGTCGCACATGTCCGGACGTTGCGTTTCCGGCGTTGCCAATGGATCGAGAGCAGCCGACAGATCGAGAAGCGGCTTCGCAACTTCGGCCGCCAATACGGCTTCACTGGCCACCGGCGCCACCCATCGCGCCACCGGCATGGGCGCCGGCGATGGCATCCACTCTTCGCTCGGCGCGGGCCGCAGCGATTGCGCCGCTGCCAGCCGGCCGAGCCAGGTTACGTCGAAGCGCGGCAGACGATCCGCGCTGCGGAACGGCAGCACCACAGACGAACGGCGTCCCGGTCCGGCGGGCGGCAAACCGCTCGGCGCCGCTCCGCACAATGCGGGTCGGGCGGCGCCGGGCGCAAGGAGGAAATCCGGAAGGACGATCGCCGCCGTCGCAGGAACGGCTTCGGCCTCGTGACGCGCGATTACCCAGCGTGCCACGGGCGCGGGTTGGAGCGAGGGGGCCGGACCGCGGAGCCCGCTGGCGCGCAGGGCTTCCACTTCGAGATCGCTGTCCAGTGCCAAAGCGAAAACCGGCGTTTGCACGCCTGTTAACTGCGCGCAAGCATTTGCGTAGAAATTGGCTGGCCCGCAGAGGGGCACGAGTGTCGGCATCAGCGATCGCGGATCGCGATCCGCCGCGGCGGCGCGTGGAACCGCGACCGGCCAATCCCCGGTGGTGCGGGGCGAATTCGAAGACGACGGCATGAAATGAAGGTGGGAAGCGCTGTCGCGAACACCCTGGCTGGAGCGTAGAATCGGGCGGAAACCGGCGGGCCGGGCAGGCGCTGGCTCGGGCGCACTGAGCGTTCCCAACACCTTACCGAGCCGTTCCTGATAAAGCTGCCGGTGCGCAGGGCTGCAGAACTCCTCCTTGCGAAGAAGCCGTAACGGACCGATCTCCTTGCCGCAAAACAGGCAGCTCACGCCGTCCTCACCGTCGCTCGCAGTCTTCTGTACTGGTGATGATTATAACCGTGGTCCAAGAGCGTTATCCGTTGCTTAAAGTTGCTGTTTTCCCCTGGATTTAGTTAGGGTTAGCTGATTATCCAAGGTTAACTGCCGGCTACTATCCGGGCTCCCTGTCCACCCTCCTGTGAGAGACTTTTTGGTATGCGAATTCCGCGGGTTGTTGTGTCGTACAGGTGTCCACCAATCGGCTTTCTAACCCGGCCGAGCCTCCTGCTGATCCTCTCGCTCGTCCCCTGTTATGCCCAGCGCAAACCCGCCACTCCCGACGATCTCTGGTTGTGGCGCACCGCCAGTTCTCCCCAGGTCAGCCCCGACAGCAAATGGGTGGCGTATATCGAACAGTGGAACGAGCGCGAGACCAACGCGGTCCGCAGCAACGTCTGGCTGGCCACCGCCAACGGACGCGACCGCTATGCGTTCTCACCGGGAGCATGGCGCGACAGCTTTCCCCGGTGGTCGCCCGACAGCACTCGCATCGCGTGGATCTCCGATCGTGGCGAGAAGCCGCAAGTCTACGTCCGCCGCTTAAACGGCGATCGCGATACCCAGATCACGACTCTCGAAGGAGGCGTTCGCAGCCTGGCATGGTCGCCGGATGGAAACTCGCTGGCGATGGTTGTGGCCGCGGCCAAAACCGACAAACCCTCGTGGGCTCCGCCCGATCTCTTGACTCGTATCGTCCAAACCGTCGCCGAACGCCAGCAGATTTACCTGATTGGATCCGGCGGTGGTGCGCCGCAGGAGCTTTCGCGCGGCGAATTCAAGGACTGGAGCGAGCCGGCCTGGATGCCCGACGGCCAGGCCGTGGTCGCCGTCGCCGACCACAGCGCTATTTACTCCTTACGCCGCGGCGACGGAACGATGAAACAGCTGACGCGCGATCCCGGCTGGTACGAGAGTGTTCTACCCGCGCCCGACGGGTCGAAGATGGCCTGGCTGATGACCAGCGCGCAGCCGCGCAATTATTCGGTCCGCCACCTATACGTGATGAATATGGATGGCACCCGCCTGCGCAGCCTGGCCGGAACGCTCGAGCGCGACGTCGCCGATCCCCAATGGAGCAACGATTCACGCACGGTCTATTTCCTGTCTGACGAGGAAGGCGCTACCCATATTTATGCCGCGTTCAACGACGGATCCCTCCGCCAGATCACCAACCGGACCGAGCGCCTTCACGATTTTTCCATGGCGCCCAACGGACGCGCCGTCGCCGTGCGCTCCAGCAACACCGAGAGCAGCGATATCGTGACTTTCGCCATCGACCTTCCCGGCGGGGTAGCGTCGCTGGCCGAGCCCAACGAGCACGTGCTGGCCGAACGCACCTGGGAACCGCCGGAAGAGATCCACTACCCGTCCGCTGGAAACCAGATTCAAGCCTGGCTGGTGAAGCCGCCGCATTTCGAGTCCTCAAAAGCCTATCCGCTGATCGTGGATATTCAGGATGCGCCGCGCGCCATGTACGGCGCCGAATTTCAGTTGCGTGCGCAGATTCTGGCGGCGGAGGGTTTCGTGGTGCTTTGCGCCAATCCGCGCGGCACTCCCGGCTACGGCGAGACCTTCGGAGAGTTGTTGCACACCCGTTTTCCCGGAGACGATGCCGAAGATCTGCTCAAAGGCGTCGATTACCTGCTGGCGAAAGGCTATATCGACCAGAAGCGGATTTACGTGACCGGAGGGTTGGTGGCCGCCTGGATCATCGGCCACAGCGAGCGCTTTAACGCCGCCGTGCTCCGCCGTCCCATCGCGGACTGGACCGCCGACGTGATGCTCTCGCCCGAAGGCGAATACCGGGCATCGCATTGGATGGGCGGATGGCCGTGGGACGATCCCGAACAGTACATCAAGCACTCGCCGATCTTTTTCGCCGCCAATTTCAAGACGCCCACGCTGGTGCTGGCGGGCGAATCGGACCTCGAAAGCGAGGAGCTGTATTCCGCCCTGCGCCAGCGCGGGGTGAAATCGGCGCTGGTCCGGCTCGGGGACAATCCCAAAGACCAGGTGCTCGCCTTGCAGGCCACCGTGGGCTGGCTGACGAATTGACGTGCGGACTTTCGGAGGCGGCCGCTACTTATCGAACCGGATCAGATCGAGCGGCCCGAATGACGCTACTTTCTGCGCGCGGTAGCCGGGTAGCCTGGCGGCGGCCCATTGCGCGTACGGCATCTGGAATTCGTAGCACAACAGAAATACATGCGCCGCTCCTCCGAAATCCGCCGGCAACGCGGACTCGGTGGGCCGCTCCGGAAGCCGGATCATGTTCGGCACGGGATAGGCCATCTGCGGCGAAAACAGGACGTCGCGGCGATTGATGTCGCGCGGCGTGGCTTCCACGAATCCGGAAGCCACCAGCACCGGATCTCCGGACGCGGCTTGGGCGTTGATCGCGGCCGAGGCCGCGCGCCAATCCTCGACGCCGTGGCGGCTGGTGGCGCTCCCGTAAAGACAGGCGAACACCGCCGCCAGGACGGCGCACGCCGGGCCGGCACGCGTCGTGCGGGAAAGCAGCCACCCGGCAAGCAAAGCCAGGGCCGGCGCGGCGGCCAGATAATAGCGCGCCACGAAGAGCGGCGTATCGCTGAGGAGCGCCGCCAGAAACAGCAGTGTGGGCGGTAACAGGCCCCAAACCAGCAGTAATGCCCGTGGAATCGGCCGCCCGACGGGTTGCGACGCCCCGCCGAAAATCGCCCCCAGGAACACCGCCGCGGCCAGCGCGGTGGGCGCGGCGGCGCGAACCAGCGCCGGAAACTCCGGAGCCGAAGCGAAGAAATGCGCCCCGCGCGTCTGGTAAAGGCTCCAGGCATGCCCTGCGAGCGGCAGGCAGAGGACCCCGATGGCGGCCCAATACGGCGCGAGTTTGCGCCTGTCGCTCCATGCATAGATCAACTGCGCGATCAAACCGAGCGCCAGCAGGTAATGCGTGTACACCAGCAGCGCCGAGGTTGCGACATACACGATCGCGTATCTTCGATCCGCGGTATCGAGGAAGCGCACCAACGCATAGGCCGACCCTGTGAGCAGCGCCAGGCCGAGAGCGTACGGCCGGGCATCGATGACCGCAAACGCCACGTCGTAGATGCAAAAAAAGGCCGTTACGGCGATCAGCGCGGCCCGCCTGCCGATCAAACGTTGGCCCAGGCGAAACAGCAGCAGCGCCGCCAGAACCGCGGAAAGCACCGAAGGAAGGCGCAATGCGGGCTCCAGGCCGAAAACCGGCGTCAGGAGATTGCCGGCCCATGCCGTCAGGTCGTAAACCGCGGACGCACCGGGCCATTCCCAAGCGCGTGAGAACAGATTTCCCAGCCCGTCCTTAACCACCCAATAGGTCGCTGTCTCATCCAACCACAAACTGCCCGAGACCGCACGCGCGCTTAGAACGAGAACGGCGCCCAGGCTGATCCAGACAAGCGCCGTCTCCCAGGCGGCAAGCGCCGTATCGCCGGGAGACGATCCCTGCGCCTTGACCTTCGGAGCGGGCATTCATTCAGGGTAGCAGCGAGGCGCCGGACGGTTTGCCGGCAGGATCATCAGGTCCGCCGTGTCCGCCGCAAACTGTTGGTCACGACTGTCAGGCTGGACAACGCCATGGCGGCCGACGCCAGCATCGGCGACAGCAGGCCCATCGCCGCCACCGGTATTCCCACCGTGTTATACGCAAACGCCCAGAACAGATTCTGCCGGATCACGCGCATGGTCCGCCGCGAGAGTTCGATGGCATCCGCAATCCCCAGGAGGCTACTGCCCAGAAGTGTGATGTCGCCGGCTTCCAGGGCTACGTCCGCGGCCGATCCCATGGCGATTCCCAAATCCGCCTGCGCCAGCGCCGGCGCGTCGTTGATGCCGTCCCCGGCCATCGCCACACGACGGCCTCCTTCCTGCAGCTTGCGGATTTCGGCGACTTTCTGATCGGGCAGCGCTTCCGCGATCACGTGCTCGATCGCGGCTTGCCGCGCGATGTCCTCGGCAATTGCGCCGCGGTCGCCGGTGATCATCCAGATATCGAGTCCCAGGTCGCGCAGCCGGCGAATCGCGTCGGCGGCTTCCGGCTTGATGGCATCGGCAACTTCGATTTCGCCGGCCAGAACCCTATCCACCGTGACCGTTACTCCAGGCCGCCCGACAACCACTTCCCGCCCTTCGATAGTTGCGCGCACGCCGTGTCCGGCTTCGGCCTGAAATCCCGCGGCCTCGGCCAGCGGGACCGCGCGATCGTGCGCCGCCTGTACCACCGCTTTTCCGATGGGATGCTCGGAGTATTGCTCCGCCGAAGCGGCCAGCCGCAGCAGTTGCCCTTCGCTGAAACCCGGCGCCGGCATGACCCGCACCACCCGCGGCTTACCCTCCGTGACGGTCCCGGTTTTGTCGAGCACGATCGCGCGAATCTTCTCCGCCATCTCCAGGGCTTCGCCGCTTTTGATGAGGATGCCGCGACCCGCGGCGCGTCCCGTGCCCACCAGGATCGCTGTCGGCGTGGCCAGTCCGAGCGCGCAGGGGCAGGCGATGATCAGCACCGCCACCGCGTTGACCATGGCCGTAGCGAAGGGAGCCAGAAACAGCCACACCCCGAAGGTGACGATGGCCGCCGCGAGCACACCCATGGTGAAATACCCGCTCACCACATCCGCCAGCCGCGCCACGGGCGCTCGCGACCCTTGCGCCTGCTTCACCAGCTCCACCATGCGCTGCAGCACCGTCCCGCGGCCCACCTTCACGGCCTCGTACCGCAAGCTCCCGGAGCAGTTGAACGTGCCCGCCAACACCTGATGCCCGGTCCGCTTGTCCACGGGCAGACTTTCGCCCGTAAGCAGCGATTCGTCGACCGCCGATTCACCCTCGAGCACCACCCCATCCACTGCAATGCGCTCGCCCGGGCGCAAGACCAGAACATTGCCCGGCCTCACTTGTTCAACCGGGACCTCCGTTTCCACACCGTTGGCCCACACGCGCGCCGTCGGCGGCTGCAGATCCATGAGGCAGCGGATGGCCTCCGAAGCTTTGCCGCGCGCCCGCGCTTCCAGCATGCGGCCGAGCAGGATCAGCGCGATGATCACCCCGGCGGCTTCGTAGTAGACGTGCATCCCGCCGCGCATAGTGACATAGAGCGAGTACAGAAAGGCTGTTCCCGTGCCCAGCGCGATCAGCGAATTCATATTCGCCGAGCGATGTCGGAGCGCGCCCCACGCAGCCGTGTAAAACGGCGCGCCGGAATACAAAACAATCGGCAATGCCAGCGCCAGTTGGATCCACGGCGATGCCCACGGCGCGCCCATGCTCATGCCGCAAATCATCAACGGCACGGCCAAAACTGCGGCCACAAGAAATCGCAGGCGATAATCCGGATCGCCCGCGCCGGCCGGCGCTTCAGCCTCCGGCACTCCATAGCCGAGATCCTCGATGGCGCCGATGAAATCGCTTACCCGGGCGCGCCGCGAATCATATTCAATGGTGGCTGTATGCGCCGCATAGTTGACCGCCGCGCGGCTGACACCCGGCGTCTTGGTGAGTGTGCGCTCGATGAGCCGCGCGCATGCCGCGCAAGTCATTCCCGTAACAGGCAGATCGACTCGGTCAGGCGCCAGGCCGGTCGTCATAGCGGAACTTCGTAGCCCAATTCCCGAATCGCCTCGGCAAGTTGTCGTGGATTGACTCTACCAGGGTCGTACTCGATTTCCGCCGACGCCGCGGCCTGGTCAACGGATGCCCGGGCGACACCGGGCGTGCGGGACAGCGCCTGCTGAATGCCACGGGCACAATTCCCGCACGTCATGCCGCGAACCGGCAGGTTCAGCTTCTCGATGGCCATATCTATATGATGCGCCAGTCTGACGTCCGGGTGCTGAAACGAACCCATCGGGACGCAGATCCAACGGCAACCCAATTCCCGACCGGGACATCCAACAAACATAGCGGCAACGCTATTCTAGGTAGGTGGCGCCGATGGGACGTTTCTGTAGAGCGTGGATTTTCTTATTTTTCGCCGGCGGGCTGGCAGCACAGGGGCAGCCCGGCGCCAAAATGGATTCCACCGCTGTCCTGAACCAGTTCAGCGCAAGCGTGCAGGCGTTGGCGGCGCGGGTGTCGCCGAGCGTGGTGCAGATCACGGTGACCCGGTTTGCCGCTAAAGACACGGGAGATACCGGGCGCACCAGTGTGGTGGTTGCCCGGGAACAGGTGGTGGGATCGGGCGCCATTATCGATCCCGAAGGATATATCGTAACCAACGCCCACGTGGTGGAGAATGCGCTGCGCATCCGGGTGAATCTGCTGGCACAGAATGTCCGGCCGGCGGCGAGTCCCGACCAGGTCATCTCCGACACCTTGGCGCAGGCCCTGGCGCCCGAGACCGACGCTACTCTGGTCGGAGTCTTCAAGGAGCTCGACGTCGCTCTCATCAAGATTCCAGCGCAGGGACTTCCGGCTTTGAAATTCGCCGATTATCACAAACTGCGTCAGGGCGAGGTCGTATTCGCTCTGGGAAGCCGCCGCGGACTCGGGAAT
>Ga0335078_10005016_pt1 | contig 19590 bp, 16 predicted proteins | sample Lox_Sample_32_FD_206711 | JGI IMG/M metagenome (GOLD analysis project Ga0335078, IMG submission 206711) | Soil microbial communities from Loxahatchee National Wildlife Refuge, Florida, United States - Lox_Sample_3.2 | ecosystem: Environmental > Terrestrial > Soil > Wetlands | place: USA... | reverse complement strand
ATTCGTCAACGTTCCCGTCCTGCTCATCATCGGAGCATCCTCGGATTTAAGCATTGGCGGCGTGGCCAATGGCGCGTCCTTCCAACAAACCGCCGCGCCCGGCATGGTTTTGGATGTCTTCGGTCAAAATCTCGCCGACTCGCAGGCTGCCGCATCCGCGGTGCCGCTGCCCGCATCGCTTTCGGGAGCTTCCGCAACCGTCAACGGCATCCCTGCGCCCTTGTACTATGCCTCACCCGGTCAACTGAACATTCAAATTCCCTACGAAGCCGCCGCCGGCGATGCCATCCTCGCGGTGGAGCACAGCGGTAAAATCGCTACGTACTGGTTTGAAATTCAAGGTGCCGCCCCTGGAATCTTCGTCGACAGCAACGGCAATCTCGTGCCCGCTCGGAGCGCTCGCGCGGGTTCCGTCGTAACTCTCTTCCTCACCGGCGCTGGCGACGTCCATCCTGAAGTGGATACCGGCGAAGCGCCGGCCTCGAGCGTACCCGTGAACAAACTGCCCAAGCCTCGTCTTCCCGTGTCTGTCGAAGTTGGCGGAGAACAGGCTCAGACCTCTTTCGTCGGCATCCCCTACGGACTCGTAGGCGTGACGCAGATCAACTTTACGGTACCGGCCGATCTACCACCCGGTCCGACGCGCGTGACCGTCACTGTCGGCAGCGCAGTCAGCACGGCCGCGAATCTCACGATTCAGTAGCCGTATTAGCTTAACCAGCTATCCAGATGCTCGCCGACGAAATCGTCGTCCGCCAGATGCGGATACGCGCGGCAGACCCGATCGATCTCTTCACTCTGCCCCGGCGATAAATCCTCGTCACGATCGAGACACCATCGTCCTTCGAGCAACCCTTGCCGTCTGAGAATTTCGTGCAGACCCGCAATGCAGCCGCGAAACTCGTGCGCGGGATCGAAAAAAGCCGCATTCGCGTCGGTCACCTGTTGCGCCAGCGTAAGCATCGACGTGGGGACATGGGCACCCGCGATCTTAATCGCCGCCAGTTGCTCCACCGCCTTCCGCGTCCAAACCGCCCAGTGCCCCAGTAATCCGCCAACAATCCGGGCCTTGCGGCCGCCGAAATCGAATTCGGTCAGCAAATCGCCGATGATATTGTCGTCGTTGCCCGTATAAAGCGCGATCTCGCCCCCGCGTCCCGCCTCCACCACCGCACGCGCCACGTCCAACGTCTGGTAACGGTTGAACGGCGCAATCTTAATCGCAACCACGTTCTCCGTCTCCGCAAACTCGCGCCAAAATTGATAGGGGAGCACCCGTCCGCCCACTGCTGGCTGCAGGTAGAATCCGAAAATCGGAATGATCTCGGCAAGCGTGCGCACGTGCCCAATCATTTCAGCCGAAGTAGCGCCGCTAAGCGCCCCCAGGCTCACCAGTGCCGCATCATATCCGAGCGACGCCGCGAGTTCCGCTTCCCGCACTGCCTGCTCCCGAGCACCGCACACACCCGCGATTCTCGCCACCCCGTGCCCCCGCGTTTCCTCCGCGGCTAACTCAAGAACCGGCTTCAACAGGCCAACTTCGCGAATCGCAAATTGCGTGGTGTGCACGCCCACCGCAACCCCACCCGCGCCCGCCGCCAGATAATATCGCGTGAGCGCCCGTTGCCGGCGCTCATCCAGCCTCCGTGCGGCATTGAGAGCCAACGGATGAGCCGGTATGACATGCCCTTCCAACAGAGATTCCCGAATACCCATCAAAACTTCCCGTCCCGCGACTCAAAATGCGTCGGCTTGTTCAGCAACCGTCCTCCGCATTGAATCCAATCCGCCACCCATTCCATCATCTGCGTGGCCGTAACCCGAGGCGGCCCAAATAGCCGATGCGACTCCGCGGCATCGTTCAATAGCGCCGTCTCGCCCTCCTGGCCTGAGAAGACCGGCTCTTTCCCGAACCTACGCCCAAACTCGCGCGCCACATCGCGCACAAACAATTTCTCCGGCCCCGTGATATTCAACACCCGCGGGGGCGATTCGCAATACGCAAACGACCGCAGGCACATCGAATTCGCGTCACCTTGCCAGATCACGTTGAACGCGCCCATCCGTACGTCCACCGCCCGACCTTCGAACACCGCACGCGCGATATCCACCAACACGCCATATCGTAGGTCCACGGCATAATTCAATCTGAGCAGCGCCACTCGAGTGCCCCACCTGCTCGATCCGTATTCGAACATCCGTTCCCGCCCCAACACCGATTGCGCGTACTCCCCTTGAGGCCCAACCGGCGTGGATTCCGAACATCCCCTGCCTGACACCGGCGCCAAACCATAAACATTGCCGGAGGAAAACGCGACGATGCGCGCCGCGCGATATCTCTCGGCCACCAGCCCCGGAAGATACGTATTGAGCGCCCAAGTCATATACTCCGAACCGGTCGTCCCGAACTTCCGCGCCGCCATGAAAACGATATTCGGCACATCGGGTAATTTCGTCAACTCGCCAGGCTCCAGCAGGTCGCATGGCGCCACCTCAATTCCGGATGCACGCAAATCAGCCCCTACGCCTGCATCCGAAAACCGCGCCACAGCGACGATCCGTTTCGCTCGTCCCGTCGCATCCGCGGCTCTTCGCGCCAGCTTCGCCAGGCTCGGCCCCATCTTCCCGCCCGCGCCCAGAATCAGCAAATCGCCATCCAGCGCCGCCATCGCTCGCGCGTCCTCGTCCGAAGGCCGCGACAGCCGTTCTTCCAGTTCGTGCTCCATCATCAGCCCCATTCGAATCCCGCGATCCCGTAGATCCACTCCTCCCGTCCCCGCAGATTGCGCCCTCGCACCATTCTCACTAACCGTCGTGCTGGTGCGAACCCAAGGTCGGTGGCCATCGCTACCGCCGCGCGATTTTGCGGAAGCAAATCCCAGTACGAATCCTCGTTCGCGCAACCCTCTATCAACTGTCGCGCCACCTTCGCGTCACGCGCCACGCACGGACCAATGTAGTTCGCATGCCGCCCGGGCCGCGAAAAACAAAATCCTTCCGACTTTCTCCAAGTTCCGCCTCGCCCCGCCAACGCTTCGAGCAATCGTGACCGGTCCACGCCCGTCGCCTCGCGATCCAACGCGAAAGAATCTCCCGCCAACGAATCCGCAGTCGCGGAATACGCCGGCGCGCCGCCGGCGCGCCACCAACGTTCCACCGGTTGCTCCACGCGGAACCCCAGGCTCTCATACAGCGGCTGCCCCTGATCCGTTGCGTCCAGCTTCAGCGATCCGATTCCCATCTCATCCGCCCTCTCGATCGCGTACCCAAGTAGCTTACGCGCGAACCCGCGCCGTCGATAAGCCGTAGTCGTCAGCACCATCCCGATCCACGCCAGTTCGCGCCCGAAACAGACCAGTGTCGCCGTGGACACCAGACGGCCGTCCGCATCCACGCCGAAACACCCGTCCGGCGCAAATCGCAACAACATCCGCCAATCGTCCGCCGTCTGATTCCACCCGGCTTCATCCGAAAGTTCCGCTGCAACGGCGACATCCTGCTCTTCGAGCAATCGAACGGGCATGGAAATCCAGGATCGCATGCCGGGCGGCCGTCCCGCGTGGCGAATCTTTGTGGCGCACGCACTCGTGCGTGCCGCGTTCACACTCGTGTGAACGCTTCAACGAGAAACGATCAAAGGGCGGAACCATGACGAATCGGTAATGAACCTATGCTGTAAAATGATCGCATTATGCCGAAAATTGCAAGACGCGGGTTTCTCGGTGGCTTGGCCGCCTCGGGATTCCTCGCCGGCGCACCGTCCCTCGCCGCCGCATCCGAAGAGCCCCCCGGCTTCAAGTTGGGCGTCGCCAGCTACTCGTTGAGAAAATTCTCGCGCACCGACGCCATCGCCATGGTCAAGCAGTTGAACACTCCCTACATCTCCATCAAGGAATTTCATCTGTCCACGAAAAGCACACCCGAGGAAATCACGCGTGGCCGCAAAGAATTCGAAGACGCAGGCCTCATCATCCTCAGCGGCGGAGTCATTACCTTCAATAAAGACGACGACGCCGAAATCCGCCAGAAGTTCGAATACGCAAAGCTAGCCGGAATGCCGATGATCACCTGCATGCCCACCGCGGCACTGCTGCCGAAGCTCGAAAAGATGGTGAAGGAATACAACATCAAGATCGCCATCCACAATCACGGCAAATCCGACAAGAACTTCCCCGCCCCACAAGATGCATTCAAAGCCATCAAGGGCATGGATCCACGCTGCGGACTCTGCATCGATGTCGGCCACACCGCCGAGATCGGCGTCGACCCCGTGGGAGCCATTCGCGAATGCCGCTCCCGCCTCTTCGACATCCACATCAAAGACATGAGCGATCTCACCAAAGAAGCAACCCAGGTCCCCGTGGGTGACGGACGCATGCCCGTCCCGGCCATTTTCCGTGAGCTACAGAAAACCAACTATCGCGCCGGCGTTATGCTCGAATACGAGGCGGACGAAAACAATCCCCTGCCCGGAATGATAAAGAGCTTCGCCTACATGCGAGGCGTGCTGGCTGGCATGCAAGCCTAACACAAGGAGAATTTCCCAGATGCAACGCAGACATTTCCTTCTCGGAACCGCCGCCGCAATGGCGCAACGCACCGTGCTGGCCAGCCCCAACGACACCGTTCGCATCGCTTGCGTGGGCGTTCGCTCCCAAGGCCACGAGCACATCCGCCGCTACTCGAAGATGCCCAACGTCGAAATCGCGGCCGTCTGCGACATCGATGAATCCATCTTGCATTCGCGCATTGACGAGATCGAAAAAATGGGCAAGAAGCGCCCCGCCGCCTACACCGACGTTCGAAAGCTGCTCGAAGACAAAAATATCGACGCCGTTTCCATCGCCACACCGAATCATCACCATACCCTGCAAACCATTTGGGCCTGCCAGGCCGGAAAAGACGTGTATGTCGAGAAGCCATGTGCGCACGACATGTACGAAGCCCGCCAGATTTCCGTGGTCATGGAGAAATACAACCGCATCGTGCAGCACGGCACCAACAGCCGCTCCGGAATCGCTCGAGAGGCAATCCAAAAGATGCGCGAAGGCCTGATCGGCGATGTCTACATGGCCCGCGGGTTGTGCTTCAAATGGCGCGATACGATCGGCAGAACTCCGGTCACCCCCGTTCCTCCCGGCGTTCACTACGACCTTTGGCTCGGTCCCGCGCCGGAACACGCCTTCACGCGAAATCGCTTCCATTACAACTGGCACTGGTTCTGGGATTACGGCAACGGCGATCTCGGCAATCAAGGCATCCATCAAATGGACGTCGCGCGCTGGGGCCTCGGCGTGAAATATCCGTCAAAGATCAGCGCTATCGGCGGCCACCTGATGTTCGATGACGATCAAGAAACGCCCAACCTGCTCACCGCCACTTTTGAATTCGACGAAGGCGGCCGAAAACGCATTCTCGTCTTCGAAGTTCGCCACTGGATTTCAAATCACGAAGCCGGCATGGGCGAAAACGGCAGCGCGCCCAACACCATCGGCAGCATTTTCTACGGACCCAAAGGCTACCTGACCATCTGGGACGAAGACAACGGCCGTTACTCGAGCTTCCTCGGTAAAGAACAGCAGCCCGGTCCATCGGGCCAAGACAAAGGCAACAATTGGGCCAATTTCATCGCCGCGGTTCGCAGCCGAAAAGTTTCCGACCTGAACGCGCCCATCACCGAAGGCGCCATTTCCACCACGCTGGTCCATCTCGCCAACATTTCTTATCGCGTTGGCCGAACACTTCACTTCGATCCCGAAACATTCACCTGCAAGGGTGACGAAGAGGCCAACGCGCTGTTCCGCCGCAAGTATCGCGCTCCGTTCGTAGTACCGCAAATCGCCTAGCGAGGGTAAATAAATGGAAAACTCCGATCAACCAACACGCCGTAGCTTTGTCGGCCAAGCGTCCTCTCTCGTCGGCCTCAGCGCCCTTTCCTACTCCCGCGTCCTCGGCGCGAACGATCGCATCTCGCTCGCCCACATCGGTATCGGCAGCCGCGGCAAAGAGCTGGAAGGCATCGTCGCTCACCTTAAGGACAAACACAACGTCGAGCTAACCGCCGTCTGCGATCTCTGGACCGTCAATCGCGACAGCGCCGCCGATCAAGGCGAGAAGCGCTACGGCCGCCGCCCGCGCACCTTCCAGTACATGGAGCAAATGCTGGCCCTAAAAGATGTTGACGCCGTCATCATCTCCACCGCCGATTTTCAGCACTCGCTGCACCTGAAAACCGTGCTCGAAGCCGGCAAAGACGCGTATTGCGAAAAGCCCATGGCCCATGATCTCGAAGACGCGAAAGCCGCCCGCGATACCTTCCTCAAAACCGATCGCATCGTACAAATCGGATCGCAACATCGCAGCGAGCCTTACCAGCAGGCGACCAAAAAGATTCTCGATTCCGGGGCCCTCGGCCAAATCACCAAAATCGAAATCGTCTGGAACTACAATGGCCCGCGCTGGCGTGGACGTCCCGAAGTCAAGCACCTTCGCGAGCAGGACACCGACTGGAAACGCTGGCTGCTCCACAAACCCTACCGCCCCTTCGACCCGCAAGCCTATTTCGAATTCCGCCTCTATCGCGATTTCTCCTACGGAATTCCGTCTCAATGGATGGTCCATGCCATCGACCTAATGAATTATTTCTTCGAGGACAAATATCCGCGATCCGCCGTCTCGCACGGCGGCATTCTCGCCTGGCACGACGGCCGCGAGAATCCCGACACTTTCCAAACCCTGATGGAATACAAGAAGGGATTCCTGCTCAGCTATTCCACCAGCTTCGGTAACGATTCCGATAGCTTCACCCGCATCATGGGCAAGAAAGCGACGCTTATCAATCAAGGCGGCGAGGGCTGCCCGCGCTGGCTGATCGTGGACGAAGTCGGCAATCACGAAGACAACCCCGGCGTGAAGCGGCCCCAGCGCTACGTCACGCTCCCAGGCGACGACAAACCCGGCCCGCTCGCAATCAGCGATGAGGACCTGTCGCACATGGAGAACTGGTTTTCCTGCCTGCGCTCCCGCCAGCAGCCGAATACTACAGTGCATGATGGCCTAGCTTCCGCCGCAACCATCATCATGGCCGGGCGCGCGTATCGCGAAGGCAAAAAGCTCTACTGGAACTCGAAAACCGAAGAAATCGTCGATCATTCGCCCCAAGCCTGACGAATGCAAGCTCGAAACGGCATCCGCTGGCGGATCGTCTGGATTCTTTTCGGCTCCACGGCGATTAATTACATCAATCGCCAAACATTTTCGCTCCTCGCTCCCGTAATTTCTTCCGAATTACATTTCAGCCACGAAGACCTGTCGCGTGTTTTCGGCGCATTTCAGCTCACCTATGCCTGGACCTGGCTCTTCGGTGGCCTGCTGCTCGATCTCATCGGCGCGCGCATCGGCCTGGCGCTGGCCGTAATCTGGTGGTCCATCGCCAGCATGGTCACGGGTCTTGCGCATTCCGTCGCATCGTTCAGCTTATTCCGCTCGTTACTCGGCATCGGCGAAGGATTGAATTGGCCGGGCGCCAGCAAAGTCGTCGCCGAATGGTTCCCCGCGCGGGAACGTGGTTTGGCCGTCGCGATTTTCGATTCGGGCTCGAGCATCGGTGCGGCTATTGCCGCGCTCACCATCCCCATCCTCGCGCTGGCCGTCGGATGGCGCCACGCCTTCGTTTTCTCCGGTATCCTCGGCATCCCATGGCTCGTGCTGTGGTGGATCAACTATCGTCCTCACCAGCCCGACCAAGCAGCGAACCAGCAGCCATTCGCCGTCGCCATTCGCCGGCTCTGGCGCGATCGCAATGCCTGGGGTATCGTGTTCGGCCGTTCCCTCACCGACCCAATGTGGTGGTTCTACGTCTTCTGGCTCCCTCAATACTTGAGCGACGCGCGCGGATTCAGCTTGAAACAGATCGCCGCCTTCGCCTGGATTCCGTTCGTCGCCGCCGACCTCGGCAATTTCACCGGCGGCTGGATCTCCGGCCTGCTCATCCGCCGCGGCATACCGGTGATTCGCGCGCGCAAGTGGATCTGCGTGGTCACCTGTGCCCCGATGCTCGCAGGCATTCCCGCCGTCCTGGTTCACAATCCGTATGCGGCGCTGCTGCTGATTTGTGTCGCGCTATGGGGCTACGCAGCCTGGTCCACCATGGGACTCACGTTCCCCTCCGACCTCTTCCACTCCAACGTCGTCGGCACCGTGACCGGCATCAGCGGTTTCGCCGCCGGCATGATGGGCACTGCGGTGACGCTAATCGTCGGGCGTCTGGTTGACAAATTCTCCTACCTGCCCGCGTTCGTCTTCGCGTCGATGCTACCCATGCTCGCGACCATTGCCGTCCTCGCTCTCATCCGCGATATCGCTCCCACGCCCGGCCGTTCCACTTAGGCTCGAACACCTCCGGATGCAGAATCTCCGCGAGAATCTCGAGCGATTCCACCACCCGCGGCCCCGGACGATGCATGAACTGATTCCCGTCCACCAGGTACACCTCGCCGCTTGCGACCGCGCGAAGCTTCCGCCAGTCGTCTCGGTCCGTCAGCCAATACATCTCGGCTCGCGCGCGCGCCAAATCGAATCCGCACGGCATCACCAAAATGACGTCCGGATCAGCAGCCACCAGTTGATCCCAGGTCATCCACGGCGAATGCACTCCAGCTTCGCCGAACAGATTTTCGCCGTTCGCCAACTCCACCAACTCCGGCACCCAATTTCCCGATGCCATCAACGGCTCCGGCCATTCGATACAAGCAACACGAGGCCGACCCACGCCCCCGCGAGCGCGGGCGGCAATGCGATCTACCCTCCCGCGAAGCTTCGCCACTAACTCATCGCCCTTCGACGCCACACCGCAGGCGCGAGCCACGCGCCCGATGTCCTCCCAGATGTCACCCAGCGAATTCGGCTCGAGCGAAACCAACTTCGGCCGACTTGAAACGGAACCCACCAGCGCCCGCTCGACATCCTCCAAACTGACCGCACAAACCTTGCACTGCGTCTGCGTGATGACATGCGTCGGTTGCAGCCGTTCCAGTTCATCTTGAAAAACTTCGTAGACCGACAGCGCGTTCGCCACTTGCGCCTTCACCCGCGCGTCAATCTCCGCGCTCGATCCGTGGATATCAATAGTCGGCCGGGTGCAAACCGGCAGCCGGCGCACCTCGTCCGGATCGTCGCACTCATGCGATCGGCCCACCTGCTCGCCGCCCAGCCCGAGCGCATGAACAATTTCGGTAGCGCTCGCGATCAGCGAGACAATCCGCGCCATGCCTCTACTGTAATTGGATTCGTGACCAGAATTCGTCGGGTGTCAATGGATTGTCATCGAGTGTCAATCTATCGGTGAAAGAGCGTTAAGCCCAAGGAGCCGGTCGGGTAGGTTACAAGTTGGGGAGATTCTGAAGAACGAACAGTTTGGAGAGACTGCAAAAGGGGGTGATCAAGAGGTACGACCTTGGCTCCCTGAGCTCTGCTTGATTTCACGCCTGGAGTAATGCAAGCCCTCTGCCAAAGCCCCAAACCGCTGATTCCCATCGCTGTTCCCCGAAATCGGCAGAAAAAATTACCAGAATGGAACGTCACCCCTGCAAAAGGGGAACGTTAGGAGTCTTACCAGGTGACATGCGCCCAGACATCCCGTTCAAGCTAAAATCACAGGACCATGCGCGCCACCGAATTCGAATTCCGCAATCGGTTCTGGATGATGGGCCTCATCTTCGCAATCGGCTTCTTCTGCTACTCTTTCGATCCTGTTAATGTTGCCGCTGCGCTGCTTGGAATGAAGATGCCCATAGCATCCACGCCAATGAGCGTTACGATTGGCGGTCTTCAGATTCTCTTCCCCTCGTTGATGCAGGCCGCACTTGGCTCCGCGGCCGGCTGGAAGCTACGATTGATCTTCGCCATCGCGACCCTTGTCATCGCCGCTTCCGCCATGATCCGCACCTGGGCCACCGCCTACCTTCGAACCGACGTGGTGCAAGATCCTAAACTCAGAACCGAAACTGTCGTCGCGGACGGCCCCTATCGCTACGTTCGCAATCCGCTCTACTTCAGCAATGTCCTTATGGCGGTCAGCATGGCCACGCTCGCCAGCCGCATCGGCTGGTTTGTAATCGTGATTGCGATGACTGTCTTTCAATACCGGCTGATCGGGCGTGAGGAGCAGGAACTGCTTCAAACGCAAGGCGACCGGTATCGCGCCTATCTGAAAGCGGTCCCGCGCCTGCTTCCATCGCTCGTGCCTCGCGTTCCTTCCAGTGGCCGCAAACCACGCTGGAAGCAAGCCTGGCTGGCCGAAGCGTTCTTCTTCTGGGGATATACCACGGCATTCGCCGTCTTCGCCGTAACGTTGAACATGTTTTACTTTTTTGTGATTTTCGCAATCAGCATGAGCCTGCTCATCTTTGGCGATCCGCTCTGGAAGCGACTCTCCGGTTGACGCCCGCGCCCCGTCCCGCCGACACTGAAAGCAATAGGGGAGGCCATGTTCACCAAAGATCTTTCGTACGCCGCGCGATCGCTTTCAAAAAGTCCGCTCTTCGTAACCACAGCCGTCATCACCATAGCACTGGGCATCGGCGCCAGCACCGCCATTTTCAGCGTCACCAACGCTATCTTGTTGCGCCCGCTCCCTTATAAAGATCCCTCTCGTCTGGTCATCGCCCGCAGCGACATGCGCAAGCGCAACGTCAAGGATTTTCCGTTCTCCAACGCCGAGTACTTCGATTTCCGCGACGCAACGAAAAGTGTCTTCGAGGATACCGGTGGGGTCTTCACCTTCCGCGCTCCTGTTCTACGCGACGACGGAACCTCCGAACAGATCCGCTTCGGCATCGTCACCACCAATTTCTTCCATCTCATGGGCGCACGGGTTCAGATCGGCCGAGCTTTCCAGGATTCGGATGGACAGCCGCAGCCCGCGCCCGCCCAAGCCGGCAATGCTCCAGCGCAACCGCCCCTTCCAGCGATGGCCATCCTCAGCTATGAGTATTGGCAACGGCGCTTTGGTGGCAACACAGATGTCTTAGGAAAGTCGCTTCGAACCGTTGGAGGAGGGCCTTCGCCTCAAATCGTCGGCGTGCTGGCCCCCGGCTTCGAGCTGGAATTCCCGCCTGAGGCCAACGAGGAGCGCCTGCCCGATCTCTGGATCGCGAACCGCCTTGCTTATGACGCCGCGAATCGCCTGCAAGTGTCGCTTCGCGTCATTGGACGATTGAAGCCCGGCGTCACACTCGAGCAAGCGCAATCCGTGACCGATTCCTACGATACCGAACAGCAGCGCCTCTACACCATTCTGCGAACATCCGACACGCGAACGCTTCTGGTTCCGATGAAGCAACATGTAGTGGAGCGCGTGCGGCCCGCGATTCTCGCGCTCATGGGAGCAGTCGTCTTTTTGCTGCTGATCGCCTGTTCGAACGTCGGCAATCTCCTGCTGGTTCGCTCTTCGTTGCGCGAACGCGAGCTGGCCGTCCGCACCGCTCTTGGCGGCAGCCGTTTTCGCCTGGTCCGCCAGATGTTGCTCGAAGCGCTGCTGCTCGCAGGCGCCGGAACGCTCGCGGGAGTGGCGCTCGCCTGGGTCGGCATCCATGAACTGCTGGTAATCGCACCCGCCAATCTCCCGCGCCTTGAATCCGTGAAGCTCGATCCGGGCGTTCTCGCGTTCTCCATCCTCGCTGGATTGGCGTCGGCTGCGATTTTCGGCATCACCCCCGCCATCCGCGCCTCGCGTCCAGACGTCATTCAAATCCTGCGAGGCAGCGGACGAAACTCCGGATTAAGCGGCGGTGGATTGCTTCGCAACGGCGTGGTTATCGCGGAAGTCGCGCTGTCCTTCATTCTGCTCATCGGATCCGGCTTGATGGTCCGCAGTTTTTTCGAACTGCAGCGCATCAATCCCGGCTTCGATTCGCGCAACCTTTTAACATTCCAATTGAACGGCGTGGGCCTCCGCGATCCCGAGCAGCGCGCCGCATTCGAGCGTGAGGTTCAGCGGCGCCTCAGCGCTATCGGCGGCGTTGAAAGCGTGACCGCGTCGTTTCCATTGCCCTTGACCGGCGGATTCAGCCCCATCCGCTGGGGACTCGAACCCGCGCTCGCCGATCCCAGCAAGTTCCAGGCCGCCAATTTCCAATTCGTCTTGCCCGGTTATTTCGAAGCCATGCACACGCGCCTCCTCGACGGCCGCACATTCACCGAAGCCGACAACTACAATCCGCACCCGCGCGGCGATCGGCCCGGCGCTCCGATCGCCGTGATTATCGATCAAATATTGGCAGCCAAAGCCTTCCCGCACGAATCCGCCGTCGGCAAGCGCATCCTCGAACGCGCCGCAACGCCCGAGCCCGAGTGGGCCGAAGTGATCGGCGTGGTGGAGCATCAACGTCAAAGCTCACTTGCGGAACCGGGCCGCGAACAGATCTTCTTTACCGATGGATTCATCGGACACGGCGCGGCGAACCGTTGGGCCATTCGGACGGCCGGCGATCCCGCCAAATATGCCGATGCTGTGCGGGCTGAAATCGCCCGGCTGAATCCGCAGCTTGTGATCACAGATTTGCAATCCATGGATAAGGTGATTTATGAAGCGCAGGGTGGCACGCGATTCTCGCTCTTGCTCATCGGTGTGTTCGCCGTAATCGCCGCATTGCTCGCCGGCGTGGGACTCTACGGTGTCCTTGCTACCGTTGTTCGCCAACGCACCGCGGAGATCGGCGTTCGCATGGCGCTCGGCGCCGCGCCTTCCAGCGTCTTCAGCCTGATGCTCAGTCAGGGCCTGCGCCTCAGCGTGGCGGGCATCGCCATCGGTCTGATCGCCGCCGTCGCTCTCACCCGCGTCATGATCAGCATGCTAGTGGGCGTCAAGCCGACTGATCCCGCGACGTTCGTCGCAATCGTAGCACTGTTCCTGGTAATCGCCGCCGTCGCGTCCTGGATTCCCGCGCGACGCGCCGCCTCGCTCGATCCGGTCACTGCATTGCGCGACGAATAGGCGGCTACTGATTCGGCTGCTGCTGTTGCTGTTGCTGCGTAGGCTGCTGAGGTTGATTCGGCTGCGGCGGCGTTCCGAAACCTTGCCCCTGCTGCTGACCTCCGAACTGTCCGCCGCCAGGCCCGTTCAGCCCCGGCTGTCCTTGCTGCTGCATCATCTGCTGTTGTTGCTGCATCAACTGTCCGACGCCTGTGGTCTTGTCCTTGGTGATGTCGTAGACGAATTCCCACTCCTTATATTTCTTGCGCTCGTTAATCACGTGAATCCCCACGCCTTTGGCCGTGCTCGCGACGCCGGCCAAGCCCGCTCCGCCGCCCGTCAATCCAGTGGGAGCCTGTCGTGGCGTAGTTAGTAGATTGTTGATCAAACTCGTTGCTGCGTTCGACTGCGCGCCTCCGTTCCCAAAGGCGCTTCCCGTCTGGCCGGACTGGCCCGCGCTCGGGCTGAAGGGTTGATTCGGATTATACGGTTGCCCCGGTTGGCCTGGCTGATAACCCGGCGGCATGGCCGGATTCGGATAAACCGGTTGTCCCGGTTGTCCGGGATATTGCTGCTGTCCTGGATATTGCGGCTGGCCCGTCTGGCCCGGATATTGTGGCTGTCCCGGTTGTCCGGGATACTGCGGTTGTCCCGTCTGACCCGGTTGCCCTGGTTGTCCCGGAAACTGCGGCTGGCCGGGATTCGCCGGCTGACCGGTCTGCGATGGATCGCCTGGCTGGCCTGAAGGCGGCGGATTCTGCTGATTCGGATCGTCCGGATTGGGAGGTTGGTCGCCTCCGCCCGGGCTCCCGGCGGTGGTCAACCGATCGCTTGGCCGTCGCAGCGCCATATTCAGCGCCTGATTGCCCTGTGCGTTCGGATCCCCATTCGCGTTCGGATCGCCGTTCGCGTTTGCGCTGGACGAATCGCCGGACGGCTGGCTTGAATTTCCAGATTGCCCAAACGCGCCGCCATTCGAAGCTGTTTGTCCGTTCCCGCCGGTCTGTCCGTTGGCTCCGGGCTGGCCGTTCTGGGGCGTCACCAGCGAATCTGTCAGCACCCCGCCGGGCCCCACGTGGATCAGCCGCCAATCGGCCTTACCCGTCATGGGATCGACATAGCGGCGCCGCAAGAAGCGAATGTTCCGCGTCGTTTCGAGATCGTCCAGATTCTGCGGATAAGTGTGATATTTGCGGTAAAAAAGTTGAATCGCTCGCTTATATTGATTCCCTCGCGAGATCAGCAGATGCTCGCGCAGGCGCTGCGATTCGAACGCGACACGCGGCATTTCCGTATAGAGCCCGATGGCAACTGCCGCGGCCAGCACGAACACGAACAGCAATGCGTATCCGGATTCGCCGCGCCGCTTCATCCCTGACCCTCCGTTTCCAGAGGCAGCGTTTGCTTGGTGTTGTTGCCTTTGAATACGGTGTCTTCCACTTCCGCTGAGTTGACGCCGATGCGGACGATCTTGTATCGCTTATCGATCAGCTCGCCCTCGCCGGCGATCGAGATTTTTTCGCCGGTTGAATCCATGAAAAATGCGCGCTTGATGTCGGGCCGTTTGGGATCTACGAAGCCGTAGAACTTCAGCGGAATCGGAGGATCGATCGGCGGCGGCGGCGGAGCGGGAGGCGGTGCAGGCGCTTTGGGACCGTAAAGCTGGAACGCCTCCTTCTTTGCAACATTGATCTTCCCTGGTTCATTCACCAATTGAACCGGTGGCGTAGCTGAAATTTCAAACAGCGACCGCGATGTGCCATCCACCTTCACATCCTGCAATCGCTGGAGCGCCGCCAAATGCAGCGTGGGATCAATAGCCGCGGGATCGACGGGGGTCTTTCCTATCGAAGGCGTGAATTCCTTGGGTGCACCGCTCACGCCATTTTGCGTGACGCGTTTGGTGGGACGAGCGATAGACGGAACCATCGGACCTGAAGCGCTCGCCGGGCGAACCGCAGCCGGACGCGCAGGCGCCGGTGCACTCGACTCCCCACCGGGGGTCCGATTAAAAAGATAAACCACCAGAGCGAGAACAGCCAGCCCTGCCAGCGCACCCACCTTCTTCGGCTCAGCACCGAGGTTGGATGGCATCCAGTTCATGTGCTCGAACCGCCTTCCACCACGAAGGTATCCAGCTTCATCTGGACATTGAGTCGCGTTCCACCTTGCTGCGGGGACGCGTTCAGGCTTTCCATGATGAGCATGCGGTTGGATTTGTCGATCAGATTGATGAAATGAATCACGTCTGCGTAGCTGCCATCGAAGTTAATGGTGATACGCATCATGTCCAACGTTTCGCTGCCATCGATGGCGACGATATCCGTAGCGGTCTCCCTGGGATTGATCTTGGCCTCGTTCGCGGCCTGATTGAGGTCGTCCATAATGGTGGAGTACGCGGTGCGGCGCGGCAGAAAATACTTGGCCGTGAAATCTTCTCCTTCACCGCGTCCGGTTTTGATCTTTTCGGCCAATTGCCGCATGCGATCGAGCGCCCCCTGCTGCTGGTGAATCTGGATGCGCATCTCGATCACCTGCTGGCGCAACTCATCGGGTGATCCGCCGATCGGACGTATCACAAAATATCCCGCAATCAGATTCGCCGCGATGAGCACACCGAGCCCCAGCCGTATTAAAGCCCGCGGGTTGCTGGGTGGCCAGATGTTCAGATTCAGATTAAAGTTTCTGAGCATAGATCACCACCAGGTGATAACGAATCAGGGGATCAGTTTGCGTGGGAGGAGCGCTCGACAAAACGTTAGGCGCTTCAAACAGCGGAGAAGCCTCCAAATTCTTCACCAATGTTGAGATCGGGGCATAGTCTTTCGCGCCCACCACCATGTCTAGCGGTATCCGGTTCTGCTGATCGGCGTCGCTCAAGCGCACAGAAATGAGCCGCGCGTTGTAAGGCACCACTTTCTCGAGATCCGCGAACAGCCGCGTCCAGCTAATAGCCTTGCGATCGATCAGCGTGTTCAGGAACAAGCTGCGCTCGAGCACTACCGAGTTTTCGGGCCGCCGCAGCGTAGCATTGATCTTGGCTTGCTCGGCCGAGATCGCGCGGAGTTGCGAATTCAGGTGATCGATGGTGACGTGGATGTCGGCGCCCTGGTGGCGCATCGTCAGGATGGTCGCAAGCTGAATCGCCAGTAGCACCGCTAGCACCACCGCACCACCGGCGAACGCCACCAGAATCGGGCGATCGCGCCGGAAAGGCTGCGTCGCCAGATTGATGGGCACTTGAATCGCCATATCCGCCATCAGTTTAACTCCCCACCGACTCCAGATAGCCGAGCAGCCCGGCATTGTTCGATCCAGGCATGCCGAAGCGCGCGCGCAATGGTTCCACATCCACGCCCCACTCGGATTTCCACTGCTCGGCGTACTCCGCGCTCTTATCTCCGAATCCGCACAACCAAATCCGCCGAGGCTTCGACTTCAGCTCGTCTTCTATGTACGCCACCGTCGGATGCAGCACGGATTCGATCTCGTCCGGCGTGCCGCCGTCCATTTCCACCGATCGCGCCAGCTTCAGCGTGCTCCCATCCATCACCAGCACCGATAGAATCCGTCCGTTGAGTTTCACCAGCATGCTGATCTGTTCCGGCTGCACCAGGTTCAGCGCAGCCAGCGACGAAGTAGTCACCAGGCCCGGATGAAATCCCATGGTGCGAAACGGCGCTTCGTATTGCCCAACCACTTCCGCGGCCATCACCGCAGCCAGCACCTCGATCTTTTCCGTCTCTTTGCGCCGCGGCTGCGCCGAATAGCTGACAATCGCCGAATCGATATCGAACGGCACGCTTTTCTTCAGCCGAAAACGGATGAGCGCGAGTTGCTCGCTGGGGTCGGAGGGAAACGCGTCGAAATCGAGCACCGCGATACGCGCGCAATAATCGGGCAGAATCAACGCGGCGCGGCGGCGGCGATGCCCGTTAGGAGGCGCGATCACACGAAGCTGATCGAGCACAGCCTCCGGCTGATGGATATTGTCGTGCACCGGCGAAACCAGCAATACGCCGGCGTGGAAGGGCAGAAAATTGGCTTGCTTCGGCTCGTTCACCCGTGCAAAAGCGATCCCCGCTTCCGACAGCTCGAAAGCATGCGTCGGAGGAGGATCCTTCAGTAAATTGGTCAGCGAGGTCATGCGCGATCCAACGTTATCCTTCGATGAACGTTACCTTGTTAATCTCCTTCAGCGTGCTGACGCCGCTGCGTACCTTATCGATGGCCGATTCGCGCAGGAACCGCATGCCTTCATCGCGCGCCTGGCGCTTGATTTCCGACGCCGGCCGCTTGTCGAGAATCATTTCGCGAATACGTTCGCTCAAATCCAGCAGCTCGTGGATTGCAGTACGGCCGCGAAATCCCGTGCCGCCGCATTCAAAGCAGCCCGGACCTTCGTAAAACGGAAAATCCCGCCACTGATCCGGATCCATCCCGCTCTCCACGAGATACGCATCCGGATAACGCACCTGCGCTTTGCAGAAATTGCAAATCACGCGCACCAGCCGCTGCGCCAGGATGCAATTCAGCGCCGACACAAAATTGTACGGCTCCACGCCCATGTTCAGGAAGCGGCCCAGCACGTCGAGCACGTTGTTGGCGTGGACGGTGGTGAAAACCAGGTGGCCGGTGAGCGCAGCGTTGATGGCAATCTGCGCGGTTTCCTGATCGCGAATTTCGCCCACCATGATCTTGTCGGGATCGTGACGCAATATCGATCGCAACCCGCGCGCGAACGTCAGACCTTTTTTCTCATTCACCGGAATCTGCGTGATCCCTTTGATCTGATATTCGACAGGATCTTCAATGGTGATGATTTTGTCTTCGTCGTTCTTGATTTCGCTGACCGCGGCATACAGCGTCGTCGTCTTACCGGACCCGGTTGGCCCGGTCACCAGCACCATGCCGTAAGGCTCCTTGATATACCGGCGGAACTTCACCAGATCGTCGTCGGCGAATCCAACCACATCGAGCGACAGCTTGGCGAATTTCTCGCTCATCGACTCTTTGTCCAGCACGCGCAACACGGCGTCTTCGCCGTGAATGGTAGGCATGATGGACACGCGGAAATCGATCAGGCGCGTCTTGTAACGGACGCGAAACCGGCCGTCTTGAGGTATGCGCCGCTCGGCGATATCCAGCTCGCTCATCACCTTGATGCGCGAAATGATGGTGGAATGCCAGTCCTTCGCAATCGGAGGCATGGCGTAATGCAGCACGCCGTCAATGCGATACTTGATGGCCACTTCCTGATCGCGCGTCTCGATGTGAATGTCGCTCGCTCGCCGCTCCAGCGCGTTGAAAATCGTGGTGTCCACCAGCTTGATCACCGGCGCGATATTGTTGTCGGCCGTCAGCTTGTCGATGGAAAGCGTTTCGTCCTGGTTTTCCTCTTCGCCGATGACGTCCAGTGTGAAGCCTTCCGTCACTTCTTCAAGTACGCGCTGCGACTGCTCGGTTTTCTTCAGCAGATCCGAAATTTGCGAAAGCGTCGCCACCTTCACGTGCAATTTCTTCTGAAGAAGAATCGAAAGCTCGTCGATCAGGTTCAGGTTGCGCGGGTCGGCCAGCGCGATATCGAGATGCCCATTCTGCGCATGGATCGGCACGAAGTTGTAGCGGAACATCAGGTCCACCGGCACGGAGTGGAACAAATCGTGATCGATCCGGACTTCCCGCAAATCCACGAACTCGCAGCGGTACCGCGAGGCGAGAGTTTTCGCCTGAGCGGTCTCTTCCGCCGGAGTAACGAGTTTCGTTCGGTCGCTAGTGGACATGAAAACCTCGGGAAGCAGAAGAAGCCAATGAATTCGAGGAATTCGAGGAAGAAAATGAAGACGCGTCGCGCCTCAGCGCGCGCGCAACCACCTTCCTTGACTTCATCGACTTCCTCGAATTCATTGAATTCTTCATCTCACTGCCCGCCTCCCCCCAACGTATCCGCCAACGAAAAAATCGGAAGATACAATGCCACCAGCACAAACGTCACAAACCCGCCCATGAAAATCATAATCGCCGGCTCGATCAGCGACAGCGCCGCGGTCATGCGCGTGTTCACATCGTCTTCATAGAACTCCGCCACGCTCGCCAGCATCTGCGGCAACGCACCGGTGGATTCGCCCACTTCGATCATGTCAATCGACAGGCCGGGAAAAATCTTGGTTTTTTGCAGCGCCACCGATAGCGCTTGTCCTTCCTTCACCATCTTGCCGGCGTCGCCCAGCGTCTTCTTCAAGAGGCGCGTCCCCAGCGAGCTGGATGCGGTCTCGAGCGCTTGCAACAGCGGTATGCCGCCTACCAACAGTGTTCCCAACACGCGCGAGAATTGCGCCACTTGATATTTGATCCAAATCTCACCCACCAGCGGCACGCGCAGCCGCCAGCGATCCACCCGCTCTTCGCCTTTTTCGGTCTTCGACCAGAATCGAAACCCCACGATGGCCGCAACCAAGGCAAAAAAACCGAAGACAATGTAATTGCGCGCCGTGGTGCCGACCGCGATGAGAATCTGCGTCGCCGCCGGCAAATTTGCCGACATGCTGCTGTATAGCTCGGCGAACTTCGGAACCACAAACGTGATCAGAAACACCATCAGACAGGCCACCAGCACC
>Ga0335078_10005015_pt1 | contig 19595 bp, 19 predicted proteins | sample Lox_Sample_32_FD_206711 | JGI IMG/M metagenome (GOLD analysis project Ga0335078, IMG submission 206711) | Soil microbial communities from Loxahatchee National Wildlife Refuge, Florida, United States - Lox_Sample_3.2 | ecosystem: Environmental > Terrestrial > Soil > Wetlands | place: USA... | reverse complement strand
GCCCGCGGCGAAAAAATCTCCTTCAAGATCGAGCCGAACTCGCCGGATGAAGTCGTGCCCCCCAAGTCAAGGTGCGAGAGGTTGGAAGGAATGCCGTTCACTTCAAAAACTTTGTAGTTTTCGGTGTGTTCGAAGTAGGTGAGGCGCTCAACGATGAGATCGACCGGACGGAAACCGTTCTTACCGGTATAGTCGATGAACCGCTGCGTGGTCTGAGTGCAAAGGAAATTGGGCAGGTTCTGCTCGTGATGCAGAGCGAACTCAGTGGCGTCGGTGAGGACTTGTTTTTGTTCGGCGGGATCGGGAGGCGGCGCCTGGCTTTGCGCCGAAGCGACGAATACTACCAGGCCAAGCAACAACCGAAACCGCATAGCACCATTTTAAGATTAATGAAACGACCCGTGGGAGCTTCGGCGGGACCGCTAGTATAAAAATAAATGGCTATCGAAATTCGCGAGCTGGGAACCGCCGACGCGCAAGCGTTCTGGAATCTCCGCCTGCAAGCGCTGGAGACTGAGCCGCGCGCGTTTGGTTCCTCGTCGGAGGAGCACCGGGCAATTTCGCTGGATGCAATTCGCAAACGGCTAACCACCGGTGCTGGGAACTTCGTGCTGGGTGCGTTTGTTTCGGACGTTCTCGCCGGCACCATGGGTTTCGCGCGCAACGGGAATCGCAAGGATTCGCACAAGGGACGCGTGTGGGGTGTATACGTACAGCCCGAGCATCGCGGCCTCGGGATCGCGCGTCAGCTGATGAACGAATTGCTGCATCGCGCATCTCTGCTTCCTGGGCTCGAACAAGTGATGCTGACCGTGGGCGTGGAGCAAACCGCCGCGCGGAAATTGTATCTGTCGGCCGGGTTCGAAGTTTTTGGCCGTGAGCGCCACGCCTTGAAAATCGGCGACATATATGTGGACGAAGACTACATGGTCTACGCGATTGGAAGAGTTTCGCCCGCCGGCAACGCTTTACGCGACAGCATATCGAGGAATGGTTAAGCGCGAGCCCGCATAATCTGGCACCCTGGATTCTGCGTGCCTCAGGAACGAATTCTTCACATCCACGGCGCGGATGTCGCGATCTGGGAGTGGCCCGGCGACGGGCCGCCGGTGTTTTTTTGCCATGCCACGGGGATGCATTCGCGCGCTTGGGATCAAGTCATCGCGCGGCTCGCCGGCCGCCACTCATTCGCGCTCGATTTTCGAGGTCACGGCCACAGCTCGAAAACGCCACCGTATCACTGGCGCGTGTTCGGCGAAGATGCGGCTCGGATAGCCGAGGCGCTCGGACTCGAAGGCGCGATTGGGGTGGGCCACTCCATGGGCGGCTACGCTGTCACACTTGCCGCCGCCAAACATCCGGAGGCATTCTCCGCGCTGCTGCTGATCGATCCCGTGATCCGTCCGAAGGAGCAATACACCGGCCCGTGGAAAGCGGCGCAATTTGTCGCTCGCCGCCGCGATCAGTGGAGCTCGCCCCAGGAGATGTTCGAGAGTTTCGAGAATCGTATGCCCTTCGCAACTTGGGACCGGCAGGTGCTGCGCGATTACTGCGAGTACGGCCTGGTTCCGAACGGCACAGCCTTCCGCCTGGCCTGCCCGCCGGCAGTGGAAGCTGCGATTTACGAATTGGGCGCATTGCCGGAGGCGGACATTCACCTAGAACTGGCGACCATCGAGATCCCGGTGCAGGTTGTGCGCGCTTCATCGGTGAGCGACCCGGGGCAAATCATGCGAGGATCTCCGACGGAGCCGTCACTGGCCAGCCACTTCCGGCGCGGAAGGGACTTGTATTTACCGGATAACTCCCATTTCATTCCCATGGAATCTCCGGCCTTGGTGGCCGGACTCATCGCAAAGCTGGCACCCGGCGCCTGACACCGGGATAATAGGAACGTGTCCATTGAAGAACAGCTTGCCTACCTGAAGAAAGGTCTGGCCGAACTGATCCGCGAGGAGGAATTGCGCGAGCGGTTGGTGGAATCGCAGAAGACCGGCCGGCCGCTGCGCGTGAAGGCCGGGTTCGATCCCACTGCACCCGACCTGCACTTAGGTCACACCGTACTGCTCCGCAAGATGAAACATTTCCAGGATCTCGGACACACGGTGATTTTTTTGATCGGCGACATGACGGGGATCATCGGCGATCCAACCGGGCGCAACACAACGCGTCCACCGATGACGCGCGAGCAGATTGACGCGAACGCCGAGACGTACAAGACGCAGGTGTTCAAGATTCTCGATCCCCAGAAAACCGAAGTCCGGTTCAACAGCGAGTGGCTGGCGGGGCTGAAGTTCGAAGACATGGTACGTCTGTGCTCCAAGTACACGGTGGCGCGGATTCTCGAGCGCGACGACTTCACCAAGCGTTACAAGGAAGGCGTGCCGATCTCGATGCACGAGCTGCTCTATCCGCTGGCACAGGCTTACGATTCGGTGATGCTGCGCTGCGACGTCGAAATGGGCGGCACGGATCAGAAATTCAACTTGCTGGTCGGCCGCGAGATTCAGCGCGATTCCGGGCAAGCTCCCCAAATTGTCGCCACCACGCCGGTGCTCGAAGGACTCGACGGCGTGGAGAAAATGTCGAAGTCGAAGAACAACTACATCGGCATCACCGAAGCGCCGAAAGTCATGTTCCGCAAGGTCATGAGCATCAGCGACGAATTGATGTGGCGCTACTACGAATTGTTGACGGACAAAACCACGGCTGGGATCACCGAGCTGCGCGCCGGCAATCAACCCATGGAGGCCAAGCAGGCGCTGGCGCGGCAAATTGTCGCGGATTTTCATTCGGCGGAGGCGGCGCGGGAAGCGCAGGATGCCTTCGATCGCGAGGTCCGCGAAGGGCAGCAGCCCGCCGATATCGAAACCATGTTCGTTTCGCTCGAGTGGGGCTCCAGCCTGCCGAAAATCGTCGTGGGAACCGGGATGGCCGACTCGCGGACCGACGCGGAACGCAAGATCAAGTCGGGAGCAGTGGAAATCGACGGAGAAAGAGTGACGGCATTGTCGTACAAAATCGAACGGCCCGTGGTGATGCGCGTGGGAAAAAAGTGGAAGCGCCTCGAGCCGGCCCAATCATGACTCGCCGCCCCTTCGTCTGGAAACTACGCGATCGCGAGCTGGTCACCGGCGAACGCACGCTCATCATGGGCGTGCTCAACGTCACGCCCGATTCGTTTTCGGACGGCGGCCGATACACCGACCCCGACGCCGCTTTCGCGCGTGCGGTGGAACTGGAAGAACAGGGCGCGGACATCATTGATATTGGCGCCGAATCGACGCGTCCGGGCTCGAAGCCGACTTCAGAAGCCGAAGAATTGCGCCGGTTGATCCCGGTACTGAAGCGGCTGCACGGCAAGCTGGCCGTGCCAGTCTCAGTGGATACCTACAAATCCGCCGTTGCTGAAAAGGCGCTCGATCATGGCGCCGAGATCATCAACGATCCTTCCGGGCTGACATTCGATCCGCAACTGGCGCGGACCACTGCAAACCAAAATGCCGGCCTCATCTTAAATCACATGCGCGGCACGCCGGAGACCTGGGCTAAGCTGCCGCCACTCAAGGACGTTATGGGCGCGATCCTGCACGATCTGGATGCTTCCATTCACCGCGCCGTCGGAGCGCGCATTGATCGCGCACGGCTGGTCATCGACCCCGGGATCGGCTTTGGAAAACGCAAGGAGCAGAATGCTGAAATTCTCGCGCGACTCCACCGGCTGAATGCGCTGGAACTTCCGATCCTGGTGGGACCGTCGCGCAAATCGTTTCTGCCCAAGACCGAACAGGACGCGGCGAATCAGATCGCTAAAGAACTATTGGAATGCGCGACGGCCGCAGCGGTGACGGCAGCCATCCTGGGCGGCACGCACATCGTTCGCGTACACGACGTCGCGGCGATGAAGCCCGTCGTGCATGTTGCCGACCAGGTGCTCAGCTTTTCTGGCACTTCGGACAATAGTGGGTCCCGCGTTGTCCCACCACGATCCTCCGGATCGCCGTCCCGCAGATAGGGCACGGTTCACCCGCGCGGCCGTAGACCTGGTGCTGCAGTTGGAAGCTGCCCTTCGCACCGTCGGCGTCTACGTAGTCGGAAACCGACGAGCCTTTCAGACGAATCGCGGTATTCAGAATATCGACCATCGCCGCGTGCAGCCGCGCGACACGCTCGCGGCCTAGGCTGGAAGCCATCGCGCGTGGATGTATGCGCGCCTCAAACAAAGCTTCGTCGGTGTATATGTTCCCCATACCGCGCAGAAACCGCTGGTTCAGCAGAAGTGGTTTGATTCGCGATCGGCGGATCTTGACCAGTCTCCGAAAATCTTCCAGTGTGATGTCGAGTGCATCCGGGCCCAACTTCTCCGCGCGTTCCAGAGGCTCAGCGCTCCATTCAATCCGGCCGAAATGCCGGATGTCATCGTAGACCAGCAATCCCCGGTCGAGCTGGAACACGGCGCGGGCATACGGACCGGGCTCGGAATCGATCAGCAGCTTACCCGTCATGCCGAGATGCACGGTGAGAAATCCGCGATCCAGTTCCATGACGATGAATTTTCCATGCCTGCGCACGGATTTGACGTTTTGATCGCGGAGACGCTGGCGCAGCGTCGCGAATCTTTGACGGACCACGTGATGCGATGAGAATCGCACATCCTGGATCTTTCGGCCGGTCAGGCGCGGCGCGAGCGACCGCACCACGGTTTCCACTTCAGGGAGCTCAGGCACGCGTTTCCGGATCCAGGAGGATATCGTCACCGTCCGTCTTGATGGCGAATTTGTCGAGTTTCACCGCCGGATCGTAGTCGTTCTCGCCGGTGCGGCAGTCGTACGCCCATTCATGCCAGGGACAGTAAACCAGATTCTCCTGCATCGCACCTTGCCCGATTGGACCGCCCGCGTGAGGACAAATGCCGGAGAGTGCGTGCAGTTCCCCGCCCGCATTGCAAACCGCAAACGAATCGTCGCCCAACACGACTTCCATCACCGCTCCGGGAGGGAGCTGCGAGAGCGAACCCACTTTCACAAAGGCCATAAGTTCTCTTCTACCACGGTATCAATCCTGTCAACTTCTCCAAACAGGGTTCAACGTCCGGGGGCCGGACTACGTCATAATTGTTAAGTAGCACTGCGCCGATGAAATTGGTCTTGTCTTTTCTTGCGATTGCCTGCTCGGCGACGGCCGGCGAGTTCGTTGTCCTCTCGAGCGGATTCAAGATCCACGCCGACAGCCATACGGTGGAAGACGGCGTCATGCGGCTCCAGACCAGCCAAGGAGCGATCGAGATTCCGGCGGCGACCGTTGCGGGCATCGAACCAGAGGAGTACGTGCCGCCTGCCCCCGCTCAGGTACCGCAGGCTCCCAAATCCGATCCGGCGAAGCCGCAATTGACTCCTCAGGAGCTCATTACCCGCGCGGCAATTCAGGCCGGGCTTCCCCCGGAGCTCGTGCATAGCATCGCACGCGCAGAGTCGGCCTACCACGCCGACGCTATTTCCCCGAAGGGCGCGATTGGCCTGATGCAGCTTATGCCCGGAACCGCCGCCGAGTTGAACGCCAATCCCTACGATCCGGCGGAAAACGCCGAAGCCGGCGCGCGCTATCTGCGCGAGCTGCTGTTGAAGTATGAGAGCGATCCGCATCAGGTGCTGAAAGCGATCGCGGCGTATAACGCGGGCCCGGCCGCCGTGGACAAGTACAAGGGCATTCCCCCGTACGCCGAGACCATCGAGTACGTCAAGCGCGTGCTGCGCGAGTACGAACGCGAACAGAAGACCGCAGCGTCCAATTCAAACTGACCGGCCCGCCGATTGCTTGCGGTGAAACCGAGGAGTCCAATGCCGCAACAAAAGCTCAAGGGGGCCGAACGCTTTCTTCCCAACCGGCGGACGCTGGTTACCCTCGCCGAAGCGATTCCACACTGCCGCGGTTGCGATCTCTACCGCTTCGCGACTCAGGCGGTTTTTGGCGAAGGTCCGGCGCGAGCTTCCATCGTTCTGGTAGGTGAACAACCCGGCAATGACGAAGACCTGCAAGGCCATCCCTTCGTGGGTCCGGCGGGAAGGCTGCTCGATCGCGCCATGGAGGATGCGGGGATTCGGCGTTCGGAGGTCTACCTGACGAACGCCGTGAAACATTTCAAATTTGAAGAACGAGGTAAGCGGCGGTTACACAAGAAACCGCGAGTGTCGGAAACGAAAGCCTGCCGGCCCTGGCTGGAGGCTGAGCTTGAAGCGATCAAGCCGAAAATTGTAGTTTGCCTCGGCGCTACTGCTGCCCAGACGCTTCTCGGCCCTGCGTTCCGATTGACCAGGGAACGAGGCGAGTTCTTCGCGCAGCCTGACGGGAGCTTTGTGACCGCGACTGTGCACCCGTCCGCGATCCTACGCGCGCCGGACGAGCAACAACGCCGGGCTCAATATCGCGAGTTCGTCACGGACTTACGCCGCATCCGCCAACACCTGGCGCGCCTGGATCGCCCGCGTGCGGTAGCCGGCTAGCTCGCTTGAGGTTGTTCAGCGTTCGTGGCGCGCACCGACTGTCTGAGGCGTGTGCACACCCTCGGCGAACTCTTCAATCATCCTCTTATTGAACGCGGGGATGTCGTCGGGCTTGCGGCTGGTGACCAACCCCTGATCCGTGACCACTTCCTGGTCCACCCATTTCGCACCCGCGTTGCGCAGATCGGTCTTGAGCGACGGCCACGACGTCACGCTTCTACCCCGCACCGCATCCGCTTCCACGAGCATCCAGGGACCATGGCAAATCGCCGCCACCGGCTTACCCGCTTCGAAGAAGCCTTTCACAAACTCCACCGCTTCGGGAATCATGCGCAGCCGATCCGGATTTGCCACACCGCCGGGGAGCAGCAGCGCGTCATAGCTACTAACGTTCGCGCTCTTCAGTTCGACGTCCACCGGAAACTTGTCGGCCTTCTCATCGTGATTCAAGCCCTGAACTTCTCCGCGCTCCGGCGAAATCAGATCTGTCTTTGCGCCGGCTTGATTGAGCGCCTCTCTCGGCTTGGTCATTTCCACTTGCTCGAAACCGTTCGCAACCACAATCGCAACTCGCTTACCTTGCAAATTCTGAGGCATGTTCATACTCCTTTTGCGAACTAGCTGGCGCGCCGCCTGGACCTGTTCCCGTTTCCGGACTTCGAAGTGACGCCCCTTTTCCGAACATCCGATTCCGCGTCTTCTTCTTCGCCTGTACTCTCCTGTGCCTGTTCTGCCTCGCTCAAGACTTCTTCTGCCACCTGTGTAAGTTTTTCGTCCGCGTCTTTTTCTTCAGCCAGCGTCGCTTCCAACAATTCCGCCACATCATCCAGGCCGAGGGATCGGGCCCAGGCGCTGACAGTGCCATATCCGGCGATCTCGTAATGCTCCACCTTCTGGGCCGCGCAGATAAGAGCCGAGTCCATGAGCAGCTCAGCAAGATCCTCGCCCATGGTCTCTTTGCCTTCCTCGATGAGACCCTTCATCGCTTTGCACGGCTTACTCCGGACCTTTCCATCCAGCATCTCGAACGCTTGTTCCAGCCGCTGCACGTGTCCCTTGGTCTGTTCCAAATGGCTTTCAATCGCATCTCGGAGTGCATCGTTGGAAGATGTCTTGGCCATCTTCGGCAGCGCTTTCACCAATTGCTTTTCTGCGTCGTACAGATCTCGCATCTCGTCGACCAGCAATTCACGAATTGATTCCATGTTCGGCATGATTCCTCGTTTTCTATAATTCCTTCCGCTGTTGGACGCCACCTAGTTTCCACAGTTTCGACGCGAGCGAATTAATTAACGACCAGAACGTCCACGGCGCCGCTTCTTCGCTCCACGGTTACAGCCACGGTGTTACCTGAGCGGAAGAGCATGAGGTCGACAGACGAGCCCGCCACTTCGAGGTTGCTGATGCGCACATTTTCGAGGAATGGAGGCAGCACGGGATAGGTCAGCACAATTTGATTCTGGAGCGCATCCACCGAGAGCCCAATGGACGACTGAATCAACAGAAATACGGCGGCGGCCGACCAAGCTTGCGGTGAACAGGCCACCGGATAAAGCGTCGCGCCTTTGCCGGGCCGCCTGGCGAATCCGCAATACAACTCCGGAAGGCGGTGAAGCGATAAGGCGGCCGACACTTCGAAGAAGCCTCCCAGGATGCGCGCCGCCAAAGGAGTGAGACGGTAGCGCGCCATCCCCGCCGCAATCAGACTATTGTCGTGCGGCCACACGGACCCGTTGTGATAGGACATCGGATTGAAGCGGGCTTCCGAAGTGGCCACGGTCCGGATGCCCCATCCGCTAAAAAAACGATCGCTGCTGAACTGCTGGGCGATCTTCTCGGCATGCTCTTGGGACGCGATGCCGGTGTAGAGACAGTGACCGGCGTTGGATGTTCGCACCTCGCACTGCCGCTTTTGTCCGTCCAGCGCGAGCGCGTAACTCGATATGGATTCCGACCAGAAGGCACGATCGAACTCATCTTTAAGACTGCGGGCCTTGGACTGTTGGAAGCGCGCACTCTCATCGTGACCTAGCGCTGCGGCGATCTCGGCTACGCTCAGTCTCGCCTGGTACACGTACCCCTGCACCTCGCACAATGCGATGGGGCCCTCGGCCAGCCGGCCGTCGGAATGAAACACTGCATCGTGCGAATCTTTCCAGCCCTGATTCGCGAGACCTTTGTCAGTTTGCCGGGAGTACTCGACAAACCCGTCGTGATCGGAATCGCCGAAGTCGTCGATCCAGCGGGCGGCTAATTGGATGTTCGGCCAAAGCGATTCGACGAACGCGAGGTCAGCGGTGCGCCGATAATACGCGCCCGCAAGCATCAGAAACAAGGGCGTCGAATCGATGCTCCCGTAATACTTGCCAAAAGGAATCTCGCCGGTGGCAGCCATTTCACCTTTGCGGGCTTCATGCAAAATCTTCCCAGGTTCGGCGTCGCGGTCCGGTTGCCGCTCTTTGGCTTGCGTAGCCGCCAAATACGAGAGCACACCGCGCGCGATCTCAGGAGCAAGCCACAGGCATTGGAGCGCGGTGATGATGCCATCCCGGCCGAAGGGCGTGCTGAACCAAGGGACACCGGCATAGGGGTACAGCCCACATGGACCTCGCGTGAGAAGCATGTTGAGGTCGGCGCGGGAACGTTGAATCCAGGCGTTGAATTGTTCGTTCGCAGTTGCGATGCGTGAAACCAGCCCAGTGGATTCATTCGCAGCGGTCGCGGCCGCCAAACCTTCGTTGAATCCCGAACAACGCGAAGTCTGAGCATCCAATTCGAAGGCGCAGCAAAACTCCAACGCCTGTTCTCCACCCGGAGGGATTTGCAATGTGAAGTGCAGACGCGACGGCAAATTTACTCCCACCGCCGGCGAGGCCGTGATCACCGTGCGCCGAACCACGGCATCGAGTCCTTCGTACTCCAGCACCACCGCATCGTTCCGATTCTCGATTCGTGGCTCCCGTAACAGACCACGCCGGGCACGGCTCTGCCCGCGAACTTCAAAGATATCCACAAAGTCCGCGCCGAATTCCAATCCAAAGCTAATGCCCACCGGCTCCACCGCGTAATTCCGCACCCTCAGGCTGACGTACAGGCAATCCTTCCACAGGAATTGTCTGCGGTAAATGTGAAGCGCTCCGTGCGGCAACAACAGGTCTCCATCACGGTAGATATCGGGATTGGTCATATCCACCGCGAGCAAGACGTTGTCATTGCGGACCGTGGAACTCAGCAGCAAGGCACGGCTGTCGAGCAGCGTCAACTTCAGGCAGGAAAGAAATCTGGTGCCGTCGTGATACACACCTTCTTTGTTTCGCTCCACCACGTCGATGTCGCCGTACCGATCGAAAACCCCGAAGGTATCGTCCTTCTTTAAGACCAGCGCCTCGTAGTCAGGGGGCGCTGAGGTGGCTTGGATGTAATATTGGGCGGCAACCGCTTCGGTTTCAGTAGATGTTTTCATCTCGCGTTCTGAGCCCGCCGGACAATCCTCCCGGTTGAAGCGCGGTAGGTGCGGCTGGCACCGGGCGCGCCAACGTAGCCGAACTGTCCCCCCGTGCGGACGCGGCCTGGTCGCTTTGGAGCCGGCGGTATTCAGCCACGTAGTTACGAACCATGCCGGCAACCGTAAATCGCCGCTCGAATTCGGCTCGGACGGCAGCGCGGCTCAAGGCTACGGCCCGGCCTACGGCTTCCACGGCTTGATCCACCGAGTCCACTATGAATCCCGATTTGCCTTCCTCAATAATCTCGGGCACCGAGCCGTGGCGAAACGCGATCACCGGCGTGCCGCACGCCATGGCTTCGATCATCGCCAACCCGAACGGTTCGGGCCAGTCGATCAAAAACAGCAGTGCATATGCGCCGCCGAGCAGCTCCTGTTTCTCGCTATCCCCAATCTCACCGATGTATTCAACCAGCGGGTGATTCAGCAGCGGCTTGATCTCGGATTCGAAATATTCGAGGTCCGCGCGGTCCACTTTGGCGGCGATCCGGATCGGCATGCCAATTCGCTTGGCGACCTCGATTGCTCGATCTACTCGCTTCTCAGGCGATATCCGGCCGATGAAAGCCAAGTATTTTCCGCGCGCCTTCTCAAGTGAATAGAGGTTCTCCGGCAGACCATGGAACACGGTGGCGCGCCAATTCGCCCACGCGATCGGCCGCCGTTGTGAATCGGAAATAGATATGAGCGGCATTCTGCGAAAGCGGTGATAAACATGACTCAGCTCCGGTAGATCCAGCCTCCCGTGCAAGGTGGTCAGTTGCGGCACGTGCTGTCTGGCCGAGATTGCGAAGTGCAAATAATCGATGTGAAAATGAATCACATCGAAATCCGCGGCCCGCCGGTACACTTGGTCCAGCATGATGATGTGGTAGGCCAGCGGATCGCGGCAGTCCGGGTCGAGCCTCAGCGCACGCTCGCACGGCGAGATAAGCTCGGCGCGAGTGATCGAGTCCCCACTGGCGAAGAGCGTAACCTGATGGCCCTGATGAACCAGCTCTTCCGTTAGATACGAGACCACCCGTTCCGTCCCGCCGTACAGCAGCGGAGGTGTTCTTTCATACAACGGCCCAACTTGAGCAATTCGCACTGCAACTCCTAAATGTTTTAAACAAAAGCACGGGCCATTGGCGCCACTATATGCGCAGCCGCGCGCCTAGAAGTGGAAATAGCCCAGCAGCAGGAGAATAATCATGACCACCAGGATCAGACCCACGCCGCCGGTTGGATAATAACCCCATCCCCGGCTGTATGGCCAAGCCGGAAAAACGGCAAGCAACAAAATGATCAACAAAATGAGTAAAAGCATCTCCCCCATCCTTTCCTAAGGCATTTACGACCGCCGTCAGCACGAAGGCATTTCTTTTGCCATTAGCGTGCCGGCGTTAAACCGATGACCCGGCAACGACGCCATCGGAAACCAAAGCAAATTCGACATGCACTCGCCGCCCTTTTTTCCGATGTCCTCCTATCCACCGCGTTTGAAGTATTGAACGGCACGCTCGTGCTTCTCAGCGCCCGCACGCGTAGAGAACGTGCCGAGATTTCTGCGCCGGCCGGTCTTCGGATTCTTCTTCATCGAGTACAACCGATACTCGCCATTTTTTAGTTTGCGAATCATGCATTCCGGGTATGCAGTGCGGGTGCCATTCTCCGTTAGCAACCGTGACATTGCGTGACAGCTGCAACCGATTCTCAGTCAGCTGTTTCTAACTTTACGGAGGTACTCATGGACAATCAAAAACATAATCAGCAAGAAAATCAGCGTCAGCAGGGCAATCAGAAGGAACAGGGCAACCAGTCCGGACAGCACGGGCAGACCGGACAGCACAATCCCGGCCAAGGTCAGCACGGAAACAAGGAGCAAAAGGGAACCAACGATCCGAAGAAGGAACGCGAGCAGCAGCCCACCCGATAGCGGGTTATCGCAGCCCAGGCCGGGAGCGGAGCTAATCCACCCGGCCTGGAAGCTGAAGCCGCAAACAAGAAGTGGCCGTAAACTTATCCCTCCCTTGTAAAATTCTCCCGTTTCTAGCCTCGATTTTTCGCGCGAGTACGTGCGGCCTTGCGTGCCGCGGCCGATCGATTCGCGGAACCACGCCGCGTTGCGCTCGCGTGTGCGTGACGCGACAGTGCCGATCGGGACGCTGCCTTGCTACCCTCGCGCCGCAACGCAGCGCTGGTCGCTCGTGATCGCGTTTGCGATGTAGCCTGGCCGCTCGACTCACCCTTCGCGGTGTCGCGCTGCGCTTGCGCGCGGGTTCTCGCTGATGCTTTGCCCTTGCCTGGCGGCGGCAACTTCACACCCGCACGTCGGGCCTTTGATAATCCGATCGCGATCGCTTGCTTGGTAGACCGGGCTCCATGTTTACCCTCGCGGACGTGATCCATCTCTTCGCGTACGAATTCACCGGCCTGGGTGCTGGGCGCCTTGCCTTCGCGCGCATCTTCACGTGCTCGTTTGATGGTGTTTTTTTCCGGCATGCATACCTCCGCGCGGATTTATGCAATCGAGATTCCGCCACTGATATGCTGGCGGCGAGCCGATGGGAGTCGGCGCGACGACGTGCGCTACAATCTCCGCACGCCAGCGTAGGTCCGAATGGCCTTGCGGACGCACGTCGTGACAGCAGGGCACCAACGCTCGATCCTGTTGCTTCCCTACTCCCGCATTCGGCACGACTACGCATCCAACCCTTATCGCACTCCGCGACGAGTAACAAAAACGAGTTACAAATTGGCTTGCCCTGCCTGCCGATTGTGCTATGATCGATTGTGCCAAGCAGAACTCTGGGCGTGATTCCCGCCCGGTTCGCCTCCTCACGATTCCCTGGTAAAGCTCTCGCCTCTCTCGCCGGAAAACCTATCATCCAGCATGTTTTCGAGCGAGCCTCCCTGGCGCGATATCTTCAGAAGGTTATCATCGCTACCGACGACGAGCGTATTCGCGACGCGGCACGTTCGTTTGGCGCGCCTGTGCGAATGACCCGAGCCGATCATTTGTCCGGAACCGATCGCGTGGCCGAAGTGGCCGAGTCTGAAACCGCCAGCGTCGTAGTGAACATCCAGGGCGACGAGCCGTTGCTCGATCCGGAAGCCATCGACTCAGCTGTCATCGCACTCGTCAACGATCCCGATGTTCCGATGGCGACGCTCTCCAAGCGCATCGAAGATCCGTCTGAAATTTCCGATCCCAATGTTGTCAAGGTGGTCACAGACCGCGCCGGCAACGCGATTTACTTTTCCCGCAGCGCCATCCCCTACGTTCGCGAAGGACGCGCTGCACACTACAAACACATCGGCCTGTACGTTTACCAGCGTGATTTTCTGCTCGCCTATTCCGGTCTTCCGGTAGGTCCCCTCGAGCAGGCTGAGCGCTTGGAACAATTGCGGGCGCTTGAAAATGGCCACCGCATCCGCGTGGTCGAAACGGCTTGTGAATCGTTCGGCGTCGATACGCCTCGGGATCTGGAGCGTGTTGCCTTGCTGTTTGAACCGTCATTATCGAAGTAGGAGCTAGAAATTCATGCCAGCCACCAAGTACATATTCGTTACGGGGGGCGTAGTATCGTCTCTTGGTAAGGGCATCGCGGCGGCCTCCATCGGCTGTCTGCTCGAAAGCCGCGGCCTCAAAGTTACGCTGCAAAAGTTCGATCCTTACCTGAATGTCGATCCGGGCACGATGAGCCCGTTCCAGCACGGCGAAGTCTTCGTTACCGACGATGGCGCCGAGACGGATCTCGATCTCGGCCACTACGAGCGCTTCACCCACGCAGCGCTCACGCAAAGCAACAATCTGACTTCCGGCCGCATCTACGAACAAATTATCCATCGCGAACGGCGCGGCGATTATCTCGGCAAAACCGTGCAGGTGATTCCGCACGTCACTAACGAAATCAAAGCAGCCGCGCGCAAGGTGGCTGCCGACGTCGATGTGGTCATTGTCGAGATCGGCGGCACGGTGGGCGACATTGAATCCTTGCCGTTCCTCGAAGCAATCCGGCAGCTTCGACACGAGTTGGGACGCGACAACACGGTGTTTGTTCACGTTACTCTCGTACCCTGGATCGCAGCGGCTCAGGAATTGAAGACCAAACCCACCCAGCACAGCGTGAAAGAGCTGCGTGCCCTCGGTATCCAGCCCGACATGCTGCTCTGCCGTTCCGAGCGCACGCTGCCGGACGATATGAAGGAAAAGATCGCGCTCTTCTGCGACGTGGACGTGGAAGCCGTGATCACCGCCACCGACGTCAGCTCGGTGTACGAAGTCCCGCTGGTTTTCGCCGAGCAGGGCGTCGACGAAATTCTGCTTCGCCTGCTGCGCATGGACGCCCAACAGCGCGATCTCAGCCGTTGGACCGGAATGTTGGAGCGCCTGCACAATCCCGAAGGCGAAGTGGACATCGCGCTGGTCGGCAAGTATGTCGAATACGAAGATTCCTACAAAAGCTTGAAGGAAGCGCTGCTGCACGGAGGCCTGGCGCATCGCCTCAAGGTCAACATCCACTGGATCGAGTCCGAGAACATGGTCTGGCCGGATTGTGCTCACGATCTCCAGAAATTCGACGGCATCCTGGTTCCCGGTGGATTCGGCAAGCGCGGCGTGGACGGTATGATCACCGCCATTCGTTATGCGCGCGAGCACAAAGTTCCCTATTTCGGAATCTGCCTGGGAATGCAGACTATGGTGATCGAATTCGCGCGCAACGTCTGCGGCCTGGTGCATGCCGACACCACCGAATGCGATCCTTCCACGCCCGATCGCGTGATTTACAAATTGCGTGAGTTGAAAGGCGTCGACGAATTGGGTGGAACTATGCGATTAGGCGCCTATCCTTGCCTTCTCACGCCCGGCAGTTTCGCCGAACAAGCCTACGGGGCTCCGGAAATCAGCGAACGCCACCGGCATCGCTATGAGTTCAATCGCGAGTACGAGCAGATCCTCACTAGCCACGGGCTGCGCATCGCCGGTCAGACTCCCGACGGCGTGTACGTCGAAATCTGCGAAATTCCCGATCATCCCTGGTTCCTCGGCTGCCAGTTCCATCCCGAGTTCAAGTCCAAGCCGCTTGAGCCGCACCCGCTGTTTTCGGCCTTCCTCGGCGCGGCCAACCAGCACCGCTTGAATCGCACCAAGTCATCTGCGAGAACACGAACTGAACAGTTCTCGCACGCCGATTGAGTACCCTGCCTGAAATTGGCGCTGGTCGCCCGCTCGCGCTCATCGCGGGTCCCTGCGTGATCGAGAGCGAGGAGCATGTGCACTTCCTCGCGCAGGCCATCCGCACGATCGCCGGCCAGTTCATCTTCAAAGCATCCTTCGACAAAGCCAATCGGAGCAGCGGCGCTTCCTATCGAGGCGTGGGAATGAAGGAAGGTGTCCGCATCCTCGCCGATCTGCGCCGCGAGGGCTTCGCCGTCCTCACCGACATCCACGATCCCTCACAGGCCGAAGTTGTGGCCGAGGGCGCCGACGTCCTCCAGATCCCCGCCTTCCTTTGCCGCCAGACCGATCTGCTGATCGCCGCCGGGCGCACCGGCCGCACCGTCAACATCAAAAAGGGCCAGTTCCTCGCTCCCGAAGACATCCGCAACGCGGCGGAAAAAGTCGCCTCCACGGGCAACAACAAGATCTTCCTCACCGAACGCGGCACTTCGTTCGGCTACCACGACCTGGTGGTGGACATGCGCGGCTTGGCCATCATGCGCGATTTCGGCTGGCCCGTCATCTTCGACGCCACACACAGCGTCCAGACCCCTGGCGGTCTGGGGAATGCATCCGGCGGACAGCCCCGCTTCATCCCTACTCTGGCTCGCGCGGCGGTGGCGGCGGGCATCGACGGAGTTTTCCTCGAGGTCCACGAAGCGCCCGAGCGTGCGCTTTCGGATGGCCCCAATGCGCTGCGGCTCGATCTGCTAGGCGTTTTGTGGGCAAAACTACAGTCCATTCACGATCTCGTACATGCGGAGTAGAAACGCCGCGCGGCCGAGAAACACTATCCGGCTTTGAGGCGATCGCTTGGGCTGCGGCCAGACTCTAGGGTTTTGCCCCTATGGAGCAATCCAACAAAAAGTGAGAAGAATGTTAAGAGGGCTCGGCCTTTGGAACCAATTCACCAGCGCCGTGTAATTACATATGAGTGTGGACTTCTATCGCCACGAATCCCGAGCGGCGTGTAAACTCCCAACTCTACGTTGTCGTCAAGATATTGTGAACGCCGCAACCGCCACGCTCGCGGTCGCGTAGATCTAAGTAACCGCGAGAGAGGGCTCGGACAGGCCTTACTAAGTGGACCAGGAATATATCAAGAATCGGAGGAGTCTTTCGGTAGTGCGTACTTACGGTCGTCAACGAATCGCGCGATGCATCGCGATCTTACTCTGCGCATCGGCGACGGCAGCGGGACAAGTCAGCGTTCTGACCGCGAATTACGACAACAACCGAACGAACTCCAACACCAGCGAGACCCTCCTGAACCCGGGGAGCGTGAACGCCAACTCATTCGGCAAAGTCGGCACATTTCCGGTGGATGGACAGATCCACGCGCAGCCCCTTTACGTGCCCGGCGTCAAGATTTCCGGCGCAACACACAACGTGGTTTATGTTGTGACGATGCACAACAGTGTCTACGCCATCGACGCCGACACGCCGCAATCCGCTACTCCCCTGTGGACTGTCAACCTGGGGCCCTCCATCCTCTCGAGCGTTTTCAACTTCACTGACATTCTTCCCGAGGTCGGAATCCTGAGCACCCCGGTAATCGATCCCCTGCAAAACGTGATCTATGTTGTCGCCGACACGCTGCAGAGCGGCGTGCCCGCCTTCTACCTGCACGCGCTTTCGCTCGCCGACGGTAGCGAACAGCTCAACGGCCCGGTGCAGATCACTGCCTCCGTGCTTGGCACCGGCGCGGGGACCGACGGCAATGGCAATGTGGCTCTCGATCCGTCTTCTCATCTGCAGCGTCCTGGCTTGGCGCTAACGAACGGCCAGCTCTACATCATGTTCGGCTCCCATGCCGACACGGGCTTTTGGCATGGATGGATCATCGGCTATAACGCGTCCAACCTGCAACAACAAACCGCTGTCTTCAATACCACGCCGAACGGCGCGGACGGCTCCATCTGGCAAGGCGGACGAGGACCCGTGATTGACCCGCTCGGCGACCTGTATGTCGTCACCGGAAACGGCGACTACGATGGCGTAACGGCCTTCAGCGAATCAGTGCTGCATCTCTCCCCCGAATCGCGATCCTTCCTGGGCGGTGTACAACTCAACATGCGCGGCTCGTTCACGCCCGGGAATTGGTCAGACCTGAACGACAACGATTGGGATCTAGGTTCCTCGGGCGCGATGTTGGTTCCTGGAACGGGAATGCTGATCGCCGGATCGAAAGCAGGAAACCTGTACACGCTGTCACTCGATCAAATTGGCCACTCGCGCACTTGGAGTCCATCACAGACCGCCGCGGTCAATCAATGGGGCATGTTCGACATGGCCTTGTGGAACAACGAGTCAGGTCCCATCGTGTATGAATCCGAGCCGTTCGTCGCGGTGAAGGCGGTGCCCATGCTGAACGGCTCGCTCAGCTCAACACCCACCTCGCAATACAACATTCCGTCGTCTTTTTTCGTCGGCCTCGCCGTTTCGGCCAACGGAGGAAGAACAGGAACGGGCATTCTCTGGTTGACCACCGGGGACAACACCCAGCCTGAAGTGCCGGGAATTCTGCACGCCTTCGACGCGGGTGATCTAACCAACGAAATTTATAGCAGCGACTGGAACGCCAATCAGGATGGCCTGGGACGCTTCGCCAAGTTCGTCGCGCCTACGGTGGCCAACGGACGCGTATACGTCCCAACCTACTCGAACGCCCTGGCGATCTACGGAATGTTGAGCGGCGGCCCGCAATCGCCCAGCGCACCGACGATCACTTCAGTGACGAATGGCGCGAGTTTCGTCAGCGGCGCCGTGGCGCCCGGTGAGGTCGTCGCGATATTCGGCGCCAATCTCGGCATCTCCGCACTCACGCAGTTCCAAACCGACGCCAACGGGAATGTGACCACTCAACTGGCCGGCACCCAGGTTCTCGTCAACGGAAATCCGGTGCCGATGTATTATGTTTCGTCCAACCAGGTAGGCGCGATCACGCCATTCGGCCTGGCCGGCATGACGGCGCAATTTCAAGTGGTCTATAACGGCCAGACATCGGCGCCCTTCACCGTAGCGGTTGCGCCGGCGGCGCCCGGCCTGTTTTCGGCCGACGGAAACGGCGGCGGAGTCGGCATCATGGCTGTCGACGGCTCCGCCATCAACTTCAACCAACTCGCCTCCGATGGCTCCCAAGTCACTTTTTACGCGACCGGACTCGGCCAGACGTCGCCCGCCAGCGTGGACGGCACCATATCCAACGGGCCCAATTATCCGAGCCCCTTGTTGCCGTTGACGGTTCTTGTGAACGGGCAGAACGTGGGCGTTACTTCCGCTGGCGCCGCGCCGGGGATGGTAGCGGGCATTCAGCAGGTTACGATTCAAGTGCCCTTCGGCATGGCCGGCTACAACCTGCCAGTGATCATTCAAGCCGGCGATTTCATGAGCCCGAATTTCCTCTGGCTGGACGCGCAGTAACCAAACGACTCCACCCGGCTTTCCTCGCGAACATGCACGGTTGCTATATTGGTGAACCGTGAACCCACCACGGCAATTTCGTCCGTTCGTCCCCGAAAATATGCAGATGCGCGAACTCACCGCGCGCGCTTTGTTTTTGGGCCTGCTTCTCACCGTGATCCTGGGCGCGGCCAACGCCTACCTGGGCCTGCGCGCCGGAATCACCATCGCCGCCACGTATCCGGCCGCGGTGGTCGGGATGGCCGTGCTGCGCGCCTTCAACGGATCGGTGCTCGAAGAAAACATCACGCGCACCGCGGGAACTATCGGCGAAGGTCTGGCCGCCGGCGCCATCTTCACTCTGCCCGCGTTCCTCATCTCGGGCGCATGGAATTCCTTCGAGCCCAAGGACGCCTACTGGAAATCGACTGCTCTGATGCTGGTGGGAAGCATCATCGGCGTTCTCTTCGTTTCACTCGTGCGCCGCGTGATGGTGGAAGATCCGGAACTGCCCTTCCCGGAATCCGTGGCCGCCGCGGAGATTCATAAAGCCGGGCGCCGCGGCGCGGAAGCAGCCAAGTTTCTGTTCTGGAACATCGGCGTCGGCGCTTTGATCCAGATGCTCGGCGAAATGCAGCTCTTCGCTCCCGACAAGGACTTCGCCGTCCGAGTGGGCCAGCTAGGACGCAGCCAGGTCCGATTGGGAGCGCCCAATCAAGCGCTCCGAACCGGCGGCGTCACCATGGCGTCTGGGCCCACCGTCAGCCCCGCCTACATCGGCGTCGGATACATCATCGGACCCGAGCTCGCCGCGCTGCAATTCTCCGGCAGCGTGCTGGCCTGGGGACTCCTGATACCGCTGTTCATCTTTTTCCTCGGCCCTCAGCTTCAGAATTTTCTGCCTGCCGGATCCGCCGACGGCTCGTGGTTCGGTCTCGCCTCCGCTGTCTGGCGCTTCATCGTGCGCCCCATTGCCGTGGGC